>JAABUN010000505.1_pt1 | contig 101282 bp, 88 predicted proteins | sample 5559311 | NCBI WGS metagenome assembly JAABUN01 (sample SAMN10711877, study PRJNA513370) | rock metagenome | isolation source: Antarctica rocks | place: Antarctica: Victoria Land, Siegfried Peak sud | reverse complement strand
GGAAGACCCGCGTCAGAACTCCCACCGACACAAGGTCGGACAAGCGACGATCCGACTCCGGCTTCTTCCATCCAGCACGAGGCATACCAGCAAACTACACGGCCGTAAGTCTAACTGAACGGTATTGGGTCTAGACCGTGGAGACCGCGCTGATCGGACTGGTCATGGTGGTCGGCCTGTTCGGTGTGCTCATCCCCCTGCTGCCGGGCACTGCGCTCGTGCTCGCCGCGGGCCTCACCTGGGCCGCGCTCGTCGTCGAGGACGGGACAGGTCGGTGGGTCGTCGTCGCTGTGATGACTGCTCTGTTCGTGGCGGGGCTCGTCGCGAAGTACGCGCTGCCCGGCAAGCGCCTCTCAGGTCAGCTGCCCCGGACCACGTTGCTGCTGGGTGGTCTGGGCGCGCTGATCGGCTTTCTCGCGTTCCCCCCGCTCGGCCTGCTGATCGGCGGGGTGGCCGGCGTCTACCTCGCCGAGGTGCGGCGCCACGGCCCGGGGGCGCAAGCCCGCCGTTCGACCGTGCAGGTGCTGCAGGCCGTGGGCCTGAGCATCCTCGCCGAGCTCACGGCGGGCGTTCTGATGGTCGGTACCTGGCTCCTCGGCGTCCTGCTGGTCTGAGCCGCCCGGGAGGGTCCGTTCAGGGAAGAGGGCCAGGAACAGGGCCACGCCGCACCGGTGTTGCTGCAGTCATGAGAGTCGAGATCTGGTCGGACGTCGTGTGCCCCTGGTGCTACGTCGGCAAGCGACGCTTCGAGCAGGCCCTCGCGGCGTTCCCGCACGCCCACGAGGTGGAGGTCGTCTGGCGGTCCTTCGAGCTCGACTCGCAGGCGCCCACTGAGCGCACCGGCGACTACGCCGTGCGGCTGGGCGAGAAGTACGGCTGCTCGGTCGAGCGGGCTCAGGAGATGATCGACACCATGACGGCCGCTGGAGCCGAGGACGGTCTCGACCTGCGCTTCGACCGAGCCAGGGTCGGCAACACCTTCGACGCCCACCGGCTCCTGCACTGGGCTGACGATCGTGGGGCGCACGAGCGCGGGGTCCAGGACGCACTCAAGGAGCGCCTGATGCGAGCGACCTTCACCGAGGGCGAGCCGATCGGAGATCCGGCCACCCTGGTGCGTCTGGCCGAGGAGGTCGGGCTCGATGGCAGCGAGGCGCGGGCGGTGCTGGAGTCCGACCGCTACTCCACCGAGGTCCGAGGTGACCAGGAGCGGGCGCGGGCGTACGGCATCAGCGGGGTGCCCTTCTTCGTCGTGGACGAGAAGTTCGGGGTGTCGGGCGCCCAGCCGGCCGACGTCCTGCGCCAGGTGCTCGAGCAGGCCTGGGCCGACCGCCCGGTGCAGCTGGTGGCCGCTGGGAGCTCGGCTCCCGGCTGCGACGGAGACGCCTGCGCCGTCTGAGCGTCCGCGTGAGGGCGCCTGGACCAGGGCAGGACCTCGGGGTGCCCTCCGGACCCGCTCTGTCGACCGCTCGGGCTGTGCGCACCGCCCGCCTGCTGTCCCTGCCCGCCGGAGTTGCCGCGCTCGCCGCCGAAGGTGCCGTCCGCCGGCTGGTCGGTCAGGACCGCGAGCAGGTCGCGGAGGACCTCCGCACGCGCAACGCGGCCCGGACCCGTCGGGTGCTGGGCGAGCTGAAGGGTGGCGCCCTGAAGGCCGGGCAGCTGCTCTCGACCGTCGAGGCGCTGTTCCCGCAGGATCCGGAGTCCACCTGGCGCGAGGCCCTGACCGGCCTGCAGGAGGCGAACGCGGCCCTGCCGTTCGTCGAGATCGAACCGGTGCTGGCCACCGAGCTCGGTCCCAAGTGGCGCGCCCTGTTCACGTCCTTCGACGAGCAGGCGGTGGCCGCTGCGTCCATCGGACAGGTGCACCGGGCGACCTGGGCCGACGGCCGCGAGGTCGCGGTCAAGGTGCAGTACCCCGGGGTCCGGGAGGCGCTGACCTCCGACGTGCGCACGCTGTCGCTGGTGTCCCGGGGAGCGGCGCTGGTCGCTCGCGGCCTGGCCCTCCCGCCCCTGGTGGCCGAGCTGCGTGACCGGCTCACCGAGGAGCTCGACTACGAGCACGAGGCACGGACCCAGACGCGCTTCGCCACGGCGTACGCCGGTGACTCCGACGTGCTCGTCCCCTCCGTCGTCCACGCCACGCCCCGGGTGCTCGTCATGGACTGGTTGGCGGGCACCCCCCTGTCCACGGTCGCCCGGACGGGCACGCCGTCCGAGCGCGATGCCGCGGCCGGGCTCTACCAGCGATTCCTGGTCAGCGGTCCGGCCCGAGCCGGTCTGCTCCACACCGATCCGCACCCTGGGAACTTCCGCCTGCTCGCCGACGGGCGGCTGGGCGTCCTCGACTTCGGCTCGTCCCTCGAGCTGCCGGAGATGCCTCCGACCTTCGGGCGCTTGATCCGCGCACTGCTCCAGGACGACCCCGACGAGGTGCTGCAGCGGCTCCGCGAGGCGGGCTTCGTCCGACCTGGCGTCGACATCGACGTGGCCAAGCTCGTCGACTACATGGCGCCGTTCTCGGTGCCGGCCCGGCACGAGACGTTCACCTTCAGCCGGGAGTGGCTGAGGGGTGAGTTCGGCCGGGTCAACGACCCGCGCAACCCCGAGTTCGGCGTGGCTCTCAAGCTCGATCTGCCGGCCGAGCACCTGTTCACCCACCGGGTGTGGCTGGGCATGGTCGGGGTGCTGTGCCAGCTCGAGGCGACCGTGCCCGTGCGTCCGGTCCTCATCCGGTGGCTTCCCGGCTTCGAGGGTGGGTAGCGACCCCCCGTGCGCCTGCCCTTCCCCGGTCCGATCGACCTCGCCCATGCCGTCCAGGACGTCGCGGCGGCAGCGACCTCCCTCGGCCGAGCCGCGTCGGGGGCGATCGCCCTCGTGCCGCGCCTCGAGCAGGCGCTCGGTCGGGTCGAGGGCCTGCTCGACCGAGCCGAGACCGCCATCACCGGCCTCGAGCAGGTCTCCGCGCGGGCCGACTCCGCCCTTGGCAGCGTGGACGCGATCGTCGTGGAGGCGGCCGGGTCGGTCCGCCGGGTCGGCGCGGTCCTCGACCAGGCCGGCCGGTCCGTGGCCCGCGTCGATGCCGTGGTCCAGGACGCGGCGGGGTCGGTGGGCCGGGTCGACGCGATCGTCGACGCAGCGGGTCAGTCCGTCACCCGCGTCGACTCGGTCGTCACCGACGCCGCAGGGTCCGTCACTCGGGTAGATGAGATCGTCGGCGCAGCAGGCCGATCGGTCACCCGCGTCGACTCGGTCGTCACCGACGCCGCCGGGTCCGTGGTTCGGGTAGATGAGATCGTGGATGCAGCAGGCCGATCCGTCACCCGGGTCGACTCGGTCGTCACCGACGCCGCCGCATCCGTCACCCGCGTCGACCAGATCGTCGATGCAGCAGGCCGATCGGTCACCCGCGTCGACTCCGTCGTGGAGCTCGCCTCCGGGTCCGTCACGCGCGTCGACGAGACGGTCGGGCGGGCCGGCGGACTCGTCGACCGGGCTGACCAGCTGCTCGCCCAGGCCCAGGGGCCGCTCGAGCAGTTGATGCCGGCGTTGACGCGGATGGCCGAGACCCTGCACCCGAGCGAGGTCGACGCGGCGATCCTGCTCATCGACCGCCTGCCGGAGCTCCTCGCCGCCGTGGACTCCGACGTCCTGCCCCTGATGCGGCAACTGGGCACCGTGGCGCCCGAGCTGCACGAGATGCTGCGCCTGCTCGAGGACCTGCACAACATGGTGGCCGGCCTGCCAGGGATCGGGCGGTTGCGCAAGCGGGGCGAGCAGGACGGGGACGGCTGACCAGTCGGGCTGTCCCCCGTCTACGTCGGCCCAGGCCCTCAGGCCCCCGGCAGTCCCCGAAGCGCCTTGCGGTCAGTCTTGCCGACCGAGGTCAACGGCACCGTCTCGACGACGTGCACCTCGCGGGGCCGCTTGTGCTTGGCGAGCTGGTTCGCGCACCAGGCGATGAGGTCCTGCGAGACCTGCGCCGGATCGAGCTCCTGCTCCACGTCCGAGGTGTCCCGCAGGGCGACGTAGGCGACGACCTCCTCTCCGTAGAGCTCGTCTGGACGACCGACGACCGCAGCGGAGGCGACCAGCGGGTGGGCGAGCAGGGCGTCCTCGACGTCCCTCGGGTAGACGTTGAAGCCGCCGCGGATGATCAAGTCCTTGAGTCGATCGATGATGTAGAGGTAGCCGTCCTCGTCGAGTCGCCCGACGTCTCCGGTGTGCATCCACCCGTCGACCACGACCTGCCGCGTCGCCACGTCGTCGCGCCAGTAGCCGGTCATCACCCCCGGAGAGCTCACGCACACCTCGCCGTCGCTGCCGACCGGGAGGACTTCGCCGAACTCGTCCTCCACGCGAAGCTCGACGCCGGGCAGGGGTAGGCCGACGCTGCCGGACCGCGGTGCGGAGTAGGGGTTCATCGTCGCCGTCGAGGTCAGCTCGGTGCAGCCGTAGCCGTCACAGACCCGCACGTCACCGACCCGGCGCTCGAACTCCTCGCGCACAGCGACCGACAGGGGCGCTCCGCCCGTGGTCACGTAGCGCAGGGAAGACAGGTCCGCAGACTCGAGGTCCTGACGCAGGAGCAACTGGAGCATGGAGGGGACGACCGCCCCGGCCTGCGGTCGCAGCCTGGCCACCATGTCGAGCCACTGCGCGGCGTCGAACCGGCGCTGCAGTGCGACGAAACCGGGCTCCGACATCTGCTGTCGCGTGACGGCGTTGAGCAGGCCGTAGACGTGGGAGAGCGGGAGCGGCAGCAGCAGGTCGACCGCGCCCGACTGCGAGAACACCTGCGCACGTGACGCGGCCATCTGCTCCAGCCCGCCGTGGCTCAGCATCACCCCCTTGGCCCGGCCGGTCGTCCCGCCGGTGTAGAGCAGGGCCGCGAGGTCGGCGGCATCCCGGCGCACGAGGGGGGTGGGCTCGCCGGACTCGAGGTCGTCGAGCAGCAGGTCCGCTGCGACCTCGGACGACGGAGCAGCGAGGACGATCTGAACAGCCAGCCCGTACGCCGCCTCACGCACGAGTCCCACCGACCCCGGCGACGCGACCACCGCCACCGCGCCTGAGTCGACGAGCACGTGCTGCAGCTCGGTCGGCGTCACCGCCGAGATGACCGGCATGGGGACGGCGCCGCACCGCCAGAGCGCGGCATAGGCGAGCAGCACCTCGGGGCAGTTCGTCATGCAGACACCGACCCGGTCACCCGGGTTCACGCCGATCCGCTCGAACCCGCCGGCGAGCCGGGTCGCGCGCTCGTGCAGCTCATCGGCCGAGTGCCACGTGCCTTCGAACTCGACGGCACGGTGGTCACCGAGTCGTTCCAGCGAACGCTCCGCCAGCTCGCCCAGGCCGGTCATGCCGCTGTCTCGTCACACCGGGACGGGGGCAGCGGGACGACGACAGCTGGCGCGTGCTGGAGTACCGGGGGCATCCGGCGAAGGCTAGTCGGGCAGGGTGAGCATGGCGGCGCTCACGCCACGACCCACCGACGCGGCCGGGCAGCTCCGACGAGAACAGGCAGGGCAGTTGACCGACGGGGACGGCTGGACCCGGTGCACGCTGGGGCACCGGCACTGGGGTCGCTTCGGCGCTGCGGGACTGCTGGTCGTCACGACCGACGAGGACCCGTCCGTCCTGCTCCAGCACCGCGCCCCGTGGAGCCACGGCGGTGACACGTGGGGCGTCCCGGGCGGCGCACGCGATAGGGCCGAGACGCCGGAGCAGGCCGCCCGCCGCGAGACCGTCGAGGAGGCCCGGCTCGACGTCACCCAGCTGACCGTCGTGCACGAGCACGTCGCCGACCACGGGACCTGGCGCTACACGACCTTCGTGGCCCTCGCGGCTCGGCGACTCCCGGTAACCGCTGAACAGGAGAGCATCGACCTCCGTTGGGTCCCCGTCGACCAGGTCGAGGACCTCCCCCTGCACCCGGCGTTCGCCGCCTCCTGGCCCGCCCTTCGCCTGGTGCTCCCGTGAGCACCGGTTCCCCGGTCCCCGGGCGCTGGCCGGTCGCCTTCGGCGAGGCCGAGCTGCTGCAGGACCTCGACGCCGAGGACGGCTGGCTGCTCAACGTCGACGGCGTCGCGCAGTCCTACGTCGACAGGGCAGATCCAACGCACCTCGAGTTCGACTACGTACGGCTGATGGGCGACGTCGTCGACTGCCTGCTCCCGCCCGGGCCGCTGACCGCCGTGCACCTCGGCGGCGGCGGGTGCACCCTGCCGCGCTACGTCGCGGCCACCCGGCCGGGCTCGCGGCAGCTCGTCGTCGAGGCCGACGCCCCGCTCGCCGAACTGGTCCGAAGCAGCCTCGGCACCAGCGGATTCCGGCTGCGGGTGGGCGACGCCCGTGAGGAGCTCCCGCGACTGCGGCAGGGCGAGAGCGACCTGGTGGTCGCCGACCTGTTCGAGGGCGCGCTCATGCCGGTGCACGTCACCACGCTCGAGTGGGTGCACGAGGTGTGCCGGCTGCTTCGGCCAGGAGGCGCCTACGTCGTGAACGTCGCCGACGGCAGACCGCTGGCCTTCGCCCGAGCCCAGGTCGCGACGCTGCTCGCGGCCTTCGAGCACGTGGTCATGCTGGCCGACCCGGCGGTGCTGCGCGGTCGCCGCTTCGCCAACCTGGTGCTGGCCGGGTCCTCCGCTCCCCTGCCGGTGACGGGCCTGCTGCGCCGCACTGCTCGGGCCGCCGGCCGGGCCCGCGTCGTCTACGACCAGGACCTGCGCGACTTCACCGGTGGTGCGGCGCCGGTAACCGACGCGACGGCTCGATCCGCGCCGCGACCGCCGCCGGACCTGTTCCGCCGCTGAGTCGGGCTCCTGCTCCCAGGTCAGGAATGGCGGGCCCCAGGGAAGTCCGGCGCCCGCTTGGCGAGGAACGCCGCGACGCCCTCGGCGTACTCCGCGCTGGTCCACGACTGGTGGTAGAGCTCGCGGACGTGGTCGTCCTCGTCGAAGGCTCCTCGGGCGATCCGGGCGATGAGCTCCTTGCCCCCGATCAGCGAGATCCGCGCCCGACTGGCGAGGGTGGCGGCGAGGGAGAAGGCCCGCGCCTCGACCGCGCCGTCCTCGACCACCTCGTGCACCAGCCCGATCCGCAGGGCCGTCGTCGCGTCGATCAGGTCACCGGTCAGCAGGATCCAGCGGGCCCACGCGGGGCCGACGACCTCGGTGAGCCGAGCAGTAGATCCGAGGGCATAGACGATGCCGAGCTTGGCCGGGGTGATGCCGAAGCGCGAGCGCTGCTCGCAGACCCGCAGGTCGCAGGCGAGCGCGATCTGGCTACCACCCCCGATCGCGAAGCCCTCGATCAGCGCGACGGTCGGCTTGGGGAACCTGATCAGCGCCTGCTCACCCGCCTCGACGGCCTCGCCGTAGAGCCGCGCGCCCTCGGGATCGGCGCGCAGGGTGGTGAACTCGGCGATGTCGGCACCCGCCGAGAACGGGCCCCCGGGCGTGCCGCGCACCACGACGACGTCCACGCTGTCGTCGTCGGCGAGGACCGGCATCAGGCGGCCGAAGGCGTGCCACATCGCGTACGAGATCGCGTTGTGCTTGTCCGGGCGGGTGAAGGCGATGGTGACGACCCCACCGTCCCGGCTGACGGCGAGGTGCGGCGCGGCGTCGCCCAGCACGGCAAGGAGGTTCATGCCGGCAGTCTGCCGTCAGCCCACCCGGCGCCGCTCGGAGGGCGCCGGACCGGGGGGCCTCACCGGCGGGGCGCTCGCGTCGATCGCGCGCAGGGACGCAAGGACAGCCTCCTTGGATCGGGCCCGGTAGAACGGCGGCAGGCTGTCGAGCAGCACCCTGGCGTAGCCGGCCGTCTCGAGCCGCGGGTCCAGGACGGCCACGACGCCGCGGTCCTCGGTCGAGCGCACCAGGCGCCCAGCGCCCTGGGCGAGCAGGATCGCCGCCGGCGGAAGGGTGACCTGCAGGAAGCCGTTCTGACCCGCGTCCGTCGCCGCAGCGAGCCGGGCCTTGCTGAGCGGGTCGTCGACGTGCCCGAACGGGATGCGGTCGAGCACGACGAGCTGGCAGGCGCTCCCAGGGGTGTCGACCCCCTGCCAGAACGAGCGGGTGCCGAACAGGCAGGTGCGCGGGTCCGAGGCGAAGCGGTGCTGCAGGGCGCCGGGCGAGTCCTCTCCCTGGAGCAGGATGGGCAGATCGGTGGCAGCGCGTACGGCTTCCGCGGCGCGGGCGGCCGCGGCTGTCGAGCTGAACAGGCCGAGGGTGCGGCCACCGGCCGCCTCGACCAGCTCGACGAGCAGGGCGTCGACCTCGCGGGCCCAGGAGATGGCCATGCGGCCGGGGTCCGGCAGCGACCGGGCCACCCACAGCTGGCTCTGCGTGGCGTAGTCGAAGGGGCTGCCGACGTCGAGGTGCCGCCACCGCGGAGGGGGGTCCTCCTGCTCGAGGACCTCCTCGACCGCTGCGGGCTCCCGCCCGTCGTGCTGCTCCCCGGACTCGCCGAAGGCCGATCCGGCCAGCCAGGTCAGGCCGAGCTGACCCGCGACGTGGCGGAACGACCCGCCGAGGGTCAAGGTCGCCGAGGTGGCCACGACGGTGGTGTCGCCGAACAGGCGGCTGGCGAGCGCCCCACCCACCCGCAGCGGCGACACCCGCAATCGCGTCGTCGCGCCGTCCGCCGTGGCGTAGACCGCGCTGGAGACCGACGGGGTGCCGATCTCACGCGCAGCTTCCGCGACCGCGGTCAGCCCGGCCCGGGCCCGCTCGCGCCGGGCGAGCTCGACCTCGTCGCCGGCGAGGCCCGGTCCGTCCAGCGCAGCTCCGGCCGCTGACATCCCGCGCTGGATCTCGCTGCAGGCCGACGTCGCCGCCGCCTCGAGCAGGCCGAGCACGTCGAGGGAGTGCGCGTCGAGCTGCCGGACCCAGCCCGGCTGGACCAGCTGCAGCACCCCGTCCAACCCGTCTCGGGCATCGTCGAGCCGCTGCTGTGTCGCGGGCTCGACCAGGTCGGTGGCGCTGGCGACCGCGCGCCGAGTCTCGGCGGTCGACAGCTCGTGCGAGAGGGCGTCGGTCACCGACGAGACAAATTCGTGGGCCTCGTCGAGCACGACGGCGTCGCGCTCGGGGAGGACCTGCACGCCGGTGAAGACGTCCAGGGCGAGCAGGGTGTGGTTGGCGACGACGATGTCGGCCTCCTTCGCCGCCTCGCGGGCCTTCTCGGAGAAGCAGTCGACCCGGTCGGGGCAGCGGGTGCCCAGGCACTCGCGGGCACTGACAGAGACCTGGCGCCAGGCCCGGTCCGGCACGGGGAAGGGCACCTCGTCGCGATCGCCACTCGTCGTCTCGCCAGCCCACTCGCGCAGCCGGACCACCTGCGATCCCAGGCTCGAGGCCGGACCGTCGAACAACGACTCGGGCTCGTCCTCCCGGGCGCCGGGACCACCGTGCACCTGCTGCAGGCAGATGTAGTTGCTCCGGCCCTTGGCCAGCGCGTAGGTAGGTGCCCGGCCGAGCACCGGTTCCAGGGCTTTCACCAGGCGCGGCAGGTCCTTGTCCACGAGCTGCGCTTGCAACGCCTTGGTGGCAGTGGCGACCACCACCCGCTTGCCCGACGCAAGTGCTGGGACGAGGTAGCCGAGCGACTTGCCCGTTCCGGTGCCCGCCTGCACCAGCAGGGACTCGCCCGAGGCGAGGGAGGTCGCCACGGCCGACACCATCGCGTGCTGGCCGGCTCGTCGCTGGGACCCCGGCACGGCGGCGAGTGCTGCCTCCAGAGCCGTCAGCGCCTTGGTCACCCGGACGCTCGTCACAGCGGTGCACGGTAGTGCGCTCGCGCTGCCCCCACTGGCGCTGTCCCCAACGAGTGCCCTGGCCCGACCAGGCGCCTGACCCTGCCGAGCGCCCGGAGGGACCAGGACGCATCGACGCGTCGGCCTGACAGCGTCTCCCCGACTCTGCAAGGGTGACGCCGACGAACGGATCGGCACTCCGTGCCCGGCCGCAGCGGGTCACCGCGGCTGCGACGTGGGCGTGCCCCTGGCGAGGGATGACGTGAGACGACAGGACCCCAGCGCCAGCGTGTCGCCGCTGCGCGAGGACTCCGGACCCACGCACTCTGGACCGACAACCCGTGGATCCACGCCCCCTGGACCGCCGCACATGGCAACGGGGTCGAGACCCGGCGCTGTCGGCGGTGGCGCCGAGTGGCTGTTCGCGGCCCGATCGGCCCTGGCGGCGGGAGCACCATGGCTCCCGGGTGTCGTCGGCCGACGCAGCACCGCCTGGCTCCAGGGGCTGCGGGCCACGGCGGCTGAGCTCGCCGCCGGGGACGGTCCGGCGGAAGTCCTCCCGCGCATCGCCCGCCGGGTGGCAGACGCCTGCCCGGGCGGGAGCTGCGTCGTGGTGGTGACCCTCGCGCCAGGGACCCCGTCGACCTCCTACGCCGCCGGGACCGACCCGCAGCGCGCCAACGACGTCGCCACCGATTGGATCGCCGGGTGGCCCCCTCTGCCCGGCGTGCTCGTGGCCGAGGTGCGAGCGGGGCAGCGCACCTACGGACGAATCGTGCTCATCGGCGCCCCGCGTAGCAGCCCGGCCCTACGTGACCTGTTGGCCGCCTACGCCGGTCAGGCCGCCGCTGTCCTGAACCGCCACGAGGCTCTCGAGCAGCGCCGCTGGGCGCGGGGGCGAGCGACCGCGCTCGCGGGCCTGTCCCGCGCCCTCTTGGGCACCGAGGACCCGGACTCGGTGGCCGAGCTGCTCGCCATGGCGCTACCGCTGACCCTCGGCTGCGACTCGGGCGGGGTCTGGCTCTGGCACCCGGACCCGGGTGAGTTCCGGTGCGCTTCGTCGGCGGGCCTCGCGAGCGCCGTGGCCGACGCGCTCCAGGGTCGCCCGGTCCGCCCGGGCGAGATGCCCGAGGCCGCCAGGATCGTGACCCAGCGTGAACCGCTCGTGGTCCATGCCGGAGAGGGCTCCCCCGCGATCGAGCAGTTGATGCAGCTGGTCGGCGTCCGTTCGACGGTCTTCGTGCCGCTGACGAGCGGCGCCGTTCTGCTCGGTGTCGCCCTCGCGTCCTGGGCCAGTGGGCCGTTGCGCGGCCCAGTCCTCCACGAGGCTCTAGCCCGCCTGCAGGGGATGGCCGACCGGGCGAGCACCGCCCTGCAGAACGCCCACCTGGTTGAGGCCGTCCGACATCAGGCGCTGCACGACCCGCTGACACTGCTCCCGAACCGCGTGCTCTTCCACGACCGGCTGGACAAGGCGCTCACGGCTGCGGAACGGACGGGTGGCGTGGCCGTGCTGTTCTGCGATCTGGACCAGTTCAAGCAGATCAACGACACGCTCGGCCACGCGGCGGGAGACGAGGTCCTACGGCAGGTCGCCAGCCGACTGTCGGACGCCGTACGCCCCGGTGACAGCGTCGGGCGGCTCAGCGGTGACGAGTTTGCCGCCCTCCTGCCCGGGGTCAGTGACATGACAGCGGCGCGGGAGGTCGCCCAGCGGCTGCTCGAGTGCTTCGACGAGCCGCTTCGGATCGAGGGCCACCAGCTCCTCGTCACGGCGAGCATCGGGGTGTCGGTGCACGCCGGTGCCGGCGGTCTGAGCGAGCCGCTGCTGCGCGCCGCTGATGCTGCTATGTACTCCGCGAAGCGCCAGGGTCGGAGCCGCATCGTGCTGTCCGGCAAAGGGGGGTCGGCAAGCGCATCGAGCCCGACGCTGGCAGGTCAGCTGCGCAAGGCGGTCACCTCCGGACAGCTGCGGCTGCTGCTGCAGCCGATCGTGTCGTACGCCCCGGTCCCGCAGGCCCCAGAGGTCCCGGGCTCCGACGGCCCGGTCGGCCGGATCGTCGGCGCTGAGGCCCTCGTCCGATGGGAGCACCCGCAGCTCGGTCTGCTGACGCCGTCAGCCTTTGTCCCACACGCCGAGGACGACGGGTCCATCGTGGCGGTGGACCTGTGGATGCTGCGTGAGGCCTGCCGCGAGGCGGCTGCCTGGACCCGCGTGGGAGGCAGCCACCACGACGGGGAGCAGCACGTCGCGGTCAACCTGTCGCTGCGGACCCTGACCTCACCGGGTCTCGAGGAGTCGGTGCGCAGCGCCCTGGTCGACAGCGGCCTGCCTGCGCACCTCCTGCACGTCGAGGTGCTCGAGAGCCGTGCGCTCCACGACCTCCCGAACGTCGTGGAGCGACTCAAGGGCTTGCGCCACCTCGGCGTGCGCGTGGTGCTCGACGACTTCGGGACGGGGTTCTCCACACTGACCTGGCTGCTCCGGCTGCCGGTCGACCAGGTCAAGGTGGACCGGACCTTCGTCCGGGCCTGCGCGCACTCCGAGGAACTCCGACAGCAGCAGACGGCGCACGCCGTCCTCCGCGGTCTGGTCATGCTCGGCCAGCAGCTGGACGTTCAGGTCCTGGCCGAGGGCGTCGAGACGTCCGAGCAGCTCGACATCGTGCTCGAACTCGGATGCACCCTCGTGCAGGGCTACCTGCTCGGCGCCCCCGTCGCAGCCGACGAGCTGCGGCGGCTCGTCGAGGCCCGAGCGACGGTGGTCAGACCCGCAGCTCCTTCTTGAGGATCTTCCCGGTGGGCCCCTTCGGGAGCTGGTCGACGATGCGGACCTCACGCGGGTACTTGTAGGCCGCGAGGCGCTCCTTGCAGAACGCGATCAGGTCGTCAGGGGTCGCTTCCTGACCGCCCTTCAGAGCGACAAAGGCGAGCACCTCTTCGCCGAGCTTGGGATCGGGGCGACCGATCACGGCGGCCTCCGAGACGGCCGGGTGCTCGAACAGCACCTCCTCCACCTCACGCGGGTAGACGTTGTAACCCCCGCGGATGACGAGGTCCTTCTTGCGGTCCACGATGAACAGGTAGCCGTCCTCGTCCTGGTAGGCGAGGTCACCGGTGTGGAACCACCCGCCCTTGAACGCCTCTGCCGTCGCCTCCGGGTTCTTGTAGTAGCCCTTCATGATGTTGTGCCCCCGGATGACGATCTCGCCGACGTTGTCCTTCCCGGGGGGCAGCGGCTTGTCGTCCTCGCCGACGACCTGGACCGACACACCCCAGATCGGCTTGCCGATCGACAGCACCTTGCGGCGCTCGGCGTCGATGTTGAACGTCGTCGTGCTCGTCGACTCCGACAGGCCGTAGCCCTCGAGGACCACGCAGCTCGGGAACTTCTCCTCAAAGGCCCGGATCACCTCGCCGGGGATTGCCGCGCCGCCGCTGACCCCGGTGCGCAGGGTGGACAGGTCGCGGCCGCTGGTGTCCATGTCGAGCAAGCCGAAGTACATCGTCGGGACGCCGCTGAAGATCGTCGCCTTGTGCTTCTCGATCGCCTCGACGACCGGCTCCAGCTCGAAGCGCGGGATGAGCACGATCGTGCCGCCGTACCGCACGGAGGTGTTGAGCACGCTCGACAGGCCGAACACGTGGAAGAGCGGGAGCACCGCTACGCCGATGTCGTCGTCGCGGAACCCGAAGAGCTCCCCGGCGATGGTGCAGTTCATGTACAGGTTCAGGTGCGTCAGCTCGGCGCCCTTGGGCTTGCCGGTCGTGCCGCTGGTGTAGAGCAGCACCGCGGTGTCGTCACCCTCGGTCGGGACGATGTCGCGCGTGTCGTCGGCGAAGTAGAGCTCGTCGAAGTGCTTGGTCCCCTCGGGCCGCGCGTCGTTGCCCGGGAGGTTCACCACGTAGGTCGTGATGTCGGCCTCCACCTGCGAGATCCCCTTGACGGCCTCTTCGGCGAACATCTCGAAGGTGATCAGGATCTTGGAGTCGCTGTCCTTGAGGTGGTAGGCCACCTCCTGGGCCTTGAGCAGCGGGTTCAGCGGAACCATCACCAGACCGGCCTTCATGATCGCGAAGTACGAGAACAAGAAGTGCGGCAGGTTGGGGAGCTGAACGGCCACCTTGTCCCCCCGGTCGAGGCCGAGGCCCATCAGCGCACTCGCGACACGGCCGCTGATCTCGTCGACCTGGGCGTAGGTGAACGTGGAGTCGTTGATGTGGCACAGCGGCTTGTCAGGAGCGGCCACGGCCGACTCGCGGAGCATGGTCGCGATGTTGAGGCTCATGGCGAGAGAGCGTAGTGACCCAGGTCACCGCCCTCAACACCCCCCCTCGCGGACGGCGGTCAGCGGGCAGACTGCCGGCATGCCGACCCTGCTGGTGGTCCACCACACCCCCTCCCCCGCGACGCAGGCCCTGCTCGAGGCCGTGCTCGCGGGCGCCGCGGACCCCGAGCTCGCCGAGGTAGAGGTCGTCACCCGCGCGGCCCTGACCGCGGGCGCCGCCGACCTGCTCGCCGCCGACGGGGTCGTGCTCGGGACGCCGGCCAACATCGGGTCGATGTCGGGCGCCCTCAAGCACTTCTTCGACACGATCTACTACCCGACCCTGCAGGAGAAGAGCGGCCTGCCGTACGGCCTGTACGTGCACGGAGGGGACGACACGACCGGCGCCGTGCGCGCCGTCGGACGGATCACGTCAGGGCTGTCGTGGCGCGAGGTCACCGAGCCGGTGGCGGTCACCGGGCCGCCGGACCGGGCCGCGCTCGACCGGTGCCGCGAGCTCGGCGCGACCGTCGCAGCGAACCTGCTGGGCTGAGCCGGGGTGGGCCGTCGCACGGCTCGGACGACGCGCCGCGGAACAACGGGGCGACACGGGCGCGTTCGAGCGGGGGACGTCACCCACCACCGACACGCCTGCAGGGAGGTGCGCAGATGAGCCTGGACCCTTCGGAGCTCTACCAGCTCGAGCCCGACCTGCCCGAGCTCGGCAGCCCGGTCCTCATCCAGGCGCTCGACGGCTTCGTCGACGCCGGCTCCGCCCGACGACTTGCCCGAGAGCACCTGCTGTCGACCTCCGGGTCTCGGGTGATCGCGACCTTCGACGTCGACGCCCTGCTCGACTACCGAGCCCGACGACCTCCGATGACCTTCGACGTCGACCACTGGGCCGACTACGCCGAGCCGGTCCTCGCGCTACACCTGCTCCACGACGCCGAGGGCACCGCGTTCCTGCTGCTCGCCGGGCCTGAGCCCGACTTCCAGTGGGAGCGCTTCGTCGCAGCGGTCCGCCAGCTCGTCGAGCACTTCGGGGTGAGCCTGACGGTCGGCATGAATGCGATCCCGATGGCTGTCCCCCACACCCGGCCGCTCGGGATCATCGCCCACGCCAGCCGGTCTGAGCTGGTCGCCGGCGACGAGCGCTGGGTGGGCACCGTGCAGGTCCCGTCCAGCGCAGGGCACCTCCTCGAGTACCGCCTCGGCCAGGCGGGGCACGACGCGGCCGGGTTCGCGGTCGCGGTCCCGCACTACCTCGCCGACGCGACCTACCCGGCAGCGGCCGTGTCCCTGCTCGCCAGCGTCGCGGGCATCAGCGGCCTGTCGCTCGCGACGGGTCCGCTCGAGACCTCGGCCATGGAGGTGCGCGCCCAGGTGGACGCACAGGTCGAGGGGGCGGAGGAGGTCACCGCCGTGGTCCGAGCCCTCGAGGTCCAGTACGACGCCTACCTCGCCGGGGCCCAGCGCAGCCTGCTGGCCGAGATGGGCGGATCCCTGCCGACAGCCGACGAGCTCGGTGACGAGCTGGAGCGCTACCTCGCCCAGCAGACCGAGGGCGACGCCTGACCTCGGGCGCCGATCATGAACAGCCGGACGCAGACACTGACTAGTCGCGGTCGCGATCGCTCGTGCCGCGCTCGGCGTCGTACTCGGTCTGCGTGAGGATCTCGACGCTGCCGAAGCCCCCCAGGACCCGCAGGGACACGCTGCCCTTCGCTCCGCTTGAGCTGCAGGCATCCTCGCAATCGACGCTCCCGAAGACCACGAGACCACCGCGGTCGACGACGACGTCGTCCGGCACGACCACGGTGATGCTGCCGAACAGCACGCTGACTGCCTGAGACCCGTCCGCGACGACGTCCCGCTCGCTGATCCGGTGCTCGGCGCTGCCGAACACGACCCGCTGATCGGTGCCGGAGGCCACGACGCCGCCGGCCCCAGCCACCAGAGCGATGGACAGCGCGCTGCCGCCCAGGGCTGCGCCGATGCGCCGCAGGCGGCCACTGCGGCGCGCAGGCGGCGACGGCTGAACCCTCGACACCTGCGCCGAACCCGACCGCGGCTCCGGGGCCAGCTCTGCGAGCGCCGACGGCCGGACCACCGGGCCGTGTCGGACGTTGATCGAGCCCATGACGGCCACGGCGTGCACGTGCACCACCGGGCCGGACCCCACCTGCACGGTCTGCACCTTGCGCTCGCCCATCAAGGACATCCCCGACAGGTGCACGACGGCGCCGTCCGGCACCAGCACCTCGACCTCACCCATGAGCGCGCCGGCACGCACTCGAGTCCCCGACGGCAGGTCCTGCTGCCTGAGGTCGAGCACGGACTTGCCCATGACGGCGACCCCGACGACGTCCTGGCCCGGTGCGACCGTGCCGTGCAGCTGGTCCTCAGACATGACCGCGATCGCCCGCCGAGGCCGGGGCCTGTCCTCGAGCCGGGGCGCGGGCCGGGTGACGTGGCTCGCGGGCTCGACCTCTCCCGGAGGGAGATCGGCGACGAGGACGTCGAGCTCAGTGCGCACCCTGGCCTGCCAGAGCGCCCCGGCGCGCTCGTCGTACTCCGCCAGGGTCAGCACGCCATCAGCAACCGCAGCCATCAGCCTGTCGTCCACGGCACGCCGCTCACGGTCACCCACTCGCACCTGGACCGCGTCGCTCATGCTGCCCATCCTGGCGCAAGACCGCCGGTCAGACCAGGACCTGCACCGTGATCGCATCGGGAGACGGGTCAGTCGGCGGTCCGTCAGTGGTCCACCTCCTCGTCATCCGCCGCTGCTGCGTCACCTACGGCTTGGCCCCGCCGCAGCGTCAGCCGCCGCCCGCTCGGCAGCGGCCTTCTGCCGCGCGGCCTCGTTCCTGGCGGCATCGTTCCTGGCCGCCGCGTCAGCCGCCGCCCGGTCCTTGGCCGCCGCGTCAGCCGCCGCCCGGTCCTTGGCCGCCGCGTCAGCCGCCGCCTTCTCCTTGGCCGCCGCGTCGACCGCCGTCGTGTCCTCGGCCGCCGGATCTGCCGCCGCGGCTCCCCCTGTCTGGCCACGGCTACCCGCGTCGGCGTCCTGCGTGGCTGCGCTCGAGCCGGCCCCGACGGCCGCGTCGGCCTTCGGTGTCTTCAGATCTGCGCCCCCTGGCAGCGGGCCGCCCGTCGCCGTTCCTGCCTGCCCCGTGTTCGCCCCTCGCGGAGCCGGGGCCGGAGTCGAGGGTCCCCCGTCACGCGCGGTCTCGGCGGTGACACCTGGGCGGTCGACCGCTGTCGTCGCGATAGCCGGGAGGACGCTGACGGCAACGGCAGCAGCCCCGAGACCGGCAGCCGCTGCGGGGGCGGCTACGGCGCTCACGGACGCGAGCGCCGCTTGGCTCGCTACCTGGACCGAGCTGAGGAACGGCAGGTGCGCCCGGAACGACAGCGGCCCGACCCTCCAGAGCAGCTTCGGCAAGGACACCTCGAGGAAGGCGCGGACCACCTGTGCATCGAACTGCTTGCCCGCGCACGCAGCAAGCTCCCGGCGCGCAGCGGCGGTCGCCATGGGCTTCTTGTACGCCCGGGCCGCCGTCATGGTCTCGTACGCGTCGGCGACAGCCACGATCCGGCCGGAGAGGGTGATCTGCTCACCGGCGAGTCCGGACGGGTAGCCACCGCCGTCCCAGCGCTCGTGGTGCTCGGTGATGCCTCCGGCCCATTCGCCGAGCCAGCCGTACAACGCTCCCGACCGGCTCTCACCCGCAGCGGGATGGCCCTGCAGCACCGCCCATTCGCCTGCGCTCGGACGGCCCCGCTTGTTCAGGACGGCCGCGGGCACGTCGAGCTTGCCGATGTCGTGCAGCAGCGCCGCCCAGCGCAGCTTGTCACGGTCGAGTCCCCGGATGCCGAGCTCGTCCGCGATCAGGTCAGCGAAGACCCGGACCCGCTCGGAGTGGCCCCTGGTGTGCCGGTCGTGCCTGGCGAGCTGGGCCACGAGACCCAGGACCTGTCCGGCGGCGCCGGACTGCTCGCTCCCGCTGTCGGCGATCTCGCGGAGCCGCGAGGGGCTGCTCGCCGTCCGGAGCACGGCGAACCTCGACGGCGCGTGGTCCGGGAAGACGAGCGTGAGCCGCATGAGCATCGCGACCGGGAGCAGGCGCCTGGTGAGTCGTTCGGTGGCAACGGCGACGAAGAAGCCCGCGATGAGCACGACGGTCCACAGCAGCATCTCTGCACCGCGGGTCGCTGGAGGTGCCGCGAGCGCGAACAGGGCCAGGTGACGACGAAGGCGACCAGCAGCGGTACGACGAAGACGGACGCTCGAACCAGGGCAGCCAAGACAGGTCGGCCCTGCCACGTGGCGTTCTGGGACCCGTCAGCGTGGTCGGACGTCCGGTCCGGACGCTCGACGAGCAGGGGCGGCGAGATGATGATCGAAGGCTGCTTCCGCTGGTCGGAGAAGGTGGCGGGACGTCTTCCACCTTCTCGACCGGGGCACGACCAGGAGATCCCCCGGAATGGTGATGCCAACGGGCACGGGTGTGGCCCAGGGGTTGCGAACAGGAGACCCCCCTCACAGTCGGGCAGGCTGAGGGCATGCCGACCGTGCCGCTCGAGGGTCTTCACGCCGTGAAGCACGCGCTTCGGTTCGCCCCGCACCTCGTCTCGGACGTCCGCGTGCGCAACCTCGATGCAGCACGCGCCCTGGCCCGCCGGCTGGCCCCGGACATCGCGGACGAGCTGTTGGCCGGAGCCGTCGTCGCAGAGGTGGAGCACCACACCGGGGTCGAGGCGACCGGCGAGCTCCCACCTCGAGACGCCGGCGTCCTGAGCGACCGCCGGGCCCCGCTGGTGCTCCTGGACCGTCCCCGCTCGCCCGGCAACGCCGGTGCGGTCGTCCGGGTGGCCGCTGCGGCCGGCGCCTCGGGCGTGGCCATGATCGGGACACTCGACCCCTGGCACCCCAGCGTCCTGCGCGGCAGTGCCGGTCTGCACTACGCGCTGCCGGTGCTCCGCGTGGAGGCACAGGAGGTTCACGGCCCGGTGGTCGTCCTCGACGCCGACGGCGACCCGGAGGCGGAACTCCCTGACGAGGCGGTCCTCGTCGTCGGCAGCGAGCGCGACGGTGTCGGCGCCGAGCTCCGCGAGCGGGCAGTGCTGGTGCTCGCGCTCCCGATGCGGCCGGGAGTGAGCAGCCTCAACCTGGCCACCGCCGTGGCTGCCGCCCTCTACCGCTGGCGGTGAGCGCAGCGCCGGATCGACCGGGCAGTCAGCCGGCGTGCGGCATCAGGGCACCAGCCGGGATCTGACCGAACCGCCCTGACTGGAAGTCCTCGACGGCCTGCTGCAGCTCGGCCCGGGTGTTCATCACGAAGGGCCCGTACTGCGCGACCGGCTCGCGGATCGGCTCGCCACCGAGCAGCAGCACCTCGAGCTGCGGGTGCCGTCCCTCCTGGACGTCGGACGCCGCAAGGGTCACGTGGTCCCCGGCGCCCATCACCGCGGTCTGCCCGGTGCGGATCGGTCGTCCCTCGGCACCGATCCGACCCGATCCGCTCAGCACGTAGACGAGCGAGTTGAAGGTCGGTTGCCACGGGAGCGACAGCTGGGCGGCCGGTGCGATCGACGCGTGGACCAGGCTGATCGGCGTACGGGTGGAGCCTGGCCCGCGATGAACCCGACCGTCTCCCGCAGGCAGCGACCCGGCGATGACCCGCAGCAGCGACCCGCCGTCGGAGGACGCCAGCAGCGTGACGTCCGAGCCCTCGAGGTTCTGGTAGGCCGGGTCGGTCATCTTGAGCCGACTCGGCAGGTTCACCCAGAGCTGGACCCCGTGGAACGTGCCCCCGGACCGGACCAGCTCGACCGGCGGCGTCTCGATGTGCAGGATGCCGCCGCCCGCGGTCATCCACTGGGTGGCGCCGTCGGCGATGAACCCGCCGCCGCCGTGGCTGTCCTGGTGCTGGAAGGCGCCGTCCATGATGTACGTGACGGTCTCGAACCCGCGGTGAGGGTGCCACGAGGTGCCCTTGGGTTCGCCTGGTGCGTAGTCGACCTCGCCCATCTGATCCATCATGATGAAGGGGTCGAGGAAGCGGGGCGCGATGCCCGCGAAGGCCCGGCGTACCGGGAAGCCCTCGCCCTCGTAGCCCTGCGGAGCCGTGGTCACGGACACGACCGGGCGCTCGACGTCGCCGAGTCCGGCCCGGGGGACCCGGTCGACGGTCAGGGTGTCGGCAGTCACGGCGGGCATGCGAGCTCCTCGGGCAGATGTTCATTGCGCGTGCAAACATCTCAGCAACGCGGGTGATGGCCTTGTTCCGCGCGACGCACCCTCGCAGCGGGGAGCGGCTACAGCTGCGCGAGCATCCGGGTGTTGCCGAGGGTGTTCGGCTTGACCCGCTCGAGGTCGAGGAACTCGGCCACGCCCTCGTCAGACGAGCGCAGCAGCTCGGCCTGCACCTCGGGGTCGATCAACCCGTCCACGAGCGGTACGAAGCCGTGCCGCGCGAAGAACTCGGTCTCGAAGGTGAGGCAGAACAGCCGCTGGACCCCCAGCTCGCGGGCGTTGTCCATCAGGCGGGTGAGCAGGCCCGAGCCGATCCCCTGGCCGTGGGCCGTCGGGGACACAGCCAGGGTCCGGACCTCGGCGAGGTCCTTCCACAGCACGTGCAGAGCGCCGCACCCCACGACGCGCTCGCCGTCGACGGCGACGAAGAACTCCTGCACGTCCTCGTACAACGTGACCGGCGCCTTGCGCAGCAACCGGCGGCCCGGCACGTAGGTCTCGACCAGCCGCTGGATGCCCTCGACGTCAGCGACCCTCGCCCGGCGCACCTCGGCCGGGAGCACCTCGGCCGGGAGCAGGGGTCCGGTCACGACGAGCTCGGTCGCGGCAGCATCCGGTCGCTGATGATGCGCCGCTGGATCTCGCTCGTGCCCTCGAAGATGGTGGTCAGCCGGGCGTCGCGCCAGTAGCGCTCGACCCGCCGCTCGGAGGTGTAGCCGTTCCCTCCGTGGAGCTGCATCGCCTGACCGGTCACGCGTACGGCCATCTCCGTCGCGAGCAGCTTCACCATCGCCGCCTCACTCTCACAGGGCTCGCCCTCGTCGAGCAGGTGCGCCACCTGCTGCCAGAACGCCCGAGCCTGCGCCACGTCGGCGGCCATGTCGGCCAGGGTGAAGCGCAGCGCCTGGAAGTCGCCGATCGGGTGCCCGAACTGCTCGCGTTCCTGGAGGTAGAGCTGACAGTCCTCGACAGCGCCCCGGGCGACGCCCACGGCCCGGGCTGCCGTGTGGACCCGCGCGATGTTCAGACCTCGCTGCACGGAGGCGAACCCACCCGCATCGGCGTCGGCGCCGTCGTCGCCGTACAGCCCGGTCAGGCGGTCGGCGTCAGGGACGCGCAGGCCGTCGAGCTCGAGGTCCCACGTCCGGAAGCCGTGGTAGCCGATCTTGTCGATCGCAGAACCCGTCATGCCGTCCGGGAACGTCCCGCGCTCCTTGACCACCAGGAACGGCTCGAGCCCGGCGGACCGCGGCTCACCCTCTTCTGGGTCCCGCACGCGGGCGAGGACCTCGACGAAGTCGGCGGCCAGGGCGTTGCCCGCCCATCGTTTGGAACCGGTGAGCACCCATTCATCGCCCTCGCGCACGGCTCGCGTCCGGACCCCCGCGAGGTCCGAACCCGCGGTCGCTTCGGACAGCGCGATCGACCCGATCCAGTCCCCGGTCGCGGATCGGCGCATCAGCTCGGCCCGTCGGTCGTCGTCCAGCACCTGGGTGCCGAGCCCCTGGCCCCGGGCCAGGATGCTGCCGACCGACAGCCACGCCCGGGCGAGCTCCTCCGACACCAGGCAGTACTCGAAGACGCCGAGCCCCAGGCCCCCGTGCTCGACCGGGACCGTGATGCCGAACCAGCCCTCGGCGGCGAGCGCCTCGATGAGCGACCGTGGCATCTCGGCCTTGTGCGGGTCCAGCTCGTCGGCGAGCGGCAGCACGACCTGCTCGGCGAGCTTGCGGGCCGACTCCTGCAGCGCTGCCCGTTCCGGCGTCCGCCACGGCGACAGCAGCTCGGGCGGGTGGACCTCGCGGACCATGAGCAGCACTCCAACGGGTCGGGGCGGACGGGACGGGTGTGGGCAGCATCGCAGGCCCGTTCCTCCGCACGAACGGGAAGGTGCGGTGCAATGGGGGAGGCAGCCCGCGGGAGCACGAGAGGACAGCGCATGAGCACTGACAGTCCGCGTCACCGCGTCGTCGTCATCGGCTCCGGCTTCGGCGGCCTGTTCGCCACCAAGGCCCTGCGCCGGGCCGACGTCGACGTGACCCTGATCGACCGGACGAGCCACCACCTGTTCCAGCCACTGCTCTACCAGGTCGCGACCGGCATCCTGTCCGAGGGCGAGATCGCTCCGGCGACGCGCGAGATCGTGCGTCGGCAGAAGAACGTGCAGGTGCTGCTCGGCACCGTCGAGCAGATCTCGCTCGACGAGCGCACCGTCACCCACTCGATGCTCGACAAGACGACGGTCACGCCCTACGACAGCCTCATCGTGGCAGCGGGAGCGGGCCAGTCCTACTTCGGCAACGACCAGTTCGCCGAGTTCGCGCCCGGGATGAAGACGATCGACGACGCCCTGGAGCTGCGCGGCCGCATCTTCGGCGCCTACGAGATGGCTGAGCTCGAGAGCGACCCGCTGGCGCTCGACGCATGGCTCACGTTCGTCGTCGTCGGAGCCGGGCCGACCGGCGTCGAGATGGCCGGGCAGATCGCCGAGCTGTCCCGACGCACCCTCAAGGGCAACTTCCGCACCTTCGACCCGGCGACGACCAGGGTGGTGCTGCTCGACGCGGCGGGCTCCGTGCTCAGCATGTTCGGCGACAAGCTGTCCCTGCACGCCCAGCGCGACCTCGAGAGCCGTGGGGTCGAGGTGCAGCTCGACGCCAAGGTCGTCGACGTGGACGCCCAGGGGATCGTCGTCGAGGACGCCGAGGGCCGACGCCGGATCGAGGCCAGGACGAAGATCTGGGCCGCCGGGGTCGCCGCCTCCCCCCTGGGACGCCAGATCGCCGAGCAGTCCGGTGCCGAGGTAGACCGCAGCGGTCGGGTCGCCGTCAACCCGGACCTCACCGTAGGCACGCACCCCGAGGTCTTCGTCATCGGCGACATGATGTCGCTCGACGGGCTGCCGGGCGTCTCCCCCGTCGCCATCCAGGGCGCCAAGCACGCCGCCAAGCAGATCAAGGCCCGGACGAAGGGCAAGCCGACCGGGCAGCCGTTCCGCTACCGCGACAAGGGCTCGATGGCCACGATCTCGCGGTTCAGCGCCGTGGCCAGCGTCGGCAAGCTGCACCTGCGCGGGTTCATCGCCTGGCTGGCCTGGCTGGCCGTGCACCTGGTCTACCTGACCGCCTTCAAGAGCCGGGTCACCGCGCTGATGCACTGGGCGGTGAGCTTCGTCGGCCGGGGGCGCTCCGAGCGCACCTCCACCTGGCAGCAGGTCTCGGCGCGGACCCGGCTGCAACGCAGCGAGGGCGAGCTGGCCAGAGCAGCAGCCGCGGCCCACGCCGGGTCTGGTCGATCAGAAGGGGCGATGCCGAGGGCCTCTGACGCCCCGCAGTCCATCGGCGGCGATCCCCGCCGAACGGCCGAACCACTGCCGAAGTAGGCACCGCCAGGTTCACCCCACCGATCAGCTGACCTGGGGTGGTGATCGGTCGGGTGGGCCCACGCCCCGCGCGCCCAGGAAGGGGCTGCTCCCGAGCGGCTCCCAGGGACCGCCCAGGTACCGCCACAACGCGAACCCCGTCGCGCGGACGTCGTACGACTCGAAGCCGGCGGACAGCTCGACCAGCAGCGCTCGGGCCGCCGCCGGCGCCACCTTGTTCTGCACGGTCACGTGCGCGCTCAGCCGCTGTCGGTCCTGCCGGGTCAGCCACGGCTGCCAACGGTCAGCGAGCTCCCGGTGCTGAGCGTCGAGCTCCGGGGCACGAAGGTCGTACGCCACTCCTCGACCCAGCGAGCGGACCCGGGTCACCTGCACGTCGTACTTCTCGCGCTGCGCCACCTGCCGCAGGTCGCTCCGCACCTGCTCGAGGTGCTCGCCCGGAAGGGCGTGGAACAGGGTGACGTGGGCGGCCAGGTGATCGCGCTCGGGCGGGAAGTGGGCGGCCCGCAGCGCGTCGAAGCGGGCCTGCGCGGCGGCGTCGAGCGCCAGCGTGACGATCAGCGGCTCCACGACCCCACCCTCCCCCGCACAGCTCGGGACTACCTGGGACAGGATGGGACAGCCCACCCGCACCTGCCCCAGGAGGACCACCCATGTCCGACGTCACGCTCGAGCACCCGGGCGGCTCCCTGCCGCTCACGGTCAAGCCGGCCACGGACGGCCCTGGCGGGATCGAGATCCCCAAGCTGCTCGCGAGCACCGGGCTTGTCACGCTGGATCCGGGCTTCGTCAACACCGGCTCGTGCGAGTCGGCGATCACCTACATCGACGGCGATGAGGGCATCTTGCGCTACCGCGGCTACCCGATCGAGGACCTGGCCGAGAAGGCCAGCTTCCTCGAGGTCGCGTGGCTGCTGATCTACGGCGAGATGCCGACCGAGGATGAGCTGACGGCGTTCAAGTCCAAGATCCGCAAGCACACGATGCTGCACGAGGACTTCCGCGAGTTCTTCGGGGGCTTCCCGACCGACGCCCACCCGATGGCGGTGCTCTCATCGACCGTCAGCGCCCTGTCGACCTTCTACCAGGACAGCCTCGACCCGTTCGACCCCGAGCACGTCGAGATGTCCACCATCCGGCTGCTCGCCAAGATGCCGACGATCGCGGCCTACGCCCACAAGAAGTCGACCGGCCAGCCGTTCCTCTACCCGGACAACAGCCTGGGCTACGTCGACAACTTCCTGCGCATGACCTTCGGCGTCCCGGCCGAGGACTACGAGGTCAACCCGGTCGCTTCGAAGGCCCTGAACCTGCTGTTCCTGCTGCACGCCGACCACGAGCAGAACTGCTCGACCTCGACCGTGCGCATGGTGGGCTCGTCGAACGCCAACCTCTTCGTCTCGGTCTCGGCCGGCGTGGCTGCGCTGTTCGGCCCGCTGCACGGCGGGGCGAACCAGGCCGTCCTCGAGATGCTCGCCGGCATCCAGGCCGACGGAGGCGATGTCGCGAAGTTCGTCCAGCGGGTCAAGGACAAGGAGGACGGCGTCAAGCTCATGGGCTTCGGCCACCGGGTCTACAAGAACTTCGACCCGCGGGCCACGATCGTGAAGAAGGTCGCGCGCGAGGTGCTGGACTCGCTCCAGAAGCCCGACCCGCTGCTGGACCTCGCGATGCAGCTCGAGGAGGCCGCGCTCGCCGACGACTTCTTCGTCAGCCGCAAGCTCTACCCCAACGTCGACTTCTACACGGGAGTGATCTACAAGGCCCTCGGCTTCCCGACGCCGATGTTCACGGTCCTGTTCGCCCTCGGCCGGCTCCCCGGGTGGATCGCCCAGTGGCGCGAGATGATCGAGGACCCCGCCACCAAGATCGGCCGCCCGCGCCAGGTCTACGTCGGACCGGAGCTGCGCCACCTGCCCTGACGTCGGCTATCCCGGCGGACGCGGACGCGAGTAACGAACCTCGTACGGTCGTCCAGGGACGTCGAGGGCCTTGCGCGCGCCGTCGAGCACGAACCCGTGGCGCTCGTAGAACCACCGAGCGGGCGCGTTCCCCTCGAGCGTCCACAGCACCTGGACGGGCTCGGTCATGCGCGCGAAACCCGCTTGCAGCAAGGCTGTTCCGGCGCCCGAGTAGCGGACTGATGGGTCGACGTACAACGCCGCCAGCTCCGCGGCGCCTGCGGAGTCGTCATCCCTGCCGGCGAGCAGGAACGCGCCGCCGAGGATCACGCCGTCGCGCTCCGCGACCAGCGTCACCTGACCGGGCACCGGGGCCCGCAGCCACTGCTCGCGCCAGGCGACCCGCTCCTCGTCCACGACGAGCGACGTCAGGAACGCCTCGTCGATCAGAGCGGTGTACGCGGCGCGCCACCCGGCGATCCGGATCTCCTCGAAGCGACGGCCCTCTCCGGGGCGGGCATCGCGGACGACGGGCTCCATGTCGGCGAGGAAGCCAGAGGACGCGGTCTCAGCGGACAAGGGCGTCGACCAGCCGAGCGAGCTCGCCGGCCGGGTCGACGGTCAACCCGCTGTGGACCGGACCGGTGTGCACGACCGTGCTGCGCGGGGCGGTGAGCCACCGGAAGCGCTGACCCAGCGAGCTGTCGGCGGCAGGCCCGGAGCCGTCGCAGGTGCGTTGGAGGGCAGAGACGGCCTGCTCGATGCCTTGGACGTCGGCAGACGGGTCCAGGGCTCGGAGTCGAGCCTGGTCGAGGTGCGCGGCGACGGCGAGGAAGTCCGTCGCCTGGCAGTAGAGCAGGACGCCGACGTTGATGCACTCCCCCCGCTCGACGCGGGGGGAGGCCCGGACGAGGGCGTACTCGAACACCAGGCGGCTCACGGCTGCCAGCTCCGGCGGGCCTCGACGCGCCGCAGCAGGTGGTCCACGTAGGCCTCCCGGACCACATCCGGGCCGCCGAAGCCGCCCTCACCGGCGAGCCACACGTCTGGCACCAGCGCAGCGGCGGCCTCGAGCAACTGCCGGGTGATCAGTGGCACCAGCGCCTCTGCGGCCTGCTCGCGGTGCAGCGCCTGGGCGATGAGCACGTGATCGGCCGCAACGTAGGGCTTCTCGGCCGCCGAGGCCGCACGGTCCCAGTCGTGGTGGAAGACCAGCGCGGCGCCGTGGTCGATGAGCCAGAGCTCCCGGTGCCACAACAGCAGGTTGGGGTTTCGCCAGCTGCGGTCGACGTTGCCGACGAGGGCGTCGAGCCACAGCACCCGGCTGGCGAGGTCGACGTCGACGACGTGCGCGTTGGGGTCGAACCCCAGCGATCCCGGCAGGTAGTCGGTGCCGAGGTTGAGGCCGGGACTGGCCCTCAGGAGGTCCTGGACCTCCTCATCCGGCTCGGCGCGCCCCAGCACCGGGTCGACGTCGACCAGGACCAGCTCCGGGACGGGAAGGCCGAGGCAACGGGCCAGCTCCCCGACCAGCACCTCCGCGACGAGCACCTTACGGCCTTGGCCGGCGCCGACGAACTTCACGACGTAGGTGCCGAGGTCGTCGCACTCCATGAGACCGGGCAGCGAACCGCCCTCGCGCAGCGGCATGACGTAGCGCGTCGCCGTCACGGTCCGCAGCATCGCCCCATCGTGCCAGCCGGGCGGCCGCGGAACCGCAGGAGAGGGTCCCGTCGCTCAGATCCCGACGGTCAGGACGTCGGGGAGATCGAGGGGCTCGGGCTCGGGCTGACCGGCTCGGGGTCCGGAGCCGGCGCGACGGGCTGGGGTTCCGGCGCGGGAGCCGGCGCTGGCCGGGCGGGCGCCGGTGCGGCAGTCCCGGAGTCCCCGGTCGGGTTGTCCGTGCCCGGCGCACTGCTGCCCGCGCTGAAGACGTGGGTGCCACCGTAGATGTTGACGCTCATGCCGTTGTTCAACGCCGTGAGCAGGTACTTGGCGTCCGCTCGGGTGACCCGCACGCAGCCGTGCGAGGCCGGACCCGCCGGGACGCTGTTCGAACCGTGGATGGCCCAGCCGCGGTAGAAGTACTGCGGGTCGTAGAGCGTGCCCAGGTCGGCCTTGCGCTCGCCGACGATGCGCCGCTCGATCACGTAGTTCCCGGTCGGGGTCAGCGCGCGCGCCGTGGCGCCGTTCTTCTGCTTGTAGCTCGCCCCGTTGCCGGAGCTGACCGGCAGGATGCGCGCCACTGCGCCGCCCTTGACGACGTAGAGGACCTGCTTGGTGAGGTCGACCTCGACCCGGTTGGCAGGACCGCCCCGCAGCTCTGGGGCCTTCGGCGACGCCAGTGCCGCGAGGGTCGCCGCGTTGACGCTCCCACTACGCGGCAGGCCTTGCACCTTCTGGAAGGCCATGACGGCACTGCCCAGGGCCCCACCGGTGCGGCCGTCGACAGGTCCGACGTAGTAGTTCAGGTCGGTCAGGGTTCGCTGCACCGCCGCGACGTCGTAGCTGGCCTTCGGCACAGGCGACTTGGTGGGCTTGGGCGACGGGCTGGCGGAGGGAGACGGGCTGGCGGAGGGGGACGGCTCGACGCTCGGCAGGACGACCGGCGCCACGGACTCGACCGGGCTCGGTGACACCGACGCCTCGACAGACGGGGACGCGGCGGCCACGGCGGCGGGTGCCGCCTCGACCTTCTGCTGACCGCCCTCGCTGCACCCGGCGAGGGTCACAGCGAGCAACGTCAGACCGACGGCAGGGAGCAGGGGGCGACGCAAGACGGACTCCTCATAGGCTGAACGGGTCTCCTACGAGGAAGACGCCCGAGACGGTCGCCAGGTTGCACGACGGGGCCATCGTATCTTCTGTCAAGGCAAGATGGCGTCGATCGCCCGGAAGATGCGCTTCTCCGAGACCGGGTAGCGCGTGCGCATCGGTGGCGCGAACAGGCTGATCCGCAGCTCCTCGACCATCCAGCGCAGCTGCCGGGCCTCCGGCGTGTCATCCCGTCGGACCGCCTCGAGCCGCCGCATCGCGTCGTCGACCTCGGCCTGGACGTGCGCGACCTGGGCTGTGCTCAGCCGGTCCCGGGCCGGGTCGGCGATCAACCGGTCGAGCCGCGCCTGCATCGCCTGCAGGTAGCGCAGCACGTCGGGCAACCGGTCCCGTCCGGTCCGGGTCACGAAGCCGGGGCCGACCAGGCGGTCCAGCTGGGCTCGCACGTCGGCGATCGACCTCTCGAGGAGTGCGCGCGTCTCGGCGTCCAGGCGCGAGCGGACAACGCTCCACAGGGTGAGCACCTTCGTCACGGTGGCGAGGACCTCCTCGACCGCCGGCAGGAGCTGGGGGCGCACCGAATCGCGCAGCGCTGCGAAGCCCTCGGCGTCCCAGGCCGGTCCCCCCGCGGCGGTCATCAGGGCGTCGAGCGCAGCGCTCGTGCAGTCTTGGAGCGTGTCGGGCACGCTGCCCGCGGGGTTGTGGGCCAACGCGAGCTTGCTGGCGTTGGGCAGACGCCCTGAGAGCGCTCGGACCGGCGAGGGCAGGGTGAGCTGCAGCAGCCGACGGGTGCCGAGCCACATCGCCCGCTGCTGCTCGGCCGCGGTGCCGATCACCTGCACGCCCACTGTGACGCCCTCGTCCACGAGGGCGGGGAAGCCCTGAACCGAGCCCTGCTGCACCTGTCGCGGCAGGGTGCCGACCGCCCACTCGGTCAAGCCCGAGCGCTCGATCCCGCCCGCCGCGCCGGAGATGGCCTGCTGCACGTCCGGCCGCAGCTGTTCCCGGATCGAGTCGAGGTCCTTGCCCTCTGCCAGCGTGCGCCCAGCCTCGCCCTCCACGCGGAACGTCATGCGCAGGTGGGCCGGCACCCGGTCGAGCTGCCAGTCCTCGGCGCGCACGTCCACCCGACGGGTGTTGAGCAGCTCGACCTCGAGGGCTTCGAGCAGGGGTCGGCTGCGCGGCTCGATCACCGTCAGCAGCGCGGCTGCGGTGTCCGGAGCCGGGACGCAGCGGACCCGGAGCGGCTTCGGGAGCGACTTGATCAAGGCGGTCACCAGCTCGTGGCGCAGACCCGGCACCTGCCAGTCGAACCCCTGCGCGCCCACCCGGTTGAGCACATCGACCGGGATGTGCACCGTGACGCCGTCTGCCTCCGAGCCCGGCTCGAACTGGTAGGTCAGCGGCAGCCGGAGGTCGCCGTCGACCCAGACGTCCGGGTGGTCGAGGGCCGATAGGGCGGCTGCCTCGCCGCTTACCAGGTCGGCCATCGAGAAGGTCAGGAGGTCGGGGGTCTCGCGCCTGGCCGCCTTCCACCAGCTGTCGAAGTGCCGACCGGACACCACGTCGGCCGGCACGCGCGCGTCGTAGAACGCGTAGAGGGTGGCGTCGTCGACCACGAGATCGCGGCGACGGGCGCGGTGCTCGAGCTCCTCGACGTCGTCGAGCAGCCCGCGGTTGGCGGAGAAGAAGGCGTGGCTGGTGTCCCAGTCGCCCTCGACCAGCGCGTGCTGGAGGAACAGCTCGCGGGAGATGACCGGTGCGATCCGCCCGAAGCTCACCTGCCGCTTCTCGACCAGGGGAACGCCGTACAGGGTGACCCGTTCGTCAGCCATGACCGAGGCCTGCGAGCGCATTCAGCGCGGCTCCGAGTAGGAGCGCTTCACCAGGTGGGCGCCCAGCTCCTCCGCCCATGACGGGTCGATCCGCCCGGCCACCCTGCCCCACATGCGGTTCGTCTCGACGAGCTCGGCCGCCATGACCCAGCGCGGGGCCTTCTTGGCCAGGGCCGAGCCGGGCACGAGGGCCCAGCGGGCACCTCGAGCTCCGGCGTACTCCCGCTTCTCGACGTCACCCAGACCGATGTGGCTGAGCAGCCCGGCCAGCAGCGACCGGGAGATGCTGTCGGCGGACGGGGTCGAGCTGTCGAGGGACAGGTCGAGCCGCTTGAGGCTCCGGCGCAGCTGGCTGTGCAGGTCCTGCCACTCGCGCACCCGCAGGTAGTTGAGGAACTCCTTCTTGCACAACCGGCGGAAGGCACTGCTCGACAGCTGCTTCTGCTGCTCCTGCAGGTAGCGCCACAGGTTCAGGTAGGCCTGGAAGTCAGATGTCTCGTCCGCGAAGCGCTTGTGCATCTCGGCCGCCGCCTGCTGGCGGTCCGCAGGGCGCTCGCGCGGGTCCTGGATCGACAGGGCGGCCGCGATGACGAGGACGTCCCGCACGCACCCGTTGCGATCGGCCTCGACCACCATGCGGCCCAGGCGCGGGTCGAGCGGCAGCCCGGACAGCGTGCGCCCGAGCGGCGTGAGGCGCCGGCGCGGGTCGTCCTGACGGACGTCGAGCGCGCCGAGCTCGTGCAGCAGGTCGACGCCGTCCTTGATGTTGCGCCGATCTGGCGGGTCGACGAACGGGAAGGCCGCCACATCACCGAGACCCAGCGCGGTCATCTGAAGGATCACGCTCGCCAGGTTGGTGCGCAAGATCTCGGGGTCCGTGAACTCCGGCCGACCGAGCAGGTCCTCCTCCTCGTACAGCCGGATGCAGACGCCCGGCGCGACCCGACCGCAGCGACCGGCCCGCTGAGTCGCGGACGCCTGGCTGATCCGCTCGATCGGCAGGCGCTGCACCTTGGTGCGCTGGCTGTAGCGGGAGATGCGGGCGGTCCCCGGGTCAACCACGTAGCGGATGCCAGGGACGGTCAGCGAGGTCTCGGCGACGTTGGTCGCCAGCACGATGCGGCGACCGGGGTGAGCCGCGAACACCCGGTGCTGCTCGGCGGCGCTGAGCCGCGCGAACAGCGGCAGCACCTCGGTGCCGTCGGGCACCGCCGCGCGGAGTGCGTCGGCGGTGTCGCGGATCTCGCGCTCACCGGACAGGAAGACCAGCACATCTCCAGGCCCCTCGTCGGACAGCTCGTCGACCGCCTCGACGATCGCCGTGACCTGGTCGCTGTCCTCGTCGAGGTAGGGCTTGTAGCGGACCTCGACGGGGAAGCTGCGGCCTGAGACCTCGACGATCGGTGCGCCCCCGAAGTGCGCGGCGAACCGTCCTGGGTCGATGGTGGCGCTGGTGATGATCAGCTTGAGGTCGGGGCGCCTCGGGAGCAGCTGCTTGAGGTAGCCGAGCAGGAAGTCGATGTTCAACGACCGCTCGTGAGCCTCGTCGAGGATGATCGTGTCGTAGGCCGACAGCATCCGGTCGCGGGTGATCTCAGCCAGCAGGATGCCGTCGGTCATGAGCTTGACCAGGGTGTCCTCGCCCACCTGGTCGTGGAAGCGCACGGTGTAGCCGACGGTGGTGCCGAGCGGCGTCCCGAGCTCGTCGGCGATCCGCTCCGCGACGCTGCGGGCGGCCAGGCGCCTCGGCTGGGTGTGGCCGATCAACCCGGCCACACCGCGTCCCAGCTCGAGGCAGATCTTGGGGATCTGCGTGGTCTTCCCGGACCCGGTCTCGCCGGCGACGACGACCACCTGGGAGCTCCGGATCGCCTCGGCGATGTCGTCCTTGCGCTGGGTGACCGGCAGCGACTCGGGAAAGCGGAGAGGCGGGACCGACGCGCGCCTGCGGTCGAGCCGCTCCTGGTCCGACGTCGTTCCCACTGCCTCCACGATAGGAGCAGGGCCCGGATCGCGCCGATAGGCGTAGCGACCTGCGCCTGTGGGGTAGGGCGGGTGATCATGCGGTGTCAACCGCACGTCCCCCAGGAGGTCACCGTGCTCGGACTGCCCGACGGCATCACCACCTGCCTGTTCGACCTCGACGGGGTGCTGACCGACACGGCCGCCGTGCACAACGCTGCCTGGCGCGAGACCTTCGACGGGTTCCTGCGGGAGCGGGCCGAGAAGACCGGGGAGCCGTTCGTGCCGTTCGACCCCGTCGCCGACTACCTCACGCACGTGGACGGCAAGCGGCGGGAGGACGGCGTACGCGACTTCCTCGCCAGCCGCGGGATCGAGCTGCCCGAGGGCGCCGGGGACGACGCACCCGACGCGCAGACGGTGTCCGGCGTCGGCAACCGCAAGAACGTGCTGCTGCTGAAGACGATCGAGACCGACGGCGTTCGCGTCTACGAGGGAAGTCGTCGCTACCTGCAGGCGGCGAAGGACGGCGGGCTGCGGATCGCCGTCGTGTCGAGCAGCGCCAACACCGAGGCGGTGCTGGAGGTCACGGGGCTCGCTCCCTTCGTCGAGCTGCGCGTCGACGGGGTGGTGGCCAAGGCGCGCGACCTGCCGGGCAAGCCGGCTCCCGACACCTTCCTCGCGGCAGCCTCGGACCTCGGCGTGCAGCGCGAGCAGTGCGTCGTCTTCGAGGACGCCCTCGCAGGGGTCGCAGCCGGACGTGCAGGTGACTTCGGCTACGTCGTCGGCGTCGACCGGGTGGACCAGGCCGACCAGCTCCGGGAGCAGGGTGCCGACGTGGTGGTCGCGGACCTCGAGGAGCTGCTGTGATCGAGCCGGGTCTGATCCCCGTCGAGCCGTGGACCGTGCGCGAGTGCCGCCTCGACCTCACGGTGGCCGGGCAGATGGAGTCGATCTTCGCCCTGTCGAACGGGCACATCGGGTTGCGTGGCAACCTCGACGAGGGCGAGCCGAACGCCATCCCCGGCACCTACCTGAACTCCTTCTTCGAGATGCGCCCCCTCCCCTACGCCGAGGCCGGCTACGGCTACCCCGAGTCGGGGCAGACGGTCGTCGACGTGACGAACGGCAAGCTGGTGCGCCTGCTCGTCGACGACGAGCCCTTCGACGTCCGCTACGGCCAGCTGCTCGAGCACCAGCGGACGCTGGACCTGCGCGACGGGGTGCTGCGACGCACGGCCGACTGGATCTCCCCCGCCGGGCGCCGGGTGCGCGTGACGTCGACCCGGCTCGTGTCGTTCGTCCACCGTGCCGTGGCCGCGATCCACTACGAGGTCGAGGCCATCGGCGATCCGGTGCGGATCATCGTGCAGTCCGAGCTCGTGGCCAACGAGTGGCAGCCGGAGCTGTCCGACGATCCGCGCGTCTCCGCCGTGCTTGAGCGCCCGCTCGCCGCGGTCGGCCGCGACGTGGAGCAGCACGGCGCCCTGCTCCTGCACCGCACGCGGTCCAGCAACCTGCTCATGGCGGCCGGGATGGACCACCTCGTCGACGGCCCCGGCCGCTTCGAGGAGGAGACCGATGCCCGCGACGACTGGGCCCGCACCACGGTCGTGTGCGCGCTCAAGCCCGGCGAGCGCCTGCGCATCGTCAAGAACCTCGCCTACGGGTGGTCGAGCCAACGGTCTGCCGCTGCGGTGCGTGACCAGGTGGCCGCTGCCCTGACCAGCGCCCGCTTCGACGGCTGGGACGGCCTGCGCCGCGGCCAGCGGGAGTACCTCGACGACTTCTGGGACGGCGCCGACATCGAGGTGGAGGGCGACCCGGCGTTGCAGCAGGCCGCCCGCTTCGGGCTCTTCCACGTGCTCCAGACCGGCGCGCGGGCCGAGCGGCGGGCGCTCCCGGCCAAGGGGCTCACCGGCCCCGGTTACGACGGCCACTCCTTCTGGGACACCGAGGGGTTCGTGATCCCGGTGCTCATCGCGACCGTGCCCTCGGCCGCCGCGGACGCCCTGCGTTGGCGGCACTCGACGATCGACCTGGCCCGCGAGCGCGCCAGCACCCTGGGCCTCGGCGGAGCCGCCTTCCCGTGGCGGACCATCCGGGGCCAGGAGTGCTCGGCCTACTGGCCGGCCGGCACGGCCGCCTTCCACGTCAACGCCGACATCGCGATGGCCGTCGAGCGCTACCGGATCATGACCGGTGACGACTCGCTCGAGCGCGACGGGGGCCTCGAGATGCTCGTCGAGACCGCACGGCTCTGGACCTCGCTGGGCCACCACGACGCCCACGGCGGCTGGCACGTCGACGGGGTGACGGGACCCGACGAGTACACCGCGGTGGTCGACGACAACGTGTTCACCAACCTCATGGCTGCCCGCAACCTGCGCGCCGCGGCCGATGCCTGCGAGCGCCACCCGCAGCTGGCCGAGGACCTCGCCGTCACCAACGAGGAGAGCGCCTCGTGGCGCGACGCCGCATCGGCGGTCCACATCCCCTACGACGACGCCCTCGGCGTCCACCCGCAGTCGCAGTCCTTCACCCGCTACGGCGAGTGGGACTTCGAGGAGTCGCGCAACCAGTACCCGCTGCTGCTCCACGCGCCCTACGTCCGCCTCTACCGCAAGCAGGTGCTCAAGCAGGCCGACCTGGTGCTGGCCATGCACTGGTGCGGCGAGGCGTTCACCGCGGACCAGAAGGCCCGCAACGTCGACTACTACGAGCGGCGCACCGTGCGGGACTCGTCGCTGTCGGCGTGCACGCAGGCGGTGATGTGCGCCGAGGTGGGCCATCTCGAGTTGGCCCACGACTACCTCCACGAGGCGGCGCTCGTCGACCTGCGGGACCTGCAGCACAACACCGGCAGCGGGTTGCACATGGCGTCGCTGGCCGGTTCCTGGACGGCGCTGGTCGAGGGCTTCGGGGGCATGCGGGTGGGCCCGAAGGGGTTGAGCATCGACCCCCAGCTGCCCGACGGGTTGAGCCGGCTCGCCTTCCGGCTGCGCTGGCACGGCATGCGCCTGCTCGTCGACGTGACGGGCGAATCGGTCGAGCTCACGCTCCGGGACGGTCCCGACTCGCAGATCGACCTGGTCCTGGCCGGAGAGCCCATCACGCTGACCACGGCAGAGCCGGTCGTACGCCCTTGGACGCGTCGCAAGCCACTGCTGCAGCGGCCCACCCAGCCCGCCGGTCGGGCACCGGCGAAGTGGGCGTAGTCGCGCACTAGCGTTCGCCACATGGACCGAGACGGCGTGGAGCGGCTGCGCCGTTGGCGGGACGAGGACACCGGGGTCCCACCGGCCGTGGGCCGGTTGTCCGCGCGCCTCGTGTCGGTCGAGGCGGGACGCACCCAGGTGCGCCTCCCTCTCACGCCCGAGCTGCTGCTGCCAGATGGGAGGTCCACCGGCGCGGTGACGGCACTGCTGGCCGACATCGGGCTGACCACCTCGGTCGTCGCCTCACTCCCTGACCTGCGCGGGGTCACGACGATCTCGATGACCGTGGACCACCTGAGCCTTCCGCCGAGCGCCGGGCGGGCCACGGTCACCTGCCGCGCCGGCGACTACGTCGACGGCCGACCCCAGCACGCGACCGGGGTCGTGGCTGACGAGGACGGGCGCGAGGTGGCCCGGGTGTCGGGGTGGTTCCTGCCGACGCCCGCCGAAGGCCTGTCGGCCGAGCGGATCGGGCTCGCGCAGGAGGCCCCCGCAGCCGACCTGCACGACCTGCTGCGGGTCGGGCCCGGCCCTGGCTTCACGCTCGTGGCGCGCAACGCCCTGAGCAACGCCCTCGGCAGCCTGCACGGCGGGATCGGGGCGCTGGCCAGCCAGCTCGCGGCCGAAGCCGCCCTCGAGGGCTCGGTGCGCCCGCTGACATCGACCTTCGCCTTCCTGCGCCCGACCCCCCGGGACGCCACGGTCACCGTGACAGGCACGGCGGTGAGACAGGGACGGCGTACGGCGTCTGCCGCTTCTGCCGTGGCCGGCCCCGACGGCCGTCTCGTCCTGCAGTGCTCGCTCGTCGCGGCCGTGTCGACGTGAGCCGGAGCTGTGGAAGCGAGGGAGGGCGTGCGGGAGTGAGTGCAGCAGCGCGATCCCATCGGGTCCCGCCCTGTGGGCGGTCGACGCGCGGCAACGCCCGTCCGCGACACTGACCGCGTGACCGCCCCGCAGCAGCACTCCCCGCCCGTCTACGCCTGCGCCGCGGGTGCGGTCCTGCACGCCCACGCCGGTGACACCCTCGAGCCAGCAGTGCTGCTCCACACGTTCCTGCCGGCGGGCGTCGAGCTGCGCGAGGCACCGGCTCGGGTCGACGTCCACGCCGACGGCCCCGGCTCGGCGACCGTCACGGTCCGGGTCCTCGCCCAGGGGCAGTCGCTGTCGTGGCAGCTGCCGATCGCACCCTTCGTCGCGGCCCTGCCCGGTCAGCCGGGTGACGCGGGCCGCATGGTCCTGCTCGCGCTCGTGGACGCCGAGCCCGAGCCGGGGTTCTGGGCCCGCCCGGCCGACTGCGAGCAGCTGGCCGCTGAGCTCCAGCTCCCCGTCGCCGACCTCGTCGACGCGTTGCGTGGGCGGCTCACCCCGTGGCTGGCTGAGGACCTCGCGCTGCTGCTGCACGACGACGCTCACGACCGCGCCGTCGACCACTCCCCCGCCCAGACCCTTGCCTCAGCAGTGCTCGCCCACTACCGGGCGGACCTCACCGCAGAGCCGACCACGACCAGCCTCGTGCGCGCCCTCGAGCTGGCCCCCGACGTCTTCACCGTCGAGCTCGGTGGACGTCTGTGCGGGGCGCTCGCCGAGGCGGTACACCAGGCCGACGAGGTGACCGTCGCCGCGGTCCTCGAAGGGGTGGGGCCGTTCGAGACAGAGGTGCTGCGCCTGCTGGTCGAGCTACCGCCCGTCCTGGGTCAGGGTCCCGTCGCGGAGCGCACGGAGCGCACGATGCACTTCCTGCTGGCTGCCGAGGACCGGGACGAGACCGTGCGCGCGGCGGTCAGCGTCATCGCCCGGCTCGCTCGCACCCGCTTCGGGCCGGGCCTCCCGGACGACCAGGTGCTCCGCCGCCTCGCGATGGTGGACGACGCGGGGCTCGCCCGCCTCGGGAGCCTGTGGGTCGACCTCGCCGCAGGCGCGGCGGGGCCCGCCGAGCAAGACCGGACGACAGCCGCGGCGCTGGCAGAGCGGGTCCTGGCCGAGGGTGCCCCGGGCGTCCAGTGGTTACGCGACACGGCCTCGGCGCTCGTCGGCCTCGCCGTGCGGGCAGCCGGACGCAACCCCGAGAAGCTCGCGGGCCCCCTGCAGGCGGCCCGGGCCGTGGTCGAGCAGGAGGACGCCGCTCCTGACGTCGTCTCCCCGGCGGTGCAGGCCTGCCTCGTCCTCGCCCGCTTCGTGCGCAGCCGGGCCGGTCTCGGCCCCGGCGCCTGGCTCGAGCTGCCGTCCCCGGTCGCGGCTCAGGCCGTCACCGGCGCCTACCTCAGCGGTCTCGCACGGGAGAGCGCCGTCGACCTGCTCACCGAACTCCTCGAGGAGGACGTCGACGGCGTCGACCTGCTCGATGGCATGGTTTGCGCCACCTCGCAGCTGCTGGTCCACCTGGACCAGCAGGAGGACCTCGAGCTCCGGCGGCTCCAGGTGAGTGAGCTGCTCGACGCGGTGCCGGCCGGCCCCCGCAGTCCGCGGTGGCTGCTCGCGACGACGCTGCTCGAGGCGCCGGACCACGACCCGGCCGCCGCCGACCTCGGTCCGTTTCTGCAGGGCCAGGCGCCCGCCGACGCCGAGCGGCTCGCTGGCAAGGCCGGCCGGCAGGGCATGGTCAGCGCCGGGTTCACCTGCCTGGAAGCCCTGGCCTCCGTGCTGGGCGAGGCGGCCCAGATGCCGCGCGAGGAGCTTCTGGGGCTGGTGCTGCCCTCAGCGCTCGCCGAGCACGATCTGCTCCGACGCCCCCGGGCCTAGGTGGCGACAGGCGTCCAGGCCAGCTCGAGCCGGTCGAGCCCGTAGATGCCCTGGATGGTGCCGAACTGCGGTGGGGCGGTCACGTGCAGGTCGGGCATGCGCGGAGCCAGGAAGGTGAGGGCCTCCTCGAGCTCGGCGGTCGCGAGGTTGACGCCGAGGCAGAAGTGGATGCCTGCGCCGAAAGGTCAGCAGTCGCTTCCCAGACCGGTCGGCGGTGATGTCGAAGGCGGGATCGCCTGCCGCGTCCCGTTCCCGGTGAAGGCGCCGATCATGACGACAGTCCCGGCCGGGAAGAGCACGTCCCGGTAGGTGACGTCCGCGATGAGCAGGCGTGCCGTGAACGGCGTGATCGGCTCGTGCCGCAGCACCTCCTGCGCAGCTTGGGGGATGCGTTCGGGCTCCCGGCCGAGCAGTGCCCACTGGTCGGGGTGCTGGGCGAACAGCCGCAGCGCGTGGGCGAGCTGGGCCTGCGTGGTGTCGACCCCTCCGATCAGCACGTTGAGGACGAGGTTGACCAGCTCGACGTCGGTCAGCCGGTCTCCACCCTCCTCGGCCGCGATCAGGACCGAGACGAGGTCGTCGCCCGGGTCGCCTCGTCGGGAGGCGAGCAGCTGGTCGCACCACGCGTAGAACTCCTCGACGGCCTGTTCGATCTGGGCCCGGTCGTTCGTGAGGCTCGGGCCGTCGAACTGCCGCTGGATCCAGTTGGACCACTCGTGCAGCCGGGGGGCGTCCGTCCGGGGCGCACCCATGACCGCCGCGATCGTGAGCGACGGGTAGGGCTTGGCGAAGGCCTCGACGAACTCGCAGCCGCCGCTGCGCTCGACGTCGGCCCAGAGGTCGGTCAGGAAGTCGCGCATCACGGGTCGCCAGCGGTCGGCCGCCCGGGGGGTGAAGAACGGTCCGACCAGCGAGCGGAGCCGGCGGTGCACGTCACCGTCCAGGTGGAGGATGTTGCGGTCGATCTCCTCGCGGAGCGGGCCGGACTCCACGCCGTACATCTCGGCCAGCAGCTGTCCCGGGAAGATCGCCGACTTGCTGCGCAGGAAGAACTCGCCGGCGTCACGATCGAGGGTCAGCACTCCGAGCGGCGTCCGGGCGAGCCACGACGACGCAGCGAGCCGCTCCATGAGCTCGTGGAAGGCGTCCCCGTGGAGCGCCGTGTCGTCGTTGTCGAAGTCGGGCAGGTCCAGCTCGTTCACGGTCGTCGTCACGCCGGGACGCTAGCGCCTTCGGGTGACGCGCGGCGAGGACCGGAGACCGGCGGCTTCGACGGCCCTATGGTGACCCGGTGCCCCCGCCCGTCGACCCGGAGTTCCTCACCCTCCCCCTGCGCGAGGCTGCCGCAGCGGGTCTGCAGGCGGCGCTCGACGCCGGCGCCTCGCACGCCGACGTGCGGGTCGAGCGCCTGCGCGGGCAGGACCTGTCCCTGCGCAACGCGCGGCTGGAACGTCTGAACGACTCGGTGGCCGTCGGCCTCGCGGTCCGCGTCGTCTCGGACGGCACCTGGGGCTTCGCTGCCGGGCCCGACGTCACGGTCGAGGAGGCCGTACGACTGGCGCGCCAGGCCGTCGACGTCGCGCGGACGTCCCGCCCGCTGAACGCCGAACCTGTCGAGCTCGCTCCGGAGCCGGTGCACCGCGACGTCACGTGGGTCTCTTCCTACGACGTGGACCCGTTCTCGGTCGACCCGGGCGAGAAGGTCGACCTGCTGGCCGAGTGGAGCAACCGGCTGCTCGCCGCCGACGGCGTGGACCACGTGGACGCGCACCTCGCGCAGGCCCTGGAGAACAAGTTCTACGCCGACACGGCCGGGACCACGACGACCCAGCAGCGCGTACGCCTGCTGCCCCGGGTCACGGCCACCCACGTCGGAGCGGGCGGCGGCTTCGAGACGATGAGGACCAACGCGGCACCCGCAGCTCGGGGTTGGGAGTACCTCACCACCAGCGAAGCATGGGACTGGGACACCGAGCTGGCCCAGCTGCCGGGCTGGTTGCTCGAGAAGGCCGGCGCCCGCTCGGTCGAGCCCGGGCGCTACGACCTCGTGCTCGACCCGACGAACCTGTGGCTGACGATCCACGAGTCGATCGGGCACGCCACCGAGCTCGACCGGGCCCTGGGCTACGAGGCGGCCTACGCCGGCACGTCGTTCGCGACCCTCGACCAGCTCGGGTCGCTGCGCTACGGATCGCCGGTCATGCAGGTCACGGGCGACCGCACCACCAAGCACGGCCTGTCGACCATCGGCTACGACGACGAGGGCGTCCAGACGCAGAGCTGGGACATCGTGCGCGACGGCGTGCTCGTGGGGTACCAGCTCGACCGGCGCATGGCGCGGCAGAACGCGACCGCTCTGGGCACGGGTCGCTCCAACGGCTGCGCGTTCGCCGACTCTCCCGGCCACGTGCCGGTGCAGCGCATGGCCAACGTCTCGCTCCAGCCGGCCCATGACGGGCCGTCCACCGAAGAGCTCATCGCAGGCGTCGATCGCGGCATCTACGTCGTCGGCGACAAGAGCTGGTCGATCGACATGCAGCGCTACAACTTCCAGTTCACCGGCCAACGGTTCTTCGAGATCCGGGGGGGTCGCCTGGTCGGGCAGCTCCGCGACGTCGCCTACCAGGCCGTCACCACGGAGTTCTGGGCGTCCCTCGAGGCCGTCGGCGGGCCGCAGACCTATCAGCTCGGCGGAGCCCTCAACTGCGGCAAGGCGCAACCCAGCCAGGTGGCGGCGGTGTCGCACGGGTGCCCGACTTCGCTGTTCCGTGACGTGTCCGTCCTCAACACCGCCCAGGAGGGCGGGCGATGACGGGGCCTGAGGCAGGCGCGGCGACGGGCGGGGACCTGGTCGAGCAGGCCCTGGCGCTGTCGCAGGCCGACGGCTGCCACGTGATCGTTGAGCAGAGCAGCAGCACGAACCTGCGCTGGGCCGGGAACACCCTCACCACCAACGGCGCGATGAGCGGACGCTCGATCACGGTGATCAGCCTGGTCGGTGAGTCGGTCGGCGTCCGGAGCGCGTCGACGACGGACGACCTGGCAACCCTGGTCCGGGCGAGCGAGCAGGCGGCGCGCGAGGCCACTGCCGCCGAGGACGCGAGTCCGCTCGTGGCGGGCGAGGTGGACGCAGACTTCTCGCTCCCGGCACAGGCGTCGTCCCCGTCGGTCTTCGACCGGATCGCCCTCGACCTGGGTGACCGGTTCCGCGCCGCACGGCCTGACGGCCTGAGCCTCTACGGCTACGCGTCGCACGACGTGACCACGACCTGGCTCGGGTCGTCGACCGGGCAGCGTCGACGCCACGTGCAGCCCACGGGCTACCTCGAGCTGACCGGCAAGAGCGCCGGCGGGTCGACCTGGGTGGGCCAGCACACGCGCGACTGGTCCGACCTGGCCGTGCCTGATCTCGATGCCGAGGTGCGCCGGCGTCTGGCCTGGGGGGCTCGCCAGATCGAGCTGCCGGCCGGGCACTACGAGACCCTGCTGCCCCCGAGCGCTGTCGCCGACCTGATGGCCTACGCCTACTGGACTGCGTCCGGTCGAGACGCAGCCGAGGGCCGGACCGTCTTCAGCCGGCCGGGCGGGGGGACCCGGGTCGGGGAGCGCATCGGACCGCCGGGCCTGCGCCTGTCCAGCGACCCGCGCCACCCGGGGCTGGACACCCTGCCGTTCACCGTGGCGAGCGCCTCCTCCAGCATGAGCAGCGTCTTCGACAACGGGTTGCCCGTGGCGTCGACCGAGTGGATGGCCGACGGGGTCCTCGCGGCTCTGGTCGAGACCCGCGCCTCGGCTCGCGCGACCGGCGTGCCGGTCACGCCGTACGTCGACAACCTCGTGCTCGACGGCGGCGGGACGGCCAGCGCCGACGAGATGGTCGCCTCGACCGGGCGCGGCCTGCTGCTCACCTGCCTGTGGTACATCCGTGAGGTCGACCCCGAGACGCTGCTGCTGACCGGACTGACCCGCGACGGTGTCTACCTCGTCGAGGACGGCGAGGTCGTCGGCGCGGTCAACAACTTCCGCTGGAACGAGAGCCCGGTCGGACTGCTCGGCCGGTTGAGCGAGGTCGGTCGTACGGTGCCGTGCCTGCCGCGCGAGTGGAGCGACGGCTTCACCTGGACCCGGATGCCGACGCTGCGCGTGAGCGAGTTCAACATGTCGTCGGTGAGTCAGGCCTCGTAGCGGCCCCCTCCCCGGGGGGGCTGCCGATCACGACGCCTGGTCGCGCCATCTCTGGTCAGCCTCCTGTCGCGACTGCTCGAGCACCCGCCTCACCTCGTTCGGGTCGAGCTGCCGCTGGAGCGCCTCCAGGAGCAGGGAGGCGAGCGAGTGGGCGGGGTCGCTCGACAGAGCTCGGGCCAGGGCGACGTTGGCCAGGGCCCCGTTGCCCTGCGCGTAGGCGACCCAGGCCAGCAGCGCACACAGACCCGCGTCCTCGGGCGGAGCGACCAACCGGACCGCCTGCTGCAGCGCGGCGACGAGCTCGTCCGGCCGGCTCAGCACCCAGGTAGCGATCTCGTCACGCACCTGCAGGTCGGTGACGGCGACCGCGAGGACCGCAGCCTCTGCGGACCCGACGCCCTGTGGGGTCAGAGCCTGGTCGAGGACGCTGCGAGCGACCGCGAGGTCGCCGTCCTGAACGGCCCTGCGTCCGTCCCTCTGGTGCCGGAGAGCCCAGTCGGCCACCGCCCGGTCCATGAGCTGGTCTGCGAGGACAGCGGCCATCAGATGGGGTGGGGCGATCGAGCGCACGAGGTCCTCCCTGGACGGCAGCACCCCACGCCCCCGCAGCGCGGACTCAGCACGGAGCAGGTCCACCCCCGGCGACGCCTCTGCGCGGACGGGTGTCCCGTCATCCGGGCAGCAGGAACGGCCGGTGCAGAGGTAGGAGGTCCACAGGTCGGCACGGACCAGAAGGGCCTCGGCCAGGTCGACCCCCGCCTCAGCACAGGACGTCCGGACCCGGTCGACCAGCCCGGCCCGCGCCCGGGTCCTGACGGGCCCGCCTGGGGCGACGAGAGCATCCGGCTCCTCGGACCAGACGACGAGCACCGCGGCTGAGGCCCCGTCGTGGACCAGGCGGTCGGCGATCTCCTGCGCCGCGGAGGCGGGCGCATCGCACCAGTCGAGGTCGAAGCGCATCGTGAGGCCGATCCGCTTGCGCGGGCCACGCAGGGACAGCACGACCAGGCTCTCGGTCGGGGCGAACCCGCACAGCAGGGGGATCGCCGCGAGGATCTCGCCCGGCGAACCGAGTCGAGCGACCGGGGCGCCCGGCGTCGGTCGGGGTCGGGGACGGCTGGGTCGACGGGCGCGGCGGGGCATCTGCCGACCCTCACAGCCGCCGGGCCGGCACGGAAGGGCGTCGGGCGATCTGTGGACGGCGTCCCCTGCGCCCGACAACCGCTGTCGGCAGCCCCGACTAGGTTGGCGCCATGAGCAAGGTCGACGCCATGCGGGCGATGCGCGAAGCGAAGCACGCCCGGAACGGCGCACCCCCGGCCCCTCCCGGTGTCGCCCGGGCAGCCGAAAGCGGGTCAGCGAGCGCCAGGGCCTCGAGCCCCGTTCGTCGAGCGGTCAAGGCGAAGGAGGAGCAGGCGCCCGACGAGTCGCCGACAGAGGCGCTCTGCGGCCACCGCAACATGGGCGGCAAGAGCTGCAGCCGCCCGGTGGGCCACAGCGAGAAGAACCACCGCTACCGATGATCGCTGCCTCGTGACCGACTCGACGGGCGCCGAGCCCAGCAGCTTCGCCGACCTCGCCCTGCGCCCCGAGCTGCTCCAGGAGCTCACCGCTCTGGGCTACGAGGAGCCGACTCCCATCCAGCGGGAGGCGATCCCGCCCCTGCTCGCCGGCCGGGACCTGCTCGGTCAGGCCGCCACCGGCACGGGGAAGACGGCGGCGTTCGCGCTCCCGATCCTGCAGGCGCTCCCGGACCGCAGGGGCAAGGAGCCGATCGCGGTGGTCCTCGCGCCGACGCGAGAGCTCGCCATGCAGGTGTCCGAGGCCCTGCACCGCTACGGGAAGGCCCTGGGTGCCCGCGTGCTCCCCGTCTACGGCGGCACGCCGATCGGCCGTCAGCTGCGCGAGCTGCAGCGCGGGGTCGACGTCGTCGTGGGCACCCCCGGTCGGGTGCTCGACCACCTCAACCGAGGCACGCTGAGACTCCAGTCGCTGCGCATCCTGGTCCTCGACGAGGCAGACGAGATGCTCGACATGGGGTTCGCCGAGGACATCGACGCCATCCTGGCTGCGGCACCGCCAGAACGGCAGACCGTGCTGTTCTCCGCCACCATGCCGCCGCAGATCGAGCGCGTCGCCCGTCGGCACCTGCGCTCCCCCGAGCGCATCACGATCTCCCGCGAACCGCTGGCGTCCGGCGCGACCCCGCTGGTCCGGCAGAGCGCCTACGTCGTGTCCCGAGCCCACAAGCCCGCCGCGCTCGGTCGCGTGCTCGACGTCGAATCACCCGAGTCGGCCATCGTGTTCTGCCGCACCCGCGAGGAGGTCGATTCCCTGACCGAGACGCTCAACGGCCGCGGTTACCGCGCCGAGGCCCTGCACGGCGGGCTCAGCCAGGAGCAGCGCGACCGGGTGATGGGCCGGTTGCGGGCCGGCACGACCGAGCTCCTGGTCGCCACCGACGTCGCTGCCCGCGGCCTCGACGTGGACCAGCTCACCCACGTCGTCAACTACAACGTCCCATCGGCGGCGGAGGCCTACGTCCACCGCATCGGCCGGGTCGGGCGCGCCGGCCGCGAGGGAGTCGCCATCACCCTCGCCGAACCGCGCGAGCACCGCATGCTCAAGCAGATCGAGCGGCTGACCGGCCAGCGCATCGCGATGGAGAAGATCCCGACGCTCGCCGACCTGCGGTCACGGCGACTGGAGCTGACCCGTGCTGCGCTGCGCGAGAGCCTGCTGTCCGACTCCTTCGACCGGTTCCGCGGGGTCGTCGAAGAGCTGACCGATGAGTTCGACGTCATGGACGTCGCTCTCGCAGCCGTCAAGCTCGCGCACGAGGCCAGCGGTGTCGAGACGGACGACGTCGACATCCCCGAGGTCGCACCGACGAGCTCGCAGGCACCGCGGACGGGTGACGGTCCGCACCGGAGCGGCCCCCCGGGCAAGACAGGGGCGCCACGCCGCGGCCCCAAGGGCGACACGACCCGCCTCTACGTCGGCATGGGGCGCAGCGCCGGCATCCGCCCACAGGACCTCGTCGGAGCGATCACCGGTGAGTCCAGCGTCAGCGGCCGCGACATCGGCGCCATCGAGATCTCCGACCGCTTCTCGCTCGTCGAGCTCCCGTTGGCCGCCGCCGACGAGGTCATCGCAGCCCTGCGCGGCACCCTGCTCAAGGGCCGCAAGGCCACGGTCCGACGCGAGCGGCACGACACGGCCTGAGCGCACTTGCCCCCCGGGCCGTCCCAGGGGGACAGTGACCCCCGAACGGAACCCCCGAACGGACACCCCGACGCAGCTCCACCCGTCGATCGAGGAGACCCCATGGCCGACAAGTCACCCCGCAACAGCGAGACCAAGAAGACCGGGAAGTCGATCAAGGAGAAGCGGGCCGAGAAGCGGGCCGGCACCTCCGGGGCCATCTCGGTGGTCCCCACCCGCAAGCCCACCGGCGACAGCGGCTGATGGCGGGAGCGCCGTAGCCCCGCCGCGGCGCCGTGCGGTAGGACGTAGTCATGCCCGATCCCCAGACCCCGGACGAGACGCACGCCGAGCTGCTGTGGCGGCCCGACGAGCAGCTCCGCAGCAGCAGCCACCTCGCAGCCTTTGCGGCTCACGTCGCCCGGGAGCACGGCGTCACCGTCGAGGACTACGACGCGTTGTGGCGGTGGTCCGTCGAGCACCTCGAGGACTTCTGGGCTGCCGTGTGGGGCTTCTTCGAGGTCGCGGCGAGCGTGCCGTACGAGACGGTGCTCGAGTCACGCACCATGCCGGGAGCGAGATGGTTCGTCGGCGCCCGGCTGAACTTCGCCGAGCACGTCCTGCGTTCGGCGCAGCGTCGCGGCGACCAACCGGCGGTGGTCGGCGTGGCGGAGGACGGCACCACGGTCGAGCTGTCATGGGACGCCCTTCGCGACCAGGTCGGCCGGGCCGCAGCCGGCCTGCGCCGGCTCGGCGTCCAACCCGGCGACCGGGTCGTGGGTTACCTGCCGAACGTCCCGGAGGCGATCGTGGCCTTCCTCGCGACGGCCTCGGTCGGGGCCGTCTGGTCAGCCTGCGCCCCCGACATCGGAAGTCCCAGCGCCGCCGACCGCTTCGCCCAGCTGGACCCGGTCGTGCTCATCACCGCGAACGGCTACTCGTTCGGCGGCAAGCCCTTCGACCGCCGCCAGGCCGCCGACGAGCTGGCGGCGAGCCTGCCCACACTGCGCCATGTCGTGTCGGTCCCGGTCCTGGCCCTGGACCTGGACGCCCAAGCGGCAGGGCCTGCGACGCTCACCTGGTCGGAGCTGCTCGAGCAGGCCGCCCACCCGGTGTTCGAGCAGGTCGACGTCGACGCCCCGCTGTGGGTCGTCTACTCCTCCGGCACCACAGGCCTGCCGAAGGGCCTGGTCCACGGGCACGGCGGCGCCCTGCTGATGGGGTTCGCCCAGGGCGGCCTGCAGCACGACACCCGCGCCGGCGACCGCATCTCCTGGTACTCCTCCACCACCTGGATCATGTGGAACGCCATCGTCAGCGCAATGCTGCTCGGGGCGACGGCGGTGGTCTACGACGGCAGCCCGATGCACCCCACCCCCGACCGCCTGTGGCAGCTGGCCGAGCAGCAGCGGCTGACGAGCCTGGGCACCAGCCCCGGCTACCTGCTGGCCTGCGCCAAGGCAGGTCTGCGCCCGGGCACCGAGCACGACCTGACCGCCCTCCGGGCCCTCGGCGTCACCGGTTCGCCGTTACCGGCGTCGTCGTTCCGGTGGGTCTACGAGGCCGTACGCCAGGACCTCTGGCTGCAGGTGATCAGCGGAGGGACCGACTTCGCGGCAGCGCTCGTCGGCGACGCCCCGTGGCTGCCGGTCTACGCGGGGGAGATGTCCGGCCGGGCACTGGGCTGCCACGTCGAGTCGTGGGACCCGGAGGGGCGGCCGGTGGTCGACGAGGTGGGCGAGCTCGTCGTCGTCTCGCCGATGCCCTCGATGCCGCTGCGCATCTGGGGCGACAACGACGGCGCCCGCTACGCCGAGGCCTACTTCGACGTCTTCCCCGGCGTCTGGCGCCACGGCGACTGGATGACGCTCACCTCGCGGGGCACGGTCGTGGTCCACGGTCGCTCCGACTCCACCTTGAACCGCCACGGCGTGCGCATGGGGAGCGCCGACATCTACCAGGCCGTCGAGTCGATGCCGGAGGTCAGCGAGGCCCTGGTGCTCGGGGTGGAGCTCGAGGACGGGGGCTACTGGCTGCCGCTGTTCGTGGTCCTGGCGCCGGGCGCGGAGCTGGACGAGGCGCTGATCGCCCGCATCCGAGACACGGTGCGGACCCAGGCCTCACCGCGACACGTCCCCGACGAGGTGCTGCAGACCCCCGCCATCCCCCACACGGCGACCGGCAAGAAGCTCGAGGTGCCGATCAAGCGCATCGTGCAGGGCACCCCCATCGACAAGGCGTGCAACCTCGGCGCCGTGGACGACCCCGACGCCGTGCGCTGGTTCGCCGCCCTGGCCGAGGACCGGCGGCGGGCCCAGGGATCCCTCAGGTCAGGTCGCGGCGCAGGGTGAGCCGAGCGGCGATCGCCGACAGCACGGCTGCGTAGGCCGCAAGCACCAGGAGACCACCCCACACGGGCAGCAGGTCCCCTCGCGTCGTCGCGAGGTCGCCGAGCTGCAGGACCGCGCTGCTGGCCCCGCCGGGGGTCCACTTGCCGACGTCGGGGAGCAGCGCGATGAGCAGCTGCTCGGCGATGAAGGTGAACGCCAGCGCTCCGACCACCGCCGCGATCTGGTTGCGGATCAGCGCGCCGATCGCGATGCCGATCGGCCCGTACAGCACCATCACCAGGATCGCGCCGAGCAGCACCTGGAGCACCTGCGCGTCGTAGTTGACGACCCCGTCCTTGAGCGGGATCAGCACCGCACTCACCGCGACGGCCAGCAACGCCGACACGAGGGCGAACACCGCCCCCACCATCGCGATCGCCACGAGCTTCGCGACCAGCACCCGTCCGCGCTTGGGCGTAACCAGGAACGACGGGGTGGCCGTCCCGAACCGGAACTCCTGGGTCAGGGTCAGGATGCCGAGGATGAGCACGACCACGTTGCCGCCGCTGGCGTTTGCCACCGCGCGGGCCATCAGCTCCGGGTCGTCGCGGCGCAGCGGTGCTCCCTCCATGCCGGCGGTCAGCACCGTTGCCAGCACCCCGAGCAGGACCAGCAGCAGTGCCGTCAGCAGCAGCCACAGGGGCAGCTTGACCGTCCGGAACTTGAGCAGCTCGGCGCGGACGAGGGCGGTCATGCCTGTGCCTGCCCGGTCAGCGAGAGGAAGACGTCCTCGAGGCCACCGGCCGTCTCGGCCAGGCGGTGCAGCACGATCCCGTGCTTGGCCGCCAGCTCACCGACCGCTGCGGGTGGCGCCTCGACGAGCAGCTCCCCCGGCCCGAGCCACCGACCGACCAGACCTCCCTCGGTGAGCGCTTGGACCAGCCGTTCGCCGTCGGGGGTGCGGACGGTCGTCCCGCCGCCGCCCTCGGCCTGCAGCGCTGCGAGGGTGCCGGACCGGATCAGCCGACCCTGGGCGACCACGAGCACGTCGTCGGCCGTCTGCTCGACCTCCGGCAGCACATGGCTGGACACCAGGACCGTGCGCCCCTCAGCGGCCAGGCTCTTGAGGAAGCTGCGCAACCACCGGATGCCCTGCGGGTCCAGGCCGTTGGCCGGCTCGTCGAGCACGAGCACCGGGGGGTCGCCGAGCAGGGCCGCGGCCAGACCCAGCCGCTGGCGCATCCCGAGCGAGTAGCCGCCGACCTTGCGCCGCGCGTCGGTGGTGAGACCGACCAGGTCCAGCACCTGGTCCGGCCGCCCCGCCGGCAGGCCGGCCGCGGTGGTGAGGACCCGGAGGTGGTCACGGGCCGACCGGCCCGGGTGGAAGCCGGTGGCCTCGAGCAGCGTGCCGACTTCGCGGGCCGGCGCGACCAGCTCGTCGTAGCGCCGGCCATCGAACGTGGCCGTCCCCGAGGTCGGGCGGACCAGCCCGAGCAGCATGCGCAGGGTCGTGGTCTTGCCGGCCCCATTGGGCCCGAGGAACCCGGTCACCCGGCCGGGGTGCACGGTGGCGCTCAGTCCCTGCACGGCAGGGGTGCTCCCGAAGTGCTTCGTCAGTCCGTCGAACACCAGCGTCGTCGTCATGATCGAAACCTAGCGGTTGCCCACGCGGCAACGTCCAGGGCAGAGGGACGAGCCGGTGAACATCGAGCTGACCGGGAGGCGGGGTCTCAGGTCAGGCGTTCGCCGCCAGCCCGGACCACCACGGCGTCCAGTCGCGCGCCTCCGGCTGGAGGGCCGCACGTTGTTCGGGGACAGCGGCGGAGCGGGGCTCCGACGGCGGAGGGGGCGGGGGCGGGGGCGGGGGCGGGAGGAGGAGGCTCATGCGTTCAGAGTGCGGTCGCACGATGTCCGTCACGTGTCCGGCCGGTGACCACTCTGGAACGTCCGGACGGATCTCCAGCCGCCCCGCTCAGCCCTGGGGCTCGAGCCCCAGCCGCTGCTTGGACTCCGCCCGCATGTCCACCTTTCGGACCTTGCCGGTCACGGTCATGGGGAACTCGTCGACGACGAGGACGTAGCGCGGCACCTTGTAGTGGGCGAGTCGACCGGAGGCGAACTCCCGCACCTGCTCTGCGTTGAGCTGCTCGGCGCCCTCGCGCATGCGGATCCAGGCACACAGCTCCTCCCCGAACCTCGGGTCGGGCACTCCCACCACCTGCACGTCGGCGACGTCAGGGTGCGTGTGCAGGAACTCCTCGACCTCACGCGGGTAGACGTTCTCCCCACCGCGGATCACGAGGTCCTTGATGCGGCCGACGACGGACAGGTATCCGTCCGCCGCCATGACCGCGAGGTCACCGGTGTGCATCCACCCGGCCCGGTCGACCGCCTCGGCGGTGCGCTCCGGGTCGTCCCAGTAGCCGAGCATCACGGAGTAACCGCGCGTGCAGAGCTCGCCGGTCTCCCCTCGGGGCAGGGTGAGGCCGCTCGCGGGCTCGACCACCTTCACCTCGATGTGCGGGTGGACCCGTCCGACGCTCGCCACCCGACGCTCGAGATCGTCGTCGATCCGTGTCTGGGTCGACACCGGTGAGGTCTCGGTCATGCCGTAGCAGATGCTCACCTCGGTCATGTGCATGTCGCTGATGCAGCGCTTCATCACCTCGACCGGGCACGGCGACCCCGCCATGATCCCGGTCCGCAAGGACGTCAAGTCGTACGACGAGAAGTCCGGGGAGTCCTGCATCGCGATGAACATCGTGGGCACGCCGTAGACGCCCGTGCACCGCTCGTCCTGGATGGCGCGCAGGGTCGCAGCAGGGTCGAAAGCCGGTGCGGGGACGACGATGCAGGTGCCGTGGGTGGTGCAGCCGAGGTTGCCCATGACCATGCCGAAGCAGTGGTAAAAGGGCACCGGGACGCAGAGCCGGTCCTGTTCGCTCAGGCCCAGCAGCTCCGTGACGTTGTAGCCGTTGTTGAGCAGGTTGTGGTGCGAGAGCGTCGCGCCCTTGGGGAACCCGGTGGTGCCGGAGGTGTACTGGATGTTGATGGCGTCGTCCGGGTCCAGGGACCTCGTGCGCTCCGTCAGCTCCTCGACCGGGACCCGCTCGGCGGCCTCGATGAGGTCGTCCCAGTCCGAGGTGCCGATCAGCACGACGCGTTCGAGCCCCGGGCACTGGGGGCGCACCCGCTCGACCATCGCGCGGTAGTCGCTGCTCTTGAACTCCGTCGCGCTGACCAGCAGCCGCACCCCGCTCTGCTGCAGGACGTACTCCAGCTCGTGGGTGCGGTAGGCGGGGTTGACGTTGACCAGGATCGCGCCCGCCTTGGCGGTGGCGTACTGCAGGAGGACCCACTCCGCGCAGTTCGGCGACCAGATCCCCACCCGGTCGCCCTTGGCGATCCCGGCGGCGATCAGGCCGCGGGCGACGGTGTCGACGTCGCGGGCGAGCTCGGCGTAGGTCCAGCGCCGACCGGTCCAGCTCTCGACGAGCGCATCACGCTCCCCGAACCGGGCGACGGTGCGTTCGAGGTTGGCGCCGATCGTCTCCCCCAGGAGCGGCGCTGACGACGTGCCCGAGGCGTAGGACGGCAGAGCCGGGTCGACCATGGTGGGCTCCTCCAAGACGTAGCGGTGCTGTGACGCCTGCCACTTCAGCATGCCGTCGGGCGCCCTCCGGCGGTAGGGGGCATGCTGCGACGCATGTCCGACACCCCGCGAGACGCCCCGGCCGAAGGCGATGCACCTGGCGGCTACGTCGTGCCGAGCGGAGAGTTCGACCGCGACTCCCGCTACCTGGCCACCCGGATCACCGCCGACGGCCGCAACGGCTTCCCCGTCGAGGCCGGCCGCTACCGACTCGTCGTGGCGCGGGCGTGCCCCTGGGCCAACCGGGCGATCATCGTGCGGCGCCTGCTCGGGCTGGAGGACGTCCTGTCGATGGGCGTGTGCGGTCCGACGCACGACGCCCGCAGCTGGACCTTCGACCTTGACCCCGGGGGCCGGGACCCCGTCCTCGGCTACGAGCGCTTGCAGGAAGCCTTCTTCGCCCGTGATCCGACCTACACGCGCGGCATCACGGTGCCGGCGATCGTCGACAAGACGACGGGTCAGGTCGTCACCAACGACTACCCGCAGATCACCCTCGACCTGTCGACCGAGTGGCGGGAGCACCACCGCGACGGCGCCCCCGACCTCTACCCGGAGCCCCTGCGAGCCGAGATCGACGAGGTCAGCGCTGGGGTCTTCGCCGACGTGAACAACGGCGTCTACCGCTGCGGCTTCGCCGGCACCCAGCAGGCGTACGACGCGGCGTACGCCCGGCTGTTCTCGAGGCTCGACCAGCTGTCGGACCGCCTGGCGTCCCAGCGCTTCCTCGTCGGCGGCACGATCACCGAGGCCGACGTCCGGCTCTTCACGACGCTCGCCCGCTTCGACGCCGTCTACCACGGCCACTTCAAGTGCAACCGGAGCAAGCTCAGCGAGATGCCGGTCCTGTGGGCCTACGCGCGTGACCTGTTCCAGACCCCCGGGTTCGGCGACACCACTGACTTCGACCACATCAAGCGGCACTACTACGAGGTGCACCGCGACATCAACCCGACCGGCATCGTCCCCGCCGGCCCGGACCTGTCCGGCTGGGTCACGCCGCACGGGCGAGAAGCCCTCGGCGGGCGGCCGTTCGGGGACGGCACTCCCCCCGGCCCGCCGAGCCTCGGCGAGACGGTTCCGGCGGAGCACACGCCTGCTCGCTGACGACCCCCCGGTGGCGTTTACCTCGTACACTCACTGATCCGCCCGAGATGACCGAGGAGTGCACACGTGTCCGGTGATCGGGTCGCCGGCGCCGCGGTGCCGACCCAGCGGGCGGACGCGGACCGGTTCGCCGGGACACCGGCCGGCCCGGCCCTGGATCGACTGGCCGACCTCGCCCGGCGCCTGCTCGGCACCGAATCCGCTCAGGTGTCCCTGCTCTCCGACGTCCAGACGGTCGTGGGCGGGGCCGGACTACCGCCCTCATCCGTCGGCTCGACAGGCCCGCCCGAGGACTCGCTGTGCACGGTGACAGCCCGGTCAGGCGGACCGCTCGCGGTCAGCGATGCCCCCTCCGACGATCGGGTTGCGACCCTCCCCCCGGTGGCCAACGGCGTCGTGGGTGCCTACCTCGGGGTCCCTCTGATCACCGAGCGCGGCGAGACCGTCGGGGCGCTGTGCGCCTTCGATCCCCTCGCCCGCACCTGGGCGGACACCGACGTCCTGCTGCTCCAGCAGCTCGCTGCGTCCGTGATCGCCGAACTCGAGCTCGCGGCGCTGTCGGACGAGTACCAGAGCTCGCTGGACCGCTGGGGTCTGGCCATCGACGCCGCCGGGGTCGGCAGCTTCGACTGGGACCTGCGCACCGGACAGCTCCTGTGGGACGACCGGCTCCTCGCGATGTTCGGCTACGACCGAAGCGACTTCGGCCGCAGCATCGACGACTTCGACGCGCGGGTGCACCCCGACGACCTCCCGCAGGTGCACGAGGCCCTCCAGGAGGCGGTGAACGCCTGCGGCACGTTCGCGGCGGAGTACCGCGTCGCCCTTCCCGATGGAGGGACGCGCTGGCTCGCCGCTCGCGGACAAGCCGTCGCCGGAGCTGACGGGACGGCGGTCCGGGTGCTCGGTGCCGCCTACGACACGACGGACTTCCACGACGTGCAGGCGCGCACGGCGCGGGTGCTGGAGGCGATGTCCGCGGCCTTCTACTCCGTCGACTCCGACTGGCGGTTCACCTACGTGAACGCCGAGGCCGAGCGGCTGCTCGGGCGACCCCGGGACGAACTGCTCGGCGGCGTGTTGTGGGAACTGTTCCCGGCGGCCCTGGGCACCGACTTCGAGACCTACTACCGAGGTGCGGCCGAGGACGGGCGCGCCGTCTCCTTCGAGGCCTACTACCCGCCGCCGCTGGACGGGTGGTACGAGCTCCGCGTCTGGCCCTCGCCGGACGGGCTCGCGGTGTACTTCCTCGACATCACCGCCCGGCGGGCCGCCCAGGCCCGGGTCGCTGCCGCCACGCGCCAGGCGCGCCTGGTCGCGGACGTCACGACCGGCCTGTCAGACACGCTCGACGCCGAGGAGGCTGTGGCCCGGCTCGCCCCGATGCTGGTTCCGGAGCTGGCTGACTGGTGCCTCATCACCCTCGTCGACGACGACGGTGGACTGCGCGACGTCGGCTGGGCCCACGCTGACGAGGACATGCAGGAGACGGCCCGCAAGTACTCCGAGGTGCGCCTGCCTGCGCTGACCAGCCGCTCGTTCGTGTCGGAGGCGATGCGGACGGGGCAGCCGCAGGTCATCACCCACGACGCCACGGCTGCGTTCGAGGGCGTCCTCACGACGGAGGAGGCGCGAGCCCTGCTCCGTGTTCTCGCCCCCAAGACCGCCGCGATCCTGCCCATGCAGGCCCGGGGCCGCACCGTCGGCCTGCTCAGCATCTTCAGCGGTCCGGGTCGCGAGCCCTACGACGCGTCCGACCTCGCGGTCGCCCGCGACGTGGCCGCGAGGGCGGCCCTGGCCCTCGACAACGCCCGGCTGTTCCAGCAGCAGCGGCAGCTCGCCGAGGAGCTGCAGCGCAGCCTGCTGACCCCCCCGCCCGAGCCCGACCACATGCAGGTCGTCGTGCGCTACGTCCCGGCCGCCCAGGCGGCACAGGTCGGGGGCGACTGGTACGACGCGTTCCTCCAGCCCGACGGTGCCACGGTGCTGGTGATCGGCGACGTCGTGGGCCACGACACTGCTGCTGCCGCCGCCATGGGGCAGGTGCGCGGCCTGCTCCGGGGCATCGCCTTCACCACCGGCGAGGGACCGGCCGAGGTGCTCACCCGCCTCGACGCCGCCATCGAGGGGCTGCAGGTCTCGACCACCGCCACCGCCGTCGTCGCGCGGCTCGAGCAGACCGACGACGAGCGCGAGCGAGGCATCACGCACCTGCGGTGGTCCAACGCAGGGCACCCGCCGCCCATGGCCCTGCTCCCAGAGGGCGAGGTCCTCGTCCTCGGCGGGGTGGACGCGGACCTGCTGCTGGGCTTCGACGCCGCGAGCGAGCGGGCCGAGTCCAAGGTGACCCTCGACCGAGGGACCACGGTGCTGCTCTACACCGACGGTCTCGTGGAGCGACGAGGGCAGAGCCTGGACGAGGGGCTGCATCGCCTTCGCGACGAGCTCGCCGCCCTGGCCCACCTGACGCTCGACGAGCTGTGCGACGAGCTCTTGGCCAGGCTCACGCCCTCGACCAACGACGACGACGTGGCTCTTGTGGCCGTGCGCCTGCACCGGCAGGACAGGCCGCGACCTCCCGAGGCGGGACCGCGGAACGTGCCGCCCGAGGTGCCGCCCGAGGGGGCCACCGCGGTGGCCGAGCCCGACGGGGTCCCCGAGGTCAGCGAGTAGCTCGCCTCAGGTGATGGTCATGCCGCCGTCGACAGCGAGGGTCTGCCCGGTCACGTAGCCGCCCGCGTCGCTGGCCAGGAACAGCAGCGCCGCGGAGAGCTCCTTCGGGTCACCCATGCGTCCGGCGATCAGCCGCGGTGCCAGGGACTCCATGTAGCCCTCGTGGTAGTTGTCGGTCATCTCCGACTGGAAGAAGCCGGGGGCGAGCGCGTTGACCCGGATGCCCTTGCGGCCGGTCCACTGCTGCGCGAGGTCGCGGGTGAGACCGATCAGCCCGGCCTTGCTGGCGGCGTAGGCGGCCTGAGGCAGACCCATGGTGGTCAGGCCGAGGATGCTGCTGATGTTGACGATGCTGCTCCCGGGCTGCATCACCCGGCCGCACGCCTGGGCCATCCAGTAGCAGCCGTTGAGATTGAGGTCGATCACCGAGCGGAACTCCTCCGGCGTCTCGCGCGTCGCCGGGACGGCCGTCCCCACCCCCGCGTTGTTCACCAGCACGTCCACCCGGCCGAACTCCTGCATCGCGGCGGCGACCAGGGCCGTGCAGCTCTCGGGGTCGACGACGTCGGTCTGCACCGCGAGCGCCTTACGTCCGGCGCCTTCGACCAGGCCCTTGGTCTGCTCGAGGCGCTCGACCCGGCGGGCCCCGAGGGCGACGTCGGCCCCGGCCTCGGCCAGTGCCTGGGCGAAGTGGACACCGAGCCCGGAGGAGGCGCCGGTGACCACAGCCACCTTGGCGTCGAGGCGGAACAGGTCGAGGACGGTCATGCGGTCTCCTTGGGTCAGGGTGGGTGGGGCGGGTGTCAGCTTCTGCGGGTCAGGGTGCTCGGCAGCCCGGTGACGGCGGCGAGCCCGATCACTGAGCGCAGGTCGTACGCCGCCCGCCACAGGCCCCCGTGCGCCGCCCCGGAGACGAACAGGTCGTCGGGGTGGGCGGGGGGCGGTGCCGCGACGCGCAGGTCGTGCACCAGCAGAGCTGCCATCAGGACCCGGCTCGTCTCCGGCGCGAAGACCTCGACGCCGAAGCGGCCGGCGCCGGCGTAGGCCGCACCCAGCATGCGGTTCTTGGTGACCGATCGGGTGTTCGTCGCGGGGGCGACGTTCGCCGAGACGAGGTGACCGTCGGCCGCGGCGGCGGTGGCCCGCCATCGCTGGATCCGCTTTGCCAACGTGTAGTTCGGTCCCTGCTGCGGCACCAGCGCGTCCGCGATGCCGACCTGCGAGCCGTCGTCCCGCGAGACGACAGCGGCGTAGGCAGGTCCGTACAGCGCGCCTCGTGACACGGCGTGGACCGGCGCCTGGGCCGCACGTCGCCACCCGCGACTGCTCCACCTGCGCTGCGAGTCGGCCACGACGTCCATCGGGACGGCGAACGCGTCGGTCGGCGTTGCGAGCTCGGCGTAGGTCGTGCCGGGCCGCTCCCGCAGGAGCAGCGCGACAACCGCGTCGCTGGCATGGACCACCTGCACGTGCTTGGCACCGTCGGCGTAGGCGTAGGAACCGATCGTCATCGGGAGGCCGTCAGCCGCCGTTCGCAGGAACGCCGCCACCTCGGGCGTACGGGTGAGCAGGTCGACGCCGGGCTCGCCGTCCGGCACCGTCAGCGTCCCGGTCCCGTTCCGGGCCGCCGCGCGCACGCGGTCCCAGACCTTCGCTCCCGGCACGTCGACGGCGACCACATGAGCGCCCCACATCGACAGGGGGACCAGCGGGCCGAGCTCGGCTCCCGCGCCGAGCAGGGCGAAGGCCCGGTCAGTCAGGTCGAGCCAGTCCGGTTCGTCGAGGACGCGGAGCAGCGCGGCCCCGCAGGACTGCTCCATCGTCCCGCCGGCCGTCCAGGCATGGATCTGCCGACGGAGCGCGTCGCCGCGCAGCGTCTCTCCCCGGTAGGGGACGACGAGCTCCTTGGCCCGCTCACCCTCCCCGCGAAGGCTCGTCGAGGGGAGCGGCTCGGTCGCAGCAGCGACGGCCTCCCCGACGGAGGTGGTCCGGCCGTCCCGCTCGAAGCGCATCCTGCGGTCGAGCGAGTCGAGTCCTGCGCGAGCGACCTGCACAGCGCCGGCCGCGGTCCGGGTCGCCGCGGCCGTGTGAGCGACGACCGCCTCGACGTAGCCCTTGCGCCAGTCGGGCGCCCGCTCGATCCGGGTGGCGAGGTCGTCGTCGACGCCGCGGACGGCGTCGGCCCACACGCCCCGACCGGTCGCCGCGGTGCTGCGGCGCCCGTCGTCGCCGAGCGGGAAGACGACCCCGCTCGTGTCTGCGTCCTGCTGACTGCTGCTCATGCTCACCCCTGTGCCCCCTCGCACGTCAGCACCACCTTGCCGCGCACCCCGGCTCTCGCCTGCGAGACGGCGACGCGGACGTCGTCCAGCGGGTGCACGGACTGGACCTCGGGCACGAGCTCGCCGGCGTCGGCGAGCCGGGTCAGCTCCGCGAGCTGGCCTGCGTCGGGTCGTACGAAGACGTAGGTCCCGCCGAGGGACCGCACGGTGTCAGCGTCGACCACCGAGACCAGCCGCCCTGCGGAAGCGGCACGCAGCAGTCCGGGCGACGCCGTCAGGGCCTCGCCGCCGACGAGGTCGAGCACCGCGTCGACGCCGTCCGGGGCCAGGCCCCGCACACGGTCCTCGAACCCCTCGCCGTACTCGACCGCCTCAGCACCGAGCGAGCGCAGGTAGGCCGTGTTGCGGCCGCTGCAGGTGCCGATCACGCTCGCCCCGCGGGACCGGGCGATCTGGACGGCGAGGTGACCCACGCCCCCCGTCGCGGCGTGCACGAGGACGGTGTCACCGGTGCCCACCTCGAGCACCTCGACCAGCGACTGCCATGCCGTGAGGCCCGCCAGCGGCAGGCACGAGGAGGCAACGTCGTCGAGGCGCTCCGGCGCGGGGACGACCCCCCGGGCGGGGACCCCGACGAGCTCGGCCCAGGTGCCCCCGCCGAGGTGGTCCTTGCGTGCGTAGCCGACGACGCGCTGACCGACCTCGAGGCCGCGCACGGCCGGTCCCAGGCCGACCACCTCGCCCGCCACGTCCCAGCCGAGCACGAGCGGCCACAGCACCGGGAAGCGACCGTCGAGCAACCCCTGCGCGATCTTGTAGTCCACCGGGTTGATGCTGGCGGCGGCTGTGCGCACCAGGACGGTGTCCGGTCCCACCTTCGGCTCGTCCACCTCGCGGACCGCCAGCTCCCGCGGGTCGCCGTACTGGTCCAGAGCGACAGCGCGCACCTCAGCGGCCCCCAGCCTCAGCGAGGCCCTCTGCCTCAGCGATGAAGGCGAAGAACAGCTCGGTCCAGCGCTGCTCGGCGTCGATCGGCGGGGCGTGCCCCGAGCCCTCGAACAGCTGCTCGCGCACGTCTCCTCCACCGTCGCGGTAGCGCCCCAGCACGTCCCGGATCTGGGTGACCATCTGCTGGGGCGGAAAGACGTCGAGGCCCGGCCACCCCGGGACCAGACCGGCCGCACCGAGCGAACCCATCTCCCACGGTGAGCCGTCGGCGATGACGACGTCCGCTGTGCCGTGGGTCCACAGCACCGGGGGCTTGGGGTCGAGGTCGACGATGCCCGACCAGTTGCAGTACTTGGGTGACAGCGCGTTGAGGATGCCGCGTGTGCCCGGGGCGGTGCCGGGCCAGTTGTCCGATGCCGTCGCGTCACCCGGGTAGCCGTCGTCACCGGTGACCGAGAGCAGCACCTCGTCGACCAGGACGTCCTCGCGCGCGGGACTGACGGCGAAGCTCGGTGCCCAGTAGGACGACCTCATGACGCTGCGCGGTGACAGGGGTGTGTCCGCCGACCGATCACCGGACGCGATCGACGCGGCGAACGCCGGGTTGCCGGTGCCACCGCCGCTCCCGGCGAAGTCGGGGTAGCAGGGCCGGCCGTCGTCGTGCACCCCGCCGAAGCCGTACGGCGAGACCGGGTCGATCAGCGTCAGGCTGGCCACCGGACGGTCCTGGGCGTACGCCGCGACCGCCGCACCGCCGGTGGACCAGCCGGCGAGGTGGACCGGACGGTCGATGCCGAGTGCGCGCACGAGCGCGTCCACGTCGTCGGCCCAATCCCCGAGCCCGCGCGTCGCATCGATCGCAAGCTGCTCGGTCCGGCCGAACCCGCGCATGTCCGGGGCGATGAGGCGGTAGCGCTCAGGCGCACCCGACATGACGTGCTCGTAGAAGCGACCGGTGGACAGGTTGCCCTGCACCAGGACGACCGGCACGCCGTCCTCCGGTCCGGCTTCGTAGACGTGGACAGCGAGACGGTCGGTCGGGACGGTGCGGGCGCGGACACCGGGGAGCAGCTCCATGCGTCGGACCCTACGCTTGGCCGCATGCCCGCCTACGACTACCGCTGCCGGACCTGCGACACCCGCTTCGAGGTGCGCCGCGGGGTGAACGACCCCGAGTCCCCGGTCGACTGCCCGCGCGGGCACGGCTCGACGAGCCGGGTCTTCACGGCCGTCGCCGTTGGCGGGTCCGTCACCCCAGGGGCAGGCGCCGGGACGGCCGCGGCGTCCGGCGGGGGCGGGTGCTGCGGTGGCGGGTGCTGCGGCTGACCCGTCAGGGCTCTCAGGCGTGCTCTGCCAGGAAGGCCCGCAGCGACGGGTTGACCTCGTCCGCGTCGGTCAGGCTCAAGAAGTGGCCGCCGCCCTCGACGAGGACCAGCGGCTCGGCACCAGGCACGCGGTCGACGATCTGCTGTCCGTGGGCCACCGGGTAGGCGGCGTCAGCCGAGCCGTGCAGGACCAGCGTGGGGCAGCGGATCTCCGGTAGCCGATCGACCAGGCTGTCGCGATCCACCAGAGGGCGGATGTTCGCCAAGACCCGGTCACCGGGTACCTGCGCCCAGGCCGCACGCCAAGCGGCCTGGACCGGCTCCGGAGCACGCGACCCCAGGCAGATCGCCACCATGGTCTCGACCAGCTCGGGCGTCCCGCCCTTGGCAGCCCAGATCTCGCCCATCTGCAGGTAGCCGGCGGCGATCTCGGCATCCTGCGCGTTCGCCGACGTGCCGAGCACGGCGAGCGCCGAGACCCGCTCGGGTGCCAGCAGGGCCATGCGCATCCCGACGAACCCGCCCTGGCTCGTCCCCACCACCGCGGCGCGCTCGACGCCCAGTTCGTCGAGCAGGGCGAGCACGTCACGAGCGACGTCCCAGTAGTCGAACGGCCCGTCTCCGGGCGTACCGCCGTGGCCCCGCTCGTCCACCGCGATCAGGCGGAAGTCCTGACCGAGTGCTGCGATCTGAGGCTCGAACATCCGGGTGTCCATGAGGAAGGCGTGCAGCAGGACGACCGTCGGCGCCGCTGCCGAAGGTCCCGCTGTGTCGATGTAGTGGATCTGCTGGCCGTCCGGGAGCGTCGCCGTCTGTGACATGCCTGGGCACCCTACTCAGAACGCCGTGGCGTGGTAGGACCCTCGCATGACCTCTGACGCGAGCCCTGACCTGATGCCCGGCGCCGAGCCCTGGACGGCCGACGGCAGCTCCACGGGCGTGCTCGTCGTCCACGGGTTCACCGGCAACCCGAGCTCGATGCGACCGCTTGCCGAGGCGTTCGCCGCGGCCGGGTTCAGCGTGTCGCTCCCGCTGCTCCCAGGTCACGGCACGCAGGTCGAGGACATGATGCCCACCCGCTGGGACGACTGGTCAGCGGCCGCAGAGGCGGCCTACGCCGAGCTCGCGGCCCGGTGCGAGAGCGTCGTCGTGGCCGGGCTGTCGATGGGCGGCACGCTGACCCTCTGGCTGGCCAGCCGCCACCCAGAGATCCGCGGCATCGTGCTGATCAACCCGCTGGCCGATGGCGAGGAGCCCGGGATCCAGGGTCTGGTGGCGGCTCTCACTGACATGGACGAGCCGCTCGTGCCGGGCATCGGCTCCGACATCGCCCTCGAGGGCAGCGTCGAGAGCGCTTACGCGATGACCCCGGTGAAGCCGCTGCTGAGCCTGCACGGGGCGCTGTCCGACCTGCGCGGGCGCCTCGCCGACATCAGCTGCCCGGTGCTCCTGCTCACCAGCCCGCAGGACCACGTGGTCGCACCGGCGTCGTCCGACCTGGTGGCCAGCAGCGTGACCGGCCCGGTCGAGCGGATCAGCCTGGAGAAGTCCTTCCACGTCGCGACCCTGGACCACGACGCCGCGCTCATCGAGCAGAAGGCGGTCGCGTTCGCTCAGCGGGTCGGTTAGGTCAGCGGCCGAGCGCGGCGTGAACCAGTCATGAGCAACGCTGACGACATGACGACCACGACCACGACCACGACCACCCTGGCTCCGACCGCGATCGAGGCCGCGCGCGGCGAGTTCGACGCCGAAGTCGTCTACCTCAACACCGCCACGCTTGGCCTGCCGCTGCGGCGCAGCTGGGTCGCCCTCCAGGCAGCGCAGGACGAGTGGCGGGCCGGTACGGCCGACCCCGTGGCCTACGACGAGCCGCTGACGGCCGCGCGGGCGGCGTACGCCCGGCTCGTGCAGGTGCAGCCGGCGGACGTGGCCGTCGGCAGCCAGGTGTCGGTCTTCGCCGGGTTCGTCGCGGCCTCGGTACCTGCCGGGAGCGAGATCCTCACCGCCACAGGCGACTTCACCAGCATCCTGTTCCCCTTCGCCGTCCAGGCACACCGCGGGGTGAGCGTCCGCGAGGTCCCCCTCGCCGAGCTGACCGGTGCGGTGACCCGGACGACGAGCCTGGTCGCGGTCTCGGCCGTGCAGTCCGCGGACGGCAGGCTCGCCGATCTCGACGCACTCGTCGACGCCTGCGCCGTGACTGGCACCCGGATCCTGCTCGACACGACGCAGGCCCTGGGTTGGCTCCCGGTCGACGCGAGCAGGTTCGCCTACACGGTGTGCGGCGGCTACAAGTGGCTGCTGTCACCCCGCGGCACCGCCTACCTCACGATCCAGCCGGGGCTGCTCGACGAGCTCGTGCCACAGGCCGCAGGCTGGTACGCAGGCGCGGAGCCCTGGTCGAGCATCTATGGACTGCCGCTGCGCCTTGCCGCCGATGCCCGCCGCTTCGACGTCTCCCCCGCCTGGCACGCGTGGGTGGCGGCCGGTCCCGCCCTGGAGCTGCTCGCGGAGCTGGGGGCGCCTGCCTTGCACGCGCACTCACTCGGGCTCGCCAACCGCTTCCGGGCCGGGGTCCACCTCCCGCCCGGGAACTCGGCGATCGTCTCGTTGGCAGCTGACGACGACGCTGCCGAGGCCCTGCAGTGCGCCAGCGTCATCGGATCGGTCAGGGCCGGGCGGCTGCGCCTGTCGTTCCACCTGTCGACCAGCGAGCACGACGTCGACATCGCGGTGACCGCGCTGAAGGGCCGTGTGCGGGCCTGAGCCGGGAACGCTAGACGCGACCCTTGTCCCGGTCGCCCTGCGGGATCGGCTCCAGGGCAAGGACTTCGGGCCGCCCGTCCAGCAGTGAGGCGAACGCCGCACCCGCAGCCTTGAAGTGCTCGGAGGCGCGGTGCGCCTTGACGGCGTCCGGACCGGTGTACTTCTCGACCATCACGAGACGCTCCCCGTCGGGGTGGCGGTGCATCGCGTAGAGCAGGCAGCCCTCCTCGTTGGCATGCACCTGCTCGATCAGCGTCGTCATGGCTGTGATCAGCTCGTCGGTCTTGCCGGGCAGGGGCGTGAGGGTCGCGATGGCGACGACGTCAGACATCTGCCGACCGTACGGAACTCGATCGACAGTCTGCCGCCCGGGTGGCACAGTCCGCTCCTCACCCGACCCCCAGAGGACAGCGGGCCCGACCAGGAGACCCGCGATGACCCCCCAGACCCTGCTGACCTCGTTCCCGCTCGAGCACCACCACGAGCTGGGTCGACTGCTCCACCTCGGCCTGATGCTCGACCGTGCCCACCGCCACGTCGTGGTGCGCGAGCTCGAACGCCGGGCGCCCGACGCCGTCCTGCCCGAGCGCTCCGTCGTGCTGCGCACCATCCAGACCGAGCACGAACGCCGGGTCATCGCTGAGGTCGACGACTGCCTGGTCCTGCTCGAGACGTGACACGCCGACGCGCAGGTCATCGTGAGCGGCGACTGCGAGACGCGGACCACCCGGGTCGCTGACGAGGTCCACGCGCGCATGCCGGTGCTCGTCGACGACCGTCGCGTCGAGGTGGTCTTCTCCGACGCGCAGACCGGTTCGCGCACGATGCCGCTCGACCTGCGTCCCTGGTCGGACGTGCGCCCGCACTTCCCTGACGACGTCCAGATCTCGCTCGACCAGCTCGTCGCACACGTCCCGGACCTGGACAGCGGGCGCCGCCTGGTGCTCTGGCACGGCGTCCCGGGCACCGGCAAGACGACGGCCGTACGCGCGCTGCTCCACGCATGGCGCGTCTGGGCCGACGCGGTCGTGGTGACGGACCCGGACGAGATGCTCAAGGACGGCCGCTACCTGCGTCGGGTGCTCCTCGACGGTGACCGGACGACGACCGGTGGAAGCTCTTCGTCCTCGAGGACGCCGAGGCGCTGCTGCGCAAGTCGACCGGTGGCGCAGCGATGAGCAAGCTGCTGAACCTGGCGGACGGCCTACTCGGACAAGGACTGCGGTGCCTGTTCCTCATCACGACCAACGAGCCGCTCGGTGTCATCCACCCCGCGGTCGTACGACCGGGACGGTGCCTTGCCAAGGTCGAGTTCGGTGTCCTGTCACAGGCCCGGGCCGCCGACCTGCTGGGTCGGCCCGTAGACCGGGCCATGACGCTGGCGGAGGTCATGACGGCGGCGCCCGTGCAGACGCACGACGAGCCGGTGGCGGTCGGGCAGTACCTCTAGGCGCCCCCCGGTAAGGTTCCTGTCCGGTGCGAGGTCGGCCTGAGCGGGGGGCACGTGGGCAAGGACCAGACCGTCGGGAAGGTTCCCGACGGGCCCCGCGCGTCCGCGAGCGGACGCGTCCCGCAGTGGGTGCTCGACGAGGCGGCCGGCCTGCCGGTCGAGCCCGTGCCGTTCCGCGGTCCGACCAACGGCGCCATGAAGGCCGCGCAGTCCGCCGCAGGACGCCGCAAGCGGCGGTCGATCAGGGGGTGGGCCGTCGGGGTGGGGGTCGCTGCCGCAGCGGGCAGCTGGGTCTTCTTCGCGGCCGACCTGGCCGGACCCCGCTCGGGCCAACTGGCGACCAGCGGCCCCCAGCAGACGGTCAAGGGCACCAGTCCGACGCCGGGCAAGGGTGAGGCGAAGGGACCGCTGGGAGCTCCCCCGGCGGTCCCCGAGCTGGCGGAGGGCCAGGGCTACCGCTTCATCGCGCACCAGGACGACGACGCCGGGCGGCCCGTCACCTGGTCGCCGTGCCGCCCGATCCGGTTCGTGACGCGGCTTGACAACACCCCGGTCGGGGGCGCGGCCCTGATCACCGCCGCGGTCGCCGAGGTGAGCGCGGCGACCGGCCTGCGCTTCGAGGACGGCGGCCTCACGACGGAGCTGCCGAGCGAGGAGCGCAAGGCCTACCAGTTCGACCGCTACGGCGACCGGTGGGCTCCCGTGCTGATCGCGTGGGCCACGAGTGCTGAGATCCCCGACTTCGGCATCGACGCCGCGGGCAAGGGCGGGGGGATGCGGGTGACCACGCCCAGCGGCGACTCGACCTACGTCTCAGGAGTCGTCTACCTCGACCCCGCCCAGCTCGACCAGGCCCGGGCGTTCTACGGCGAGGCCGCCGCGCGCACGGTCATCGTCCACGAGCTCGGTCACCTGGTCGGCCTTGCCCACGTGGACAACCGGCAGGCAGTGATGTTCCCCGAGTTCGTCGACGGGCGCACCAGCCTCAGCGCGGGTGATCGTGCCGGGCTCGCCGCGGTCGGCCGCGGGGCCTGCCAGCCCGACGCCTGATCCCGGTGGCGCAGGCGCGTCTGGTACCACTGGTCCAGGATCAGCACACCGACGAAGGAGCAACCGTGCAGCAGCGCAACCTCGGAACCCTGACCGTGTCCGCCCTCGGCCTCGGCTGCATGGGCATGAGCGAGTTCTACGGGACTGCCGACGAGACCGAGTCCCTCGCCACGCTCCGAGCCGCTCTCGACGGCGGCTGCACGTTCCTCGACACCGCTGACATGTACGGCCCGTTCACCAACGAGCAGCTGGTGGGGCGGGCCATCGCGAGCCGTCGTGACGAGGTCGTGCTAGCGACGAAGTTCGGCATCGAGCGTGGGGCGGACGGCAGTCGCGCGATCAACGGCGATGCCGACTACGTGCGGAAGGCGTGCGACGCCTCGCTCGAGCGACTCGGAGTCGACGTCATCGACCTCTACTACCAGCACCGGGTCGACCCGAAGACGCCGGTCGAGGAGACCTGGGGGGCGCTGAGCGAGCTGGTGTCGGCCGGAAAGGTGCGCCACCTCGGCATCTCCGAGGCGGCACCCGACACCATCCGCAGGGCTCACACCGTCCACCCGGTCACCGCGCTGCAGACCGAGTACTCCCTGTGGTCACGCGACCCCGAGGACGAGCTGCTCGGGACCGTCCGCGAGCTGGGGATCGGCTTCGTGCCCTACAGCCCGCTCGGTCGTGGGTTCCTCACCGGTCAGTTCCAGTCACCCGAGGACCTGCCCGAGGGCGACTTCCGCCGGCACAACCCGCGCTTCCAGGGGGAGAACTTCACCCGCAACCTCCAGCTGGTGGACAGGGTGAAGGAGATGGCCACCAGCAAGGACTGCACGCCCGCCCAGCTGGCGCTGGCCTGGCTGCTGCACCAGGGCGACGACGTCGTCCCGATCCCCGGCACGAAGCGGCGTGACCGGCTCGAGGACAACCTCGGCGCGCTCGAGGTGTCCCTGAGCCCGCAGGACCTGGCCCGGCTCGACGAGCTGGCCCCCGTGGGCGTGGCCGCCGGGGAGCGCTATCCCGACATGAGCAGCGTCAACCGCTGAGTCCCTCGCGCCTGAGGTAGGCGTCGACGGCGTCGAGGTCGGTGGCGACCAGGCCGCTCGACCGGTCGGGCGCCAATACCAGCGCCATCGCGGAATCGCCCATCCACGAGCAGATCTCGTGCTGGTTGGCGAGGTCGTCGTCGAGCCACACCATCGGCCGCGACGGGTCCTCGCGGACGAGCCTGCGTACGACGTCGAACTTCCACCACTGACCCGTGAGGGCATCGGGCGCAGCCGGCGTGACCGCTGCGTGTGACGCGCCGGCGTCGGGCGATCCCGCGGCTCCGGCCCCGTCGTGCGTCCCGGCGACCGGCAGCTCCGGGAGCCCGAGCAGGTGGCGGAGTGTGTGGTTGGCGTCGTGCCCCCAGGTCGTCAGCCACCGGACGTCCGCAACATCGCACCAGCCGGCGACGCGCTCGGCCACTGTCGGCGACCAGCGGATGGGGTAGGCCCGCCCCTCCGCCACCGCCTCCCCGGACTGCCAGTCCTGCCAGGCGTCGGTCTCGCTCAGCGCGTTCAGCACCCCGTCGACGTCGATCAGGACCAGCGGCTGCATGGACCCGACGCTAGCTCCCACGGCGGTGGTGGTCGACGCCATGCCGCTCGGGGCCGTCCCGGCCTGACCAGGCCCCGGCTCGGACGTGCCGGCGGAGCGGCCTCGGGGTCAGTGCGGCAGGCTGAGGTGTGCCTCCGCCGTCCCTGTCCTCGACGCTGACCCCGACCCGCCTGACCGACCTGGCACGGGAGCGGTTCCGGGCACGCGTGTCCGGCGACCCGACCGGCGCCCCCGACTGGGTGCGCGAGATCGCCACGGTCGGCGAGGGCCCGGGCTGGTTCGAGCCCGACGGGGTGGTCTGGAGGGTGCACGGCGATCTCGCCACCCTGGCCGGAGGGGTGACCGCGCTGATGGGCCAGGCCGCGCACCCCCTGGCGCTGGCCGGGGTTCAACGGCACTCGGCCTACCAGGACGACCCGTGGAAACGGCTGGCCGGGACGGCCCGCTGGCTCGTGGTCAGCACCTTCGGCTCGGAGGAGCTGGCCGGGCGGGAGTCCGCGCGGGTCCGCGGGCTGCACACCAGGGTGCAAGGCACCGACGATGCCGGACGTGCGTACGCCGCCAGCGATCCGGTGCTGCTGCGCTGGGTGCACCTCGCCTTCACCGATGCCTTCCTCTCGGCGCACCGGCACCTGGGCAGCGACCTGGAGCCGCGCTTCGGGCGCGCGTGGCCGGACGCCTACGTTAGCCAGTGGCGCCAGCCCGCGACGGCGCTGGGAGCGACCGAACTGCCCGAGACGGCTCGTGAGCTCTCCGACGCCTTGTCCGCACTGGGCGACCAGCTCGAGCCGGTCCCGGCCGACCTGCGCGCCTTCCTCGGGGCACCCCCCGGGCTGAGCCGGCCCGAGAAGCTGTTCTACGGCAACCTCGTCCGCGCGGCAGGCCTGCTCCTGCACCCGGCCGTGGCGCCGCTGGCAGGGACACCCGGCCGTGGGGGCACGCACCTGCGAGCGCGGGGGCAGCTGGCCATCACCCGCACCCAGCTGCGCGCGCTCAGGGGGCTGCTCGGCCCGGCCGGTCCGTCGGAGGAGGCCGCGCGCTGGCGGCTCGGGACCGGACCCGCGCCGAGCTGGATGGGCCGCCCCGTCCAGAACTGAACGTGCCGTCCCTTCGGGGCGCACCTCCCTGTCGGTGGCCGGGGCTAGGTTGACCCCTTCGTCAGCAGTCGAGCGCGAGGGGCCGAGGTGTTCGTCGTCCACCGCGCCGCGCACGGCACGGCGCTCGCCGCCGGGCTCGCCGAGGTGCTCCGCCGACCTCCCGCCGATCCCTTCGCCGACGAGATCGTCGCCGTGCCGGCCAAGGGCGTGGAGCGGTGGCTCGCGCAGCGGCTGTCGCACGTCCTGGGCAGCGGCGGCGCGGCCGACGGCGTGTGCGCCTCCGTCAGGTTCCCCTCGGTGACCGGGCTGGTCGAGCAGGCGCTCGAGCACGTCGCTCCCGACGGTGCCGTCGACGCCTGGCGGCCCGAGCGCCTGGTCTGGCCGCTGCTCGACGAGCTCGACGCCTGCCCGGTCGGTGAGCCCTGGTGTGAGGCGCTGCTACGGCACCTCGGCACCGGCCCGCAGGACCAGGGGCGGCGGCTGCGGGTCGCCCGCAAGCTCGCCCACCTCTACGACGACTACGCGCAGGCCCGTCCCGCCATGCTGCGCGCCTGGGCCGACGGCCACGACCACGACGGCACCGGCACCGACCTGCCCGACGACCTGCGATGGCAGGCCGAGCTGTGGCGCAGGCTGCGGTCCCGGGTGGCACTGCCGTCGACCGCCGAGCTGCTCGACACCGCCTGCGAGCGGCTGCGCTCCGGAGAGGCCGATCTCGACCTGCCGCAGCGCCTCAGCGTCTTCGGAGCCAGTCAGCTGTCGCCCGCGCGGCTGCGGGTCCTGGCTGCGCTGTCCTCCCACAGGGAGGTCCACCTGTGGCTCCACCACGCCTCCCCCGCACTCTGGGACGTGGTCGCCGGCGCGCCACGCGTCGTACGACGTCGTGACGACGCCACCGCGAGCCGGCTGCGCGACCCCCTTCTCGTGTCGCTGACACGCGACGTGCGCGAGCTGCAGCAGCTGCTGGCCGAGCACGTGCCGGCCGCTCAGGTGGTGCACCACCCGACGCCCGTCGTGCCCGGTTCCCTGCTGACCCATCTGCAGCGAGCCCTGGCCACAGACGTGGCCCCTCACCCCGTCCCGCTCCTGGACCCCGCCGACCAGAGCGTCCAGGTCCACTCCTGCCACGGCCGGACCCGGCAGGTCGAGGTGCTGCGTGAGGTCGTGCTCGCTCTGCTCGAGGCGGACCCGACGCTCGAGCCGCGCGACGTCCTCGTCATGTGCCCGGACGTCGAGACCTTCGCCCCGCTCATCGCTGCGAGCTTCGCCCTCGGTGCCGAGGAGGCTGCGAGCCACCCCGCAGCGCGGCTGCGGGTCCGCTTGGCCGACCGTGCCCTGCGTCAGACCAACCCCCTGCTGTCGGTCCTGTCCCTCCTGCTGGAGCTGGGCTCGGCCCGACTCACCGCGTCGCAGGTGCTCGACCTCGCCGGAGCACCGGCGGTGCGCGAGCGGTTCGGCTTCGACGACGACGACCTCGAGCGGCTGCGCGAGTGGACGGTGGCGGCCGGCGTTCGCTGGGGCGTCGACGCCGCGCACCGCGCCTCGTGGCACCTGGGCGGGGTCGAGCAGGGCACCTGGCGCGAAGGGCTGGACCGCCTGCTGCTCGGCGTGGTCACCGAGGGCAGCGCTGACGACGTGACACCCCTCGACGACGTGGACTCCGCGAGCATCGAGCTCGCCGGTCGCTTCTGCGAGCTCGTCGACCGGGTCGCGGCCGCGCTCACCTGCTTCGAGCAGCAGCACACGGCCTCGGCATGGACCTCGCTCCTGGAGTCCGCCGTCCTGTCCATCGCTGCGCCGGCGCGAGATGCCGGTTGGCAGGAGGTGCAGCTCCGTGGCGAGCTCGCGGACCTGCGCGAGCAGGCAGCCGACAGCAGCGCCCGACTCGGCCTGACTGACGCGCGCGCGATGCTGAGCGGCGTCTTCGCCGGCCGCCCGACGCGCGCCAGCTTCCGGACGGGCACGCTGACCGTCTGCACGCTGGTGCCCATGCGGTCGGTGCCGCACCGCGTCGTCTGCCTGCTGGGGCTCGACGACGGTGCGTTCCCGCGTCAGAGCCAGCGCGACGGTGACGACGTCCTCGCCCGTGAGCCGTGGATCGGTGAGCGCGACCCGCGGGCCGAGGACCGGCAGCTCCTGCTCGACGCGATCTGCGCAGCCGGGCAGCACCTCGTCATCACCTGCACGGGGGCGGACGGCCGCACGGGTGCGACGGTCCCGCCGGCTGTCCCGCTCAGCGAGCTGCTCGACGGCCTCGACCGCACGGCCGCTGTGCCGAACGGCGGACGGGTCCGCGACCGGGTCACGGTGCGGCACCCGCTGCAGCCGTTCGACCCGCGCAACTTCACGACCGGTGAGCTGGGCGCCTCCGGGCCCTTCAGCTTCGACCCGATCGGCTTCGACGCGGCCGTCGCTGCCGCCGGCCCGCGCAGCGCCCCAGCTTCGTGCTGGGGCGGGCCGCTGCCGGCCCCTTCGCCCAAAGACGTCTCGCTGAGCGACCTCACCAGGCTGCTCGAGCACCCGGCGCGCGGCTTCCTGCGGCAGCGCCTCGACGTCGCGGTGACCCGGGCCGAGGACGAGACCGAGGACGCCCTGCCCGTGGAGCTCGACGACCTGCAGCGCTACGCCGTCGCTGAGCGGCTGCTCCAGGACCGCCTGCGGGGACTCGATGCCGAGCAGTGCCGTCGTCGCGAGCTCCGCCGGGGCGCGATGCCCCCAGGACAGCTGGGCGCCGCTGGCTCGAGGACGGCCGAGCAGCGGGCCGAGCAGGTCCTCGCCGCCTCCGAGCTCGAGCGAGCGCTTCCTCCGGAGTCGCACGACGTCGACGTGGTGCTCGCCGACGGGTGCCGGGTCGTCGGCACTGCGGGTGGCGTACACGGCACCGTCCTGCTGGCGACCACCTGCGCCACGCTGTCCGCCCGTCATCGCCTCCACGCGTGGGTCCAGCTCGTGGCCCTGACGGCGAGCAGACCGGAGGTGCCCTGGACGGCCGTCACCATCGGGCGCAGCGGCAAGAAGGTCACGCGCAGCGTGCTGGGCCCGCTCGACGCGGCTCACGCCCGCAGCGTCCTCGAGCAGCTGGTCGCGCTGTACCGCTCCGGGCTCACGGGCCCGCTCCCCCTGCCCGTGAAGACGGCGGCGGAGTACGCCGAGCGCCGGGCGAACGGCTCCACCCCGACGGTGGCCCGCATGGCGGCGACCAAGAAGTGGGACACCGACCGCTACCCCGGTGAGTCGCACGACGGCGAGCACCGCCTGCTGCACGGCGAGGACGCGCCCCTGACGGTCCTCACCGCGCAGGTCCCCCTGACCGAGGAGACAGGGCCTGGCTGGGCGAGCGACGAGCCCGACCGGTTCGGCCGGCTCGCCCGTCGGCTCTGGCAACCCCTGCTCGCCGCCGAGACGCGGGCGGTGGTGTGACCACGGGGACGGCGCCGGCGCCCTTCGACCTGCTGGGCCCGCTGCCGCAGGGCACGACGGTGCTCCAGGCAAGCGCGGGCACGGGGAAGACCTACACCATCGCGGCTCTCGTCACGCGCTACGTCGCCGAGGGCGTGGCCACGATGGACGAGCTGCTCGTCGTCAGCTTCAGCCGGGAGTCGACCCGGGAGCTGCGGGGGCGGGTGCGGGAGCGGCTGGTCAGCACGCGCGACGGGCTGAACGCCCCGCCGCCCGACGACGACCTGCTGGCGCACCTGGCGGCCTGCGCACCGGACGAGCTCGAGGTGCGTCGGCGCCGACTCGAGGACGCCCTCGCCTCCTTCGACGCCGCGACCGTCACCACCACCCACGGCTTCTGCCAGCAGGTCCTGCTCGCGCTGGGCACGGCCGGTGACCACGATCCGGACGCCACGCTGGTCGAGGACCTCAGCGACCTGGTGTCGGAGGTCGCGGACGACCTCTACCTGCGCAAGTGGGGCGCGCCGGGCGCCCCCGCGCCCGAGCTCGCGGTCCAGGCGTTCCGCAACCTCGCCTCGGTCGTCGTCCGCGACCTCGCGACGCCGCTCGTCCCCGATCCCTCGACGGCCGACGGACTACCGGCGCTGCGTGCGCGGATCGCCCTGGGCGTGCGCACCGAGGTCGAGCGCCGCAAGCGCGCGCAGCAGCTGCTCGGCTACGACGACATGCTGCTGCGCGTGCAGGCGACGCTGCGGGACCCGGTCGCCGGCCCGGGTGCCCGAGCCCGCCTTCGCGCCCGCTACCAGATCGTGCTCGTCGACGAGTTCCAGGACACCGACCCTGTCCAGTGGTCGATCCTGCACGAGGCCTTCCACGGCGCGCGCACCCTCGTGCTCATCGGCGACCCGAAGCAGGCCATCTACGCCTTCCGCGGCGCGGACGTCCATGCCTACCTGCAGGCGACCGCCGCGGCCGGCTCCGAGAGCACGCTGCCGGTCAACTGGCGCAGCGACGCCGAGCTGCTGCGGGGCCTCGACGCGGTGTTCCGTGGCGCAGCCCTCGGTGACCCGCGGATCCGGGTCCACCCGGTGCGCGCCGCCCACCCCCGTCGGCTGCTGACCGCGCCGGAGGCCGTACGCCTGCGCGTCCTGCCGCGCGACGACCTTCCCCTGACGCAGTCCGGGGTCGCCAGCACCGGACCGGCGCGCGCGGCCGTGGCGGCCGACGTCGCCGCCCAGGTGGTGGCGCTGCTCGACGCCGGCATGCAGGTCGTCCCCCGAGACGGCAGTGCACCTCTGCCCCTCGCGCCCGGGCACGTGGCGGTGCTGGTCCGGACCAACAAGCAGGCCGAGCTCGTCCAGGGGCACCTGCTCGCAGCGGGCGTGCCCGTGGTCCTGACCGGCCGCTCCGACGTCTTCGCGACCCCTGCCGCGTCGGAGTGGCAGCTGCTGCTGGAAGCGCTCGAGCAGCCCCACCGCACCACCCGGGTGCGCCGCCTCGCGCTCGGGGCCCTCATCGGTCAGACCGCCGATCAGATCGCCGAGGACGACAGCGACCAGCTGTCCCTGCGCCTGCGCGGCTGGGCCCGGGTCCTCGATCAGCGCGGTGTGTCCGCCCTGTTCGAGGCGGTCTGCCTGGCGCAGACGGTGCAGCCCCGCGTCCTCGCCACGCTGGGTGGAGATCGGCTCCTCACGGATCTCCGCCACCTGACGGAGGCGCTCCACGAGGCCGCCCTCGAAGGTCAGCTGGGGCTCACCGCCCTGCTCGGCTGGTTGCGGCAGAGGCGCACCGACGCAGGCAACGAGGGTGCCCAGGAACGCAGCCGGCGGCTGGAGTCCGACGACGACGCCGTCCAGGTCATCACCATCCACACCAGCAAGGGGCTCGAGTTCCCCGTCGTGCTCGTGCCCTTCGCCTGGGACTGCTGGACGCCCGATGCGCCCGACACCGTGGTGTTCCACGACGACCAGGACCGGCGGGTCCGTGACGTCGGCGGGGTCGGCAGCCCCGGTTGGAAGGAGCACGTCCAGGCGCACAAGCAGGACGAGGTGGACGACGAGCTGCGACTGGCCTACGTCGCGCTCACCCGCGCCCAGGGCCAGCTGCTGCTGTGGTGGGCCGGGAGCTACAACACCCCGACGTCGCCGCTGCACCGCCTGCTGCTGCACGACGAACCCGACGGGGTCCCGCCGCGCAGCGTCCCGGTCCCTGCCGACGACGACGCCCTGACCGTCTTCCGCCGTCGGGCGGCTGCCAGTGACGGGGGCCTCCTGGTCGAGCTGGTCCCACCCCCGTCGACGGCTCGCTTCTCGGCTCCACCCCGAGCAGTCCCCTCGATGTCCCGGGCCGTCCTGTCGCGCGGGCTCGACGCGCGCTGGCGACGCACCTCCTACACGGCGCTCACCTCCGCGGCGCACGCAGCCCCGCCGGCGCTCGGCAGCGAGCCGGAGGTCGCGGAGAAGCAGGACGAGGACGACAGCCAGCAGCCCGACGGGCTCCTCGTCGACTCGCCGCCGCCGGACGCCAGGGCGTCGTCGTGGGACGCGCTGCCTGGTGGGCCCTCCTTCGGGACCCTCGTCCACGAGGTGCTGGAGCAGCTGGAGGAACCCCAGGACGACGCGGCTCTGGCCGAGCTGGTCCAGGAGCGTGCCGTCCGGTGGTCCCCCGACCTCGACGTCGGCCTGCTGACCGCCGGGCTCCTCGCAGCCCTTCGTACGCCCCTCGGCCCGCTCGCGGACGACCGGCCCTTGCGGGACCTCCTCCGGGCGGACTGGCTGGCGGAGCTGGACTTCGAGCTGCCCCTCGCAGGGGGCGACGAGGCGCTGCCCGTCGAGGTCCTGCTCGCTGACCTCGTGCCGCTGTGGCGGGAGCAGGTGCCGACCGGGCTGCTGTCGGGCTACCCGGACGCACTCGCCACCTTGGAGCCAGCGCCGCTGCGCGGCTACCTCACCGGCAGCATCGACGCCGTCCTGCGAGTGGGCAGTGGCAGCACGCTGCGCTACCTCGTCGTCGACTACAAGACCAACCGCCTGGGCCAGCGCGGCCGGCCGCTGACCAGCTGGGACTACCGGCCCGAGGCGATGGAGGTCGCCATGGTCGAGGCGCACTACCCCCTGCAGGCGCTGCTCTACGACGTGGCCCTGCACCGCTTCCTGCGCTGGCGCCAGCCGGACTACGACCCGCAGGCGCACCTGGGCGGCGCTCTCTACCTGTTCCTGCGCGGCATGACGGGTGACCTCGGCGGATCTGGGGTCTTCGCCTGGCGGCCCCCGCCGGGGCTCGTCACCGCGACCTCGGACCTGCTGGCAGGTGTGAGGTGACAGCGCGATGACCTCACCGTCACTGGCTCTGCGGGCCACGGGCCTGCTCGCCGAGTTCAACGCCGCGGGCGTGCTGTCGGCGGCCGACGTCCACGTGGCCCAGCGGGTCGGGGCGCTGACCGGAGAGTCCGACCCGGCTGTGCTGCTGGCGCTCGCCCTTACGGTCCGCTCCACCCGGCACGGGTCGGTCGTGCTTGACCTGGACACCGCCGCTGCCAGCACCAGCATCGACGCCGACGTCGACGAGCCGATGCAGGCCGTCCCGGTCGACCTGGACTGGCCCGAAGACTGGGCGGCCCGCTGCAGGGCCAGCCCGCTTCTCGGCGGTCCGCTGCGCATGGCGGGTTCCCGGCTCTGGCTGGAGCGCTACTGGGAGCAGGAGGCGCTCGTCGCGGACGAGCTGCTCGCCCGCAGCGCCGAGGCGCCCGACGACCTCGACCTCGCCCTGCTGCGGGACGGGCTCGCCCGCCTGTTCCCCTTGCCGCAGGACGCGGACCAGCGGGAAGCGGCAGCGGTGTGCGCTCTCGCCCGGGTGAGCGTCCTCGCCGGGGGCCCGGGCACCGGCAAGACGACGACGGTCTCCCGGCTGCTGGTGTTGCTGCGCGAGCAGCACCCCGCCTGTCGCATCGCGCTCGCCGCCCCGACCGGCAAGGCCGCAGCGCGGCTGGAGGAGGCGGTCCGGTCCTCGGCGGCCGACCTCCTGCCCGACGACCAGGAGCTGCTCCCGGAGCTGTCTGCGACCACGCTGCACCGGTTGCTCGGCTGGCGCCCCGAGGCGCGCACGAGGTTCCGCCACGACCGCGGCAACCGCCTGCCCTACGAGGTCGTCGTGATCGACGAGAGCTCGATGCTGTCGCTGACGCTGATGGCACGCTTGCTGGAGGCGTTGCGGCCCACGACCCGGCTGGTCCTGGTCGGGGACCCCGACCAGCTGGCGTCCGTCGAAGCGGGCGCGGTGCTGGGGGACCTCGTCGCCGGGCCCCCAGCCGGCGGAAGCCCAGCCGCCGGCAGTCCAGCCACCGGCCGCACGACCGGCGGCCGTACAGCCACCGGCCGCACCCCGCAGCGGGCCGAGGCTCTGCACGCGGTCCTGCCCACGCTCACGGTCCCCCTGGCGCCCGAGACCCCGGGTGCGCGGGTGCGGGACGGGGTCGCGACGCTGCTGGTGAACCGGCGGTTCCCGGAGCAGAGCGGCATCGCCCGTCTCGCCTCGGCCGTGCAGGACGGTCGCGGGGAGGACGCACTCGCCGTCCTTCGGATGGAACTCCCGGACGTCGAGCTGATCGAGGTCGGTGACGAGGCCTTCGTCGAGACGTCCCACCTCGCCGCAGTGCGGGCCGACGTCGAGCGGGCGGCCGCGGCCATGCACGGCGCCGCACTGCACGCGGACCCGCGCGCCGCGCTCGCCGCACTCGAACGGCACCGGCTGCTCTGCGCCCACCGGCGCGGCGCACGCGGCGTGGCGCACTGGAGCGCGCTCGTCGCGCGCTGGCTGGCCGAGACGCAGCCCGTCGCCCCTCGCGAGGACGGCCACCACCTGGGCGAGCCGCTGCTCGTCACGACCAACGACTACGAGGTCGGGCTCTACAACGGGGATACCGGCGTCGTCGTCTCCGACGGAGCGGGTCACCTCACGGCGGCGTTCGGCCGGGGCGGCGCGCCGGTCCTGATCCCCCTCGTACGCCTCGGTTCCGTCACGAGGCTTCACGCCATGACGGTGCACCGCAGTCAGGGCAGTCAGTTCGAGGTCGTCACCGTGGTGCTGCCCCCCGCCGGATCCCCGCTGGGCACGAGGCAGACGCTCTACACGGCGGTCTCGCGGGCGACGAAGCGAGTTCGTCTGATCGGTTCGGTCGAGGCGGTCCTGGCCGCGGTGGCCCAGCCGGCAGCGCGCGCGACCGGGCTCGCCGACCGGCTCCGCTGAAGCACCGGGGTCGGCGTGGTCTAGAGGAACGCCGTCGGGTCGAACGACTCGATGTCGAGGATCCGCACCCGCGGCAGCAGCTGGTTGAACGCCTTTGCGTCGTGCTCGAGGTCGAACACCTGCAGGCCCGAGTCGCCCATCCCGACGTATGCACTGTTCATGAACTCGCTGAAGCCCAGCAGCGCCACGCGCCGGTCGTCGCCGAGCAGCGAGGTGATCTGCGGCAGGAAGTCGCCGTCGTGGCTGCCGAGCACGACGTCCGCCGGGCGCGTGCCGATCGCCTCGAGCATGCGCTGGATGCCGACGTCGACGACCTTCATGCCGGGCGGGCCGGACAGCGGCACCGGCCGCAGGCCCATCGCCATCAGGGCCTGCACGAACGACATGGGCATCGTGCCGGAGCTGGCGTTGAGGAAGAACAGCGCCTTGACCGGCTGGCCCCAGGTCTGCTCGCAGTAGGCGAGGACCCGTTCCCACCGGGGGCGCTCGTCGGGCGCCGGCCGGCGGCCGAGCACGTTGCCGCCGAGTGTCGCGTCGAGGTTCTCCCCGTCGAGGACGAGGTAGGTCACCCGCCCCGCATCCGGGGTGGCGAGCTGGTCCATGGGCGGTCTCCTCAGGTCGCTGGGACCGTAGCGCGCGAGCTGGCTGACGTCGTCACCTGTGCGCGTCGTGGAACGCCGCGAGGACACCGGCCCGCAGGCGTCCTCGGTCCGAGACAGTCAGTCCTTGCTCGAGGGCCCAGGCCCTGATCTGGGGGATGCCCGGTGGAGCAGCCTCCAGTGGCCCGGCGAGTTCCAGCGCCGCGAGGCGTTCGACCGCGGAGTCGTCCGCGACGCTCTCTGCCACGGCGGCGGCCAGGAACCGGTAGGTCCACTCCTGCGCCAGAGGCCGGGTCTCGGCGAAGAAGATCGGCACGGATGGCCAGCGCACCTGCACCCTGGCCAACAGGTCCGCGACGAAGCCGGGCTTCACGTGCGCGAGCGTGAAGAGCCGCGAGTAGCGCTCCTCGACGACGACTGCCGCCCGGTGCACCGTCGAGAGCTCAGCGAGCTGGGCCGCCATCCGCCCGTCGATCAGGCTACCGGCGAGGTCCTGCATGGACTTGCGCTCGACCACTGCGAGCAACCGATCACCTTGGCGCACGCCGTAGTCACCGCAAGCAAGGGCTGCCTTGACGGTCGTCACCTGTTGAGCCGAGAAGCGGTAGGCGTACTTCTCCCTCGTGTCCACGACGATCTGGAGGTCGGCGAGACCGCTGCCTCGCGCGGTCGGTATGCGGACACCTGGCCGAGCGTTCTTCGCCGTGCGAACGCTCTGCCAGAAGATCGCCTCCCGCCCGCCCTTGAGACGTGTGAAGACCAGTTGGCTGCGATTCTCCCGTCCTCGGTCCAGGACGAGATCGACGGCGGGCCCCCGCACCGAGCAGCTCTTGACCGCGACCCTTTCGAGGATCTCAGCGTCGTCCGGCCATGACTCGGCCCGGTGGCAGTAGACCTTGCTCGTCCTGGGCCACGTCTCACGAGCCTTGAGCACGACCGGACGGGGCAGCGGCAGCCGGAGCAGGTAGGGCAGCGCGGAGTCGGGATCGGGGTTCCGCGCGATGACGAAGTCATCCACGCCCAGCAGCGTAGGGCTGGCAGGGGCGAGGGCACTGCAGGCTCTCTCACGACGAGCCGCGCGGCCCGAGCACAGGCTGCCCCCCGCGACCGCCCCGGAAGCCGCGCGACCACGGCCATGTCCCACGCTCGTCGGCGTAGACGAGCTGCAGCGCCGTGAGGTCCGGCCCGTAGAGGCTGGCGGCGACGAACAGATGCGCAGCTGGTTCGGGGACGCGCACGACCTCGAGGTCGCGTCCGCCGACGTCCAGGTGCTGTCCGGGCTCGGCCGGAGCCCCAGACAGCTGCCGCGCTGCAGCGTCGAGCAGCTCGGCCGAGCGCTGGTCCCGCAGGCCGGTCACCACCAGTTCGGGCCTGGCCTGCTCGGTGAGGCCGGCCGTGTAGGCGAAAGGCGCACGCGGCCCGGTCGGCCCGACGTACTGCACCATCCAGCCGTGCCGGGCGATCTTCGGCCGCACGACGTCGCCGTAGTAGTCCCCCTCGGGGTTGTCGCAGTACCAGCACATCTGGGCTCCTCCACGTTGTCGAGGCGCCACCCTCGACGCGGGAACCGACAGTTCCAGCCAGCTCCGAGATCCACCTGTGGACAACACGATCCGCTGATGTGGGCCGGTGCAGGCTCCTGCCATGAACCCCGTGACCCACCTGTCCTCCCGCGCCCAGGCGGCGCTCCGCACCTACGCAGACACCCCGATGGATGACGGGGACGCTGTCTTCCTGCTTGACGACGAGGTGTGCCTCGAATTCGGGCAGCTGACGACCGGTTGGGACGACGAGGGCCGCCGTCTCGTCGTGCAGATGCTCGGCGCGAGTGCGTCCCGCGTCCTGCTCGCCATCGCTCGCGACGGCAGCAGGCTGCTCCCCCGCGACTACCAGCTCTGGCGCGAGCTCCACGAGGGCTTGCGGGACACCCAGGTCGAGCTGCTCCCGGTCCGGGCTCTCCCCGCAGCCTGAGCCCGGCCCCCCTTGCGGTGAGACAGCCGGACATGCGCCAGGGCATCTAGAACGCGGTCGGGCTCAGCAGTACCGTCGCCGTCGTGACTCAGCGGGGGTGGGTGAGCACCACGCACGATTGGGCGGCGAGTGTCGACGCCGTGCACTTGCAGGCCGTGCGTGAAGCCACTCGGGAGTTCGCGCCCAATGGGGTGCTGCACCTCGTCCTCGAAGTGCTCGCGTACGCGGCCGACGAAGCCAAGAGCAAGGGTGTGGGACGTGCCGTCGTCACCCTGAACGCGGACGGCTCGGTCATCGTGGCGGACGACGGACGCGGGACGGACACCCGGCGGGAAGAGGACGGTGGGGTGGTCAAGAAGCCTGTCATGGCGACGCCCGACCTTCGGTTCTTCAACGACCCCAGCGTTCAGTCGCTGCCTGACGGGCACCCGAGAAGGGGCATGTCCGTTGTGGCGGCGCTCAGCGACTGGCTGGTGCACGAGAACAGGCGGCTGAACGGCGCCTGGCGACAGCGCTACGAGCGGGGGGTCCCTGTGAGCGACCTCGTGCCGCTACCGCTCGACGGGAGCACCGGCACTCTGGTCCACTTCAAGCCGTCCCCGAACCTCGGCTACCTTCCGGCCGACGCTGTCCCGGCGCTGAGTCTCTCCCAGACCGCTTGGCTTCGGGTTGACGTCGTCGACGCGCGACGGTCGGCACTCGGTCCCAGGAACGCCTAGACGCGGTCCCCAGCGGTGCCAATGTCCCCGCAGCCTGAGCCCGGTCTCAGTCGCTGGGCGTCAAGTCCCTGGGCATCCGGAGTCCGAGCAGCGCGCAGAGCGCGACGACCGTGGCGCTGAACAGGAGAGCGACGAGGAACGAGGCCCTGTCGATGAGCAGTCCGGCGGTGACCGGTCCGAGCACCGACCCGAGGTCGCTCGCCATCTGCCACACCGCCACCGCCCTGCCGCCCTTGCCCTCTACGACGTCGCCGACGATGGCCGCCGGGGCGACACCGAGCAAGGCGGCACCCGCACCGAAGACCCCCATGGCGAGCAGCAGGGTGAGCGGTCCCTCCGCGAAGGCGAGGGCGGCCAGGGAGGCAGCGGTGAGCAGCCCGCCGCCGACGAGAGTCGGGCGCCGACCGACCTGGTCGACCGCCTTGCCCGCTGGCAGGAGCAGCACCGCCTGCACCAGGGCGGCGAGCGCGAACGCGCCACCGATCCACCCGGCCGGCAGGTCGAGCTGCTGCACGACGAGCAGCGGTACGACGGTGCTGCGCACGCCGAGCACGCTGAACCCGACCGCGAAGTTGCCGGCGAGCGCCGCCCGGTAGGCGGGACTGGCCAGAGCGGTGCGCAGGGTCGTACGCGTGGCGAGTGCTCCGTCTGCCGCGCTGCTTGCCCCCCCGTCCGCCGGGGCGGTGGCCGGCCCGTCGCCCTCCGGGGCGGTCGGTCGCCCGTCGTCCTCGCCGACTCCCGGCGCGATCGCCGGCAGGTCGACCTCGGCCGGCGGCGGCTTGGGCAGCATCGTCGCCGCGACCACGGCGGCCACGACGAGAGTCGCGGCGTAGAGGAAGAACGGCGCGCGCAGCGAGATGCCGAGCACCGCTCCGCCGAAGACCGGGCCGATGATGCCGCCGAGCAGGAACCCTCCGCGGTAGACGCTCTGGGTCTGGCCGCGCTGAGCCGCGGCAGCAACACGCAGGAGCAGGCTGGTCGCTGCGATCGTGAACACCGCAGAGCCGATCCCCCCGACTCCGCGAAGGACGAGCAGCTGCGGGTAGCTGACGGCGAGCCCGGCCATCAGCGACGACACGGCGACGACACCGAGCCCGGCGAGCAGGGCGGCCCGCTCCCCCACTCGGTCGACGAGCCGGCCGCCGGCCAGGCCTGAGACGAGGCGCATGAGGGCGAAGGCGGAGACGACAGCGCCCGCAGCAGTGGTGCCCACACCGAACTCGAGCGCGAACAGGGGTACCGCCGGCACGACGATCCCGAAGCCCAGCGCGACGCAGAAGGCCACAAGGGCAAGCACGAACGTCTCGCGAGGCAGCCCGCGCAGGCTGTGGGGCAGTCTCACCAGCGCCATCTTGGCAGTCGCGACCGGCAGTCAGGGCGACGGGTCAGTCAGGGGCCTGACCCGCCCAACGGGGAGGCATCTCGGCTGACCTGTGGATGACGCAAGCGGACTGCGACGAGTTGCGTCACTCTCCCTGCCATGTCGAAGACCTTCGTAGCCTGCGCCGCCGATCTCGTTCGTGAGAAAGGACCGCTCGACCTGGACCGCTTGCACGCCCTCGCCGTAGAGCGGGGTGCGACGAGAGCCCGCACGAGCTCGTCCTTGCGGGACTCCCTCCGGAGCCCCAGGTTCGTGCAGCGACCCGACGGCTGCTACGACACCGCTGCTCGCTTGCTCACCGGACAGGTGTTCACCACTCGCGTGCGTCGGTCACCGGCCGACGGGGTCCTCTGGTCTGTCCGGGACCTGGAACCCCTGGCTGCGCTGTGGGCGTACGGGGCAGTGCCCCTGTCGAGCGGAGGCGCCTTGCGACGCGGCGCCGGTGACGTCCCGACCTGGACCGGCCCGCAAGGGTGGCTGCTCCCATCGGAGCCTGGCGGCCTCGTGGCACTGCGCTGGAACGGCGCCGCCCTGTGTGTCGAGGTGCCGGCCGGCGTCGCCTCGGCCGACTCTGACCGGGCACAGGACGTGCGTCAGGTGCTCGGTCGTCACGCACTGCCGGGTCAGCTCAGGCGCTTCCCGGACGATGTCGTCGGCGCCTGCGTCATCAGCGCGCTGGTGGAGGACCCGGACCTGTTCGCGCAACCTCTCCCTCCCCTGTCCGAGCTGCTGCCCGTTCCCAGCCAGCTGCGTCCGCACGACGCGTGGCCGAGCAACCAGTGGGGCGGCGGCACCGTCGTCCTCCCGGTCCCTGTGGCGAACCGGGTCAGCCTCGAGCTCGGCCGCCGGGCAGACCTTTTGGGCGAGCAACTGCCCGAGTACGTCGCGATGCTCCTCAGCGCGGCCGCTGACCGCGTCGCTCCGCCCCCGGTTCCACCGACCAGCTACAGCAGCTACGAGCATCTGCCCTACGAGCACGAGGCCGCTGACGTCATCGATCTCCACCGCTGGGGACGCTAGGGCTGCTCTGCTCGAGCTCCTCCGCGAAGAGCCAGGGCGACCCGTCATGCCACCTGCTCAGGATCGGCCCAGCCGAGCTGGTCGATGTGTCGTCCGTCTTTGAGTCGGAGGGTGCGGTGGTGTTCGTGGAGCTCGTGGTGGTCGTGGGTGCCGATCGGGATGAGGTCGCGCAGGGCGGTCTGGTGGGTGAGCCACCAGGGTCGGACGTGGTGGGGGACGGTCTGGGTGCTGGTGCAGCCGGTGATGGCGCACTGCGGTCCCCATCGGGCGCGTAGGGCCCGTCGTTCCTTTGTGGTGGCGCTGCGGTGGGAGCCGCTTGCTCCGACGGGCTGGTGGTGGGCGTCCAGGAGCACGGTGGTGAGCTCGCTGTAGCAGCCCAGGCGTTGCAGGGTGTGGGCGGTGAGGCTGGTCGGTCCGCGTGGGGTGTCCAGGGTGCCGGGGAGCGCGCCGAGGCGTCCTTCGAGCGCGTCGAGGGTGGCCGTGATGGTGAGCGCGACTGGTGGGGGCCGGCCGCTGCCGGGCCGGGTGTCGCCGCCGGTGTCGTTGCCGGGGTCGGTGAGGTCGTGCAGGAGCTGGCGTAGCGCGTCGTGGCGGCGTTGTCCGGTTGGCAGGGTGCGGGGGTGCGGTGCTGGCGTGCGGGTCGGGGGTCCGGGGGATGTGCCCGAAGCCGCCGGGGCCGAGCCCGTCGTCGCAGTGTCGCCGCCGTCGGTGTCGGGATCGGTCTCGCCGCCGGGATCGCGGTCGCCCGGCTCGCCGCCGCTGGTCCCGTGGTGGTTGGCAGCCGCGGCGAGGGCGTCGAATTGGGTGGCTGCGGTGGGCGTGCCTGAGGTGGAGGTGGCTGCGGTGGACTTGTCTCGGCGTTCGATCTCGCGGGCGAGCAGGGTGCCGGTTTCGGGGTCGAGGTGTCCGAGTAGGTCCCAGTCGCCGTCGAGCATCGGGGTGAGCTGCAGGTAGTAGTCGGCTTCGTGGGGTGTGTCGATCCGGTCGGGTTGTAGGGCGTCGAGCAGCAGTTCCAGGGCGCCGCCGAGCCCTCCTGGCGGGAGGTGCCGGGCGAGCAGCAGCAGTGCCGGTTCGAGCCGGTCGGCCGGTGGCAGGCCTGTTGCGGTCAGGCACTGGGCGGTGACGGCCCGAAGGTCGGCGCGGACGGCGGCGGCGGCCGGGGTGATGGGGACGCTGTCCAGGGCGAGTAGGCCGGTGTGGGGGGACAGCAGCCTGCTGATCCCGTCGGTCAGCACCGCGACGATCGCGGGTTCGGGGACCTGGTCGGGGACCTGGTCCAGGACGGTGCACAGCTGCCCGGCGGCCCGGCCGGACACCGACCCGCCAGCGAGGGCCTCGGCGACCTGCGGCCGGTCGGCCAGGCGTCGGGCGAGCATCAGCTGGCCGCTGTCACCACCGAGCTGCTGGCGCAGCGATCCGCGGGTGCTGCCGGCCGCGGCCAGGGTGAACAGCTCACGCCGGTCGACATCGCGCACCGCGGAAAGGATCGCGCCCTGCAGACGTTCCCGGGCGATGAGCAGCTCGGCGGTCCGGGCCAGCGCGACCGGCCCGGCCAGTTCGACCGGGTCCTCGGCGGTGAGCCGACAGACCACGACGGCTAGCAGATCGACCGGGCACAACCCGTCCAGCGACACCACCCCGACCGGCCCGCCCTGGACCGGAGCCTCGCCTCCGACCGGAACACCCCCAGCCGGCTCATCCACCTGTTCGCTCATGTGTTCGAACCTATCCGCGCCCACCGACAAGACAAGGACGAGATCGCCTGCTTGTGAACACAACTCACTGTCCACAGATTGGATGCCGATGCTTGACACGGCCACGCACCGCGCGGGCATCGCGTGCCTGTGGACGAGCTCCCGATCTGTCACCGATGACCGGTAGGACCACGACATGGACAACAACGAGATGAGCGACATCGGCGAGTGCAAGACGTGGCGCGACGTGAGGAGAGCGCCTGGACGGTCATTGGGAGGAGGCCTTCTCGATGAACCACCCGACCGGCCTGACCCAGCTGGGCGGAGTGCTCAGCGTCACGGAGAGGACCGGACAACTGCGCGCACGAGAGCGGCGCGGCCTGCATCGCCTCGGGTTCCGGGGCACGCTGCTCTCGCGCTGCACGGTCTGGCGCTGGGAGCCGACCGCGGAGGCACTGGTCGGTGCGTTGCACCGGCCGGTGACACCGTTCGAGCGGGACCTCGTGCCCGGGGGATCCTTGATGCACAGCTTCCACCCGCAGATCAGGACGGCGGTGGTGAGACACTGCCTGCTGAGGGATCGTGCCGTGCAGGTTCTTCGCGACGTCCTTCGCGGCCACCCGACGCACATCGTGATCGGCCTCGCACCCGAGCCGGACGACGGTCTCGGATCCGACGACGACCGGCCGAGCTCAGACACCCCGTGAGCCCCGACCAGTCAGGGAGGCCGCCCGGAGGGTCCGCCAGCGGTAGAACAAACTCGGGCCGGACCGGAAAGCCTGCTGCCGGCCCTCGGCGACGAGGTCGGGCTCGGCTGAGAGTCAGACCCGCTCGGCGGCGAGGTCCGCCCGGCGCACCAGAGCCGTGATGTGGGCGACGAACTCGGGCCAGAGGTCGCGAGGCAGGTCGTGGCCCATCCCGGAGAAGCCGACGAACCTCGAACCGCGGATGATCCGCGCAAGAGCCAACCCCCCGCTGGCCGCGACCAGTGGGTCGTGCAGCCCGTGCATCACCAGCGTCGGCAGGTTCAGCCCGCGCAGGCGTTCCGTACGGTCGGACTGCGCCACGATCGCGGCCAGCTGGCGCCGGTAGCCGTCCGGGTCGTAGGCCCGGTCATAGCTGCGTCCGGCAAGGTCCCGCAGCCGCTCCTCGTCCCGCGCGTAGCCGACCGATCCGATGACCCGGAAGGTCTCGACCGCAGCGTCGCCGGCCTCCTCACGGCTGCGCACCGACTGGCGGTTCAGCAGGCGCCGGATGAGGTGCGGCTTGGCCTGACCCACCCGGCGCGAGCCGGTCGAGGTCATGATCAGCGTGAGGCTCCGGAGTCGTTCGGGGTGCCACAGGGCGACGCTCTGTGCGATGTAGCCGCCGAGCGACGCTCCGACCAGGTGCACCGCGTCGAGCTCGAGCGCGTCCAGCAGCCCGACGACGTCCTCGGCCATGTCCTTGATCCGGTAGGGCGGCTTCTCCCGTCGCAGCGCCACCCGGGCGACGTTGGGCGGGGACACGTCGTCGAAGTGGGTGCTTGCGCCCACGTCTCGGTTGTCGAAGCGCACGACGAAGTGCCCCTGCGCCACGAGGTCCTCGCAGAACTCGTCGGGCCAGGCGAGCATCTGGGTGCCCAGACCCATGACGAGGACGATCGGCACAGCGCTCGGGTCCCCGAACGTCTCGTAGGCGATCTCGATCCCGTTGGCGGCGGCGCGCTTCAGCTCAGGCATACCCTCCAGCCTAGGAGAGGGGCGGTCGAACCCTCTGGGAGTGGCCGTCCACAGGCTAGCGATCGAGACCGGACAGCGGCCCAGGGAGCCGTCACCGTGGGACGATGCGCCCCAGAAGAGCTGCGGAGGTTCGTCATGACCGTGATGCCGCGTGACCACGAGTGGACTGTCGACGACCTCGCGCACACTCCGGACGACGGGCTGCGCTACGAGCTGGTCGACGGGGTGCTGCTCGTGAGCGCCGCTCCCAGCAACCTGCATCAGATCGCCCTCGGTGAGCTCCACGTCCTGCTTCGCGCTGCCTGCCCGCCTGACGCGCGGGTGATGCTGGCGCCCACCGACTTCCAGCCGACCCGGCGGCGTTCGCTGCAACCGGACCTGCTCGTCGCCTGGCGGCGTGACGTCGGGGCCGAGCCGATCACCGCTCCGCTGCTGCTCGCCGTCGAGGTGCTCTCTCCTTCGACCCGTTCGGTCGATCTGCTGCTCAAGCACGGTCTGTACGCCGAGAGCGGTGTCGCGGCCTACTGGGTCGTCGACCCGCTCGTGCCCTCGGTGCGGGCGTGGGCGCTGGTGGACGGCGCCTACGTCGACGCCGGTTACGCCGAGGGCGACCAGCCGCTGTACCTGGAGCGTCCGTTCGCGGTCACCGTCGTCCCGGAAGCGCTCCTGGACCCTTGACCGGCCCCGCGAACTCCTGCTCCCGGAACAGCGGCGGCAGGTAGCGCAGCATCAGCACCGACCAGGTCAGGTGCGTGATCACCGGCGCCTGGATGCCACCGGAGGCCCGCCGCTGGGCGCCGAACAGCGTCCCCATCACCGTGGCAGCGAGCACGAGTGCGGGGTTGCGCGTCGGAACCGTCGCGAGGCCGTACGCCGCCGTCGACAGCGCCACGGGGTGCGACTCGCCGATCGCGGCGTAGAGGGCGCCGCGGAAGAAGACCTCCTCTGCCGCCCCGTTCGCGAGCGTTGTCAGCAGGACGAGCGGCGTGCTGCCCTGGTGGGCGTAGGCCAGGACCGAGGAGATCGCCTCGTTGAGGACCGGGATCTGGCGAGCGACGAGGGCACAGCCGTAGAAGGCGCCGAACGCGGCGGCACCGGTGAGCAACGGAGTGATCACCGGCCGGCGCAGCGTCTCGTCGCGGGCCTGCATCCAGCCCAGGTGCAGCGGCCCTGAGGCGAAACCGCCTGCGACCCAGGTCGCGGCGACGCCCGCGGTCGCGGCGTAGAACTGCCACGAGTCCGGTCGGGTCTGCAGGCTCACGCCGAGCAGCCCGGCGCCGGCGAGGGTCACTCCCCCGACGACCTTGCGGCGGCGCCGGAACGCCGCGTCGGGTTCACGGTGGTCGCGGGGCACCTTCTCCACCAGCCAGTGCGGCAGCGCCGACACGGCCTGCGTACGGGTCGGCCGCCTCACGCTCGGGCCCGCTCTCCGAGAGCCGCCAGCACGCTCGACACGTAGTCCATCGGCTCGAACGGGACGAGCTCGCGGATGCTGGCATCGCGTACGACGACCTCGTTGCTCATGCTGTCGATGAGGTTGCGGCCGGTCTGCACGTCGACGCTGGTGACCAGGCTCAGCCACCGGCTGCTCAGGCTCGGGGTGAGCAGCGGGACCGGGACGACGATCATCGTCCGGCCCTCGATCCGGGCGACGGTGCGCATCATCTCGACGTACTCCATGACGTCCGGCCCACCGATCTCGAACGCCCGAGAGCCCTCGACCGGCGCGGTGAGAACGCCTACCAGGTAGCGGATCACATCAGCGACGGCAATCGGCTGCGTACGGGTGCGCACCCACCTCGGAGTCACCATGGCCGGCAGGTGCTCGACCAGCTGCCGGGTCATCTCCCACGAGATGCCGCCGTGGCCGACGATGATCCCGGCCCGCAGCGTCGTGACCGGCACTCCCCCGCTGGCCAGCAGCTGCTCCACCTCGCGCCGGCTGAGCAGGTGGCTGGAGAGGTCATCGGCATCGTCGCCGAGCCCGCCGAGGTAGACGATGCGTTGCACACCCGCCTTGCCGGCCGCCTCGGCGAACGTCCTCGCCCCGTCGGCGTCGCCCGCGCGGAAGTCGGGGCTGTCGAGCGAGTGGACCAGGTAGTACGCCGCATCCGCACCGGTGAGCGCTGCGTCGAGGCCGGCTGCGTCGTGGACGTCGGCCTGAACCGGCTGCCCCGCGCCCTCGTACGTCTCAGGGTGCCGGGTCATCGCCCTGACCTCGTGGCCCGCCTGCTCAAGGGCAGGGCACAGCCGGCGTCCGACGAAGCCCGACGCCCCAGCCACCACGATGCGCATGGGGTCATCCTGGGGCTGAAGGTCCCCGATGGCGACTCCGAGCCGCCGGGCGACGCGACCCTTGCGCGCCACCCCGGCCAGGAGCAGAGTCGGGTCAGCGGCGGGGCCGCCGGGGCGCCGCCCGTCCGGGGAAGGAGTGGTGGCCATGCACGCTCGATCCACCACGCTCACAGGCCGACCAGAGGTGACCGACGACGGCATCGCGCTGGTGCGCGATGAGGTGATGCCGACGCTGCAGGAGATGGACGGCTGCGTCGGGGTCTCGATGCTCGTCGACCGCGAGAACGGCGGCTGCGTCGTCACGAGCGCCTGGGAGACCCTCGACCACCTGCAGGCCAGCGCCCGCCAGGTCGGGCCCCTGCGCGACAGGGCTCAGCAGCTGTTCGGGAGCCGTCCCGAGGTCCGCGAGTGGGAGATCGCGGTGCTCCACCGGCTGCGGAAGACCCCTGACGGCGCCTGCGCCCGGGTGACCTGGACCCAGGTCGACCCCGGCTACATCGATGAGCAGCTCGACATCTTCCGGTCCGACATCGTCTACCAGATGGAGGAGCTGCCGGGCTTCTGCAGCACGAGCTTCGTGACCAACCGCTCGACCGGCAGAGGCGCGCTCGCCACGGTCTACACGTCCCGCGACGCGCTGGCCGAGAGCCGGGAGGCTGCTGGGAGCCTGCGTACGTCCGCTTCCCGCCAGATGTCGACGGAGGTGCTGGACGTCGCCGAGTTCGAGGTGGCGATCGCGCACCTGCGGGTGCCCGAGACGGTCTGAGCGCTCGGCGCAGCAGTCCGGGACGACCGTCAGGCCGGCAGGCGCTGGCTCACCCAGCTCCAGTCGATGCGCTCCTGCTCCAGACGCACGGCCTCCCCCAGCCGATCGGAGACCAGATCGGCGTACAGCGAGGCCTCGTCCGTTGTCAGCCGACCCAGCCGCGCTGCGGTCGGGGAGGGTTCACGCACCCAGCGATCACGGTGCGCGAGCAGCGTTGCGCTGTCCATGAGGACAGACCTGGCTTGCGGCACCCCCGCACGCAGCTGGTTCAGGATTGCGAAGCCGTGGGTGTCGAGGTCACCCCAGTAGTGCACGTCGACATCGCGTAGCCAGGGCAGCGACCCCGCCCGGCTCACCTCAAAGCCCTTGCCCCAGATCACGACGCCGCTGTCCGGTACGTGCACGGTCAGGTAGGTCGTCTCGTTCTCCACAATGACGGCGCTGCTGACCCGTGCGGCGAGCGCCGCGAGCTCGTGGACGCGGAACGTCCCCTCGGACAGCATGTCCGGCAGCCCGAGCGCGGGGGCGTCGAAGCGCAGGCGCAGCGAGTCGGACTTGGTGCGCAGCCCCAGCGCCGTGAGGAATCGCGTCGGGCTGTGGTCGACACCGAGCAGCTGGCTGAGCACTGTCCGGTGCCGCTCGACGAACTTCGTATCGACGCCGGGTGCCGTGATCTCGCGCAGCCACCGGCCCGAGCCGCGGGCGCCGTCGAGCCAGCAGTAAGCCGCGAGCACCTGCTCCCACTGCCCCGAGACCTCCAGCGCGCGCAGCGGGTGCGCCGCCACCCAGCTGCGCACCGAAGGCGCGTCGGCGCTGAGGTCGAGGACCCGGCGCAGGGCCGTGACCTGGCCGGTCACGCCGAGCAGGGCCCAGGCCTGCTCATAGGTCGTCACGCGGGCCCGACCTGGGATCGAGTTGCGGCCGACGTGCCGCCCACCGATGGGCAGGTAGACGATCTCGTAGCGCCGCCCGTCGCGGCTGCCGACGTGCAGGTCGGCGACCCAGCGCCGGACGGCCTCGAGGTCGTCACCGAACTCAGCGGCCGACGGCCCGCGCACGGGCAGGTCCAGCGCGGGGAAGGGATGGCCGTCGGCCAGGGCGGACAGCAGCGACCCGTCGGCCCAGCGGCGATGCACCTTGGCCTGCAGGTCCGCGGGCGTCGTCCATGCCCGGGTCATGCCGGCGGCGTCGCGCCGTCGCGGTGGGCGCGGAACTCCTCGATGGTCATCGTCTGCAGCCGCGAGCAGCTGCCGGTGGGGTTGTCGACGAAGCCGATGGCGCGGACGAACGGCTCGATCACGTGCACCTTCTGCAGTGGAGTGACGATGAGCAGCTGCAGGCCCAGCTTGGCGAACAGGTCGAGGGCGTAGCGGGTGGACAGGTCCGAACCGCGCCCGAAGGCCTCGTCGATGACCGCGAAGCGGAAGTCGCGCGAGCGCTCGACTCCCCACTCCAGGCCGAACTGGTAGGCCAGGGATGCCGCGAGGATCGTGTAGGCGAGCTTCTCCTTCTGCCCGCCGGACTTGCCGTCGGAGTCGCGGTAGTGCTCCCACTCCTGTCCGGTCTCCCGCACCCGCTCCGAGGCCGAGAAGGTGAACCAGTTGCGCACGTCGGTGACGCGCCGCGTCCACGCCTTGTCGGCCTCAGCGTGCTGCTCGCGGCCGCGGAAGCGCTCGATGATGCGTTGCACGTCGAGGAACCGCTGCTCGGAGTACTGGTCGTCGTCAGCGGCCAGGGCGTCGTCGGTAGCCGCGCGCAGCTCGCTGCGGAACGCCTGCACCTCCTGGTTGATGGTGCGCTCGGCGACCAGCGTGATGGAGCGGCCCGGGCTGTAGTCGATCGCGCCGAGCGCCTCGTTGATCCGGCCCACCCGGTCGTGGATCTCCTCGGCCTGCCGGCGGAGCCAGCTGTTGAAGCCGGCCAGCTCGCGGATGGTGTTGGTGTTGAGCTGTCGCTTGAACTCCTGCTCGAACCGGGGCAGGTCGTCGCCCGCCACCCGGTCGCGGAAGCTCCGGAACTCCGCTCGCGCCTCGAGGCTGGCGTCCATCTCCGTCGTGGCATCAGGCCAGCGACGGCGTACCTCGGCCATGGCGCCGAGCATGCTCTGGGCGTAGCCGCCATGCTCGCGCGCGATCCGGTCGATCGCCTTCTGCAGCCGGTCGATCAGCTCGGACGCCGCCTGCTGGCAGGACTCGGCATCGCGCGGGACGTCGTCACCGAGCCGCGCGGTCAGGGCGTCGTAGGACTCGCGGGCTCGGGCCAGGACGGGCTGCGGCTGACCGTCGACGTGGGCTGTGTCTCTCGCCCTCGCCTCACTCGCCACGCGGACCCGGTCCACCAGCACGGAGATCCGGCCGCGCAGGCCCTGCAGCCGCTCGTCGAGCTGCTCGAGCTGCCGCGTGCTGGTGTCGAGCTGCTGCTCGATCTCGGCAAGCCGAGAGGAGCCGGCAAGCAGGCGGGACCGCTCCTGCTGCGCGGCGTCGGCCCGGGTCTGCGCCTCCTGCCAGTCGAGGTCACGCCAGGCCGCGTACTCCTCCAGCTTCCCGAACGCGCCAGTCCGGGCCTGGACAGCCTCGCGCTCGCCGTCGACCCGATCGAGCCACTCCTGCACCTCGGTGAACTCGCGCTGCTGCTCGAGGAGCTGGGCGGTGAGCGCCTCGATCTTGCGCTCGTTCGCCCAGCCGAGCACCCAGGTGCGCGGGTCGTCGAGCCGGGAGCGGTCGTCCTTCTCGTGCCGGTCGCCGGAGCGGATCTGCCCTTCGACGGTGACGGCCCGGGACGCCTCCTGGAACTCCTGCAGCGTCTCGGTGCACACGTGGTCGGCCCGGCGGGTGAGCTGGTCGCGCAGGTAGCCCTCAAACGGACCAGACGCCAGCTCCAGCGCCTGGTACAGCCGCAGGCCGTCCTGGCCGGCCGGTGGCTGCAAGGCAACCTGCCTGCGGGGCACCCGCTCGTAGACCAGGCGCATGCCTCGCCGCGCCCCGTCGTCTCGGAGGGAGGTGAGCCGCCGACCGTTCACCCACCGCGCGACGTCGAAGTAGTGCTCCTGGGACACGAGCAGCGACAGCCCGAAGCCGCGCAGAACACGTTCGGCCGCGCCTCGCCAGCGATCGAAGCCCTCGGCGACGTCGAGCAGCTCGCCGGCGAAGGGAAGGTCCGCCGGCTCCAGGCCGAGGTCGGCGCACAGCTGCCTGCGCACGTCAAGAGAGCTGCTCGGCAGGTTGTTGCGCCGTCCCGCGAGGCTGGCGAGCTCGGCCTGCGTCTGCGCACCTAGTTGCGTCAGCTCGCGCCGTCGACCGGCCAGCTCGGCCAGCTCGGCCTCTAGGGCGCGCCGGCTCTCCGCGAGTCCGGCCAACTCGCCGGCGACGCGACCGGGGAGGCTCGCGAAGATGCCGGGGTCCTCGACCGGCTCGAGACCGGCGTCGGCGACAAGCCTGGCGAAACGTGCGCGCCGCTCCCGGCGGGCCTGTGCCTCGGCCCGCTGATCACGTTCGATCCGTTCGAGCTCGCCGACCCGATCGCCGCCCGCCGCGGCACGCTCGCCGATCAGCCGCTCGCGCTCACCCACGAGCTCCCCGTGCAGCGTCTCGGCGTCGGTGACCGCTCGCTCCTGATGCTCCTGCTCCGACTCGTGCGCGTCGATCTCGGCCGAGAGCAGCCGGGCGCGCAACTCGGCGAAGTACAGGCGGACGGCGTCGCGCTCCCGCTCGGTCGCCGTACGCCGTTGCAGCGCGGCGTCGTACTTGTCGGCGGTGGCGACCAGCGGATCGAGCGCGGACAGCTGGTCCTTCGCGCGCCGCACCGCCTCGTGGGCCTTGCGCAGGTCCTCGAAGTGGCTGACGATCGCGGCCACCTTCTCGGACGCGTCGACCGGCTCGAGCATGTGACTGCGCACGAAGTCATTGAGATTGCCGACCGACTTCATCGACACCGTCTGGTGGAACAGCTCGAGCGCCTGCTCCGAACGGATGCCGAGCAGCCGGCGCAGATGCCGGGAGTACTCGGGGAAGGTCGGGCTGATCGTGGCGCCCGTCGCCTTCAGGCGGCGCCGCAGCTCGCTCAGGTCGGCACCGAAGGCGGTGAAGTCAGCCTCGATGGACAGCGGCTTCTCCGAGGTGACGAAGAAACGGTCGGGCTGGCCGGAGCGCTCGCGCTGGTGGAAGACCTGCGCCAGCGTCACTGTCTCGTCGTAGCCCTCGTTGACGAAGACCCCCAGAAGCACGGAGTACGAACGGGAGTCTCGGAGCCCGACGGCCTTGGAGGTTCCGGTGGCCTCGACGCGCTCGGACTTGTAGTGCCCCTCGACGTAGCTACGCAGGCTGCGCTCCCGGGACTCCGCCCCGGCGGCCTTGTTGTAGGAGATGCGGTTCGCCGGCAGCAGCAGTGTGGTGACGGCGTCGACCAGGGTGGACTTGCCGCTGCCGATGTCGCCGGTCAGCAACGAGGTGTCGCCCCCGGGTGTGAGCCGCCAGACGCGGGAGTCGAAGGTTCCCCAGTTGAAGACCTCGAGCTGGCGCAGCCGGTAGCCAGCCTGTGCACCGCCGGGTAGCTCGACCGCGGAGAAGAGCGCCTCAGCCATCGTCCGGGCCTCCGGAGGTCTTGGCGTACTCGCCGAGCTTGCCGGCGTAGTCCGAGAGCGTCTGCGCGTCGACGTAGGCCTTGAGGATGCGCCGGACCTCCCACGAATCGGGCTGACCGCGCAGCTGCCGCAGGAAGCCGTGATCGGCCACCTGCTTGAGCGTGGTGTCAACGCGGTCGATGACGCGGGCCTCGTTGGTGGAGTCGGCCAGGAAGACGCTGAGCATCTCGACGATCTGGCCGCGGGACAGGACGAGTTTGCCTTCGCTGCCGGTGGTCTCGAACTCCACGAGCCGCTTGCGGAGCAGCACCAGCAGCAGACTGACGTGGTAGGTGAGGGTGCGCCGCTTCACCAGCCGCGGCAACGGCTCGGGGTCGTCCTCTTGGCTGCGCAGGTAGGCGTAGCCCTCGGTGTCGTCGACCACGACCTCGACGCCGATCGCGTCGAAGTGGTCGCGGACGGGCCCGGCATGCCGGTCGAGGGTCGCCCAGCTGTTCTCCTGCTGCTCGCGGTAGACGACGCCGCGCATGAGCTCGATGATCGCCGTCGCGATCGCGTGCTCCTCGGGCGTCCTCATCGCCGGCTCACTGTGGCCCGCGGCAGCCGCGCTCGGCACCGTCGGCCGTCGGGGCCGAGGTAGTCGACGACCATCTCGTCGGCCTCGTCGAGCGTCACTGTGAGGTCCTCCTCAGCCAGCGCCAGGTAGCCCAGGATCTCGGCCGCGCCCTGCTCGACCGGGTAGAAGTCGAGGATGTCGGCGAGCAGGGTCGAGCTGCGTGCGGGCAGCACGGCGCGGATGTTGTCGGCCAGCCGAGCCTGGTCGACGAAGGTCTGGGCGAACAGCGTCGAGACGTCGAGCTGCTCGTCCTCGACCGGGCCCAGCATGCTCTCCACCTGGGCGGCCGGGCGTGCGTCGTAGAGCGGGCGCTCGAAAGGCAGCGCGATGGCCACCCCGGGCGCGTCGACCTGCAGCCCGACATCAGGCGGCGCGTTCCGGAAGGCCAGCGCGGCCGACTCGATCGAACGTACGAGCTCGAGCACCCGACGGTTCTCCAGCCACACCTGGTCGTCGAGGAACCGGCGCAGCTGCTCGGAGACCAGGCGGACAGTCTGCTGCGTGCGTTCGGCGGCCTCCGCCCAGTCGTGGTGGATCGTGCGCAGCCGGCGGTCGATCTCGATCGGGCTCAGCTGCTGGACCTTCATGAGCAGCTCCGACAACTCGTCCTGCCGGGACTCGGAGAGCAGGAAGTCGTAGAACGCCTGAAAGCTGCTGCCCTGATCGGAACTGCTGATGTCGGACCGCGTGGCGACCAGATCGGCCAGCAGCTCTCCTTTGGAGCCCTCCCAGGCGGCGATGCGCTCCCGGGCGCCGCGGTCGAGCGCCCGGAAGTTCTCCTCGACCTCGCGGAAGTCCGCAAGCAGCTCGCGCGCCGTGGCGGCGAGCAGCTGGTAGCGCTCGCGCACCGCGGTGTCGGTCAGGATGGCGACGTTGCCGGCCTCCGCCTCGGCAATCTGCCGGTCGAGCTCGTCGCGCTGGGCGCGCAGCAGGGCCAGGCGCGACTCGGCGTCGGTCTCGGTGCCGTGCACAATCTGACGAAGCAGGTCCAGCACGGCGTGCAGCCGCGACTCGGTGCCGACGAACGACCGGGCCGGGAGCCCAGCCACCCAGGCATACGCCTTCTCGAGCGCGGGGGTCGCGTCGTAGTGCACCTCGTCGGAGCTTGCGGGGTAGAAGCGGCGCAGCCAGCCCGCCTCCTCCTCGGACCAGGCGTCGAGGTAGGCCGCCGGCGACCGCGGGAAGCGGGGCTCGTCGTTGAGCGCGTTGAGCGCGTCGAGGTGCTCATCGAGCGCGTCGACCAGGCGTGCCGCCGGAGTCGCGCCCTGGTTGGCCTCGACGAAGTGACGGCCCAGGAAGGACAGGACGAGGGGGGCGTTCTGCGCGCGGAGCAGCCGCCAAGCAGGATGCCGGTCCCGCAGCGCCTCGATCGTCTCGTGGTCCACCCGCCCCCCTCTGGTCGTCCAGCCCCGTTCGGGAGCAGCCTATGGAGGGCCAGCGACAGATGTGGGAACTTGGGGCCCGGCCGGGACGCTGCGGTCAGCGCACGAGGTCGCGGGGGTCCAGCACCAGCGCCACCGGGCCGTCGACGGTGGCCTCCTGGGTGACGACCATCGGCTCACCGAAGCGCCCGTCGCGGTGCGTCCAGACCGTGACCGACAGCTCGAGCGGGTCGACCACCCAGTACTGCTCGACACCCGCCTGCTCGTACAGCGCGCGCTTGAGCACGACGTCGATGCTCCGGCTCGACGGCGACAGCACCTCCACCACCAGCGCCAGCGGCGTCGTCACGGCGGCGTCACCCGGGTCGTCACGCCGCACGACGAGCAGGTCCGGCTGCAGGGACCGGGTCGTCGTCGGCTGGTAGTCCGTGGGCGCGAGGAAGACCTCGAGCTCTGGCGGGCACGACGCACGCAGCAGCGGATGCAGGTTGCTCAGCACCCGCTAGTGCCTTCGACGGCGCCGCACTCACGGGCAGCGTGCCGTCGACAAGCTCATAGCGCATGCCGTCGTCCGGAAGACCGGCGAGGTCCGCCAGCGTCCACGGCCGGGTACGGCGCAGCACCGTCATGGTGGTCATCGTTGTCCGCCTCTTGGTGGTTGTCCATGCACCCGCTCCCCTGCGCAACCCGTGGACTGTGGACGGCGCGAGCACCGCCCTCGTCCGTGCTCGCGCCCGACGACGGCGGTCGAGATCACCCATCGAGAGCGTCCAGGTCGACCGGAACGTCGCCCCACGGACAGGGCACCCGGCCCTGCGCGGTGACGACCGGAGAGGGGACGTACGCGCCGTCGCGCAGCACGAAGGCGTGCAGCACGCGGTCGGGCTCGGTCTCGAGGCGCCAGAAGAACGGGATCCCGGCGGCGGCGTACTCCGCTGGCTTGCTGAACCGGTCGGCCTTCCTCGTCCGCGGGCTGACAACCTCCACCAGCAGTCCGACGTCGGCCGGACCGAGCGGATTGGCCGGGTCGTGGCCGGGGTGCCACAGCGGCCAGCGGTGGACGACGACATCGGGGATGCGCAGGTCCTCACCCAGCGGGAGGTGGAGCTCGGGGACGACCCGCCAGCCCGACGGGGCAGCGCCGCGGAGCTGCTCGGCCAGTGCGTGCCCCCACCACTGGTGCCGTTGCGTCGGCGGCGTCACGACGAGGTTGCCGTCGACCAGCTCGTAGCGGAGGCCGTCGTCCGGGAGACGGGACAGCTCGGACCTGGTCCAGGTGCGGGCGACGTCGACGGCGGACATGGGACCTCCTCTCTCGGCATGGTGCCAGGGTGGTCCGCCGGCGCCAAGGGGGCCGCGGTCCGCGCCCTGGCTGTGGACGGGCGTCGCTGCTGCCACGGCGGATCCACAGGCCGGCCCTGGTGCCCGGGGTCAGACCTCGAAGACCAGGCAGAACGGGTGGCCGGCAGGGTCGGCGAAGACGCGGAAGTCCTCGGCGTCGGGCGGGTCGACGAGTCGGGTGGCACCGAGGGCGAGCACCTGCTGCTCGGCCGCGTCGACGTCGTCCACCTCGACGTCCAGGTGCAGCTGCTGCGGTCGGGACGGGTCCGGCCACTGCGGGGGCACGTGGTCCGGTGCCAGCTGCACGGCGAGGCGGACGCCGCCTCCCTCCAGGGTGGTCCAGTCCTCACTGCGATGCACCACCGGGAGGTCGAGCACCTTCGACCAGAACTGCGCCTCGGCGTCCATGTCCGCAGCGTCGAGCACCATCGTCTTGAGTCGGCCGATCATGCGGGCATCGTGCCACGTGCCGGCTTGTACGTGCCTGGCTCCGTCGGCCCGCTCGCGCGGCCGGGACGGGGTCGAAGGGCAAGCACACGCAGGCGGACGTTCTGTCGGAGGTGCGTCGTAGAACCAACGCCACCGACACGAGGAGACGCATGAGCATGGACGCGATCGCAGGGCTGGAGGCATCGTTGGCGGAGGTCTCGGATTCCCTGACAGCACCACGACCGGACGAGTGCCTACTGCACTACCTGGAGCGGATGCTCCCCGAGTTCGGCTGTGCGGGGCGCCGCTTCACCGAGCGCTGGGCCCGGGGCCGCAAGGTCCGCGGCCGACCGGTGCTGACGTGGGCGTCCGCCACCGGGGGCTACTGCGACTGTGAGGTGATCATGAACAGCTTCAGCCGGCCCAGTAGTCGGCGCCAAGGTCTGCTCTGCCCGGAGGCGCTCGCGGAGCTGGAGGCGGACGATCGGGAGCGCTGGTGACGAGGCGGCGCCTCCGCGGCTGCGCCGACGCTCCCCGCAGGGCGGTTCGTCGCCGAATTTGACGTGGCGCTGAACACCTGGGGTGCCGGAGACGGTCTGAGGGTGCGGCCGGGGTCGGCGCTCAGACCCAAGGTCGGGCTCAGCTACTTCTTCTCGCAGGCGACACCATCGCCGTCAGCGTCGCTCTTGGTGTTGGCGTTGTAGAGGTCGGCCGATCGCTCGAACGTCGTCACGGGAGTTCCGGCCGTCTGATCGGTGGCGCCTGGCCGCCCCACGCCGTGCGGGTAGACGCCTTGCAGCTCGGTGCAGTTCTTGAACGCCCGCGCTGACGACTGTGGGGCGACGGCCAGCGGCTGTACAGCGGGCGCCTTCGCCGCCGCGACCGCTGCTGCCTGGTCCGCCGCCTGCTTCTTGGCGGCGGCCTCGGCAGCCTGCCGAGCCTGAGCGGAAGCCAACTGCGCCGCCGCGTTGTCGGCAGCGGCCTTGTCAGCCGCGGCCTTGTCCGCAGCCGACTTTGCTGCGGCTGCCGCCTGTGCCGCCGCTTGCTCAGCCGCCGCCTTCTCCGCAGCAACCCGGTCCGTTGCAGCCTTTTCAGCGGCGGCCTTGTCGGCAGCCACCTTGTCCGCGGCGGCCTTGTCGGCAGCCGCCTTGTCCGCGGCCTCCGTCTGGAGCAGCCGGGCAGGAGCCGGATCAGCCGCCGCTGACACGGCCGTCTCGTCACCAGCCTGCTTCAGCGTGGTCGTCGAGTCCCCGCCGGTGGCGGCCGCCGCGATGGACAGGACGAGCAGCGCGGCCGGGATGAGGGCGCGCTTCTTCTTGTACAGCGGACGAACGGCTGCCTGCGGCTGGCACCAGATCAGCGTGCCGTTGGTGAGCGCCCCGAACGGCTGCGGGTTGCCCGGCGGTACCAGGCCAGGGGCAGCTGGCCAGACAGGCTGACCATCAGGGAGCACGCCGAGCGGCTGGTGTTGGCCTGGTGCCACCGTCAGCGCCGGGTAGATCGGGTGTCCGTCGAGCGTGAAGGCGATGGGCAGCGGTCCCGGTTGCGTCATGGTGAACCTCGGTCGCGAGTTGCGGACCGGTATGTCCGGTTCGTCAAGCGCCACCTTGGACCTGTGCACAAGGTCATGCCGTGTTCTCACCCGAAATGGCCCTTAGTGACTAGCAGCTCGTAGTCATGGCTCGCCTTGGCCCCGAATGAGCCGCCGTCCTCTATGGTTCGCCGCAGCGGTACCGACGGGCTTCCACTCCGGACACGCCCCCACCGCACGAGTTCCTTCGTGCTGCCTGGGGTCGAGCCGTGTCGCTGTTCCGCGCGTCCGCCGCCGGCTTCGCCGTGCTCGCGCACGAGGGCTCACTGGGGGTGCGCATCGCCGAGCAGATGCGCCACGCGACCGGACGTCGAGCAACCGCCTCTGAGATCCGCAGCTGGGAGCGCAGCCTGCCGGTCCTCGCCCATGATCTGATCCAAGCGGGCCTTGACCACGTCGAGGTGATCGTCGAACACGCCCTCCCCCTCAGCAGCAAGCGCATCGACGTCGTGCTGGCCGGTCAGCATCCGAAGACCCGCACAGCATCGTTCCTGGTGGTGGAGCTCAAGCAGTGGACTGCAGCCCAACGGTGGGGCGACGACTCGAGCCTGGTTGCCCTGGACGCGTACGGACGGCGACCCGTCCTTCACCCCGTCGCCCAGGTCCGCGGATACTGCGAGTACCTCGTCCAGTTCACGCGCGCCCTTCACGAGATACCGGCCTCCGTGCAAGGAGCCGCCTACCTGCACAACGCACTAGATGCGACCGCGGTGAACCAGCTCCGCGACTACCCGCAGGACTCCTACGGCCGCCTGTTCACGGGAGCCGACCGGGCCGAGTGGCTCATCCACCTGACCGAGCTGTTCGACCCGAGCGTCACGGGGGCTCCGTACGCGGACCTCCTGCTCCAGTCGGCAGCCGCTCCCTCACGACAGCTGCTGGCGGTCGCCGCCGACGAGGTCCAAGAGCGGGAGCAGTTCGTGCTTCTCGCCGAGCAGCGGCTCGCCTACCAGCTGGTGCTCCACGAGGTGGCGAAGGCCCGACGGGCGGACCACAAGAGCGTTGTGCTGGTGACCGGCGGTCCCGGCAGCGGCAAGAGCGTCATCGCGCTGTCCCTGCTCGGCGAGCTGGCGCGCCGCGGCCACACGGTCGTCCACGCGACCGGATCCCGCTCGTTCACGCAAACCCTGCGCAAGGTCGCTGGCCATCGGTCGACCAGCACCAAGGCGCTGTTCAAGTACTTCAATGACTTCATGCGGGCCGAACGCAACGGGCTTGAGGTCCTGATCCTCGACGAGGCGCACCGTATCCGCGAGACCTCCGTCTCCCGCTGGACTGCGAAGGATCTGAGAGCTGAGCCGCGCGCGCAGGTCGACGAACTTATGGCTGCCGCCCACGTGCCGGTCTTCCTGCTCGACGAGCACCAGGTCGTCCGCCCCGGGGAACTTGGGACGAGCGAGGACATTGAGCACCATGCTCATGCGCTCGGGCTCGAGGTCCACCGCGTGGACCTCGACGTGCAGTTCCGGTGCGGCGGCAGCGCCGCGTACGTCACCTGGGTGCTGCGACTGCTCGGACTGGAGCCAGGCGGTCCCCTCCCCTGGCAGGGTGACAGCGCCTTCCAGATGGAGACGGCCCCCGACCCAGCCTCCTTGGAGACAACGCTCCGGGACAAACTGACTGACGGCTACAGCGCACGCATGACCGCCGGCTACTGCTGGCCGTGGAGCGATCCGCGACCCGACGGCACTCTCGTCCCGGACGTATCAGTCGCTGGTTGGTCGAAGCCGTGGAACCTCAAGGGCGACCGCAGCGTCGGGGGCGCTCCCCCAGCGGCGCTGTGGGCCAGTGACGACGGCGGGTTCGAGCAGGTGGGGTGCGTCTATACCGCGCAGGGCTTCGAATACGACTGGAACGGCGTGCTTCTCGGTCCGGACTTCGTCTGGCGCACGGACCGCTGGGTCACCGTCCGGTCGGCGAACAAGGACCCCGACTTCCGCAACAGGGCCAAGGTGAGCGACGACGAGTTCGAGCGACTGGTCCGCAACGTCTACAAGGTGCTGCTGACTCGGGGCATGGTCGGCACGGTGATCACGTCGGTGGATGCCGAGACGCAGCGGATGCTTGAGGGGCTCGTCGCCACGGTGCCAGCCGTGCCGCGTGCCGAAGCCGCCCGCGTCCCGTAGCGCCGGCTTCGCGAGGACTTATCAGGGCGGCGGGGGCGGCGGCTGCTGGACGCTCTCCTGCAGCGTCGCACCGAGGTACTGCGCCAGCGGAGTCAGCACGTGCTCTTGGGCGATGGGGAGCGTCGTCGGCAGAGTGAGACCGATGACGGCTAGGAGCACAAGACCTACGAGGCCCTTGCGGAACTCATGACGCGCTGCCTCACGCTTGGCCTCCTGTCTGGTCAGGTTCTTCGGTGGCGCGACGCTCTCCCGCGACGAGCGCGCCCACTGCTGCGGGGAGGGCGCAGCGGGTGCCGGCCCGGCGGACGTCGCGGTCCGCGGTGTCAGGGACCGCTCTAGGTGTGCGCTCACCTGCTCCACCTGTACCACTGTCAGGACACGTGGAAGTTGCATGAGCCACGGGAGGAGTTGCGCCTGGTGGAGGAGGACAACGTCCCGGTGAAGGATCGGAGACTGCAGGCCCACGTCCTGCACAAAGGCGAGCACTCCTACGCAGGGGATTTGCGCAACTTTATGGCTCTGCGGTCGTTTCCGTGGGTCCGGTTTGGTCACTGAACGTGCAACACGCCGTCCCTGTCTAGGTTCTGGGCTGTCTAGGTCCAAGAACTGAGAGCGGGGAACGGCGTGCGCAACGCCACGGTA
>JAABUN010000504.1_pt1 | contig 101306 bp, 108 predicted proteins | sample 5559311 | NCBI WGS metagenome assembly JAABUN01 (sample SAMN10711877, study PRJNA513370) | rock metagenome | isolation source: Antarctica rocks | place: Antarctica: Victoria Land, Siegfried Peak sud | reverse complement strand
CAAGTCGAGAAGCTGCTGAATTTGGTACAAACGACTTGATTCGCTTGCACTCAGCCGAGTAGCACGTCGCCGCGACAACGTGCTACTACTTATGCCCAGCGTCTCGGCAAGTTGTTTTTGGGTAATCTCGAGTGTTTGGGCAAGCTGCTCAAATCGTCTAAAGGGATAGCCTTCCTCGATGCGAGCAATTTCACCGTACAAACTCGAGCCTTGAGTACTGGCAGTTTGAGGTTTGGAAGTAGGACTAAAGCTATTCATACCCATATGATACACCCTGAAGGCCCATTTGAGCAAATAAGTGTACTGAGAAACCTTGTGGCCTGACATGAGCTGAACCGATATAACTGAATTGGCTGACGGTTGAGTTTGAAGGCATATGCCCACAGGTTTAGAGCCCGATATTGTAGGTGACGACCTCCTCGTGCCGGGCCGCAAGCAGCAGGGAGAAGTCAGCCCAGAGGCGCTCCGAGTTCCGTCACACTCGTTAGTAGCGGGTGTCGTCAGTGAGTACGGGAAGCAACTTCCCATGCTCACGCTTGACTGGGTCGAACCAGAATTTGACATCTTGCTATCCCCGCTTTCTTGTACCAGAATGGCTACCCCCTAGCAGTCGAGGTTCTTTGTCTCTAAACGCTTCAGGATTTTTTGCTGTAACTTCTCGTCGGCCTGCAACTTTTCGAGCAACTCTTGTAGCACGGCACTTTGATTGATTGCCCCTACGCCGACAGTATTCTCGCGCCGAAACTTCTGCTTCCCTGTTTTAACGAAATCGTCCTAAACGCCAGAGTACAGTCAGTCAGTTGCAATTGGAGAATTGGAGCAACCAAGCACGCCAAAGCCAAATGTCAGACTGTTATTCTCAGTTAGATGGCTCGCACACCTACCCTGACGTTCGACCGTGGCACCCTCATCTTGCATCCCCCACCACGGGGCAAAACGTGGGTTGACTTTGCCACCTGGGACGACCGGGTCGAGAAGTTTCGGATTCCCGCGTTACAGTACCGAGCTTTAGTCGGGGCACTTAAAGATGGGGGTACCGAAGTCAACGACAAAGCCAAAGAGTTCGGGGTTCAGCCCTTCGAGAAAAATGGAGCTAAGGAGCCGCTAGCTCATCAAGCCGAAGCGCTCTCGGCTTGGATTCAAGAGGGACGGCGCGGTACCGTCGAGCTACCGACTGGTTCAGGTAAGACGTACCTCGCGCAGCTCGCCATGCGTGCGACCCCAAGAGACACACTGATCGTCGTGCCGACGCTTGTTTTGATGCACCAGTGGTACGCCGAACTTAAACGCGACTTCGCCGGGGTCGAGGTCGGCCTTTTGGGGGGCGGCTCGAGTGATAGGACGCCGATTCTTATTGCAACCTATGACAGCGCCGCGATTCACGCTGAAACACTCGGCAACCGTTACGGCCTGCTCGTGTTCGACGAGTGCCACCATCTGCCTTCAGGATTTTACAGAAGTATCGCCGAGTATTCGCTTGCCCCCTACCGGTTGGGTCTCACAGCGACGCTTAAACGCGATGACGATAAACATCAAGCACTTGATGAGCTGATCGGGCCTCTGGTCTACTGCAAAAAACCTCAAGATTTAGCGGGTGGGGCGCTTGCTGAGCACAAGATCGTGCAGCTCAGAGTCGAACTCTCCGAAGACGAACGAGGGCGTTACGACGAGCTTCGGGGTGTTCGGGACAGCTTTCTTAGTGCCAACAACATCTATCTAGGAACGCTTAAAGGCTGGCAGCGGTTTGTGATGGCCAGCGCCCGCTCGAAAGAGGGACGCGCCGCTATGCTCGCACACCGGGAAGCAAGGGCGCTGGCGTTCGGTACCGAGGCAAAGTTGCGGGTATTACGTGAGCTGCTCGCCAAGCACGCTGCCGACAGACTGCTGATCTTTACCGACGACAACGCCACGGTCTACCGGGTCTCGCGGGCGCTTTTGATCCCTGCTATTACCCACCAGACCAAAGTCAAAGAACGCGACGAAACCCTCGGCCGCTTTCGCAGTGGCGTCTACGGACGGGTCATCACCTCACGCGTCCTCAACGAAGGCATCGACGTGCCTGAAGCGAACGTCGCCATTGTCTTGTCAGGTACGGGTTCGATGCGTGAGCACGTGCAGCGGCTAGGACGCATCTTGCGTAAAGGTGAAGGAAAGTTGGCGCTGCTCTACGAAGTCGTCGCCGCCGACACCGCTGAAGAGGGTACCTCGAGGCGGCGCAAAGGTGAAGGCCGACCCCCTACGGGCAAGCAGCTAAGACCGCAGAGCAAACCCTTATTCGACACCACCGATAAGATCGACGCGCCGCTAGGGTTCGACGACCTCTAATGCTAACGACTGAGTTGCTACTGCACCGCTATAACGGTGAAGAGATCATCCCGACCCGGTTACCTCTCGACCGCAAGAATCTGGCGCTAGCCGATGAAGTGATGGCCGTTTTCCATGCTAACAGGGGCAAAAAGCGCCTCGAGCTCGACGAACAACTTTTGGCTTTAGAGGGCACCGAAACCGACTACCGGGTCAAACGAGGGCTGGCCCATCTGCTGACGACCGGATTTTGTACCTTCGAGACGGTGAGTCCGCTCGAGCCAGTGGCCTTACGTGAACGGGTGTTTAGTCTTTCGGCAACCCGCACGCCAGGCGATCAAATGACCGCCTTTACGTTAGAAGAAGTGGCCGACGCGCTGACCCAAGAGCTAGCTAGAGAGATCACGCCTGTAGCGGTTGCCGAAGGGTTATACGCCGACCTCGCCGAAAATCAGATACTCGTCGGCTTTGAAGCTCCCGCGGCTGAAGCGCTGTTACACCGCTATAACCTCGCTCAGGTGCAAGGCATTTTGTACCGCGCTTCAGAATTGGTGATTACCGCCTACCGTAACGACCCCGGCGAATACAAGCTCTTGTTTCGTTACCTCAAGCTCTTTGGGTTAATGACCACCATCGAAGGCGACGCCGACCATGGTTACACCATCACCATCGACGGTCCCACCAGTGTCTTCGGCTCGAGCACCCGTTACGGCGTCGATCTGGCTAAGTTCTTACCCGCGCTTTTACATGTCAGCCGCTGGGAGATGGCAGCAACCCTTGCTCCGCGCACATTAGCGGACGGTCGGGAGACACCCAACCGCTTTACCTTGGACGCGGATTGCGGCCTCGTTTCGCACTATAAGAAGGGCAAAGTCTTCGACAGCATCTTAGAAGAATCATTCGCCTCGAGCTGGGCCAAAACCAAGACTGAGTGGCGTTTAGAACGCGAGGTTGAACTCGTCCCGCTCCCCGGCAGCGTGATGGTACCTGACTTTCGGCTTGTGCATCCAGACGGCCGTACCTTTGTTTTGGAGATCGTCGGGTACTGGCGGCCCGAGTATCTCAAGAAGAAGTTCTATCAGGTGGCCCGCTCGGGACGAGACGACATCATCTTGCTGGTCTCAGAGCGACTGAACCTCGAGAACGCTGGCGTCAAGGTACAAGAGACGCCCGCCAAGGTGGTGTGGTTTAAGGGCAAGGTCAACCCGAAAGATGTGCTGGGCGTGGTAGGAGAATAACTACACAGCGATAGATATCTGGACAGCTTGTTCACTAGCACTTCCAAACCTCCAAACTTCCTTCTCCCTGGGGCTTTTCAGACGGTCTCACCTACCGGTCAAACTACAGGGAAACCGGGCGAGAGGACGGGGGAAAGAAAGGAGTGAGCTTTGGGGCTCGAGGGGGAGGTGTAGGACATACTGTTTAATGAAGTTTATTTATACACGGAGTTTATAGTGACCAGCTCTTGAGTGGGAGAGTCTTGACACCTATCTGACCCCACTGGCCTATACCTGAAGGGCTTCGGCTCCGAGGCAGAAAGGATGTACCACTGATGACACGCCTGTTCACCCTGACCTTTGCACTCACCCTAAGCCTCCTTACAACTGCTTTTGCCCAACCCCTAGCTCAAGCCCACGCCCATAACGACTACGAGCACGACCGACCTCTGCTCGACGCCCTCGAGCACGGTTTTACGAGCGTCGAAGCGGATATCCGGCTAGTTTTCGGCGAGTTGTTCGTCGCTCATGACGCTCACGAGATCAGACGGGGACGCACCCTCGAGTCGCTCTACCTCGAGCCATTACGCGCGCGAATTCAGGAAAACGGCGGCAGCGTCTACCCAGATGCCGAAACACCGCTGACCCTGCTGATCGACATCAAAACGCACGATGAAGCGACCTATGGGGCGCTTCACGACGTTCTGGAAGAGTACAAGGAGTTGTTGACTCGCTACCAGGGCGGTACGGTCGAACCGGGCGCGGTGTCGGCTATCGTGTCCGGCAATCGCCCGCGTGAGCTGATGGAGGCGCAAGAGCTGCGTTACGCGGGCTATGACGGTCGGATGGAGGATTTGGGTACGGGCGCTCGAGCCAGCTTGATTCCGCTGATCAGCGACAACTGGACGAACATCTTTACCTGGACGGGTGAAGGCGAGATGCCCGCTGGCGAACGCGCGGAACTAGAGCGTATCGTTGACACCGCGCACGCTGACGGTCAGCGGGTGCGGTTCTGGGCCACACCGGATGAGGCGAGCGCAGAACGTGACGCGCTCTGGCAGGTACTCAGCGAGGTCGGCGTCGACCACATCAATACCGACGACTTGGCGGGACTCGAGACCTTTTTGCGCGCTCAGAACGACGCTGCCCAAACACAGTGAGAACTCCCGTTCTGCTGCTTCTGGGGCGGGTGCTCGTTTACGGACACCAAGCTTTAAGGGGAAGGTAGTTAACTGTGCCGAGCGCGTTTAAGGTGATGACCTGGAACCTAGAGAACCTATTCCTGCCCGACGAGGAGGGAGGGCCTGATCGACAAGGTATGTTCGATCAAAAGCTAACCGCATTGGCGACGACCATCCTCCAGCTCTCCCCGGACGTCCTCGCCGTTCAGGAAGTCGGTAGCGAAGCGGCTTTCAAAGCGTTGTGTGCCACTTTGCAGGATAAGTATCCTTACCGCCGACTCTCGAGCCTTCCCGACGGGCGCGGCATCCGGGTCGGGTTTCTATCGAGTTTGCCTATAGAGGAGCACGAGGACTTCGCCGACTTCCCCGGAGGTGCCTTTAAGAGCATCGCGGGGCTCGACCGCTTCGGCAACCCGGAGCCGGTCACCCGCATGAGCCGGGGAGCTTTGCGCGTGGTCGTCCGTCCAGCAACTGGCATCTCTGTCCAGCTCGTCACCGCGCACCTCAAATCGAAGCTCCTGAGCTTCCCGAGCGTGTCGGGTGAGGCACGCTTCTTGCCCAGAAACGAGGATGAGCGGGCGTTCATCGCAGGCTTGGCGCTCCTGCGTCGTGCAGCCGAGGCGGTGACGCTGCGCGTCAGGGCAAACGAACTGCTCCTCGGGAATCAGGACCGCGCGCTGATCCTGCTCGGCGACCTCAACGATGTGATAGACGCTGCGACAACGCAGCTGTTGCAGGGGCCGCCGGGGAGTGAAATCGGGACCGCTGGCTTCGACCGACCAGATAGCGGTGACAATACCCGGCTCTTCAACCTGGCCCCGCTGATCCCCGAGGCGCGCCGCTACTCGAGGACGTACCGAGGCAACAAAGAGTTGATCGACCACATCCTGGTAACGGGAGGCTTGTTGCCGAGTAGGCCGCGGCGAGTCCCTAAAGTGGACGCTCACGTCGACCTCTTCGGCGGTCTTCCTTCAATCACCGACGAGCCGACCTTGAGGCGAGGTAAACCTCAATCCGACCACGCTCCCGTAACCGCAACTTTTGAGCTTTAGCTCTGATACCCTACAACTTCAGTTCGCCCTTGTCCTGTCTACACCGGATGTAAGCCGCTGATCAGCTCCTGATACACGTCAGTCAGAGGTAGGTCATATGTCTGCTTGACGCTAAGCTGACCCCCTCTTGTTAGGGTCAGCTTAGCTACCGGTAGCCCGCACCCCATTCAGGATTTTTTTTGGAGGAACGGGCTTATGAAACAGATTGTCCTCGTAACAGCACTGACCAGCGTGTGCTTACTCGGCTTTGGTGCCGCGCAGACGCAGACCCCACCTGCCCCGAACGCCCAGGCGCAAAACGCCGCGACCGGCGTGGTCTTTCACGACCAGAACGAAAACTTGAAACGTGACCAGGGTGAGCCCGGCCTTGAAGGTGTTTCGGTCTCAAACGGCTTGGAGGTCGTTCAGACCGACGCCCAGGGACGTTACCGCTTACCTATAGGCGATGAGACGATCATCTTTGCCACCAAACCTGCGGGCTACATGGTGCCGGTCAGCGAAGCGCAATTACCGCAGTTCTTTTACCTACACTACCCGAACGGCACGCCGACTTCCCTCGAGTTCGGTGGTATCGACCCGACCGGCCCGCTGCCCGCGTCGGTAGATTTTCCGCTCTTCGAGCAGGCGGCGCAAAACCGTTTCGACGCGGTGGCGTTTGCCGACCCGCAGACCGCCGACAACACCGACCTCAGCTATTTTCGTGACGACGTGGTGGACGAACTTATCGGTACCAAAGCCCTCTTCGGTCTGACTGCCGGGGACGTTGTGGATGATGACCTCTCCCTTTACGAGCGCCACAACAACATTGTGGCAACGATTGGCCTTCCCTGGTGGAACGTACCTGGCAACCATGACGTCAACTTCGACGCCCCCAGCGACCGCCACGCCACCGACACCTTTAAGCGTATATTCGGCCCCACCTACTACGCTTACGACTACGGACAGGTGCATTTCGTCGGTCTCGACAACGTGGACTACGCCGGGGCGGAAGAGGGGGGCTACCGCGGCTTCGTCTCCAAAAGGCAGATCGACTGGCTCCGCAACGACATCAGATACGTCCCCGAAGACAAACTTATCGTCATCGTCACGCATATACCTCTCTACACCGACGCGGTAGATCGTACCGACGCCCTTATCACCGTAAACCTGCCTGAGCTTTTGGCTGTTTTAGAGGGTCGTGAACACGTCTACAGTCTCTCAGGACACGACACCAGCAATAGCTGGCAGATGTACCTGGATCAAGAACACGGCTGGGAGGGGCTCGAGCCCCTTCACCATCAAGTCTTAGCAGAGGTCCGGGGCGACAGCTGGGCGGGTCCCAAAGACGAGCACGGCGTTCCCGAAGCGACGATGGAGGACGGCAACCCCAACGGTTACTACCTCCTCTCATTCGACGACAACCGCTACACCACGCGTTTCAAGGCGGCGGGCGAACCAGCGGACTATCAGATGAGGCTCATGCTCGAGCAAGAGGGGGCAGGCCGCAACCAGCTCACCGTGGATCAGTGGGAGGTAGCTGCGTGGCAAGCGCCGCAGCTCGTCGTCAACGTTTTCGACGGGGGCGAACGTCACGAGGTCGAGTACCGCGTCAACGAGGGTGATTTCAAAGCTATGCAGCATACGCTCAGGACGGACCCCTTTATGGAAGACCGCTACTTCCGCCTGCTCGGTACCGAAGACGAGGTAGCGACGCCCAACCCTTCGTCACATATCTGGGTGGCAGACATGCCCAAAAACTTAAAGGCGGGCGTCCATAGCGTCACCGTGCGCTCGACCGATCCTTATGGTCAGGTGTCCGAAGCATCGCAGGTTCTCGAGGTCGAAGCAAGAGACGACTAAACTGCGTGCAGCTGCTTCCGGGGTGGGTAGTCGCAAAGCCACCCACCTTCTCGAATCTTCGCAACCTGAACGGTGTCGACACGTCGGCGAGAGGTTTGGAGCTATGATGGATCTGTCAAAGGAGGTTACATGAAGCACTTGCTACTCGTGATCGGTCTGCTGCTCGCGGGTCTCACCACAGCTCAAGAAGCGTCAGGACAAGAGGTCGAAGTGACGAGCGGCGGGCAAGCTTACGCCTCGTACCTGGCTGCGCCTGACACGGACGGGCCGCACCCCGGCATCGTTCTGATCCACTCGTTTAACGGGCTCGAGGAGGGATACCGCACCATGACCGACAGCTTCGCCGCCGAGGGTTTCGTGGTGCTAGCGGTCGGCTGGCAGACTTTTGAACGTGAGCCTTCGGATGACACGGTAGCGCAGCTCGTACGCGACAGTATCAGTTTTTTGCGTGCGCGCGACGACGTAGACACTGGACGCCTGGGGCTTACGGGTTTTTGTGCCGGGGGCCGCTATACCATGTTGCTCTTGCCACAGATCGAGGACTTTGGTGCGGGCGTCGCCTGGTACGGTTTTCCGAACGCAGGCGACCCGTCACCGAGCGACTTGATCGCCGACTTGGGCGCGCCCATGCTCATTTTGCACGGTACCGCCGACGAGCCCAGCCCCGTTGCCGATATCTACACCTACGCGGAGGCGCTCGACGAGGCGGGTAAACCGTTTGAGCTCAAGGTTTATCAGGGCGAGCCCCACGGCTTTATGTTGCAAGACGGGCAGCTCCGCACTGACGGGGCGGCGGGGGACGCTTTTGGTGAGATGGTGGGCTTTTTTCAGCGTGAACTGGAGTAAATGCTCGGGCGCTACCGGGGTAAAACCGCTCGCTAGCACCTAAATCTTTCTGCCGAACCAGGGCAACCCGCTCGTGGAGCTTGAAACCATACATGCCACCTCGCGTCGAGAAATCGATCAAGGTCGACAGTAGGGTTTGAAGGCACATACCCAAAGGTTCAGAGTCGATACGGGTACCCTCGCTCTCGTCCAAACAGCGCAGGACTTTCTCCGTAACGCCGAACAAGCACGGGCGGTTGCCTTCACGGATACCCAGATCACTGCTATTGGCACCGACACCGAGGTGGTCGAAAGAGCAGGTGATACCAACCTGAAAGGCAGCGGTCATCGTTCGTCCGATTGAGAGACGCCGAAGGAGTATAGGGCCATTTCTTTAAAAGGATGTCAAAGGTCACGAAACCTGTAATTCTTTTTATCTCGGTTGAACTCGGATGCCATCGGCTTCTCCACCTTTGGTCTCGGTTATGTGCGCGGGCTGCCTTGTAGATGTAGAAAGGGCGCGCCGCAAAGGTTACGGCACGCCCGACAAGCTGAGTTTTAGAGCTAGTTCAAGAACGCAGGCGCGAGCGCGACCGACTCGACGTTATCGACTTTTGCCGAGGAGGCCGGTTTGATGTTCCAGTCGCCCGGTCGACCAAGGACTTGGTCGCGGTCATAAGTGATGAGTGTGTCCTTGGTCTTCTCGGCGATATAAAGGGTGTCGCCGCTATAGGAGAGGTCGACGGGGTTACCCAGGGTTGTGTTGGAGCCTCGGACGCGCGCCGTCACCGAAACCTCGCCGTCGGCGTCGCCGAGGTCTTCAAGGGTGAAAAGCTGACCGTCAGCGTCGAAACCCTCTTGGTCGGGGGTGGTGGCTGCGCCCACGTCGGAGAGAATCAGGGCGTCCAGACTCGCCACGTAAACGATGCCGTGGAGGTTCGCCGAGACCTTATCGTCCCCCTTGGTCGGGGTGATCACACGGTCGGGGCCGTCCACGCCGTAGCGGCTCGAGTACCCCTCATAAATGAGCACGGTGCCGTCGGTAGCGGCGACGAAGAGCGTATCGTTACCGGGCTCGTAGTCGAGGTCCCAGACGCTACGTGTGTCGTCGCCCAGATCGTCCGTGACGTAAAGCGGCGCGGCGTTACCCTCGACGTCGGTGCTGAAGACCTTGATATCTTGCGCGCCGAAGTCGGCGACGATAGCGATGTCCAGGGAGCCCACCACGTCCAGGCCCTTCGGCCCGACGAGCCCGGTAGCCTCGCCCATAATGACACGGTCCTTGGAGGCGTCGAAGGTGTCACGACCCGCCGCGAGCCCGTCGATGACCAGGATGCCCCCCTGGCTCGGCATATCGCCATCGTCAAAGGTGAGAAAGCCGTCTCCGCCGCCGTCAAAGGTAAGATTCTCGGGGTTGGTGGTCGCCCCCGTCGTGTCGAAAGTGCTCAGCACGTCTGAAAGGTCGGGCTCGAGGCCCACCACGAAGTCGTCTCCCTCGTCGGGGGTGTTGCTGACCGCGAACACCGCGTCAAGCTCCGTGGGATCGTCGAGGTCGGTTACATCGGGGTTCTGCACCGGATCGGGTGTTTGACCGGGATCATCGGGATCACCGAAGTCCATCGGGGCGGCGACCAACGACTCGGGTTTGATCTCGGTGGTGACCAAGTCGGGCATGACCTCGTCGGGCAGGGTGTTGCTGTTGGGGTCGAAGATGTTGTCGAACACGAGCAGGAAGTCGCCCGCTTTTTCGGCGACTCTCACCTCATCGCCGTTCAAGATGATATCGACCGGGTTGCCGAGCAGCGTCCAGCGGCCTTCTACCACACGGCGCGGGGTGACGTTACCGTCCTCCGTGCTGGCGTTCTCCAGGACGTAAAGGCTGCCGTCGTTTAGAAAACCGGGTTGGTCGGACGTGGTTGCCGCGCCCACATCGCTGACGACGAGCGTGTCCGAACCGAAGTCGTAAGCGATGCCGTGAAGGTTATCCGAAATCTTCTCGCCGTCTCTGGCGGGCGTGACGATCCGGTCGGGGCCGTTTGCGCCGTAACCGGTCAGATAGTCATCAAAGACGCCGACCGTGCCGTCGGTCAGCGCCACGAACAGGCGGTCGGTAGCAGGGTCGTAGACCACATCCCAAGGGGCTACCTCCAAGTCGGTCGTGGCGACGGGCGCGACGTTGCCGTCATCCGCAGCGTTGAAAACCTTGACGCTGCTGTCACCGTTATCGGCAGCGATGATGAGACCGGCGTCCTCAGCTAAGTCGATGCCTTTGGGCGCGACCAAGCCGGTATCGTCCCCTTGAATCTCGCGGTCTAGATCGGGATCGAAAGCGAGGTTTTCGCGCGTGTAGAGCTGTGAAATGATGCGGATGCTCGGGCCGCGGTCGGTATCACCTGCCTGGTAGACGTTGCCGAAGCGGTCCACCTCAATACCTTCGTTGTTGCCGCCCATAAAGACGCTCTGCAACTCGAAGCGCTCGTTAAACACGTCGATGTTGCCCGCATTGTCGGGACCGTTGTTAGAGACGTAAACCGTAAGGTCGTCGGGGTCGAAGGCGTTCGCACCCGGATTGTTGATCACGATGACGACCACGACGGTGGTGTCGCCACCCTCATTCTCGATGGTGATGGTGATGAAGTTGGGACCCTCATTTAAGCCGGGGATGTCGATTGCGAACTCACCTTCCGTAAGCGTGACCGGCGTGGTCGAGCCTTCATTAACGGTGTAGGTCATGGTGGTCGCGTCGCTCGTCGTCCCGGTGAGGTTCAGTTGCCCATCACTCACCATGAGCGTACAGCTGTCCGGTCCGTAGGTGCAGTCGGCGGGTTCGGCGAAGGTCAATGCGGGGGATGCGTCAGGCTCGGTAGGCGGTGGCCCAAACGGGTTCGAGCAGGCCGCGAGCAGCCCGGCGGCGACGAGCACCACGACAAAGTTTGGTAACTGAAAGCTTGTTAGCGGTTGCTTCATCATTTCCCTCTCAAAAATCCAAAGTTACTCTGATAGAACGGTCCTCCTGACAAAAACGTACCGATAGACCTCCTTTCGTTTTGGGTTGGCGCGCCAAAAGCCGTTCGGCGAGCTGTTGGTGCCTCTACACTCTTCTAAACGCAAGCGTCCACATTTTGGATGCACAGCCCTGACACGGTTACTGACTCTGACGGGCGTATAAAACGGCACTTCGCTTTCTCCAGCCCACAGGCATCCAAACCGAGCCTCTATGCGTTCTCTGATATGGAGGCACCACAACCACATGGTAGAAGAGGTACGCCTGAACAGAACTGTCCAGCAGCGCGCCAGTAATGGCGTGCGGAAATCGTCAGGACCATGAACGCCACCCAACGGGGAACGGGGCAGTTCCGGGACCTCGAGGCGTTCGTCTTCTGCCGAGAGGAGTTGGTGCGGTTGCTCGGTGCTGTCGCCGAACATGACCCGGGAGGTGTAAGCACCTGCGGATGTGAAGTTTACCACATTAGGACGTGGTGCGGCATCTAAAAGTGAGGACATAAGCGTACCTATGAACATAGGGTAATGGACCCCGAAGCAAAACTGGTCGTTCGCCTTGGGCAGGGCGACGAGGAGGCGTTGGACGAACTCTACGAACGCTTAAGTGGCCGCGTTCACACGCTGGCGCTAACGCTGCTCAAAAGCCGTGAGGAGGCCGAAGAGGTTGTGCAAGACACGTTTTTAGCACTCTATCGGCAGGCGAGCAGCTACGCTACCCCGGACCGCTCGCCGCGCGCGTTTATCTACACCATCGCGCGCAACCAGGCCTTGTCGCGGTTGCGGCGGCGTAAGGCGCGGCCCCTCAAGGCAGAGGGGTGGGAAGTCGATGACCCACGCACGGCTTTTGCGAACCCCGCCGACCCGACCACAAAGCTAACGACGACCTTGTATGTCGAGCGGCTTCTGGCGCAGCTTGACGAGGAGGAGCGGCAACTGCTCGAGGAGGCACGTTACGGCGGCAGGATGACGGTCGACCGCTGGCATCTGTGTAAAGACGGCAGCCGCTTCTTTGCCAGCGGCGTGCTTACGGCGCTATATGACGACCAGGGCACACCCGACGGCTACACCAAGATTGTGCGCGACCTTACCCGGCAGCGTGAGGCCGAGGAGCAAAAGGTACGTTTGTTGGGTGAGCTAAAAGCGTTAAACGCGCAGCTCGAGCGGCGCGTCGATGAACGAACCGAGGCGTTGCAACTGCAAAACGACGCCTTGAAAAGTAGTGAACGCCGCTTCGAGCAGGTTTTCCAGTCCGGGCCGGTCGCCTCGTGTCTGGTCACCCTAGAAAACGACCTGTTTCTGGATGTGAACGAGGCGTTTTTACAGTTCACCGGTTACACCAAAGACGAGGTGCTGGGGCGCAGCCTCCTCGAGCTGAACATGTGGTCGTCTAAAGAAGACCGCGACGCCCTCAAGAGGGCTGAAGACGAGCAGGGCAGCTTTCGGGACCTCGAGCTACACCTGCAAACCCAAGGGGAAGGTGACCGCGATATCTTAGCCTCGGGTGAGATCATCAACTTGGGCGGCGAGCAGGTCAACCTCAAGATGTTTTACGACGTCACCGAACTCAAACGCACCGAGGTCTAGTTTATGCAGGCCATCCAAGAGGTCATGACCGACACCGCCTGGTTTAGTCGTCAGGTGACCGAGCGACTTGCCCAGATACGTTTGCACGGCAGTGGCCCGGCTCCTATGATCGACCTCACTAAACGAGAACGCGAGGTGCTGACCCTGGTCGCCAAGGGTATCAACAACGATCAGGTCGCCCTAGAGTTAGGTATTGCCACCCAGACGGTTCGCAACTACATCAGTACGATTTACGACAAGCTCGGGGTTCACTCGCGGGCCGCGGCGGTAGTGTGGGCAAGAGAACGGGGCATGATCTAGTTGTACTTAGGGGCAAACATCCGGTGCAAATATGTCAACCTGATCCCAGACGTACCCCTAGCGGTCGTCGCATCTCACTTCGCCGCACTCGGCGTCCCAATGGTCGCTTCGCTTGGCGGCAGAATCTTAACTACCCTGCCGACACGCTTTAGTAACTGCTGACTGAAGTACCCAGCGTCCGTGAGCGTTCCTAAGCCTCGAGGATACGATGAGTGATCGCTGGTAGTCTGACAGCATCCGGGCAACGCCCTTAGTTTTTCAGCACACCGGTTCACAGATGCCCGTGCAGCTTGACAAACACACCTTGCTGCAATCGACCGAGGAGCGTTTTACCCGCGCCTTGAACACAACTTACCGGCACGACTCAACTGTGGGCAGCTCCAGTATAACAATGTTAAGGGCCGTCCTAAAATAACGCTGTAGGAACCTACATGAAAAGGAGACGAGATGCTAAAACGCTGGACAGTTGGGGTGCTCACGCTGGCGCTCTGCGGAGGTGCGTGGGCACAGGTGGGTGCGAATGCCGAACTTAAAAACGTTGCAGGCGACACGGTCGGCACGGCGACCTTTACCGGTACCGACGAAGGCGTCGAGGTGCAGGTGAACGTCGAAGGATTTACCGGCAGCGACGGCCCTCACGGCATCCACATTCACGAACACGGGCTCTGCTCGCCGGATTTCGGCGCGGCGGGGGCTCATTTCAACCCGGCTGGGGAGGAGCACGGCCTCGAAAACCCCAACGGCCCTCACTCCGCCGACCTGCCGAACATCACCATCGGCGCGGCAGGCAATCGGTCGTACAGCACTGTAGGCACAGGCTTTACCTTAGACGACAACGTAGGCCGCTCCATCCTGGCGGGCGACGGCTCGGCGCTGATGATTCACGCTGAACCCGACGACCTACGCACCGACCCCGACGGCAACTCGGGCGGGCGCATCGCCTGCGGTGTGATCGAGGCTGTTGCTACGACACCCACAGAAACCGAATCGCGCGAAGGGGAAGTTTTTACCTCTGAGAGCAACACCTTGATTCCGGAGACCGAGCGCCCGACCGACGAACTGATCGCTGGGCTTGCGGTGCCTGACGGCTTTGAGATCAACGTCTTCGCTGAAAACGCGGGCAACGTTCGCATCATGGCGCAGGGCGAGGACGGCACGGTCTATGTAACAAGGCGCGACGAGAACGACGTGCAGGCGCTTGTCGATTCGGACGGCGACGGCGTCTCGGACGAGATGAGGAGCGTGGCTGAAAACCTGCCCTTTGTCAACGGCATCACCATTCACGAAGGTATGGTCTATCTGGCGACCGACACAGAGGTCTACCGCGCTCCCATCGAGGAAAATGGTAACTTCGGGCCGCTCGAGGTGCTGATCGCCGACCTGCCCGACGCCGGACAACACCCCAACCGCACGCTCGCGGTCGGGCCGGACGGGATGCTCTACATCACCGTCGGCAGCACCTGTAACAACTGCCAAGACAGCAATCCCGAAAACGCGACCATCTTACGCGCCAACCTGGACGGCTCGGAACGTGAAATCTTTGCCAACGGCCTCCGCAACACCATCGGTTTCGGATGGCACCCGGAGACGGGCGTTCTGTACGGCATGGACCACGGCTCGGATCACCGCGGTAACGACACGCCGCCCGAAGAGCTGAACCGCATCGAACAGGGTAACGATTACGGCTGGCCCTTCTGTTACGCCGACCGGCGCGTCGACAACCACGCCTCACAGACGCCGACCGGTGCGACCGGTGCGGAGGTCTGCGCGCTCACCGAACCCTCCGTGCTGACCTATCAGGCGCACAGCGCACCCATCGGCTGGGTGTATTACACCGCAGAGCAGTTTCCGAGCGAGTATCAAAATGACGCCTTTATCGCCATGCGCGGCTCCTGGAACCGCGCCCCGGCGGTCGGCTACAAGGTCGTGCGGTTGCGCTTTGAAAACGGCGAACCGGTCGGCTACGAAGATTTTTTAACCGGCTTCTTGCTGGACGACGGTTTAACGCACTTCGGGCGTCCGGCAGGGCTCCTGGTCCTTCAGGACGGCTCCCTGTTGTTGGCTGAGGACACGAACGGAGTTATCTACCGCGTGTCGTACACGGGCGAGCAGGCCAGCCGCTAAGCCTTAACTGCTACCAAAACGGCAGCCCTGAATGAAAGGGCTGCCGTTTGTAAGTTTTAGAAAAGCCCGGCGCTTGTGCTCGAGTTAAAAACGTGACAGAACGTTTAGCCTGAGCGGCTATTTTAAGGAAACGAACCATGACCGTTTCGGGCTGACCAATACGTAGCTGCGGGGTCCAATCTAAGCGATCTCGTCTTTTAGCGTCTTGCCTGCTTTGAACGCCGGATACTTGCTGGCGGGGATGTCGATCTTCTCCATTGTTCCCGGCTTGACCCCGGTGCGAGCACGGCGCGCTCTGACCTCGAACGTGCCAAAGCCGGTCAGTTGCACCTTATCGCCCTGTTTGAGATGGCTGCTCACGGTCTCAAAAAGCCCCTCCATAAACGCTTTGGTGTCTTTTTGCCCCATACCCGTCTTTTCCGCCACTTCTTTGACTAGATCAGCTTTAGAAATCGTTGCCATAGGTTCCCCCTAGAGATGATATTTGGTAGACCTTACCAGATATTGGATGTTGCTGAGCAGGCGACTCCTAGTTACTTACGTCTGACGGAGAGCTGCTCAACGTACGCGCACCAGCACGCCCAGTGGGTGATAATCAGTCGGAGGAACAAGCGAGGAGGCTGAGTGGCAATCCCCAAACTGCGTTTACTGGTAGGCGGTACCGTAATTGAAGGAGAACAGGTCGGGCTCGAAAACTTAACCAAGACCGAGCAGAGTGGTGCGTCTGAACTTATCACCTTTTTAGGCGGCGCAAAGCGGGTGCTGATCTTGCACCATCCGGTTATCTACGGCAGCGCTGAGCAGGTAAGGCCGCGCTATCTGGTCATCCATCAGGAGCAGATTCAGGCGTGCGAGTTCGTGTTGACAGCCGCTTCAGACACCGGGCGTGACCTCCCCCGCGAACCGTTTGATTGGGAATGGGACGACGAGCGGTCCGACACATGACCGCCCTTTCACTCCCCTGCGGTATACGGATCACCAAATCCAAAACGTTCCAGCACCTCGTCATATAAAGCCTCGGGCTTGACCTCACGGTTGAGCGTTGGCGTCATCCGCACACCCTTCGACTCGACCCGGCAAAACACCGTAGGTCTCGCCCTCGAGCCCGCATTGTCTTCAGCAACGAGCGTCAACGGTTCTTTAAGCGCCCCCGACTCGAGCTGTAAAAGCCCGGTCAACAGTGTTCTAGCGAAGTTGGTACCAAAGCCGGTTTGAACCACGTAGTCCTTATCTGCTCTTATCTGAACGTTGAGTTTAGCTACCACTTCCCCGGTGGCGTCGTCTCCCCTGTCGAAACGCCAAACGCTAATCAGATAACCGGTCAGGTCACGTTCACGGATAGAGACGTTTTGACCTTCTTGCTTGTCACGTGAATACCAGAAGCAGGTTTCGCCACCGACGTCATGGTGACGGACAAAGATATAAGTCGGCCCCACCTTTTTACGAAGCCAAGGGGTTGTGAGCCCTCGAGGGCCTCACGGATACGTCTGAGTTCAAGAAGCATCTTCTCGCCAACGTCGCTCATCTACCCGCCTCCTGCCAGTCCCGCTCGAGGTAGATACTCGTCTTCCCAAACTCAAATAACGGTTCTATATTACGCTGGTCGTTTCTTGTTCGCCGGACTCGGGTGGGGTGACTTATCTCAACCTTGGGACCTGCCACGATAAGCCCGTGGAGACGGCAATCGACGGTCACGGGCCCCTCAGCACCCCGGTAGACGTAGAGCCGATAACGTACCCCCTTGATGCGTAAGCGGTACACGTCCTCTTCAGCCTGTACGACAGCTTCCCTAGCTTCCTCAATCACCTTAACTTCGGCCCCCAACCTTTTCACGCCGTCGTCTTGCGTACCGTAGCGTTGAAATTCAGTTAGATTCTTCCGGGTGATACAAAGAGCGGTCTCCATCTTGGCAAGCACGACCTCTTTGGCTACCCGCGTGCTGCGGTAGGCGTCGATCTTTTTGCCCAACTGCACCTGGGTAACGTCTTCGATCACCTGGGGGAGCAGCAGCTCTCGCGGGGGTTTAGGCAAACCCAAGGTGGCCATACCCTGCTTCTGGACCTCCTCTAGCTCCGAGAGCCGCTGCCGGTACGGCCCGAGGTGCTTAACCCGGTAGACGGCTCGAGCGTAGCTATTGTGCTCACCCTCACCACGTAGGACGTGCCGTTCGTCGGAAAGCCAAAGCACGCCGGGCAATTCTGACAGCTCGCTGAGCAACCCCCCCAACACACGGTGAAAGTGGGCGTAAGTCATGTCGATACGACGATCTTCAGACACGATACCTCCTCCGTAACTCCCCCTCTACCATCCTCGAGCCTCTCTCCTCCTTTTGGGTTTTTGTTAGGTTTGACCCGTCGGTTAAACCAAAGGGAAACCAGTTGGAAAGATGGGGGAAGAAAGAAGGGGCTCGAGGGGCAGAGTGAAGGACGTACTGTTTAATAGGGGGTTGGTGTTGCGCTGGGGGAGTTTACAGACACCTGAAGGTTGCCGCCAGGACGTGGTGAAGCGGCTCAATCCTTAACCGCTCGGACACCCCACACGTCACGCTACTGTGTTCTCCAGAGGAGATGTCTATGCACACCAACAATGACCTTTACGACGATGACCGCCGGCTCGAGGGAGTCACTCACCGGAGCGACCTCGAGCCGACCATGAAGCGGTGGCAAGAGCTCGAGCCTGAACGCTGTCTCTTCCATGAAAAAGACCGTATCTGGCTGGTTTACGACCAAGAGGAGTGGCAAGGTCTGGGGCGCTACTACGAAAGCCCGAAGCTGTTCGGCATGGTGGCCGCCGCAGCCGCGCGCAGCTCTCTTTTGTCGAGGGGCTGGCCCTACATCACGGGCATGAGCTGGGAAGGTAACTCGGCGTTTGTTTTTGTGGACGTAGCCGACGCCCAGGGAAAACATCTCGCGTGCGAAACCGGCCCCACCACCTCGTTTGATGAACTCACGGTTCAAAGCTATGTGGCCGCCCTCGGCAAAACGGTTACAGCTCGAGCCGAACCGGTCCCGCAGCCCCAGATCTATATCTGGTGGATGCACGTCGGTTTCGATAGCAGCCCGTTCTGACTCACCCAATGGAACGGTTCACAACACCTGACCGGATGGCGTGGGCGCAAAGAATTGAACGGGCTAAAACGACGTTGATCAAGAAATAGCCTCCCCCAGCCCTCTGCGGCTTAACAGCCCGCGCTTTTTTAGCAGCCTTTAGGGTGGACTTATGTCCAGGCGTCTTACTCTCATTACCGGCATCGTCCTCGCAACCTTATCTCTCGTATATTTAGTCGGCTCCGTCTACCGCGCCCGCGCCCCTTTCCAGGTGGGAGCTTTGGGCGAGCTGTACGCGCCTACTCTGGGCCAAGCCGACGCGCGTCAACGTATGGTCGTCTTTACCGACTACCGCTGCCCCCACTGCCGAGCCTTCGAGCGGGAGGTGACGCCCCACCTCGAGGCGCTGATGGCTGACGGCGAGCTGAGCCTTACCCTCGTCCCCGTCGCTATGGTGAGCGAAGATTCCGACATAATCGCAGCGGGCGCGCTCTGCGCGGCGAGGCAGGGCGACGGGGTATTCGTGGGGCTGCACAAATCACTTTTCGATCTACCCGGGGTCAATGTGGCGTCGCTGGTCGACCTCGGCGCGCGGCATGGGGCTGGCCCCGAACGCTTGCGCGGTTGTCTGGAAGGAGGTGAAGCCGCCCTTGAGGTCGAGCACAATACCGTGCGTGCCAGGGAACTGGGTTTGCGGGGAACACCTACTGTCGTGTTCGGAGGTAAAGCCTACGCCAACCCGAGCTGGGTCAAACTTCAAGGTGTCGTCGGTGGACGTTGAGATGGCCCTTTCACTCGACCTCAGAGATCCCCAGGCACTCGAGCTGTTTCCCCATATCTTCGCCTACAACTACTTCTCGACAAAACTGGCCCAGGCCGTACGCGCGGGCAACGTGGCCGACGTGCCGACGCTGCACGGGCAGCATGATGCGCTCCGGCGCGAGTTGGAGCGGCGCGGGGTGATGGGCATGTTTCTCAAACTCAAAGGGCTCGAGATGAAAGAGTTGCTCGAGCAGGCCGACGAGGCCGAAGGAGAACCGGATAAACGCAGCCTCAACTGACGTACGCGCGACGTTTCGCCCCCGAGAGCTGCCGTTGTTTGTGGTGAAGATTAAAAACGCACGTACCGTGCAGCCTCCAGCTGGAGGGGTACGCCCTTCTATACTAGGACAAGGAGGCATAATGACCACTCAGGTCCAAACGACTGCCGACGAACTCCTCCGTTTGCCCAGCGGCAAAGTCCGCTATGAGCTAATCCGAGGGGAGCTGAAAACAATGTCACCGGCAGGCTTTGAACACGGCACACTGGCAGCACTCGTCACGGGCCTGCTTTTTGCCCATGTAGACACTCAAAAGCTGGGGAAGGTTACTGCTGCTGAAACCGGCTTTAAGCTCACCACGAACCCCGATACCGTCCGCGCGCCGGACGTCGCCTTTATCAGTCAGGCACGTCTCGACGAGGTAGGCCGGGTCAAGGGTTACTGGCCCGGAGCACCCGACCTGGCGGTCGAAGTGGTCTCCCCCAACGACCTCTATACCGAGGTCAGTGAAAAGGTAGCCGAGTGGCTGCAAGCAGGGTCGAAGATGGTTGTCGTGGTCAATCCCCGTACCCAGCAGGTTCTGGTTCACCTCTCCCCTACCGACGTGACAGTGTTGGGCGTGGAGGACACCCTGGAGGGTGGTGACGTCGTGCCGGGGTGGACGTTGCCGATCAGAGAACTGTTTAGCGCGTAGCTTCTAAAATCTTGCTGGACTCGAGCCCCTACCTGGGGGCTTTCTTATTGTCGGGGCAAAAAAAGCCCAGGCGGTAAGTATCTCCCAAGAAAACTCTGCCGCCCGGAATTCTAGTGCAGTTCGGAGAAGTCCAAATGCCCCTAGAGTGTAGCACCAACTTTCGGGGGTTGCAAACCTCACCAAGGATACATCCACTATTCGCGTCGTGGACGTGCTTAGACCTTAACAGCACGCGGATTTTCAACGTTTGCTACGCTCACAACAGATAGGCCAAACTCCCAAGTCAAAGGCTTATCAAATTCTAGTAGTAGGAAGAAAGGGTTCAACATGCAAAACCAGCAGGAGGATACATTTGTGTTCGGTCAGAGTGTCAAAGGGTTTCTGAAGCGCTACGAAGCAGACGCCAAGTTTGCCCAGGAAGCGCGTAAGAAAGCAGAAGGGGTTTTGGACGATACCGTTCAGCTCGTCTGCCCTGATGACGTTCGCCCTCTCGCCCTCACCCTTCTCCGCCGTCTCAAGAACTCGGAACGGGTGCTCTTTTCTTTCTACTCGGCTGCTGGCAAAAACGTCAAACGACGTGCGCGCGATCAGCTGATTCGGAAAGAGTTTGCGGAACGTCTTCAGAACCATGCCAACTTTGCTAAGTTCGTCATGTATGAAGTCGCCCCGGCAGCAGCGTGTGGTCGTCTCGATCTGCGTTGTAAAAGAGAGCACCGCCGCATTCTGAGAGAGCTTCTTCAAGAGCTGTGGGACGAGCAATCTGCTACCAGAAATGGCTGGCAAACGCTCGTCAAACGTACCCATCCGCTAACCGGTTCGCCTACGCTGACCAAAGTAGCGCCGTGGGATCTTGAAGAGGACTTTATGCAGAATAGCGGTCGTGACTTCCAGGTTTTGCAGCGTCTTGGTTACAAGGCAAACATTACCTGTGAAGAAGCCTCCGAACTCGACGCCCGTGATCCGATCAACCGCGTTTCTCTGTTTGGCGCTTCTGCTCCAAGCTTTGAACAGGCGCGGTTTGTCAGAGATACCAGCCGCAACCTCGATCCGCTATTGTCGCCGCATTTTGGTGATGAAGACGACATCGAGCAACGCGCTCTTGTTGCCGAACGTGCCGACGAGCTTGTCTCTGAAGCTAGTGAAGCAAGCTATCAGGTCGCGTTAGGTGAGCTGGATCAGGACGGGCCGAAAGTAAGTGACTTCGTGCCTCCCCTGCCCCCGCAGAAATGTGGTCGTGGTGGATTGCCGAGTTACTGGGCTAAGGAGCTGGGCAAGGGTATCAGGGTACATAAAGCACCACGTACCCAAGGTCCTCGCTGGCCCCACAAAGCACCGTCGGACAGCTGGCTTATCAGTCGCAAAACGGCCGAGAAAGCTAGTGAAGAAGCAAAAGCTCGAACTGAGCTTTTAGCTGCCGACGACGCTGAGGTCAGGGAACATCAGTTTACCGATGTTCCTGAGACCACCGTCGACCTTCTCGAAACGCAGCTCGAGAAGGTCGAACGTAAAGCACCGAAAGGTGTTGTCGGAGCCCTTGCACGCGCCAGACTCGAAGCTTCAGAAACAGCGAAACGCATTTCTGAACAAACTCGAGGTCTCGGCGCGCTCCAACAGGCTCTGAACGCTGTATAAGTCCTGATTATTCAGGCGGACACGTTATTTTTTAATAACGTGTCGACGAAGAACCTAAACTTAATCGTTTAGGTTCTTCTCCCTCTAAGGAGACCCCGTTATGCTGAAGCTCATGAGAGACGACGACGAATGGACCGACGTTTTCGCCGAAGAGATCGGCGAGAACACCTATGAGTACAAAGACGCCAACGGCGTCACAAGGCAGCTCTATTTCGACGAGGACGACGACGGGCTCGTCTTCGGCGACGTCCGTGTCAGGAATGGCTCGCACGACGACCTGAACGAGCTAGATGGCGTCGTACCTGAGCTCGACAGAACCCTCGAAGAGGGCCAGCTCGCCCTCGAGCGCCTTCAGGGTGAGCGTGGACGCGCCCTGCGAGAGGATCATCTGGCGCTCTATCTGGCCCTCGAGACCAAGGTGGCGCAGCTGAGCGGCTACTTGCAAGGTTTATCGTTTGTCCGCGACCATGTGAGCAACGATCCGACTGGCCACGGTCTTCTCGCTGAAGGGGGCGACCGGGTGAGCTTAGGCGACTCCGCTGAAGCCCAGGCTACCCTGGACGCTATCGTCAAACGCATCGAAGACCTGCTCAAAAGACGTGCGGAGCAGAAAAACCTCAACTAACCGCACAAAACTAAAAGACGCTCGCCAAAGCGAGCATCCCGCAGGCAGCTTCTCGAAAGGAAGGTGTCTGCTATGAACCCCAACCAAATAACCAACGACCACGAAAACGGCAACCGTACGAAAGCTTGGGTGTTGACCTACCGCAAATCAGGTCGCACCCGGCGTTTTACTACGCTCGACGCGGCCCGACCCGCGCACCGCCGAGCCGCCGCGCGTTACGGAACCCGCTGGATGTCCCTCCGGCCAGAACGGTAAGGGAGTGGTTCCCACCATATCTACCAAGGGTTTTCGCTGCTCGGTCGATGAGGCAGCCTATTCGTCCGGCAGAGAGGGTTACCTCGACATCTTGTCGCTTGTAGGCTCACGTGAGGCCGTCTGGGCCGTTTTGTCAAAACTCATGACCGGCAATAGCGCGCATATCCAGAACGGCAACGAGTATCGCACCGTCAGAGTCAGTACGTTAGAAACGGGCAAGGTCTTGACCGAACGGCTGCCGTCAGGGGGCTTTCACGGGCTCTATCTGTCTAAAGCGTTACAAGATGGCTGGGTGCTGGTAGGCGCGGCGGAGCACGAGCTGCCCGGGCGTTTTTACGGGTTGCTGAACACCCACCTGCGGCTCCCCTTACACGTCGCCTGGAAAGACTGGCTGTGGGAACACGCTCAGGCCTCGGGAATGGTCGAAAAGCTGTCGTCGACCTGGGTCGCGGCGTATACGATGAACCGGTCGATCTTCGAGCTCGAGGCGGCCGTGCGCGTGGCGCTCGTAAACAGAGAACTGCCCCAAATCGAGGTGAGAGATGCGGCTTGAAGGACGAAGTAAAGCAGGCTACTACCCGACCCCGCTCCCCGTCGCACAGCTTATCGGGTCGTGTTTAACGCCCGAGGGTTTACCCTATCTGCTCGACCCCTGTTGCGGTCCCGGCACGGCGCTCGAGAACGTCAACATCCATATGCAGGGCTACCGGCGCGGCATCACCCACGGCGTCGAACTCGAAGACGAACGGGCAGCCGAGGCCGAGGGGGAACTAAACCTGGTCTTGCGGGGCGACTCGCTCAAAGCCAAGGTACGCGGCTCGTACGGCCTGCTGTACTTAAATCCTCCCTATGATCAGGCTGATGGGAAACGGCTCGAGCTGACCTTCTTATGGCACTGGCAGCGGGCGCTGACGCCCGGCGGCGCGCTGGTCTACGTGGTCCCCGAGAAGTACCTGGGCGAGTACGAAGCCACGCTCACCGCGCACTTCGAGGAGCTTGCCGTCTACCGCTTTCCGGGCGAGCACTACGACGCTTTCAAGCAGGTGGTGGTGTTCGGCATTAAACGTCGTCACACCGCCGCGCCCGGACGCCTGCCCGACGTGGAGGATGACCTCACCCAGGGGTGCTGCCACTACGTCGTCCCCAAGAGCAAAAACCCGCCGCAACTCTACCTCACCGGGCAAGACCCGGTAGCTCTGGTCGAGGAGGCGAGAACCAAAGGCTGCTGGGGACGCGCCTGGGACCTGCTCACCCCACCCGATCCTCGAGCGTTTCGGCCTTTGATGCCCCTGCGAAAGGGCCACGTGGCGCAGATCATCGCTTCGGGACTGCTCAACAACATTGAGATCAAAGTAGACGGGCGCAGGCTGCTGTTGCGGGGTCACGTCAGCAAAGACGTCGTGACGTACAGCGAAAGGGACGACAAGGGGATCAAGCATGTGGAGCGCGACGTGATCAAAACCGAGGTTACGGCCCTGGACTTAGATACCGGTGAGCTGCTAGCGGTGGACTGATGGGGACGCTGTTCTCGAGCGGTGGCGACTCGGGTTCGGCGATTGTCGCGGCGCAAGACGGCGCGCTTCTGGGCCTACTCTACGCCGGTAACGGGGTCGAGACCTACGCCTGCTCTGCCGCTGAAGCACTGAATGCGCTGGGAGCGACGCTGGCCGTTTAAGAAACGCAGCTTGCAGCTGCAACCGGGTGGGAGAAAGGGGCCGATATGACCACCACTCCCACCCTGATCGACACGCACATGCCGCTCGCCGAGTTTTTAGAGACCCATAAAGCAGGTATCACCGAGGCGGTTACTCAAGCCTACCCACCACTGGTAACCCAGGCCGAGCCGATCCCGGGGCTTTTAAGGAAGCCCCTCGGCAAACAAGACCTGGCGATCACCGCGACCGCCCGCTCGCTGCTTGAACACCGGAACACCCTGCTCGTCGGTGAGATGGGTTGCGGCAAGAGCATGTGCAGCATTGCCAGCGCCTACAAAGCCGGGTTGCAGCGGATATTAGTCATGGCTCCGCCGCATCTGGTCGAGAAGTGGGCGCGCGAGCTTCACGAGACTATCCCCGGCGTACGCACCCGCATCCTCGAGTCGATGACGCAGGTCGAGGCGCTGCGCTTCGAGGTCGGCACCGGCCCGCTGTTTGTGATTCTCTCGAGGGAAAAGGCGAAGCTGAGTCACAGCTGGCGTCCGGCCTACGTCGAGCGCAAACGCTACATCACCGGCAAAGGCCGTCCTTACGCCTACACCGTCCCCAGCTGCCCGCGGTGCGGCGTCGTGCTCGAGACTGAAGAGGGACTGCTCACCCACGACGAGCTGGCGAAGAAAAAGCGCAACTGTAGCGGCTGTGGTGAACACCTCTGGCAGGGCGAACCGGTCCCAAGGCGCTTCGCGCTGGCCCACTACATCGTCAAACGGTTGCCGGAGTTCTTCGATCTGTTCATAATTGACGAGGCACATGAGATGAAAGCAGGAGGCAGTGGCCAGGGTATCGCTGCCGGGGCGCTCGCCGCGACCATACCGCGGACGCTGGCCCTCACAGGCACACTTTTTGGTGGGTACAGCTCAAACCTCTTTTACCTGCTGCAACGCTTTTCCCCGGCGATCCGCTCGTCGTACGGCTATAAAGAAGAAAGCCGCTTCGTCGAGCACTACGGCGTGATGGAACGCTCTTACCGTGAGGACGCCGAGGGTGAGGACGGACGGGTCAGCAAACGCCGCAAGACCGCCACCATCCGGGAACGTCCCGGTTTGTCCCCGGCGCTGTTACCTCACCTCCTGTTCAACACCGTGTTTTTGCGGCTCGCCGACGTAGCTGAGAACCTACCGCCTTACGTCGAGGAGATTGAAATCCTCCGTATGGAGGGCGAGCAGTACGACGTCCATCAGGCGTTTAAGGGCGAGCTGACGGCCGAACTGGAAAGACAGCTCGCGTGCGGCAGCAAAAAGCTCCTGGGCGCGTACGTCCAGAGCCTCTTGCATCACCCCGACACGCCCTGGCGCGAGGAAGCGGTCTACAGCCCGGACGAGGAGGGCGTACCGCGCCTGGTGGCCCACGCCGAGGCGCTCGACGACAGCGTGGTCTATCCCAAAGAGCAGCGCCTTTTGGACATCGCTCTAGCAGAGAAGCGCCGCGGTCGCCGGATGATGGTATTCGTGCAGGTGACCGACCGCCGTGACATCACCGGGCGGCTTAAAACGCTGCTCGAGCGTGAAGGGCTCCGCACCGCCGTACTCAAGAGCAAAACGGTGTCGGCCAAAAAGCGGGAAGCGTGGGTCGACCGTGAAGTCGAAAACGGTGTGGACATCATTATCTGTCACCCCCGGATCGTCCAGACCGGCCTAGACCTCATCACCTTCCCGACGCTGATGTTCTATCAGATCGAGTACAGCGTCTACACCCTGCGCCAGGCGTCGCGCCGCAGCTGGCGGATCGGGCAGGAGCAGCCGGTCAAGGTGATCCACTTGGCCTATGAAGAGACCGTGCAGGTGCAGGCGCTGAAACTCATCGCCAAAAAAGCGCAGGCGTCGCTGGCACTCGAGGGCGAGCTAGTCGAAGGTGGTTTAGTCGGGATGGCCGACGAAGACCTGATGCTCAGCCTGGCTAAAAGCTTAGTTTCGGGCGATGATGACACTCACATCACCAACCTCAGCAGCGCGCTGGGGGACGAAGACGACTTCATCACCGAACTGCCGCAACGCACGCAAAGCATCCTCGAGGTGCTCGACGACCTGTTCGGCTCGCCCACTCCCGAAGCCGTACCCGTTTACGCTCTCGATGATGTGCGTAAACCAGACCTTGCCCGACCGGTCGCCACGTTGACCTTCACCGACGCGCCGGTGCTGCTAGGAGATAAGGGAGGCGGCAGGCGTAAAAGGGTCGCTGCCGGAGTGGGACTGCTGTTTCCGGAGTTGATGGGGGCTTAAATGTTCCTCTTATACTTGCAGCTCAGGAGGGACGTGTCCCAGAGCTTAGAGAGCGCGCTCGAGCTCATCACCCAGCGCGCCCAAAATGACCCCGAACTCGCCGCGGCGCTACGCACCCTGCTAGAGGGGGTACTGGCGCAGCTGCCCGACCCTTTACTCCGGTCCGCCCCAGACCCCGAACCTGTCCGGGACGAACCGGCGGCCCTGGAAGAACCCACCGGCAACCAGCCGGACTACGCCGAGTGGCCCGATCTTGACAAGGTGACGATCAACCTCGGCCTCAAATCCAGGGCCGCCCGCTGGGTCGCCGAGCACGGCTATACCGAGGAGAGAGCCGCGCTGAGCGAACGTTACGCGCTGATGGATGATGCCCGCGCTTCGGGCAGCTTTTTGTGGATGTTCGACCGCAACCGCGTTGATCCGTACGCGACTGCTGCGCTCGGCGAAGTCGCCGAGCTGTACGCCCTGACGGCGCGCGCGCTGGCGTTCTGGCAAACTGCCGGGGACACCCCCGACGAACGGGACGTAGATAAGGTCATGGCTGAAACGCAAGCTGCGTTGCGTACGGCCGCCTTCACCACGGGCGGCTGGTACGACCCCGACCAGTTCGCGCTCTTTACCGCGCTCCGGCTCAGTGCTCAGGCGTCGAGGACCTTTTTACCGCAGCTCAGCCGGGACTATCAGCCTCTAGGGGTGGCCGTGCTCACCGCACGTCTGGACGAACTCGAGGAAGCTCGAGCGCAAGGAGAAGCCCAAGCCAGGTCGGTCGGGCAAACGCGCAACAAGCTTCGTTATCACGTCTCGCTAGTGGTTAAAGACCCCGGCGACCGCGCGCAGTGGTTCAAGGTCGATGAGGCGACGAAGGAGCTGTACGCCCTGGACGACGACGCGCAGAAGTTGCTGGCGTCACTCCGGGGTCTCGAAGTGCCTGAAGGGTTACCAGAACTTGCGGCGTCGCTCGAAGTCGAGACCGCGCCGACGTTACGGGCCGAGCCGAACCTGACAGACGCGCCGAGTGAGGACGTCAACCGGGCTCGAGACCTTTTGCAGGGACGAGAAATCGTGATCGTCGGCGGCGACGAGCGCAAGGAGGCGGTGACGCAGCTCTCTGCGGCGTTTGGTTGCCGGGTTCGGTGGATCGAGACTGCGCCCCACACCTCTTTGACGGTGCTCGAGCCCGCCATCACGAACGATGTGGCGGTCGTGTTGCTGCTGATCCGCTGGTCGAGCCACGTTTACGGCGAACTGGTGCATGTCTGCAAGGCGCGGGGCGTGCCGCTGGTAAGGCTGGTCGGGGGGTACAACCCGAACCGGGTGGCGCATGACGTGCTGGAACAAGCGGGAGAACGGATGAAAGCAGCAGCTTAAGCTGTCTACTTAGCCGCGCACCTAACCGTCCCTCAAGGTTTTTACACGGAAATTCTCACTAAATTACTCACATGTATGACTCGCTTAGTTACTAAACTGAGGAAAAGGGGGTCTTGTGAAACAAGCTATCGCAATCGCTTGGGTTTCTTTATTCCTGCTTGGCGGAACTGCCGCCGCGCAGCCGCTCAAAGGTCGAGCTTTAGAGAACGTTATGGCCTTTACGCGTCTACTGGGTTACGTGCAGTATTTTCATCCTAGCGACCAGGCCGCCGAAACCGATTGGACCGCCTTTGCCACCGAGCACATCGAAGCGGTAGAGGGAGCCGGGAACGCGCGCGAACTCGCCTCTACGCTCGGCGACCTCTTTCGACCCTACGCACCTACACTGCGCGTTTACCCCCAGGGGACACAGGGGGAGACGCCCCCAGCACTCGCGCAACCGGACGCTGCTAAAGCGCTCGTGATGTGGGCCTACGTCCCGCTCGGCAGCGGCGACGCCAATCAACTCGCGCCCGGCGACCGGCTTAGGGTCCCCATCAGAAAAGGCCGTGTCCCGGAGCACGTTACCTATAAGGGCGGTGAAGGACTCCGCCGCCTTCCGGAGCCTATAGAGCTCGAGCTGCCCAAACCGAACGAACCGCTCATGGTCACGTTGGGTGGAGGTGTGCGCGCCGCCCTTCCGCTAACGCTCTACGCGGACGCGTCAGGGACACTGCCGCACGTCAAAGCTCCAGAACCTTTACAGTCATCAGCCACGCCGCCGAACGACCGCGGAGCGCGCCTCGCAACCGTAGCGTTCACCTGGAACGTTTTCCAGCATTTTTTCAGCTATTGGGACACGGTGGATACCGATTGGCAAGCGTCGCTACGTAGCGCTTTGCAAAAGGCCGCCGAAGACGAGAGCGGCTTGGCCTTTCTGGTGACGCTAGAGCGGCTTACCGATGGGCTGCGCGACGGGCACACACGTACCGACCATCCGACCTACAGCGTCTTCGGCAGGTACAACGCACCCTTCACCGTCGACCGGGTGGAGGGAGAGCTCGTGGTGACGACCGTGGTCCCCGACAACCCCACCCGTATTCGACCAGGCGACGCGCTCCTCGAGATCAACGCTCAGCCAGCCGAGACCGCTTTGCGAAAGATGCTGACGCGTGTGTCGGGCGTCGGGCAGTGGGGCCGCTACCAGGCTCTGACACGCCTGCTGAGTAACGACGACGGCATCCCCCTAACAGTTAAACTTGCTCCTTACGGCGGCGGCGCACCCTATCAACTCCAAGTCACCCCTGAAGAAACGTACACCACCGCCCTTCGAGAGGCGCGTCCGGCGGTGGTCGCGCAGCTTGCCCCGGGTATCCTCTATGTGGACCTGACGCGCGTGGAGGAAGAGCAGTTCTCGAACGTGATCAAGCACTTGGCAAACGCCGAGGGCGTCGTCTTCGATATGCGCGGGTACCCGAACCAGTTCGCCTTTGATCTGCTCGCTTACCTCGCCGACAAACCACTTGAGACTGCGCCTTTTCTCTTTCCCGTCGTCGTGCGCCCGGACCATAGGGCCACACGGTTCGTCGACGGAACGCCGACCTGGGCCGAACCAAAAGAACCCAAACTGACCGACAAGCTCGCCTTTATCATCAACGGCAACGCCGCGATCAGCTACTCGGAATCCATCATGGGCCTGCTCGAGCGGCACGGCGTCGGCGCGCGCGTCGGTGAGCCTACCGCAGGCGCGAACGGCAACGTCGTTTCCCTCGACCTGCCCGGCGGCTACAGCACGCGCTGGACCGGTCTCAGAGTCACCAAGGCCGGTGGCAAACCGCTGTTCACCGTCGGCGTCACACCTACCATCCCTGTTCAGCGGACGCGGGAAGGGGTTGCGGCAGGCCGCGACGAGCTGTTAGAACGTGCTTTCGAGATTGTTGCGGAGCAGGACGCCGAGGCGATGACGCCTCGAGAGATCGAACTTCCTCCGCCTGCACCTCCTACGCTTACACTCGTACCCCTAAACGTCGAGGCGGGCGTCCGCACCGTGCGGCCCCAGGAGTGGACAGAAGTTCAACCGGGTATTTTTCTGCGTCAAGGTTCTGCTGAGGACGTTGCTGCGCTGCTCGTGCGGGCGCAGGCTGGTACCCGTACGGAGGTCTTGCAGCAACTTCGGCAAGAAACTGGGCTCAAAGCAGGTGATCTCAAACCCGCAGACCGTCTCGAGGCGGGGGCCTTCACCTGGCAAATTTCCCGGTTCAACGTGTCGGAAGAGGGCATAGTTCTAAAGGGAACCGTCGCAACGACCGCGGCAGACGGCAAAACTCTCCTCGTTCTCCTGCAAGGAGCACCGGGCGAGTACGATCAGCTGCACCAAAAGGTGCTTATGCCCGTACTAAAGCGCTTTTCAGCCAGGTAGGCGCGGTGCGGGTGGTCGGGCGCGCTTATGATGGCGTATGCTCACAGGCGAAATACGCAACCAAGTCGACCGCATCTGGGACGCCTTTTGGACGGGCGGGATCAGCAACCCTTTGGAGGTTATCGAACAGCTCACCTACCTGCTCTTTATCAAGCGCCTCGATGAACTCCACATCTTAGAGGAGCACAAGGCCAACCGCTTGGGGACTTCCCTCGAGAACCCTGTCTTCCCAGCCGGGAAAACGCCGAACGGACGCGACTATGGGGCGCTGCGCTGGTCGCGCTTTAAGAACGACGAACCGCGGGAGATGTACGCCGTTATCACCGAGGACGTGTTTCCCTTTATCCGCACCCTGACCGGGGAGGACACGGCCTTCGCCAAGCACATTAGGGACGCCCGCTTTACCCTGCCGCCCGAGAAGGCGGGGCTGCTGGCCCGCGTGGTGGACCTGTTAGAAAAGGTCCCGATGGACGACCGCGATACCAAAGGCGATCTGTACGAGTATCTCTTAAGCAAGCTCTCGAGCGCCGGTCAAAATGGTCAGTTTCGCACCCCGCGCCACATCATCAAGCTGATGGTCGAGCTGATGCACCCGACGCCCGCTGACACCATCTGCGACCCCGCCTGTGGGACTGCGGGATTTCTGGTAGCTGCTGCCGAATACCTCTACGACCACGACAAAAACGAGATCTTCGGCGATCCCGAGCTGAAACGGCGTTACGACGGCCCCATGTTCCACGGCTTCGATTTCGACAGCACCATGCTTCGGGTCGCCAGCATGAACCTGCTGCTGCACGGCGTTACCAACCCGGTGGTTAAGAACAAGGACTCGCTGAGCAAAGACCACGGCGCGGAGGAGAACCTCTACACGCTGATCCTCGCCAACCCACCGTTTAAGGGCAGCCTCGACTACGAGACGACCGCCAAGGATTTGCTCGAGCTGGTTAAAACCAAAAAGACCGAACTACTCTTCGTGGCGCTTTTTTTGCGCCTCCTGAAGATTGGCGGACGCGCCGCGGCTATCGTGCCGGACGGCGTACTGTTCGGCAGTTCCAACGCCCACAGAGACTTACGCGAAAAAATTGTGGAGAAGCACAAGCTCGAGGCCATCATCAGTATGCCCTCGGGTGTGTTCAAACCCTACGCGGGTGTCTCGACCGCAATCATGATCTTCACTAAAACCGGCACCGGCGGCACCGATGACGTATGGTTCTACGACATGCACGCGGACGGTTACAGCCTCGACGATAAACGCACCCCACTCGACGCCTCCAAGCACGAGCACAATAACCTGCCCGACCTCGTGCGGCGCTGGAGCGACCGGGACGCCGAAAAGGAGCGCGCACGTACCGAGCAAAGCTTCATGGTAGCCAAGGATGAAATTGCCGGAAACGGCTACGATCTTTCGATCAACCGCTATAAAGAGGTAGCCTATACCGAAACCGCCTATGACCCGCCCGCTGTGATTTTAGATGAGCTGGACGCTTTAGAACGCGAGATTCAGGAGGGCTTGGAAGAGCTGCGGGGAATGCTGGCGGAACCTGAACGAGATGACGCCTTACACCTCGAGAGCCCCAGCTGAGTGCTGGCAGCTCGGTCGCCTGCGAAGCGGAAACGCAGCCGGACCCGCTCGAGCGCGCAGTCGTGCGCTTTACACCTCTGCGCCTGTACGCTAAACTGGTCTGCACTGGTCAGGAGGTTGTGAGATGAAAGCGTGGCAACTACAAGAGGCTAAAGCGAGGTTTAGCGAGGTTGTGGACCTGGCCCTCAGAGACGGCCCCCAGGCGGTGACCCGGCGCGGCGAGAACGCCGTGGTGGTACTTTCACACGAGTCCTATCTGGCCCTGACGCAAGCTCACACCTCACTAGACGAGGCCCTGTCGGGTGCGCCAGAACCTCTCGAGCCGGGGCGCAACCGCGAGAACGTTCCCGTCACAACGTTTGAGTGAGCTACCTGCTGGACACGAACGTCGTCAGCGAGCGCACCAGGCCGCAGCCCGACGCCAACGTGCGGAGTTGGTTACGGGCGCACAGCGTCGCCGAAACCTACCTGAGCATCATCACCGTCGCTGAATTGGAGGGGGGCATAGTGAGGCTGGGTAATACGAGAAGGGCCAACGCTCTGTGGGCGTTTCTCGCGCAGCTGGAAGCGCAGTTCACCGGGCGCGTCTTGCCCGTAGACCGCCGCGTCGCCCACAGCTGGGCCACCTTAAGCGCATCAGCTAACGCGCGGGGGGAACCTCTCGGCTACGCCGACGCCCTTATCGCCGCGACCGCTCGGGCGCACGACCTCACCATCGTAACTCGCAACGTCAAGGACTTCGCCGCTACCGGCGTCAACATTCTGAACCCGTGGGAGGCGTCATGACGTGGGTGCAGAAGGGGCTCAAGGGCTTGCAGGGGATACGAGTATGAAGCAGGTGAAGTTGGGAGACGCGGCAAAGTTCATAAGAGGCATTACCTTCAAGCCGGACGACAAAGTTAAACCTTTTTCAGACGGATCTATCGTTTGCTTTCGGACATCTAACGTCCAAAGCATACTCAACGAGCAGGACCTGATCGCCGTGCCGAGTAAGTTTGTAAAACGACATGAGCAGTTCGCGCAGGCTGGCGATATTTTGGTTTCAACGGCGAACAGCTGGGAATTAGTGGGCAAATGTTCTTGGGTTCCTGATCTAAAATACCGGGCGACTATAGGCGGCTTTATTTCTGCGTTGCGTGCTGATCCCGAGACCGTTTTACCAAGATATCTTTACCACTGGTTCAATTCACCGGAAATTCAACTGATAGCCCGTAACTGCGGTAGACAAACAACCAACATTTCCAACATGGACATAAAGCGTTGTCAGGGAATTATAATCCCCCTCCCACCCCTCGAGCAGCAAAGACGCATCGCCGCCATTTTGGACAAGGCGGACGAACTGCGCGCCAAACGCCGCCGCGCCATCGCCAAACTCGACGAGCTGCTGAAAAGTGTGTTTTTGGAGATGTTCGGCGACCCGGTGACAAATCCGAAGAGCTGGGCGCAAGTAAGATTAGGCGAAGTTACTGAAGAAGCTACCTACGGAACATCTATCAAATGTTCTTCTGAACCGTCGGACTCTTCATTGCCCATCCTTCGCATCCCGAATGTAACTCAAGAAAAAGTAAACTGGGGTGACTTAAAGTATGCAGAATTAACCGAGCAGGAGCAAAAGAAGCTGATGCTTAATTCGGGCGATATTTTGTTTGTGAGAAGCAACGGAAATCCTCATTACATAGGCCGGTGCGCTGTTTTTAGCGATATTAAGGCTGCTGCGTTCGCTTCGTACCTTATACGGGTTCGGCTTAAGAAAGATTCCCGGCTTCTACCTAACTTTATTCAGAGCGTTCTTTCGTTTCCGAGCTATAGACCTACTCTAGTTAGAGAAGCCCAAACTACGGCAGGCAACTACAACATAAACACGCAGCGCCTAAAATCGCTCCAAATAATAGCGCCATCACGAACTGAGCAGAGGACATACGTCGATTTTGCGAATAATTTAGAAGCTCAAGCCCGCTTGCAAGGACAAACTTTATCCCAACTCGACAACCTCTTTTCCTCCCTCCAAGTTCGAGCTTTCTCCGGCGACCTCACCCCGGACGTGCTAGATGAGGTGGAAGCGGTCGCCGCTGGCTCGTAAGGAAAGGTTAAGCCTTTAACCTTTCCTTAGCGAAGGGCTAAGGAAACTTTCTTGCCTTATCGTTGCGTAGTGAAGCTCTTTACGTTATCCTCATCTCTTACTGGGGAGACTAGGGACAGGGATGCGTGAGCCGGACGGCAATTTCGACTTTTTGCGTGATGAGTGGGCGGGCCTCTACGCTTCGGCAAGACAGGCCGAGAGGTACGCCAAGTCCGACCCCCGGACGAGCTGCTTTTACGCGCGGCGCACGCTCGAGGGCTTGGTGCGCTGGCTTTATGACCACGACGGCGCGTTCAGGCTCCCTTACGATACGTCTATAAACACCCTGCTCAGCGGCGGCAGCTTTAAGCGCAACGTGCCGCAGGGAATTGTGCTCAAAGCCGAGCTGATCCGCAAGCAGGGCAACCGCGCCGTCCACGACCAGCGCCCGGTCCGCGATACGGACGCCGTAGCCGTGCTGCAAGACCTTTTTCAGATCGCCTACTGGCTCGTCCGCACCTACCGGCGCGACCTACAGGCACCGCTTCAAGAGATGTTCGACCCCTACCTCCTGCCGCCTCCTGCCGACGACGTGGCGAGACAGAGCCGCAAGCAGTTAGAGGCGTCCGAAGAAAAGCTCGAGGCCGAACGCCGGGAGCGTGAGCAGGAGCGGGCGCTTAACGAGACCCTGCGCGCCGAGTACGAGGCGAAGGTCGCCGAACTCCAAGCCCAGGTAGAGCGGGTCAAAGCTCGAAACGTCCGCACCCCCGACCGCCACGACTACAACGAGGCGCAGACCCGCGAGACCATCATCGACCTGATGCTCGCCGAAGCGGGTTGGGACGTGGGCGCGCCCCGGGTACGCGAGTTCGAGGTCGCCGGGTTGCCTACGAAAACGGGCAGGGGCCGGGTGGACTACGTGCTCTGGGGCGACGACGGCAAACCGCTCGCGGTGGTCGAGGCCAAACGTACCAGCGCCGACGCCGCCAAGGGGCGGCAGCAGGCCAAACAGTACGCCGACGCTCTGCACGTGCTGTACGAACAGCGCCCAGTCATCTTCTATACCAACGGCTTCGAGACTTGGTTGTGGGACGACACTCGCTATCCGCCCAGGGCGGTGCAGGGCTACTACACCAAGGACCAGTTGGAACTGCTTATCCAGCGCCGCAGCACCACTACCGACCCCGCCGAGTTAGCGGTTAATAAGGAGATTGCCGACCGCCCGTACCAAGAGGCCGCCATCCGTCACCTGAACGAGCACCTGAGCCGTGGTCACCGCAAGGCGCTCCTGGTGATGGCGACGGGAACCGGCAAGACGCGCACGACGATTGCCTTTATCGACCTCCTGATGCGTGCGGGCTGGGTCAAGCGGGTGCTCTTTTTAGCCGACCGCAAACCCCTGGTGACGCAGGCCATCAAGGCGTTTAAGAAGCACCTGCCCGCCTCGAGCCCGGTAAACCTCCTGGAGGACAAGCGCGGCGAGGGGCGCGTGATGGTCTCGACGTATCACACAATGATGGGACTGATCGACGAACGGCAGGGGGGTGGGGAGCGGCTGTTCGGTCCCGGTCACTTCGACCTCATCGTCGTAGACGAGGCGCACCGGAGCATCTACCGGTCGTTCGGCGCAATTTTTCGCTATTTCGATTCGCTGCTGGTGGGCCTAACCGCCACCCCCAAAGACGAGGTGGACCGCAACACCTATGAGCTGTTCGAGCTCGAGAAGGGCGTGCCGACCTTTGCCTATGAACTCGATCAGGCCGTCGCCGACGGCTATCTGGTACCGCCCAGCCCACTCTCGATGGGAACTCGCTTTATGCGCGAGGGTATCCACTACGACGACCTCAGCGAAGACGAAAAAGACGCCTGGGACGCTATCGAATGGGACAGCACCGGCCAGCCCAGAGACGAGGTGCGCGCGTCGGACCTCAACAAGTGGTTGTTTAACGAGGACACGGTAGACAAGGTGCTCTTAGACCTGATGGTGCGGGGGCAGAAGGTCGCGGGGGGCGACCGGCTCGGCAAGACCATCTTGTTCGCCCAGAACCACAAGCACGCGGTCTTTATCGAAGAACGTTTCAACGCCAACTATCCGCACTACAAGGGCCATTTCGCCCGCGTTATCGACACCTATGAGCCCAAAGCGGAGAGCCTCATCGAGGACTTTGCAACGCCCGGCGGTGAGCCGCACCTAGCTGTCTCGGTCGATATGCTCGATACCGGCATCGACATCCCCGAGGTCGTCAATCTGGTTTTTTTCAAGCTCGTCAGGTCGAAGACAAAATTCTTTCAGATGCTCGGGCGTGGCACCCGCTTGTCCCCAGACCTGTTCGGCCCCGGCGTGGACAAGGAAACCTTTTTTGTCTTCGATTACTGTCAGAACTTCGAGTATTTCAACGAGCATCCCAAAGGTATCGTGACGCGGCCCCCGGAACCTTTGAGTCAAAAGCTTTTCAAGCTGAGGCTCGAACTGCTCGGGCGGCTTACCGACGTACCCGAACAAGACGACGCTACCCGAACGCTCATCGCTGACCTTAAGGACACGCTTCATGCCCGCGTCGCGGCGACGCCGCTGGAGAACTTTATCGTCCGACCCCACCGTCAATACGTCGAACCCTTCAGGCAGCGAAGCCGGTGGGACACCCTCTCCCCGACCGACGTCGCCGACTTGGACCGCCACGTGTCCGGGTTGCCTTCACAGCAGCCGGAGGATGAGGAGACGGCCAAACGCTTCGACGCCTTGACGCTTCAGCTGATGCTGGCCTGCGTTCAGGGGGCTCCACCGTCGCAGCGACAGCTGGGCCGGTTGATCGAGATTGCCGAGAAGCTCGAGCTCAAGACGAGCGTTCCCGCAATAACCGAGCAGCTTCCCCTGCTTCAAGAGGTTCAACAAGAAGGGTTCTGGCAAAACGTCGACGTTGCAGGGCTCGAGACGTTGAGGCAAGACGTGCGCGGGCTGACCCTGAACATCGACCCGAGCGAGCGCCGGGTGATCTACAGCGACTTTGAGGACGAGCTGGGCGAAGCACTCGAGGTAGCCACGCCATACCTGACCGGTGGTGTCAACGTCGCGCAATATCGAAAAAAGGTCGAGGTGTTCCTTAAATCCCAGCTGCGCGATGAGGTCGTCCGAAAGATCCGTACAGGCCAGCCGATTACGCCCGCCGAGCTGACCCGGCTCGAGGAGCTGCTCTTTAGCGCCAAGGCGCTCGAGTCGCGTGAAAGCTTCGAGCGTGCCTACGGCAAACAAGAAAACCTTGGGGTGTTTGTGCGGCGGCTGACTGGTATGGACCGCCGCGCGGCGCAGGCTGCGTTTGCGGACTATCTCAACGGTAAAGCCTTTTCCGCCGATCAGATCGCCTTTGTGGGTTTTGTCGTAGAACAGTTTACCCGTAACGGCTTCGTTGACCTCAAAGGGCTCTACGACCGTCCCTTTACCGATATCAATGAGGGTGGGCTCGACAGTATCTTCCCGGCAGACCAGGCAGACAAGCTCGTCGGTATTATCCAAACCCTTAACCAGGGCATCCCGTTAGACGCGTAAAAACCGCTCAGCACAACGTCCTACCGTCACCGCTGCCAATGATGCGCCTCGAGCATTCCTTCAGCCACATTCAACCAACCATAGGCCGAGCCTGCCTGAACCCTAAAACGACCACGCCCCACGGGGCGTGCAGTTGGTGTGGCGAAGGAGGCGTTAATGACCTTCGGCGCTATAACCACACGCGAGAAAGACCCCGAAACCTTTCGACAAGCCGGGTTCGAGGTCAACCACTACCAGGACGAAGTGGCGCTCACCCTGTCCGACCACGAAACCGGCTCTTTTCTGGGAGCCGTACACCTCGAGGTTAAAGGGAACGAACTTCGGGCCAAGCTCTACAAAGCCGACGACGAATCAAGCGGCGTCGAATCCGTGCTCTACACCTGGAACGACCTAGCAGAGGAGGAACCCGATGAAACCTGAAGTGTTGATCGTCGTCAGTGGTGGCGTGGTCGAAGATGTGCAGGCCAACCTGCCGGGCATCGAGGTCACGATCAACGACACCGACCAGCAAGGGGTAGGCGAACCCTACACCAGCACCTTCGAGGTCAGCTGCGTAACGCCTGACGGGGGGCAGTCAGGTACACCGCTGAGCGAAGCTGAACTCGAGCGGTTCGACCGGGAGATGCAGGCCAATTTCGAGAGTGCTAAAGACGCCGTACAGGTTCTTTTACACCTGATCTCGCACACCCCGGCAGCGGCAGCGGCGTTTAAGGAGTGGCTCGAGGGCGCTGAGGAAGATACAGCAGCACAGAGTCCGCACGACAGCGATTGGGACAGGTCGGGGGATGACCTTAACACGAACGAAAGGGACTTCTGATGGGTACTACCCTCGTCCACACCCTGAAAGAGATCACCCGCAGCGACGCGGCGGAGAAGCGTTTCGGTCCCTGCATTCTCGAGGCCGACATCGGCGTGCGCGACGACGGTGTTTACATCAACGTCCGCGACTATTCGCTGGGCGACGACTACACCCTGGTGGGCTTCGCTGCCCTCCGCATCGAAAACGGCAAGCTGGTGCTGGTCAGCTCATCAAACGAGCAACTCGACGTCGGCGGCGGTGACGAGTCTCGCAGCGACGTCTACGATCCCGAAGAGCCCTACCCGAGCGAGCGTATAGAAGCCCAATCGGAAGCGCAAGAAGCCGAGGGTACCGACACTGAGGACGACTGGGCGCGGTACCGCCAAGAAGAGGGACTGGACGTTTTGAGGGAGAAGGAGTCTTGAACTACACCGTCGTAGGCACCTACACAGATAACGAGGTCTTCGTCGATCATATCGTGGCCGATACCCCGGAGGCAGCCGCCCAGATCGCAGGCGGTCGTGGCTGCTTGTGGATACTGAGTATGTTTGAAGGACACCACCATGATCTCTACACGCTGGACGCAGCCGAAGGGGAGCGCGAAAGTCTCCTAGACAGTATCGCCAGCAGCCGCAACACCGACTTCGACTACGCCAGGCGCTGGAGAGACGAACCTACGGCTGGCGGCCTTGACTTTCAAGACGAGCCGGTAAACTCTCACGGCTCGCACTTCCATTTGTGGGTTCCCAAGAGCGACCCCGACACCGAGGCTGACCTGATTCGGAACGCAGTGCAGACGTTGCGAGGTAAGCGCGACGTGATCGACTGGAGTTGGGACTATATCCCCGAGGAGCGTGCGCTGTGAACTATATCCTTATCCCCTGCACCTCATCAGCCCCCGACCGCGAACACGACGCCGTGGTTCTGAAGGTTGACGACGCCCTGCTCGCCACGCTCCGAACCCGCCGTGACGTTTTCGCCGCGCAAAGCGCCGACACCGACCTGCACGCGCACGAGTACGGGGGTGGCCCCCTGCACACCTTGCAAGTCGATGACGGTGAATATCTCGACGCGCCGGAAGGTCCGGTAGCCCTCACCGAGCATCTGGAGGAACTTCATCTGTTCGGCCCCTGGCAGCTCGAGGCTGCTCCCCACGTCTATCTGAGCGTGGTCGCCGAAGGATTTTTCTACACCTGGGACGGACGGACAGAAAAGCACGGCCCCAGCGAGCTTTACGAGACCGACGTGTTTACCGTTGAGCAGATAGCGAGGCTCTGCCAAACCACCACCCACTGCTGATTACCGCAATAACTACGCACTTTTTACGCATTCCTGTTAAGATCGTGACAAGGAGGCCTTCAATGCCCAAAGAAGGAACGATAAAGTTGAGTCTGGAGCTTTCCCCCGAGGTCAACGCCAAGCTCGAGGACTACGCCCGCAAAGCGCACACCACTAAAAGCGAGGTGTTGAGGCGCAGTCTAGGGTTGTACGATATCGCCGCCGAAGCTAAAGAGGACGGACACAAACTCGGCCTGCTCGACAAAGACCGGCAGGTCATCACGGAGATCCTCAGCATCTAAAGACGGCTCGCGCCCCGTTTCACCCTCCCGACGGAGGGTTTTTTCTTGGAGGCTCTATGCCAGACGAAACCCCACTCAATCCCTCATCACGCATTACCGGCACCCTCGAGGTCAGCCCAGACGAGAGCGAAGTCGAGACCAACGCCCGGCTCGAGCGTTCGAGAGCGTATCAGCAGCTCCAGCACTGGAGAGAGCGGTTGACCGTTACGAGCGTCGTCGTGGGACTTGCCACCCTGTTCTTCTTCTCGCTCGTAACCGTCAGCTTGCCGGGTAGCACCCCCGAGGCCAAAGAGGTAGCGCGGCAGGTTCTACCGGCGCTGACGACAGGCTTACTCGGCTACTTCGTAGGGCGCAGGGGCGGGTCGTAAACCACCCCTGCTTTGCTAAGCTCGAGCATGGAACCCGACTGGCTTGCCGCTGAGAACGAAACCTTTTACACCGCTACGCTCGGGCCGTGCCAGCTGAGCGTTTTCAAGACGATGTTCGGCAACTTCAGCTACACGGTCAGCCGTAACCACCGGACCAGACGAGCGGGCAACTTAGGCGAGCTGGAGAGCGCTAAAGCCGAGGCGCTACGGCTGGCCCGCGAGATCGAGGGTTAAGTAAAAAGACGCGTGCCGGACGCCCGCAGATGCTACGCATGATCAAAATCGTTAAGCGCGGAACCCCACAAGCAGCAGGAGCGGTGCGTTTCAGTATCGGGCGCAAAAGCAGCGGTACAGGGCCGGGCTGCGTGGCGGCTCACGCCCTCGGCAATCCCTTCGGGGTTCAACCCCACGGCCCCTATACCCGTGAGAAGAGTCTTTCAAAATATGAGGGCTGGCTCGAGCACAATATTAGCATTCGAGACCCCGCCTTCTGTACGGCTCTCAATGTGATTTGGCAAGCTGCGCGCCAGGGAGATGTAGAGCTCGAGTGCTTTTGTGCTCCGCTTGGTTGTCACGGGGATGAAGTTAAACGCCTTGTAGAGGCGAAGCTCTGAGTACCCTCGGCAACCGAAGGCTATGCGAGAAAGAAAGGAAACATGGACGATAGCATTCAGCCACCCCCGGACCTCGCCGAACGAAACCGTAGGGCGCTCGAAGCTAAAGGAATGAACGCCGAGCTCTACTTCACCTTTCACGACGAACACGTCATAAGCATCAAGCACGCCGAAGACGGGCTCTTCTACCGTCCCCGCTACGTGCAGCGAAGAGACGTCGAGGACGAACACTGGATGATTCTCTACGAAGGCGAGAACGGGGCCGAGTATGTCTCGACCCTCCGTGATTTCTTCGGGTATGTAGAGGTGAACGGCGAACGTGTGGGGCGCTTTACAGTGGTTGAGTCAGCGCCGCCTGAACGCAGACGGGCAGGTCGGGGGAAATAACGCTCGCGCGCGCGAGCAGCCGGAAGGGTGGAGGTACCATGAAACAGATTCCTACACCCGCAGCGAGCTCTATCGTCTCCTTTCCCGAACGCGGACCCTGGGGCGACGCGCGCTACCTTGGCAATAGCAGCGGATTCGTGATGCTCGAGCTGCTCGCTTCTCTCAAACCCGGCTTCGTCATCGACGTCACCGCCGGAAGCGGCACCAACGTCGCGCTCTGCCGGGATTATGGCGTGCGCGTTCTCGGACTCGACCTCAAAGACGGTTTCAACGCCCTGAGAGACAGCGTGCTGACCCGCGCCGGGGAGCCCGCCGACCTCACCTGGAGTCACCCGCCCTACTGGGACGTAAAACGCTACAGCAGCCATCCCGACGACCTCTCGAACTGCAAAGACGAAGACGAGTTCTTAGCTAAACTCCACGTCCTGCTCTTAAATCAGCGGGAGGCGACGCGAGAGGGGGGCCATTACGTCACCCTCATCGGCGACCGCCGCAAGGCAGGCCTCTACTCGTCGTACCAGGCCGATTGCATCACCCGGATGCCGCGCGACGAGCTCCGCAGCGTCGTTATCAAAGCGCAGCACAACGTCTCGAGCAGTGCCACGAGCTACACCATGCGCTATCCGCTGGTGCAACACGAGTACCTTTTGGTGTGGAGGCGCGCCGAGCGCAGCCTGTTCGCACTCTGGCGTTCACTCGTCACCCACGCCCACCGGGTTCTGGAAGGAACCTGGAAGGCGCTCGTCCACACCATTCTGGTGCAGCTGGAGACGCCCTCGAGCCTCCCCGACATCTACGCAGCCGTCGCCGACGCCACCCCGGAAGCGACCGCTAAAACGCACTGGCAGGCCAAAGTGCGGCAGACGCTCTATGCTCACCCCGAGTTCAAGCGTTCAGAGCCGCGTTGACCTTCGACAACCCCCGCGGCCACAGCCAGAAGCACAAGGCCCGGCCCCGCAAAGGTCGCGCTCGAGCGGCTGGAAAACGGGCTCGGCAAGCACGGCGAAGGAGCAGACGATGAAAACTGCCGAGGTTGCCTACTTCAGAAGCGAAGAGCACGACGTCTGGCTGGGTCGACGTGGTGACGGCACTCTGGTCATGGAAGGTTTTGTCAAGGACGGCGACGACCTCAAATACCTCGTCGACACGCCCGAAGACGCCTCGCTCGGCACCGCCCTGGAATCGCTTAAACACTACGGCAGGAAGGTGCAGCGGCCTTACCTGCTTGGGGACGGCTGTGACGGCTCCATCACCACACCCGTTCTGGCGCTCTATCTGGACTTCTGCAAACGGCACGAGCTCGACGCGGCTACCCTCTACGCCGAGGCGTATCCGGGTGACAAGGGGCTCAACGAGGAGGCCGTCACCACCTTTGCCGAGTGGCAGGGGGTACGCATCCCCCATCAGTGGACGGCAGCGTGCTTCGAGGGGTTGCTCAAGAGTCTCACCGCAGTCAACTGTCACATGCTAAGAGGCGTCGTTGAAGGGGCCGCAATTGGTATCACCTTCCCCACCGGAGTCCTCGAGCGTGGTGGCTGCGTTGCTTTCAGAGGCAACACTCGCACCTACGGCCCTGAAGCTCGCTATACCTGGGGACACGTCGTTACCCCGACCGGTGAGCACTATTGGAAATATGACCCCTGGCAGAGTAAAAACGGCGTCGTTCCCAAACACTACTGGCTGTCGTTTATCGCGGTGGCAGCAGGTCAGAACGGCAACCTCGAGCTCAAACGCAACGTTCTCGAGGAGGCGCTGAGACTGGCCCGCTCCCCGGCGAACAAGGGTCACTACGCCTGGTGGCTCGGAAGTCTGGGTCTCGAGGCGGCTTAAGAGGCGCTTGCTCGAGCAGTTGTTGTTCCGGAAAGGAATGGTTTTCATGAATATCCCCGCTTTACAACGCGCCCGCGCCATGTGTTTGGAAAAAGCCGAGGAGGGGGCGCACCTCGACACCACCAGATGGGGCGACGACAACATCTCGTGCGGTACCGTCGGCTGTATCGGCGGTTGGATGACGCTCGACCCTGAACTCAGACGGATGGGGCTTAGAAACGCGAGGGACGCCCGAATCCCCTACGACTTTGGGCCGCCCCTGAAACCCTCGTACGGGACAAGCAAAGGAGACCTTGCGCTGATGGACTTTTTGGAACTCGACGACGTGCCGACCCGGCATCTCTTCGGCGACCACAACCCCAGCGACTGGACCGCAGCAGCAAGGCGTTTTGACGACGTGCTCGAGCAAAAGGTCAGCTGACAACGACCATTGCGAAGGGTGACTATGAAACCGTTCAGCGCGTTCAATGGCTTTTACCTTGGTGAGCTGGCGCTGGTGCTCGGCCCCGACACCCTCGTTTTTCTCGACGACGTGGCCGCTAAAAGGTTTGTCGTCTCTCAACACGGGGTCTGTATCGACGAAGGCACCCTCACCGCCTTGCAGGCCAAACGCTTTGCCGAGGCTGCGACCGGGACGCGGGAGATCACCCGCACCACGGCAGACCTTAACTGCCTGGTGGGGCGCGCAGTCGCCTAAACTGGAGGTGCTATGAACGTCTCGTTACACAGCGACCCGGTGGCTCTCATTCAGCTAGGAGCGTATAAAGATGGACGGTAAACGAATCCACAACAGCCCGGTTGACATGTCCGTTTATGAAAGGCTCGTCGAGGACGACGTAGAGACCCTGGGTTACTTCCCCACAACCCGGGGCGTCTCGCAACTCGTCCTCATCGCTGGCGCGCCGCACCTGGCTACCGTCGATACCGTACCGCTAAGGCTCGAGCCGCTCAGCCAAACCCGGTTCATCACCACCGCTACAAGACTGCTGGACGAAGCGGAGGATTACCTCGAGGCTGTGGTGATCGCCGCCCCCGACCTGTTCCCAGAAAGGCTTAGGGACAGGGCGCACGACCTACGGGTGTGGCAGCAGTTGACGCTGCCCTGACGGACTTCAATCTTTGTTCGCGGAAGGCGTACCCATGTCGGACGACGCAAAAATCACCATCACGATCTCGGTCGATCTCCTCATGCCGGTACCCGAAGAGTCCCTCGAGTCGTATCTGGACTATCTCGAAACGTCGGTGCTCGGCGAACTCGGCCCCCGACTCCGGGAGACGTTCGTCGCCTTTCTCGACTCGCAAAAAGATGGTTCTTAAAGCCGCGCGCGCACCCGCGCATTTGTGACCCTGAAAGGGGTACACGATGCAGCACTTTCAGTCGCGCCAACCTACCGAAGAAACGCATTATGAGCTGGTTTTTCGCCTAGAGGACGGCCAGGGTTCGGCGTTCGCCTTTGCTTGCGACGAACACGGCAACGTCTTTAAGGATCAACTACCTCAAATCGCTCTGTACAACCTCGAGCTTTGCTTGCGGGGTGAAATCGACGGCTATACCGTACGCCGAGGCGTGCTCAGGTACCACACTCAGAGCCACGTCGAAGACGCGAGCGGCACCTATGCCTGTGGCCAGCACGTCGTCCTGACTGACGCCTGGGCGAGCACGTGCAGCGGCTGTGGACGCGAATACAACGCCTTCGGGCAGCTCCTGGCCCACCGCTCGCTTTGGGGCGAAGAAACGGGCGAGAGCGTTGCCGACATGCAGCTGGGCTACGACCCCGAGCGTTTGGAGTAGTCGTGTCCAAAAGAGGCGAACACCGTGGCTGAGCAACGATAAACCTTGAGGCTCGAGCGCCTCGAAACCGGCGAGACCTAGAAGTACGAAAGGAATCCATATGCCGCAGTACCTTGTCCGCAAAACAGAAAGTCACCACCTTCTCGTCGACGCCGACAGCGCCGACGACGCGGAGGAGAGAGCAGCCGACGTACCTGACCACGATTGGGAACAGTCCGACGGCCCTACTTTCGAGGCGGAACCCGCCGAAACGGGAGCTTAAAGGCACTCGCGGGGCGAGTAGCCGGTAGGGAGGAGGTGTTTATGCAACTAGCTCAAGGCGACATGTGGACAGTTTACGATCAAGCCGATCTGTTTCTCGTGACCACCAACGGCGTCGTGACCCGCAGCGGCGCACTCGTGATGGGCGCAGGTATCGCCAAGCAGGCGCGTGACCGCTTCCCCGGCCTCGTTCAGGCGTTAGGGTCTGCGGTTAAGGCGGCAGGCTCTCCCTATGGTTTGCTCGTCTCGCCGCGCTGGTCTATCTCGCCAGGCGGGTCGGGAGCCACAGCCAAGCTCGGCGCGTTCCAGACCAAGGACAACTGGACTGAGGGCTCGAGCCCAGCCTTGATCGGCTTTGCCGCCAACAAGCTGCTCGCCTGGTGCGAAGCGCACCCTACTGCTTGGGTCCATCTCAATATGCCGGGCGTGGGGTGCGGCGGTCTCTCTCGAGAGGCGGTGTTGCCGCTGCTTGCATCGTTGCCCGACACGGTGACGGTGTGGGAGTACCGCAGAGCTTAACAGCACACGAGCGAGGCGCTCCAATTAAGATAGGAAACTATGAACGAGATGCAACCCCACAAAGTAGACGCTGACGCGCCAAGACGCTGGCTTTCAGAGTCCTTTGAGCTGACCACGAGAAAGTTCTGGCTCTGGCTCGCCTCTACGATCTTGTTTGCCGTACTTTGCACCATTGCTGCACTGGGCGGTCAATTCTACCTCGCCACCGCTACGTTACCTGCCGTGGGTGTTCTGGGTTTTAGCTACGGCGTTCTCATCGCCTCTTACGCCGACACTCGTCTGTCAGGTAAACAACTATGGCTGGCACTGGGCAATTTTCGTTTCTACCTGCATATAGGCCGAACCATAGTTAAACTTTTGTGGCGCTCTCGCATCATCGGCGGCCTGCTTATCCTTTCGAGCATCTACGTTTCATTTAGGCCAAGCCCTTCAGTACAGCTGATCGGCCCCGCATTTCTCTACATCTTCGCCCTCGGCGCGCTAAGCTTTTTCGTTCACTACGCCTTGACGAAAGACGACTTTGAAACCTATAGTCACCGTTTTCTAGCCGTCGTCACCCTAGCCCTTTCCTGGGAAGAGAGCGGGGTCCTCATTCACCAGGGTCACGAACTCAACCAGACCCCGCTCAAACAGGTGTATATGGGGGGCTTCTTCCTGACGCTTGTCGGCTTAGTGCTATTCTTTTTTCCCGTCGGCCGAGCTTTCTTGATCGTGCTCGGCGTCTTCCTTTATCCCCTGGTCTCTAGTTTTTTGTACGTCTCGTTTCGGGACATCTATCTGGGCGTCGCCGAGAACAGCCCTGACAAAGCCAAACAGCGGCAAGCAGCACCTGTTTCAACGCCCTGAGTAGATTTTTCGATGTGTTTCGATACAAGAACTCGTTAGCCACAAATAACGACACGGTTCTGCCGCGTTAATTTGGGAGAACCACACTCGAGATGTGACCACGGCAACTTGCGTCTACCCCTCCGAGGCGCTGGCGGTCTACGGGCTCTCTAAAGCTGAAACAGAAAACGCACGCTACGCGCGCACCGAGATAGGCAAGGAGGTTTTGTGTCTGCGCCGCAGGATGCCGGCTACTCGCCTTACGGCCTAAAGGAGAATCTGTGCTACGTGACTCACACCTCGTCAGTGACCACCCCTGCGGCTTCAGCCTCAACCTCTACGCTGACCGGATCGCCTACCTCGCCCCCTACGTCGAAGCATTTCAAGACGTCTTTTCGTCCGTCATAAATTGCGACCTCGGGGGCTACCAGGCAACGTTTAAGGGAAACCGGGGGCAGATAGCCAGGCTACTCGCTACCTGCCGCGCCGCAACCGACGGCAAAATCATCTACAGGCTTTGGCCGACGACCACAACAGGCTTTCAGACGCTCGTATGGTGCGCCCCCGAAGGCGTCTACGCCAACGTCAGGTTGCCCTTCTAGTTGGAGAAAGGATACCGACAAGATGACGACCACCCGTAATGCCGACGATCTGCAAACGGCCCTCACGCACTTTACAGGCACTGAAGACTATCACCGCACCCATCCCGGCCTGCTGGCGACCGACGGCGCCAAAGTACCTTGCCGACGAAGCAGGGGCGTACTGGCTGTTCGACCTCGTGTGGGGCGTACTCCCGAAGCTTACTGAGGAGTTCGCCATCCTCGAGCTGAGCTTGAAAGAGGGAACCGACGGCGCTGGGCTCAAGATTCACGACGGCCGCGACCCTGAAACCGACTACCACCGCCAGGAGATTGTCCGAACCGACTTTCCCCTGCCGAGCGTCACGCTCTATATTCAGCAAAACAGAAGCGATTGGGTGGTGCTACTCCCAAGCGAATACTAAACGTTCTCAAACCCCGAAGCGCCCTCCTCGTGGGGGCGTTTCTCTTTGACCCCCCAGGAGGTCTTATCAGGAGTGTCGCCAAACTGTAAAACCTTGTGCTGAAGGGATGATTTTAAGCGGCTAAGCGAGAACCTCCGGTCAGCAAGGCATTTCTTAGAGTTCCGGCGGCGTGTTGCTGAGCCAGCTTCCAACTCAGGCCAGGTATTCGCTGCCGTTCCAGGCGCACCAGCTCGAAAGCTCGGTTGACCAGCTCAGCGTGTTGCAAATGGGCGGCGTAGGCCAAACACTGACACGCACTCAAGGCCAAGTTTTGTTTTCTGAGTCTGTGGCTCACTTCTAAAGACCAGCGTGCCGACCAAGCCTTAAAGACTTCCTGAACGCCAGCTTTGAGAGTACTGATCAGGGTCGTGAGGTGCCAGCCGAATCCTTGGGCTTTCCAGATGATCAGCAGTTCCACGATGCCGACTTCAGCTAAGACAACCTCGAGGCGTTTGATGTAGCGCCGAAGTTTGGGATACCACCTTGCTTTGCCTGGTAAAAAGCTCTTAGCCAGTTCATTGACGCGCACCTTTTGGGCCTCGAACATCACTTTAGCGTTGTTCCTGAAACGACCGACAAAGGCTAGCGGCAGTTGTTTCAAGGAGCGTAAGCCCAGCCGGGTGGTGAATTCGGCGTCTACGAGCAGCGCTTTGACCTTTACTCCCGCCGAAACAACGTCACCAGCAACGTTAAGCATGGCTTCAGTCGCGGTGAGCTTGGGGCAGCGCTCGGTGCTCATCAGCTCGTCAATGAACGGGTCGCAGCGCAACAGGTAGGGGTCCTCACCAAGCTGCACCAGCGCACTGCTCACCAGCGCGTGTCCCCACATCACGCTCTTGCGATTGCTGTCGTAACAGCGCCCGACTCCCTCGATACGTTCACCCTGGTGTTCGACCTTGAGCAGATCCACAGCCAAGTAAGCACCTTGAGGTGCGGCAGCTAAACGTCGTGCCAAAGCATCTTTGTGAGGCGTCGGATCCTGCGCTAGAAGCTTGCAAGCGTATGACTTGCCAAACGGCAACAAACCGCGTTCAGCCATGTCGGTCACGCTTTTGCTGCCCGAAAGAAGGCCCACGACGTAATGCGCGTGTAGACTCTCTCTTGCGATATTGGACACATCGCAGATTACCCGTGGTGACCGGACTTTCTCAGCCTGAGCGCCGCGGGTATTCGTCTCTCACGCTATTCCTGGATTTGGCGACGTTCTTGCTTATGTCTATTCCATCCGCCGAGCTCGCCACCGAGACGCGCACCGCCGACTGCCCCAGGTGTGAAGGTGCCGGAGCAATCTGTCTGGAGGAAGCGTCCACTTTCGACTTGGCCCAAGATCAGTGGTACCCCGCCTCAGACACCTACGTGTGCGACCGCTGCGAAGGCGAGTGCAGGGTACAGGAGACCTTTTGCCTGGTCTGCGCCGAACCTACCTACTCGTGCGGCTGTACCGACGACCAGATCGAGGCGTATCTCCTCAATTCGTATCTCGGGGCAGCTTGAAAGCGCCCGGAAAGGTTTTGTGATGACAACTTATAAAGGCACACGCGACGGCGGCAACGCCCTGGTAACGGTTGACGACGCGCCATTACCACCCCGCAACGACCTTGCCAACCACTCCCCCGATGGTTTTGAGTGGTCTTACTCCGGGTCCGGACCTTCTCAGCTCGCCCTAGCGGTTCTCGCACATCACTTCCATGCCGCTGGCGACGAGCAGAAGCTGGCCGACGCCAAAGCACTCGCGCTCTACCATCCGTTCAAAGACAAGCTGATAGCGAAGCTACCCAAAGAAGGCTGGGAGTTGGACGCCCACGTCGTCGCCGACACCGTGACGATGGTGATCAAAGATTCGGCGGAACATTTTTTCTCCGAGGCCATGCGGCTCGAGGTCGAAAACAAATGGCTGAACGGCAACCTCGACGAGTGCTACACCTTGCTTGAGGAGGCGGAGGCTTAAACACAGTAGCAAGTAAGGGCTACCGACTGTAAGACAAGTACTATCAAAGTATTGACACAGAAGCAACGTTTTGATAGTGTAAACTATATGATAGTTATGTATACTGATAGCGTGATCACGTGGCGTCTTCGGGAAGTTATGGACCAGCATAGCGTGTCCCAGTATGCGCTACAGAAGCAGAGCGGCGTAGCCCTAAATACAATCAGGGCTATCTATAAACGCAAGACTAAGCGGCCAGATCTCGAAGTCTTGGACAAGCTCATTTCTGCTCTGGGTGAGATGGCGCAGCAAGAGTTCAGCGTCTCCGACATTCTGGAGTATAAGCGTGGCTGACCAAGTGCTTGACACAAATCGTACGTCTGGAGCAGACACAGTGATCCCAGATGCTACTTTGCTAGGGGTGGATCTTTCGCCATCGCCATCTTCCGACGTCGTTAAGGTAGCGGCCACTCCTCCTATCGTACCTCAGCCACTTTATTTACTAGAGCTGTTCGCTGGGGCAGGAGGCCTAGCGCAGGGGTTTGAGCGGGCGGGAAGATTCGAGGCTGCCGCTCTTTATGACATCTCGAAGCCCGCTAGAGATGCTTACACGAACTTTAAGCCGTCTGCTGTTTACAGAGCACTGAATGTGCGTCACCTCAAACGCAGAAGTGTCTATAACGACCTTGACGGTAGGCCACTGCACGGCATCCTAGGGGGACCTCCGTGCCAAGGTTTCAGCCTTGCTGGAAAGCGTAACCTTCAGGCTGAGACAAACGAATTAGTTCGGTCGTACGCACGCAAGGTCGATGCGCTAGAGCCATTTTTTCTGGTACTCGAGAACGTACCGCAGCTGCTTTTTCACGAACTTTTTAGGCCTCTGCTCAAAAAATTGAGTGAAAAATATCTTATGACTTACGGCGTGCTCAACGCCGCACGCTACGGAACCCCTCAAACCAGGCATCGCCTAATCCTCATTGCATATCACCGTTCTTTAGGGATTCAGCCGACTTTGCCTCAGCCCACCCACGGCCTCCTCAATCAGCAGCTCTACGCGTACCACCTGATAGATAGCACGCAGCGAGTTGAGCTGACGGCGGAAACGTCCAAAGTTCTTTTCGGCGCGGACCCAGTTATTCATGACTATATTAATGTCAAGAGCGCTAACCTAGATCTGCGCCCTAATTTAAGTCTTCTGCCACTCGTGACAGTGGGTGACGCTATAAGCGACCTATCTGCCACAGAAGATAGTAAGCCTTTAGCTTATGTGTCAGAAGCTAACTCCGCCTATCAACGGTTTCTCCGTACCGACCAGTCTGAGGTCCACAATTGCTTGACACGAAAGCATGTGGGTAGACCTCTCGAGGTCGCCCTGACTCTGCGCGAAGGTGGTACCCCGAGCAGAGAGCCGGGGGCACTATTTAAGCGCTACTACTCCCAAGCATATGCCCGGCTTCACCGCGATGGTTTAGCGCGCACGCTCACCACGTATTTTATGAACGCGGGTAGTGGACGGTTCATACATTATGAGCAACCCCGTACCCTTACAGTGCGCGAGGCGGCACGTCTACAAGGTTTCACGGATGCCTTCGTCTTTGCCGGTAACCTTCAGGAGCAGATGCAGGTGGTGGGCAACGCTGTACCATTGCCACTTGCAGAAGCCATTGGGCGGCACGTGCGGGGTGAAATTGGCGACCTTCTCTAAACCGAATCATCCCCACTTGGCGGCAGCTCGCCACGTGCCCGCTGGATGCGGTCAAGGTATTTCTGGACCGACAGGGGTCGGATTTCGACGCCGAGGGCGTTCTCGCGGCGTTTCTCGGCTAGACGACTCACGACTACCGATTTGAACTCCTTCTCGAGTTTGCGCCCCAGCTGTTTTGCGAAGTCGTGAGCTTGGTACACGACGGATGCAACAAGTTTTACCACCGTCAACCGGCTCAGGTAGTTATGGTCCCTGTCCTCAGTGAAGCCTGTGACCGACAGTGCGAGCGCGAGCTGATGCCGCGACCTTATAATCAGTGCTTTCGCGTTTTCGTCTGAAAGGTCGCGTAGGGAGCACATGAATTCATAGCGGGGAATTTTGGGGGGCGGGTCACCGGCTGTGTGGCCGACGTAGAACGAGGCGTAGTCACCCTGCTCGAGCATGAACAGGTAATCATCGTCAGCGAGGTCATCTTCGCTCATGAGGGCATCGTAGCGTAGCTCGCCGCCGAACTCGGCTTGCCGCTCGAGCCCATCAGCCCTGAGTCGCTTGAGATACTCGAACCAGCCGCCGCCCTCTATCTTCCGGTCGTAAAAGTCTGTGAGCGAAGCGAACTCCCGGACAATGACGCATGATGTCCAGAAGCCGTCGGGAACGGGGTCTAGGCTGGATAGCAGGTAGGTCATTACATCCACATCGGAGATGAAACCCGCTTGGGACAAGTCCCAGTTTGGGTCGATTGCGCTTTTGAGGGTGGTGCTCGAGCCTTGCGCGATGTACCAGCTCACCAGGCGCGAAAAGAATCTGACCTGGGTGGACTTGACGGCACCCGCGTAGAGTCTAGGTGATCCTTTCGCGTTACTGAGGCGCTCGAGAATGCTACGGCTGAGGCGGATGCCTTCGCGGACGATGTCGCCATAGGGTTTGCGTGAGGTGTAGTGGTTATACCCTCGGTCTTGAGGCGTTATGGTTCCATCCCGAATGTGGGCGCGTGGAGGGACTATAGTCTCCTTCGTGATGAGGTCCACCGCTGAACCCTTGATAACCGCTTCATCCACGCGCATCTGGACAACATCGGTTGCGGTACGTGACATGTGCTCGTATTCCGACTCTGACAGCGTGGGGTACATAAAAGGTGCCATCACCATTCCTTTATGGTCTGGGCTGTCAATAGCATCCCGGTTGATGGGGGCCGTGTGCACGAAGCGCTTAGGTCCACGTTGCTGCTCGATGCGCCCCGAGGGGCGGACATAAGCCACGCTATTGTTAAAAGTAACCTCGTAAGATTCGTCTTGGATGAAGCCGCGCGCGGTCTGGAGGCCGACCGTACCAGCGTAAAAGCTCCCGTCGCTGCCCGAGACGACCATCTCCTGCATGGCGGTGCCGCGCGTCGCTGAGTCGATCTTGAGGAGCCCTAACACCGTTTCAGCTTCGCCGACGCCGAAGATGCGGCGCTTAAGTTCGGCTTGCAGTTGGTCGGCTTGGTAGCCGAAGCTTTCGCCCTTGAGGACACGCTCCTGCAAACTTCGGACACCTTTCCAGTCGGGCAGCTCAACTGCACGAAAGGAAATGCTCAGCTGCCTGTAGAGGAGGTCGCGCAAAGTTCTGACCTGCGCCTCAATGCGGTGGTTGAGATGCTCGTCGTCTTTTAGCGCTAACACCTCCCCCTCGCGGTGCGCGAAAACCTCAAGGTCTCGCCTCAATGCCCCTAACAAGCTGTCCAGCCAGCGGAAGACAAGTGTCGGTGCATGTTCGCCAGAAAGCGCATGGGCTGCATCACGCACAGCCTGGAGTCTGCGCTCGAGAAAATACTGTTGAGCTTCAATCGCCCGAGCAACGGTTTCGGAACTGTTCTCAAACGGCAGGAGTTCGCGGACATCGTCGAGGGTGAGGCGATTGGCACTGCTCAGCTGCTCGGCAACGGAGTAGCGTCGGACACCCTCGCCCTCGCTAGCCTCAATCTTTTCGACAGCCGCCATACGGTCCAAGATTTTGTAGTACGCAGTCCTGGAGACGGTGTCCTTTAGCTCGTCACTAACCATCTGATAGATCTCCCCAGCAGGCGCGCCTTGGGCTCCTTTGGCACGAAGATAGCTTACGATCTCCGTTTCCCGCCTGGCGATGTCCGGTTTGCCCAAAGCCTCATTCCGCATCGTGGTCTGCCGTATCGAGGTTTTGAACCCGCTTGCCCTGCCAGCCGAGCCTATGTAGGTCGCTCCAGATATCGGGTGTTGTGCCTCCGTGGGTAGTGTGTCGCTTGCGCACATCGCACAATGACGCATGACGGATCGTTTCAAACGCACCTGTAACCACGCAGGTACCCTGTGGCAGCTTAGGAAGCGACTTCACCAAGGTCGCCGAGGCGTCCGAGAACACCCCGCGCAGTGCCTCGAGCTGATCCGGTTCGATGGCGTGCAGAAAGCGCGTCAAGAGGCGTTTGAGAATTGACCTATCGACGTCCTGCGGGCTTTGGGTGGTAAGGATCAAGCCGATTTTATAGTGCCTGCCGATACGGGCGATCTCGCGCAGCACTTGTGTTGTCACCGACGAATCGTCGTTCGGCGCGACCAAATGGAACTCGTCTATGGAAAAGGCTACGAAGAGGTTGTCCCTGTTCTTAGCGAGCCGTTGCAGGTCACGCGCAATGGAAGCAACAATAAGTCGCAAGTCGCTTACCAGAAGCCCCCGGCAGTCAATATTGATGATAGATCCGGGTTTCAGGTGGTCGTGCCAGTCGAACGGCACGCCGATATAAGGAATGCTCTCTAAACTGCGGGCGCGCTGCATGGCCGGGCGCAACGTCCCACCCGCCTCCATCTTCAGGGCCGGGGCAATTTCGTCGATGCGGTCGACTAGTTCCCTGACACCAAAGTGTTCTCCCCGCTTGAGCGTTCGTTCTTTTAATAAATCTTCGTGCGCGTAGGCGATCAATGTGGCGATGTTGGTGGTTGGGTTGAGCCCTGGGATGGCGTCCATCACGTCCTGCGCGGTGAGCGAACTCAAGGGAAGGGTGAAACCGTTCTTGCCGGGCATCAGGTTGATACCGCCGAGTTCGTGGGTCGCCTCTATCATCTCGCCATTGACGTCTATGTTCACCTGAGGCACGCCGAGTGCCTGTAACTCTTCAGCTAGCACACCACGAGTGTAACTTTTTCCCGACCCGATGCCCCCTACGATGAGCATGTGCCGTTGGATCGCGTCGCGTTTGATGATTACGGGCTGGCTGGTTCCGCGCAGGGTACCAACTTCTAAGCCAAGCAAATCATCCGGCTCTAAACCCAAAGCGGCAGTGATAAGGTCGGGCGAGGCGGCATACACAGGTGCCCCTGCTCGAGGCAGTGTGAAGACCTCTCGTACATAAGCTAAAGCGCCGTCCGGCTCAAAGCGAGCCTCCTCCATTGGCTCGAGCTCGGCGAGGCGGTAGATGACTGTAGAGTCGCCTTCTTTTGCATAATGTGTGTCGAACGGGACAATATCACTAACGAGAGAGCCCTGTGCGTCCTCGTGCGGATTAACCTCATGCGTATCGGTAACGCGCGCCAGCACGAAACGCGTCTCGTCAGAGGCTACAGTAGCCGCGATCATAACCCAACCACCAGGCGCTAAACTGTCCGTAGCGGGCAATAGACGCATGTGCATCTTAGAGAAGCTCGGCGACTTTTCGTAAGGGGCCGAGATAAGGCGTCCTATTAGTTTATCGGGTGACCGATTCGTTACATCTTCGTGATCTATTTGATCGCTGCCGTGAAATCGGTGTTCCTCGGGGTTGATGTTTTCACGTTGCATAAAGGCTAGCCTCCTCTTGTAACCTGTGAAGGTTATAGGTTACACTATGCGACACGATAGTTAAGTCTGTCAACAGGAGGCGGCATACTATGTCCCACATTGATATCAGCCCTTATGAGATGGCGATTAGCTTAAACGCCATCAAAAATCTCGGTATAAACCTCTACACTAGCGTTCCAGCTGTGCTTTCAGAGGTTGTAGCTAACGCGTGGGATGCAGATGCGTCGCACGTCAATATCGAGATTGGCTTAGAGCAGATCTCGGTCAGCGATGACGGCGTGGGCATGACCCGGGAAGACCTTAACAACCGTTTCCTGCTGGTCGGTTACGACAAGCGCAACGATAGCGATAACCCCTATGCTAGATTGACGCCTAAAAAACGTAAACCTATGGGTAGAAAAGGCATAGGCAAACTCTCGGTGTTTTCCGTCGCCCACGAGATTGAGGTTCAGACCGTCAAAGACGGGCAGAGCAGCGGCTTCGTCATGAAAATCGAGGACATTCTAGAAGCACTGGGCGATAACCGAGCCACCACCTATCGCCCAGAGGCTTTGCCCGAGAGCAGTATTGAGGTGAAAGTAGGAACCCGCATTATTATGAGGCGGCTGAAGAAGCGTACCGACCAGGCCGCTCGGTCGCTACGGCGGCGGTTAGCAAGACGCTTCAGTGTACTCGACGACACAAATTTTGCGGTGAGCATTGACTGTAAACCCGTTACAGTAGCTGACCGAGATTACTTCGACCAGGTTGAGTTCTTGTGGCTCTTAGGCGAAGAAAGTGCAAGCTACTCGGCACACGCCCCTAACATCACGAAGATCAAAACCGTTGACAATGAAATTGATGAGGGGGTAACGGTTACAGGCTGGATCGGCACCGTTGAGAGGCCTAGCGCGATAAAAGATTCAGACACGGCACTCGTTCTGATGGCGAGGGGCAAGCTCGTCCAAGAGAATCTGCTGCGCTCTCTACAGGAGACCGGCATCTACGCCGAGTACGTCGTGGGGGAAGTCAACGCCGACTTTCTAGACGAGGACGGCGACGACGACATTGTTACCAGTGACCGCCAGCGTATCAAGGAGGACGACCCGAGGGTTGAAAAGCTGTTTGCTTTTCTCGAGCCGACGCTCGCCCGGATTCGCCGCGAATGGGATCAAAACCGGCGCGAAGTTGGAGTACAGAAGGCGCGGCGCAACCCGGTCCTTGCGGAATGGCTCGACCAGTATAAAGGGGACGTGCGTGCACATGCGGAGACGATGCTTGCGAAGATCGAGACGCTTAGGTTGCCCGATGAGGAAAGCAAAAAGGAGCTCTACCGCGCTAGTATAGTTGGCTTCGAGCGGCTGGCATTACGAGACGCCCTTAGTCGGTTGAACAAGCTTGAAACGGAGCAGGACTTTGATTTGCTCAAAGAGCTTTTTGGAGACATTGACGAGTTAGAGGCATTTCACTACTACCAAATTATCAAATCAAGGCTCAACGTTGTAGAACAGTTTATCAACATCCTGCCAGAAGCCAGAGAGAGGGTAGTTCAAGAGTACCTCTTCGACCACTTGTGGCTGCTTGATCCATCATGGGAACGGGCGAGTGTCAATGCCCGTATTGAGCAAAAGGTCACAGAGGAATTCGGAAAACTTGACGCTGGCCTTACAGATGAAGAAAAAGAAGGCCGAATCGACATCCGCTACCAAACAGCCGCAGGCAAACACATCATAATTGAGCTGAAGCGGTACAAGCGCAAAGTGCGTGTCCTTGAGCTCGTCGCCCAAGTTGAAAAGTACGTTACCGCTTTGGAGAAAGTGCTAACAGCGCGGTTTCCTAATGAACCGCGCGTCATCGAGGCGATCTGCATAATCGGCGAGCCCCCAGTAGACGAAAACGACCGTAACCGGAACGTTCTCAGAGAATACAACGCCCGCTACATTACCTACGACACGCTCATCAAGCAGACACAGGACAGCTATCAGGAATACCTTGAGGGCCAACGTCACTTCATCAGAACGCTCAGCTTGGTCGACCGTTTGGTTGACGCTGAGCCCTCTTCGGAGAAATTAGCTGCGACTACCCACTGACATGCTTAACCGAATAGAGATGCTTTTGCGAACCAAGTCGGGCATGTTGACGTGCAACTGCCCATAACCCTTGCTGAAGAACGGATACGTTGTGCTAACCGACGTCACTGAGGAAGACGAATAAAGACCGCACGCTGCGCGCGCATTAGGACGCTGGAAAGGAGGGTTTATGGACACACCCTTATCCGAGCAACCCGAGAGCACTATCGAGATGGCCGCACTCGCCGACATCGAACCCTGGAGTGCGAGCGGAGCAAGGAGCGCCACCGCCAAGAGTATCGAGGTGCTGGGACTACGTGGCACGGTCACCCTGCAACGCCTCGCACCCGGCAGCCGCTACCGCTACCGGGTGATCGACGGTCATCGTCGGCTTAATACAGCCCGCCAAAAAGAGCTCGAGCACGTCCAAGCCGAGGTGTTGCCCGAGGACACGGGCCGAGCCGAAGCCGCGGCGTTGCGACTGGCTGCTAATCTGGGCAGAAGCCCGAATCCCATGCAGGAAGCGGAGGCGGTTCAGGAACTCTCAGACGCCTACCTAGCCGCGGGTGTCCCCAAAGTAGAGGTCACCGGCACCATCGCCCGGGACTTAGGCATTAGCGTCAACATCATCAGACAGAGAGCACGCCTGTAGCCGCGATCTCTGGACGCTCCCCCCGGCGTCGCGCGCCGAGGACGGGTCGCCGCCGCGCTACCTGCGTGACTTCGCTTCGGTCTCGTACGAAGTGTTCCCGCTCTCCCCGGACGCCCCGGCAGCAGGAACTACCGCGGCGCTGGTAGCGAGTCTGCCGATCACCAATATCAGCGTCGTCAAGGCGCAGGGGGGCGCGCATCAAAAGACGGTAGAGCGGGTCAAGGAGATGCTCAGCTGGGAGGGTGGACTCAGAATCAGCGTGACCGAAGCGGACGCCTAGAGTAAGCGTATTCAGGAGGAGATCATGAACGCAGCTGATATAACCGCACGCATCGACCGTAAAGAGGACGCCCTGCGCGCTGTAGCCGTGGCGAGCGAGAACGTGGTCGCCGCCAAGACCGACCTCGAGGTTATCAAGACTCGCTACACCCTCGAAGGTCTCGAAGGGACCAACGACAAAAGCCGTCTGGCTGAACTCAACGCCAAAACCGAACCCGAACGTGACGCTGTGGCACTTGCCGAAAAGGGCTTGCGAGAGGCGCAGCTCGAGCTCGACCTGGCTAACTTGCGGGTGCAGGAGGCGACGATGCTCTTAAAGGTTGCTGAACAACTTGGATAGACCGGTTGGGGCGAAGACGGCTACCGAATCACACACCGCAGAAACGACGAGGATTGGGATAGTCGTAGACGACCCCCCGACCCCGACACCCACCTGGCCGCCGCCCTGGACGGTCGCTACTGTTCAGCAGCGCTTCGCTCTGCAAAAACGCCGTGGACACGACCCCTCGCGCTCTACCCTTAGCCGCGCAGAGGCCACCGCGATCTTGAGAGACGCCGTGAACGAGGGCCAAGCCAAAGGCAGGACCGACCTGGGTGTGATCGACGATTCGCTGAGGATGTATCTGACGTACCGCGATACCCAATTAGAGTGAGGGTAGCGCCCCCGCTGAAATGCTAAACTGACCTTTCCAGACCGGACGCCCTGCATATGCAGGGCTTTTTTCATGCCCTGCAAGGAGCGCGCCTTGAACCCCGACGTTCAGAGCCTTCACGGCCACCGCGCCGTGCTGCACGTTCAGATCCGGACACCCCGTAACCCAAAAGGAGGCGTCGTGCAAACGCATACCCCATCCCAACCCTTTAAGCTCGCCCTGCACGCAAAGGTCAAAAATCCCTTTGCGCGCCGCCCCGACTACGACGTGCTCGTCAATGGCGAAGTGGTCAGCGAGGTGTACTACAACCTGACCGGCTACGTCGGCAGCCTGCCCCAAAGAGAAGGACCAGCCCTCACCCTCGGTGAACAGGGCATCTCGATCTACCGCACCGAGGTTGCCCGCATTAACCGCGAAGCCCGAACCTGCACCCGACCCGGATAGGCTCTTGCCGACCATTTTAGGAACGCTCGCCACGCGAGCAGCAAAGTGGACGAAAGGTAGGTGTTTTTGCGCTACTACGCCCTATACCAATACGAGCTGTCGGTGACGCCGCAGCCGCTACACGTCAACTCGCACAAGTTCGTCGACTACATCACGGCAGGCAGTCTCGAGAAGGTCTTCGCCCAGTTTCAGGCCGAAGCGATGAACGACACGAGGCGCACCCGCATACTGCTTAGATTCGTCAAGCACACCAGCATGTCTGTGGGCGACGTCGTAATCGACGATGAAGGACACGCCTTTATGGTGCTGCCGATGGGTTTCGGGGAGGTTGATCTAGCTACCCCCGAAGTCTGCACCGAACTCGCCTTGCACCTTCTTTCCCTGGGTTTGGAAACGACGGCAGGTTGGAGAGAGCTGTTCGAGCACGACCCGGCGGCCCTAGCGACCGCCATCGTCGCGCGGCTCCGCAACGATCCGTACGGCGTCGGTCATGACGCCCTTAAACCCTTCGGTATTCCCCCGGCTTTAGAGGACGCCGCGTGACCGCAGAACTGGAAGCTAGAAGGCAGATCGACGCGCGTATCCACGGCTTCCGGGTGCAGCTTGGAAAAGCTCGAGCAGCGGCGACGCGCGCCGACACACTCGATGACAAGATCGCCCGCCACCGCCACCTCCAAGAGCTCCAACAAGAGCTCTCTTCCTTGCACAGACGCTACTGGGAGGAGGTCGCCAAGCTCGAAGACGCCGCCTATGAGGCCGGATATTAAAAACGCGCCAGCAGGCGCAGCCGCACTTTGAAAGGAGTTACCAATGACCCAGACCGCACCAACCGTTCAACTCACCCTCGAGTCGATGCTTGCGAAGTTCAAAGACAAGCACCCCACCCTCATCGAACCGTTCGAGAAGATTCGGCCCGAACTCGAGGAGGGAACCGGCACAAAAGCTTTGGCCAACCTCATCTCGTGTGAGGTGGACGTAGCGACCGAGCAAGGCTTTTTCGTCTACAGCTGGAGCGGCCAAAACAGCCCGTTCGAGTTGCGCGTCCCCAAACCCTTCGATCCCCACCCGCAGCATTCGGGCGAGATGCAGCAGCAAACCCAGGTACAAGAAGCCGAGCCCGAACCGGAGCCGACCCCCCAAACGACTCAGGACGGTGCTGAACCCGCAGTCGACCCGCCTGCACCCGAAGAGACTGCCCCACCCGGTGAGAAAGCCCCTGAAGCCGTGGAAACGACCCCGAGCGGCCTGTTCACCGCCCTCGCTGCGCTGATCGGCGACAGCACTCTGTTGATGACCGTGGCCCGCACGAGTGAAGAGGGCAAGGAGCCGGTTCTGACCGTCACCGTGATCCCCCAGGGCGAAGAGGCGTTCACTTCGGTCTGCCTCGAGGGAACCGTCGAAGACCTTGATACCCACTTCGTTTCTGCCCTCACTGCCAGAGCCGAGAGCAAAAAGAGCGTGGCACAGCAGATCGAAGCTCTCAAAGCTGCCGACAAGGCGCTGGAGGAAGCCAAAAAGCAAGAGGTGGCGGCTAAAAACAAACAGACCGAGGCGAAAAAGAAAGCCGCTGACAAAAAGGAGGAGCAAGCCAAGGTCGAGGAAGTAAAGGTTGAGGAACAAGCCGAGACCGAGAAGCAGCAAAAAGCCCTGTTTTAGGAGGAAAGTATGCTCGAGGCCAGACCCGTTACTCGCGTGTTCAAGTTCAACAACAGAAACTTTCCCGACCCCAACCCGAAGATGACCCCAACTCAGGTTAAGGACGTCTACGCCACGCAGTACCCCGAGCTGGGGAGCGCGGGAGTCGAAGGTCCCGAACTCAAAAACGGTGAGCAGGTCTATACCGTGGTGAGGCAGGTGGGAACGAAGGGCTGACGTCTGCTAAACTAAGCGGACTAAGCAGGGAGTCTAATGTCCGAGATCGTCAACGTCCACGAAGCTAAAACCCATCTCTCCCGTCTCTTAGAGCGTGTCAGAGCGGGAGAGGAGATCATCATCGCCAAGAGCGGCGAGCCGTATGCGCGTCTGGTCCCGCTTGAGCGTCAGGGGCGCGAGCTCGGCTTTGTCAAGGGATCGGTACCCGACGCCTTTTTCGAGCCGCTGCCGGGCGACGAACTAGACACTTGGGAGTAGCCTTACTCGATACCCACGTGCTGCTGTGGGCGCTGATGGAACCCGAGAAGCTGAGCGCCCCTGCCCTGACCCATATTGAGGACCCTGCTACCCGTTTACTGGTCAGCAGTGCCAGCGCCTGGGAGATAAGCATCAAACACCATCTGGGCAAGCTGCAAGGTGCCGAAGCGGTGCTAGACGACTTCAGCGGACATCTAAAGCGTCTGCAAGTAGACATTCTCGCTATCTCCCTCGAGCACGCCCTGGCAGCCGGGGCACTGCCACGCCACCACCGTGACCCGTTCGACCGGATGCTCATCGCCCAGGCAAGGCTCGAGCGGGTAGCTTTGGTCTCGAGTGACCACGCGTTCGCAGCTTATGACGTCGAGGTTGTCTGGTAGACAACGCCACGCCCCACTTTGCCCAAGCGTTAGAACCGCGCCCTTAGAAAGAGGGCGCATCTTCTTTGTTGATCGGAGGACTCATGAATGGACAAAGCCGCACTCACGAAGAAGCTCGAGCTGCTCGCCAGCGGTCAGGAAAGCGCCAACGCGCCCATCGTCGAGGCGTATCTGGAGGACGAACATGCGCTCGGGGTCGGCAAGCTGCTAAACGAGGCGACCCACCGCTTTTATGGGAGCCGAACCCCCCTACTGCCTCCCTCGTCGTGCCTCCCGCTGCTGGACTGAGCCTGCCGAGTCTGGCGGGGACTCCCCCGCTCTACGCCGTTCACACCGACGTTCGTGAAGGCGCGCGCCTTACCCTGGGCCTCCTGGGGGCCGACGTGATCGACGCCGATGATTACAGAGGGGACGACGACCCCGCTTCGTTCATAGGGCGCAGCATCACAAGGTTGTGGACGCCTGAAACGCTCACCAGCTTCGACTACGGCTACACCTTCGCCACCGTTGAGGGTCAGCTCTACTTTTTGATCAGGGTCGACGGGACTCACTACCTCGACTTCGCCCCGGTGAAAGCGGTGTGCGACAGCGTACACCGGCAACTCGGACCCAGCCTGCTGACGCATCTTTACAGCCACACGCCGCTCACCCCCGCCTTTACCCCCGAGGTATGTTTTGAGTTCATCAGCATGATGTTCTGGGAAGGCTTCGACGACGCCGAGCATCTGCTCGAGCAGGCGCGCTATGAACTCGCCCAAAATCAGAACGTCGAACCCGACAGCGTTAGCGCAGAAGAGGCGGCGAGTTACGCCGACTCACACTACTTCACGCCCAGACGCGTCGATACCCTCATCGACAAGCGGTATCAAAACCCGGGCCTACTCTCGCTCACTTACTGCTCCAACTTGTGCCACCGTCACGGTCTGAGGAAGCTGGGCCGTGTGTGCGAGCTGCTGGGACGCCTCGAACGCCTAAGCGAAACCTTTCCCAGGGATACTGAACCCCTTTACGAAGACTCGGGTGACTATGGAATCTTCGCGGCCGTGATCGGGGTCCAAGCTGAAGATGACACCGAGAATCTGGTCACGGAGATCTACCGCGAACACGAGCAGCAAATGTGGCAGTACGGCGAGCTCGAGCCGGTCTACGCGCTGAAAATCGACACCGACGAGCCGGACACGTTGACCGACTTGAGAACGGCTTTGGGAGACGCTAAAGAGAGCCTCGAGCTGACGCAACAACTCTATGACACTCTGGAGGTCACTTCATGCCTGTCTCTGTAGACGCCGCTATAGGTCAGCAAAGCGTTGCCAAACTCGCCCGAGCCGTGCTCTTGTATCAGGACGAGCGAAGGGTCGATACCTTTGCCACCGTCCATCAGGTCACGGGCGTCGATGACGGCGCGCCAGTCCTGGCAGCAGGTCGGCTTCTGAACCCAGAAGAACTCAGGACGATCCACAAGGCGCTCTACAAAATGCAGCGGCTGTCGATCAACCCGCTTCACGTTCTCGCCAGCAGTCCTGAACGGCTGGTGTGGTTCGAGTCCGCCTGGCCCAGGGTGTTGTTTTTCGAGGGCCGGGACGCCTATCTAAACGAGCTCTCAGGGCGCACGTTTCCCCAACCCGCGTTGCTCTTTATCGCCGGGGAGCGGTGGCTCAAAGTCTTTGCGCTCGCGTCGAACGAACGACCCACAGCTGAGTCGGAGGTCTATACCGCGCCCTACTACAACACCAGTTCCGACGGCGTGTGTTTAGGATCTATGCCCCTGCCTACCGAGCTGAGTCCCGACGAGACCGACGCCTATTCTGCCGCCTTTTTCCACTCGGCGTTTACCCACGGCACCGCCCAGCGCCTGCTAACAGGTTGGGGTGGGTCTTATGGAGAACTGTGGACCCACGCTCACGAGGGCGGAACCTTCCCGGTGCAGCATCTCGTGCCGCTGAATATGGACGTGGAGGAAGTCATCAATGCTTAGCCACGCGCTTCATCCATACTTTCGTTACCGCGCCCGTTCCCCTCTCAGCGTCCTCGTGGTCGGGGCCGGGGGGAGCGGTAGCAAGCTCACCGTCGGCCTTAAAAACCTGCACGGCGCGCTCCTGGCGCTCGGTCATCCCGGTTTTCAAGTTGTGCTGGCCGATGGGGACACCGTAAGTACGAGCAACCTGGTCCGGCAATCGTTCTACCCCGCCGACGTCGGACTCAATAAGGCGACGGTACTCATCAACCGTATTAACCTCTCAACGGGTCTTACATGGGATGCGTACCCGCGCTACCTGGAAGTCGACGATCTCAGAAGGTCGAACGCCGACCTGGTGCTGAGCTGTGTAGATTCGCGTCAAGCCAGAGCGACCATAAAGCGTGGGCTAGCTTCTTACGGCGGCGTGGTGTACCATCTCGACCTCGGCAACACCCGTGACACCGGTCAGATGGTGCTGGGGTGTCCTCTTAACAGTTACAACCCGCGCAAAAAAGACCGCCTGAGAACGGCGTTCGAGCTTTTCCCCGAACTCACCGACACCACCTTGCCCGAAGACGACACCCCGAGCTGCTCGACGATGGAGGCTTTGGAAAAGCAAGACCTGTTTGTCAACGACACGCTCGTTACATCGGCGCTGGCGCTCCTCTGGCGGCTGCTGCGGCACGGTGAGATAGAGCACCACGGTTCGTTTGTAGACCTTAAAACCGGTTCGGTGCGTCCGCTTCCTATCGACCCGGCCTTGTGGCAGCGGCTCAGACGGCAAGGGCGCTAAATCAGCTGCGGCTCAAACTCGGCTATAAGCAATACGGGAAGGCACAGAAAAAACCTGTGCGCGTAACCCTACAGGTGGTCTCCTGAAACGCGAACAGGTCGAAGAGAAAACTGACTTGAGTATGCAGCTGGCTGCTTAAGACCAGCTTAAGATGGTGCGCGCGTGGGTGCGGCAAGCCACGGAGCGCACACCGATGAGAAAAAGGACGCGGGTTTTTCAGCAACAACTATCTTCACCTTAACCGCGACAGCCACCTCGAGTATCGCTACACTTGCAGGAACGTTTAGGTATGGGGCGCGCTCCAAGCGGTAAAGACGCGCCCACAGGCGCAACAAGGTAGCTATACAGAACAGGAGACACCGATGACCCGACCCACGACGCCGAGCAGTTTTCAAGAAGCCATCTTCCGCTTTGTACAGTCGGGCAGCGGTCACGGCGTCATTATGGCAACTGCTGGGAGCGGCAAGAGCACGACCCTGGTCGAGGTCGCTAACCGGTTGCCCGCAGACGTTAGCGCCTGTTTTCTGGCGTTCAACGCCTCGGCAGCCAAACAGCTCAAAGACCGCTTGCCAGAGCACGTCACCGCCCGCACTGTCCACGCCCTCGCGCTTAAGACGCTGAGTGCTGCGGCCAAGGGACGCAAGTTCGCAGCGGTACAACCACGCAAATATCATGACCTCGTTCGGTCACGGTTACACAACACCGAGGCGCACTACCGCGTTTCGCCGGAGACGGCTGCCCAAGCCGTTCACTACCTGCGCGAACTGACGCACTACGCCCGCGTCAACCTGGCTCAAGAGGAAGACCCAGGCGTTTTGTACAGGCTTGCTCAAACCTATGGGTTCCGAGCCCCCGATCACCCCAAACTAGTCGTCGATCTGCACGCCCAGCTGTGGGGCATCTTGCGTGACGGTGTAGCGCTCACTCTTATAGGTGCTTATGATTTTACCGACATGATCTACGCCCCGGTGGTTGCAGGCCACTCCCCTGCTCAGCACTTCGATCTGGTGTGTGTAGACGAAGCGCAAGACCTCTCCCCTATGCAGCTCGCTTTTATCCGGCGTCTCCCCTCCCCTACCGGAAGGTTGCTCTTTGTCGGTGATGCAAACCAGGCGATCTACGGTTTTGCCGGGGCGGATACGCGGGCAATGAACCGGATTATCGAGCAGACCGAAGCTACCGTGTTGCCCCTTTCGGTCACGTACCGCTGTCCGAAGAAGCATGTACGCTTTGCCCGGAGGTTTGCCCCTGACATCCAGGCGGCCCCGAACGCAGCCGAGGGTCAGATCACCGCCATCACCGAAAGGTCGCTTTTCAAGCATGTAACCCCCGGAGACCTGGTGCTCTGCCGTATCAACGCGCCACTGGTCGAGACCTGTCTACAACTCATCCAACGGCGTATCCCCGCTCAGGTGCTGGGGCGCGACGTCGCCGGAAAACTCCTAACCGACGCCAAGCTGGTTTTCAAGGCGGGGCTCGAGGACTGGAAAGCCAAGCTGAACCGTTTCGAGTCACGCGAAGTCGCCTCGGTAGCGCGCTCCAACTTGCCCCAGGACGTCATCGAACGCGTCATCTATCGACGGGAGGATGAACTGGCGTGTTTGCGCGCCCTGACAAAGGACGCGATAAGAGGTGGCGTAACGACCCTGCGTGGGCTCACCGCACGCATCGACAGCTTGTTCGGAGACGCCGATGGGGTAGTCACCCTCTCGACCGTCCACAAAGCCAAGGGCAAAGAGGCAGAAAACGTCTTTATCCTTCTCCCCCACTTGATGCCCCTACCCCACGCTGAAACGCCCGGGGAGCGTGACGCCGAGGACTGTGTGCGGTTCGTGGCTGTGACACGCTCGAAGAATAAGCTCGTATTTGTAGAGCCAGAGAGCATTGACAGATCTTGTGCTTGGTGGCGAAGTATTGGACCCCAGTATGCTCCCAAGACTGACGCCCTGCTCTTGGTTTAAGCCCTTTCACGGCTCCAAAAACCTGAACGGTATTTGCTGACTGAAATTTGTAAGTACGTAAGTATTTTAGTACCTAAGTATTTTAGTATATTAGTATTTGAGTTAAAAAGTACCTAGGTTCTATAGTTCTTTCAGTCCGTTGAGCCACGCCTCGAGTGCTTCGGTAGTAATCTCAGAGATGTCACGCTCGAGCGTCACGCTTGCCATTTTTATGCGCTTGTGTAGGTCAGTCGACACGATAGCCTTGAGTTGCTTCGCGTCGCCGCGCTTAAGCTTTTGAGAAAGGCTATCGACTTCGGCAAGTCGGTTAGGGCCAGTTATTAAAGGTTCGAGCTCTCGCGGTGCCTCACTAGTCTTACGTTGCGCCAAGTCACTGAACTTACTACTCACAGCTCCAGTTCCCTTCCCGCCGACACGTAATCCAGCCAGGCCATTCCCGCCCGAGGATCCGCCACCTCATGTACAATGCTTCCCGCCAACGCCGCTTTTTGAAACGCCTTAGCACGACGGATCTGAGCTCGAAGAACCTTAACTCCCTCGCCTTGGAGCATTTGACGAGCCTCTTCAGCATCCTTTTCGGGATATGGTGGACAAATTGTAAGGAGAACCCGAATACGGTCATGTGCGTCGCCCAACATCCGAACCATTTGCAGAAGAGAAGTAAGCGCTAGCGCCTCTGGCGTTGTCGGTAATACCAAGATGTCTGATGCTTTTGCGAGCGCCCTGACATCTGCTGGATCGGCACGAGCTGGTGTGTCGATAACCAAATGCTCATACTCGGTCTGAATAAGATGTCGCTCGTTTTCCATAATTACAGCGAATGGCAACTTGGCAGGCTCTGCCCAAGCACTTGCACTTTGGTTCGGATCGTCGTCGATTAAGAGAGTTGGTTTTTTATCGGATAGTATTGCGGCCAAATGCACCGCAGTTGTGGTCTTTCCTACTCCACCCTTAAAGCTTGCCACCGTCACAATCATACGCAAGTCTATGGTACATGAGTGAAAAAGTAAATAGATACATGAGTAGAAAAGTAGATAGATACACAAGTATTTAAGTATTTAGGTAATACGTAAGTATATACATAGTAAAAGACCTGAGTATTTGAATACTTGTGTAATCACGTACCTCTCTCATATGTGGACGCAGATCCGGACGAAGAAGTCCGTTCCTTCACAGTCAACAATGTTGTCTGGAACGTTCAAGACTCTCGGTTTTCGCGCAGCAAACAATGGGTGGAATTACGATTTGAGGAGCGTAAAGACAATAGAACTTGTAATGTATTAGTCGACTATCTCGAGAACTGCCAGCTCTGCTATGAACTTAGCGTTGCGCCCTTTGTTAAAAGCGACCTCAACAACCTCACCTATGCTTTCATTACTTACACCTGTCACCTTACCGCTGCCGTGCAGCTTGTGCCAGACCCTGGTACCACGCGCGAGCCGACCATCTTGCTTCGGGTCGTAACGGCGTCGCTGTCCGTCTTCTACAGGTGACGTGTTATCACGCAACTTGTGAAGCACACCGAGCTTTCGCGCACACGCTTCGACCTTGGCTTCATCAGGCTTGGTAAGGTGCGTGAGCCGCCGCTCGAGTTCACGGGGGAGAGGCGGAAGACTCTTCTTTTCCCAGGCCAGGTTTGCAGCCAGCATCCACTGGGCAAGGTGACGTTGTTGGGACGCCTCTATACCGCTCCAAACGTCTACATAACGGTCGAGGTAGCGGTACACCTCGACTACCGCAACAGCTTCTGCCGCGCCCCACTGATCCAGCGGTTTAGCGAACGCTTCTCTACTCGCCTGGGCAGCCTTACGGAGGTTGCCCAGACCCTCCATAAAGATGCTGGGGGGGCGGTTCTTCACCACGTGCAGCTCGAGAGTCGCTTTGGTTCTCGTCAGCGCGACGTAAAACAGCCTGCGCTCTTCGCTCAAGTCGGTGTCGTTACCCCCGGCCGGGATGTGACCATAGTTCACCGCCGGAACGATGACGTGCGGCCACTCGAGCCCCTTGGCTCGGAAGATGCTCGAGATCACCACCTGCACCCCGCGCGTCCCGTTGTGGGCAGCTCTTGCCTGTTCGATCTGAGTTAGCAAGCTCGCCGCGTCGCCTTTGCCGCGCGCATACTCGGTAAACGCCTCGACGTTTTGCGCCTTGCCCTGTCCGGTCTCGACAAAGCCGCTGTTCTCGAGCAAGAACTTTTTGTACTCGAGGCGGCTTTCGAGCTCGAGCAAAAGCGCGTAGGCGCTCGTACCTTTCGCTATCGCCTCGGCGAGCCAGGCCAGCGTCTGACCCAAGGCGACGAGTTTAGGTCCGGCGTAGCCGCTCACGCCCCCGGCCGTTAGCAGGGCCACACTGGGCGGCGTACCTTGAACCAGGATGTCTCTCAGCAGCGCGTCGGCAGCGTCCCGGCGTACGTAGCGTTTCGGCGTCCGCACCACGTCCCACCAGATTTCACTGAGTTGCGCTTTATCGGCGGCGCTGATAGGTCCGTCGGCGGCGCGGCGCTCGATCAGCGCGACCTGGAGATACTTGAGTAGCAGGGTGTTCTCAGGACGGTCATAGAACGGGACGTTGCCGACGATCTTGTAGGGGATACCCTCGGCGATCAGCGCCGTCTCCACAGCACCCGTCTCGGCGTACAGGCGTACCAGCACGGCAATCTGGTCGGCTCTCAAGCCTCCGTCGATAGCACTGCGGACGTTCTCGGCTATCTGTACTCCCATCTCATCGGCGGAATCGTGAGAAGCGATGATCGTTTCACCACCGAAGCCGCGAACAGGGGAGAGCTGCTTGGGGGCGCGTACCCGGTTTCTCTGGATAACGTGGTTTGCCAGGATGGTGTGCTCGGCGTAGCAACGGAAGTTGTCCGAGATGCGGTAGGTGGTCGCGCCGTAACGTTTGGCAAAGTTCAGAATGAAGCTGTTCGAGGCTTTGCGGAAGCCGAAGATACCCTGGTCATCATCTCCGCACACCATGACGTTCTTATGACCCGAAACGAGGACGTCCAAAAGCTCTACTTGACTGAGATTCGTGTCCTGAAACTCGTCGACGAGTACCGCGTCGTACAGGCTCTGATACCGCTTTGCTAGAGACGGATACAGCACCAGCCTGACCCACGCCTCGGGTACGAGGTCGTCGAAAGTCAGCACACCCATGTCGAGCCGCACCTGTTCGTAAAACTCGAACAGGCCCAGATACCAGGCGAGGGTAGAGGGTGGTTCCGCCACGCTCGCCATCGTGCCTTGGGGCAGCTCTTTGTAACGCATCCTGGTAAACGCCAGCGTCGCCTTGCAGCCGCCGACGTAGGCAAAGAAGTCCTCACGGTCGAGCGAGTCGAGCTCGGCCAGGAATGGAGCTCGGCTCGAGCGGGCCAGCGTGAGCGCGCCGTTGAGGATGGCATGGGGTGCTGTTTCAACGTCCTCGGGCAGCTTGAGTACCGGCCCCAGCTTCAGTTTCTGGGCGTCACGGAGGATCTGATACGCCAGTCCGTGCAGCGTCTTGACGTGTACCGCGTTGGCGTGGGGAAACGTCGAGAGCGCCCTTTTGAGGTCGGTAACGGTAGCCTTGCTGAAGCTCGTAGCAAGGATACGCTCGGGCTTAAAGACGCGCTCGCGGACCAGCCGTTCGATTCGTCTGACCATCGTCGTGGTTTTGCCCGCCCCGGCAACGGCAAAGACGAGCGCCGGTCCCAGGTCGTGATCGACGATGCTTTGCTGTTCTCCTGTAAGCCTCACCACGTCTTATGGTACCCCGAAGCAAACCGTATGTCAGCTATAATATGCGTCTACATGGGCATTCAGGGCGTTTCGGCAGCAGTTCCATCTTTTCAACTCAAAGGCGAAGGGGCAGGACCGCTACCCCCTGTGCTTCAGCAGTACGTCGGCTTCAAAGAGCAGTTCCCCGACTACCTCTTGCTAAGCCAGACGGGGGGCTTTTACGAAACGTTCGGTGAGGACGCCGAGGTGCTCGCAGGGATAGCCAACCTGGCCCTCACCAGAAAGACCACCAAGGAGTTCGTCACACCGATGGCGGGAGTTCCGGTTCACGCTCTGGACGTGCAGATCGAACGGTGTCTCAACGCGGGTCTTAAAGTAGCCATCGCCGATCAAGTAGGGGAGGCCGAGGGCGAAGGCGTGATGACGCGGGCGATAAGCCAGCTCATTACGCCTGGGACCGTAACCGACGAGCACCTGCTGAGCGCCGAGGCGAACTATCTGGCCGGGGTGGTGTTTCGGGAGGGTGAATACGCCCTCTCCCTGCTCGACTTGAGTACGGGGGAGTTCACCGGGACGCTCGTCGCTAAGGCGTCGTCACTGCTAGCCGAGGTGCAGCGTTTCGCCCCCCGGGAGATCGTGCTCGAGCCGGAGACCGCAGAGGACCAAGGCTTGAAAGAGGCGCTCGGTCAGCTCGCGCTGGTCTCCGTGCCGAGCAACCTCGAGCTTGGCGAGGCGCAGCAGCTGCTCGAGACGCAACTCCGGCGCGTGCCGGAACGCTTGACTCGCCCTGCCCTGGCACTCGCCGCCGCCGGGGTGCTCCACTACGCCGGGGAGGCGCAGCAGGGGCAGCTCGCCGTCGACCGCTTTGTACCTTACGACGTAGCCGACGCCATGATGCTGGGCGCGTCGGCGCTGACGAGCTTGGAGGTGTTCAGCCCGGTTTCGGCGTCCGGGGGCGACGTCGGCAGAGTCCGAACCCTGTATGACGCCCTGAACCTGTGCCGTTCAGCTCCCGGGAAAAGGCAGCTGAGGAGTTGGCTGCAACGCCCCCTGATCGACCCCAAGGGGATCGAGTCACGCTTAGACGCGGTAGAGCTCTTCTACAACGACCGTTCTTTGCGCGGACAGGTGCGGAAGTTATTGTCGCAGGTTCAGGACCTGGAACGTACCGCGACCAGACTCGGCAACCAGAAAGCGGGACCGCGCGACCTCAAGGCGCTCGAGAAAACACTGGTCGTCGTGCCAGAGTTGCAAAACGCCATGACCAAACACGTCGCCGTTCACGCCTGGCTCAAAGAGCGCAGACCGCTCATCGACGACCTCACCGCCACGATTGCCGGGACCATCCAGGACGACGCGCCGGTCAAGGCTAGCCAGGGGGGTTACATCAAGGCCGGGTACGACGCCGAGCTCGACAGCTTGAGGCGTACCGCCGAGGACGCGCAGAGGTGGTTCGACGAGCAGGAGCTCGAAGAACGTAAGATTACTGGCATCGGCAACTTGAGAATCGGCATGAACCATGCGCTTGGCATCTACCTCGAGGTGGGTAAAGCGCAACAGGGGCAGGTTTCAAAAGACTACGAACACCTCCAGACGCTCAAGGACAAGGTGAGGTTCACCAAAGCCGGTCTCCGCGCCCGCTACGCCGAGCAGCAGGTAGCGGGGGAACGAGCCAGGGAACGAGAGCAAGAGCTCCTGAGTGGGCTTCTGGGTAAGTTGTCAGAGCACACCGACAGCCTCAAGCTGCTCAGCAAGATGATTGCGCGCGTCGACGTCTACGCGGCTTTAGCCGAGGTGGCGGCTGTTCACAACTACGTCAGGCCCCAACTGGGTACGAGCGAGCTGGTCATCGAAGGTGGACGGCATCCTGTCGTCGAACGCCACGCCCGCTTTATGCGAAACGACCTCGAGTTGAGCCCCGACGTGAGCTTGATCGTCCTGACAGGGCCGAACATGAGCGGCAAGAGCACCTACTTGCGGCAAACAGCCCTTATCAGCATCATGGCGCAGGTGGGCTCGTTCGTCCCGGCGCAGCGGGCGAGTCTGCCCATCTTCGAGCGCATCTATACCCGCATCGGGGCCAACGACGATCTCGCCGGGGGACGCAGCACCTTTTTCGTCGAGGCCGAGGAGCTGGCCCACATCCTGGGTACGGCCACTGCACGCTGTCTGGTCCTGCTCGACGAGGTAGGTCGGGGTACCAGCACCTATGACGGCTTGGCGATTGCCACAGCGGCCACTGAGTACCTGCACGACCACTTGCGAGCCTTTACCCTGTTCGCTACCCATTACGCCGAACTGACCGAGGTCGCCGAAACGTTGGAACGAGCCGAGAACCGACACGTGGCGGCTGAAGAGGAGGGTGGAGAGCTGGTTTTTTATCACCAGGTCTTGCCGGGACCCGCGAGCCGCTCGTACGGGATCGAGGTAGCGCAGCTCGCAGGGATGCCGCAGCAAGTCGTCGGTCGGGCCAAAGAGGTGCTGGCGTCGCTACAACGTTCCAGGGAGGACCTGTAAGTGACCGCAGAGTTCCGTTTTCTCCCCCTTGGCGGAACCAACGTCGGCGCGTCGTGCTACCTCTACGAGCTGGGCAGTACAAGGCTGCTGATCGACTGCGGGATTCAGCCGGGACTCTTGGGTGAAGCGTCTCTACCGAGGCTCGAGCTGCTTGCCGAACATCGCCCCGACGCGCTAATCATCACCCACGCCCACAGCGACCATATCGGCGCGCTAGCGGTCCTCAAGCTGATACTCCCGGACTTGCCCGTGTTTATGACAGGCGCAACCGCCCGCATCACCCTGCCGATGCTTTTAGACGCGGCCAAGGTCGCCGGGCGCAGCGGGTCGCCGATGTTTACCGAGGCCGACGTGGTGAAAGCGTTGCAGCAGGTCTCGACCATCTCACCGGACGTACCTTTCGAGATCGGTGAGGTGACGCTGACTCCCAGAAGAGGGGGTCATATCGTCGGGGCTGTGGGACTAATGCTCGAGCACAAGGGCGGCTTCCGCATCTGGCACACCGCCGACTTCAATACAGTGGTCACCCCGACTACCGACGCGGCGTACCAGCCCCCGGAGCCCGAAGCGGTCGATGTGGTGGTCACAGAGACGACCTACGGCAACCTCGAGCTGCCGAGCCGTAAAAAACAAAACGGCGACTTTATCACGCAGGTCAAAAAGGTTCTCGGCGGGGGTGGGAGGGTGTTGGTCCCGACCTTTGCGTTAGGACGCGCTCAAGATGTACTCCTGACCCTGACCCGGCAGCTGCCCGGAACCGCGATTTATCTGGACGGTCTGACCCGCGCCATCACCCAACTTTTTGCCGCCATGCCCGAGCACCTGCCCGCGGGGGTACAGAATCAACTCGAGAACGGCACCAACCCGTTTTTTCCCTCAAACGTCCATCTCGTCGAGGGTCGCCGTGAGCGTGAGGCGGTCATCCACAACCCCGAGCCCGCTGTTATCCTGGCGAGTAGCGGGATGCTCTCGCAGGGCGTCTCACCCCTTTACGCCAGACACGTGCTGAAAGAACCGGCGAGCGCGGTCTTGATCGTCGGCTATCAGGACGCCGAGAGTGCCGGGAGACAGCTTCTGGAGGGCCGTGACGAGCTCGTCCTGAACGGTGAGGCAATCACCGTCAGCAGCCATATCGAGCGTTTCTATCTCTCCGCTCACGCCGACCGCTTGGGCATCGCTAAGCACCTCAGCGGTTACCCTTCCGAACGCCTGGTGCTTACTCACGGTGACGGGGGAGCGCGTGAGGCGATCTTCGAGTTGTTCCGCAAGGAGCGGCACGTCGACCGTCCCCGGGTAGGCGAGTGGGTCGACCTGACCGGGGAGACCAGGCGCAGGAAAACGGCACCCTTGCCCCTACCCGCGTCTCAGCCTGCACCCAAACGCAGCGCCACCCGGATCAGGCGTTTCAAGACCGAGGTCGTCATCGCGCGCGAGGGAAACAGGCTCATGCTCGAGTTGCCCAAGACCTTCGATAAGACGCTGATCCCTGAAGGTCGGTACCGACTCGAGGCGCAGATGGCTGCGATTGCCAAACTTAAACTGATCGAGCGGCCGGGGGATGCGCTCACTGCCGAAGAAGAGGTAGAGGCAGACGAGGCCGAAAAAGAGCTAGTCTAGCTCGGCAAACAGCGGTACCGCGTAGACCCGCCTGTCACCTTCAGGGATGAGCTGATCGGTCTGCAACCCCAGCAGCCTGACGCTTTGCTCCAGCTCAAGCTTATTTTCAATGATGCGAGCAGCTACCCGGCTCAGGACGGTAGCTTCCTGTGTGGGTCGTACCAGGGGCATTCTCCGGGTGAGCAGCTCGAACGAGGTCGTTTTGACCTTGACGATGACGTTGCCTGCTTGCACATCGGCTTTAACGAGTCGCCGCGCCAACATCTCAGCAACCGCGGGCAGTTCGGCGATCAGCGCGCCCTGTGAGGTGACGTCTCGCTCGAACGTCGTCTCAGCGCCGATACTCTTACGCAGCCGGTTAGGGTTGACGGGCCGCTCGTCGATCCCCCTGGCAATGTCGTAGAGGTAGCCTCCGTGCTTGCCGAAGCGGTCTACGAGAAACTCCCTTGTCTGCTCACGCAGGTCCTGACCGGTGTGGATTCCAAAGGTTTCAAGGCGCGCCGCCGTCTTGGGTCCGACACCGAAGAACGCACTCACAGGAAGGGTGGGGATGAGCTGGTGGGCGTCGTCGGGCGTAATGACCGTCTGCCCGTTCGGTTTGTTCATGCCTGAGCCGAGCTTGGCGAGAAACTTGCAGTAGCTGATCCCTACCGAAGCTGTGAGTCCTACCTCGTCCCTGATGTCCTCCCGTATGCGCTGGGCGAGAAGCGTTCCCGACGGCGGTCCCTGTTTCGGTTCGGTCACGTCCAGATACGCTTCGTCTAAAGATAACGGTTCGATCAGGTCGGTATAGCGGGCGAAGACTTCATGAATCTTTTGCGACTCGCGCCGGTACACCTCCATACGGATAGGAACAACGATGAGTTGTGGACACAAGCGTTTGGCGGTGGCAACGGGCATCGCGCTCCCGACACCGAAACGGCGCGCTTCGTACGACGCTGTGGTGAGGACCCCGCGCGCACCGTCCTTACCGACCGCTACTGGTTTCCCTCGCAAGTCGGGATCGTCGCGCTGTTCGATCTGCGCGTAGTAGGCGTCAAGGTCGGCGTGAAGAATCTTCCGCACACCTGATTATCGGTGAGCAAGATGGTAACGGGTGTCTGCTAACTCAACCGGCGATCTACAAGAAACTTTTAGACGGGCTCGAGCAAAGCCGCGGTGTTGTTCTTAGGCGAATTGACCGCCCTTGAAACCGGGTAAGCCTGCATCTCACCCGGATAGGGACGCATTAAGCTCTGTACCTCTTCAGGATCGGTGATGCCGGGGTCTAACCAGGTGTCGTAGTCTTCCGGGGACAAGATGACCGGCATCCGGTCGTGCAGCGTCGCCATCAGCTCGTTAGGGGTGGTGGTGAGGATGGTACAGCTCAGCACTTCATCACGCCACACGTCGTAGAGTCCGGCAAAACCGATAGGCTCACCCCCGGAGAGCTGAATGTAATGGGGCGTCTTGGTTTCGCCACTCTGATGCGACCACTCATAAAAACCCGAGGCCGGGACGATGGCCCGCTGGTAGCGCAGGGGCTTCTTGAACGAAGCTTTTTCTGCGGCATTTTCGCTTCTTGCGTTAAATGTACTCGCCTTAAACGCCTGACGATCTTTAACCCAGCTCGGCAACATGCCCCACTGTGCCGCACTTACAACACGCTCGCCCCCTTGCTCAAGTACCATCGGGATGGTCTGGGTAGGGGCGATGTTGTAGCTCGAGAACTCAAACGCCTCCTGCTCGACGCCGTAGTGTTTGCCGTAGTCTTTTGTAGAAAGGGTATACCGTCCGCACATCAAACAACCTCCGTTTTGCTGGTCTCTTTACCCTGGGCATCGACAAGTTGGTCTGCTCTTATTGTCCACGCCCTGCCGCGCTTTTCAAGTTGTCCGGAGACGACCAGCACCCGCGCTTCACGCAACACGTCGCGTTCTTTCTGCCACAAATCAGGGGACAAAACGACCTGAAGCCGCAGCGGGCCATCCTCTACGACGTAGAAAGCAAAGCCTTTAGCTGTCGGTGGTCTTTGCTTGGCGATCACCACCCCGGCAGTCGTCACGTAACCGTGGTGTGGAAGCCGCACCATAGGCACAGCGCCTAGAGCGAGGAGCTGCTGCCGCATTAAGTCGACGGGATGCACACCCCATTCATTGAGAGCTTTCAGCCGGTAGTCCCACGTGATCTGCTCTCTAACAGTTAGTTCGGGCAGCGGCGGGGTGTCGGGCAACGCAGAGAACATCGGCTTTTGTGCAGGTGGCTGAACGTGAACGAGTGCGCCGATCTGATACAGCGCGTCGCGCCGTTCCTGAAGGCTATCGAACGCCCCGGCGCGCGCCAGAGCCTCCAACGTGTCCCGGTCTAACTGAACTCTTTCGTAGAGATCTCTCACGCCGCTGTACGATCCCCCACGGAGGCGCTCGAGCACAACCTTTCGAGCGACCCTTTCCGACACAGCCTTGATGCTCGTCAGGGGAACCCGAATGCTCTTGCTGCCGTCGTCATCACGGCTTACTCCGTAGTGCAGCCCGGACAGGTTGATGTGAACCCTGGAGAAGCTGACGCCCTTCCGCCGAGCTTCTTGCATGAGTGTTGCTCGCGGCCACATACCGGGGTCTTCAGTCAGCAGGGCAGCGAAATACTCGGCGGGGTAGTGGTGGCGGAGCCACGCGGACGTATACGCGTGTTGACCGAAGGCCCACGCGTGGCTCTCAGCAAAGCCGAAGCCCTTAAAGGCAGAAACCATACCCCAAAGAGCGCGCGCGGTCGGCGCGCCCAAGCCTGTCTTTTGCTGCGCGCCCTCGATAAAGCGTCGCTTCTCTCCCTCTATCTCGTCGTCCTCTTCGTAGCTGCTCACCGCCTTCCGGAAACGTTCGGCGTCGTTCCACGAGAAGCCCGCGATCTGGACGGCGATCCTCATCACGTCCTCCTGAAAAAGCAGGACGCCGTAGGATTTCTTGAGAATGGGCTCGAGGCACGGATGCAAGTAGGTCACGGGCTCGAGACCTTTCTTTCTTCTGACGTAAGGGTGGACGGTGCCGCTCTGGATCGGCCCCGGTCTGATGAGCGCGACCTGATGGGCCAGATCGAGAAAACTTTGGGGCTGCACATCGACGGTAATACGGGTCTGCGCTGGACTTTCTATCTGAAAGAGCCCCATCGTGTCACCGTGCTGGACGGCTTTCCACACGTCAGGGTCGTCGGGCAGATCGGTCAGCGTCAGCCATGTACCTTCCGTGCGTAAGACCTCCTCCCGGCAACGTTCAAACACGCCGAGCATTCGCAGGCCCAGCAAGTCGAGCTTGATGAGCCCCAGCGCCTCGGCGTCGTCCTTGTCGAACTGGAGAAGCCGGATACCCCCCGACGAGTGCTCGAGTGGTGAGTAGTGGGCCAGAGGGTAGCGCGACAGCACGACGCCGCCCGAATGGGGAGCGATATGACGGACGAAACCTTTCTCCATCAGCTCGAGTAGCTGCAAAAGGACCTCTTTAACGGGAGCGTCTTTCAAAACCTTATCGAACACAGCCCCAGCTTCACGCGCCCGGTGAGGCCGCAGGTGCCGGTAGTCTCTGCCGAGCGTCTTACTGAGGGTATTCCGCAATGTCGGGGGGATGCCGAGACCACGCCCAAGGTCCTGCACGGCCAGGGGCAACCTGTAAGTGATCTTGTTGCACACCATCGCCTCGGTCTCGCTGCCAAAGCGTTCTTCTACCCACGCCAGTACCTCGTCACGCCGGGATGAACCGATGTCGATGTCGATGTCGGGGAGCGATGTACGACCTGTATGTAAAAAGCGCTGAAACAGAAGGTCGTGTTTTACCGGATCGGTACCGGTGATGCCGAGCAAATAGCACACTACACTGGCCGCGGCGCTGCCCCTGCCTGAAGCGACGATGCCCCGTGAACGGCAAAAGTCGGTGACTTCGGCGGCCACCAGAAAGAACTCACTGAGACCGAGGGCTTTCATGGTGGCGAGCTCGTGCTCGAGCCTGGTCTTAGCAACCGTAAATCTTTCACCGCCGTATTTCTCGGTCAGGGCTCCGTATAGACGTTCATCCAGGTGTTGCTCGAGCGTGACGCCTTTAGGAATGCGCGCCGCCGGGGGGGTGAGGCGTTCAGCCAAAAGCTCCAGCTCGCACGCCTGCACGATGGTCTCGGCGTTCGCTACACCTTCGGGGAACGGTAGAGGAGGCTGTGGCAGCTTGTTCCAGGCGCAGGGATCGGGAACCGCCAGACAGTCGTTCTGCGGCCTTGACCGGTGGGGGTCGTGGACGGTGATCCCGAGGCGAGCGCAGACCAGCGTGTCGTAGAGCGGGTGCAGGTCGGGCGTGGCGAAACGGACTTCAGGAGCAGAGACGACCGGTACGCCCTGACTCCGGGCGAAGTCGCGGAGCTTGCGCGCGCGCAGGAGGTCTTGAGGGTACGCGCCGTAGTAGAGCTGCACATACAAACGCTCGGGGAACGCGCCTTTGAGAGTGCTCAGCAGCTGCTCAGCCTGAATGATCTTGCGCTCCGCCAACAGCCGGGTCGGGAAGCCGTCTCTACCCCCGGTGACACAAATGAGGTCGGCGGTATGCGCCAGCAGCACGGGTAGCGTCACCTGTTTGTCGTCGTCGGCGTGGACGGTGGTGAGCAGATTACACAGGGTCTCGTAACCGTTTCGGTTCATAGCGATAAGACCCAGAGGGTAGATGTTTGTGTCCCCCTTTAGCTGCACCGTCGCGCCGATCAGCACTTTGACGCCGTGCTTTTTCCCTGCCCGCTGCGCTTCGACTGTCCCATAGACGCCGTTGTCATCGACCAGGGCGATTGCGTTGTAGCCCAACTCGGCAGCCCGTTCGACAATCTTCGAGGGGCTCGAGGCTCCCGTACCGAATGAAAAGTGGGAGTGGCAGTCAAGCAGCGCGGACATACGCATCAGTCACTGATCCGGGACAGAACCCAGCTCTCTAGCGACCTATACACTTCGACGACGTGACCGGACTCGAGCTCGAGGAGGTAGTAATCCCTCGGCGCTTCACCCTGCCACCAGCGGCCCCCGTAGCACCAGGCGTCGAGGATATAGCGAACCTCAACTGGTCGCCGAGGACCTTCAAGCTTCGATGGCTGACCGTTCAAGTTTGTCGTGATGTTCACCGCTTGATGGACTTGCTTCACGCATTACCTCCTCTCCAGTCGAACGGACGACGAAACGAGTCCTGTGCTCACTCGCCAAAGCGTAGGGGTCATCCTGGGACAATTTGAGGATGGCTCCGGGGTATCGCGCCTCTACTGCTGCCACGGCTTGCTCGAGCCGTTCCTTGTGCGGCCATAGCGCCCCCTGTTTGGCAGGTCGAGAAAGACCGCTCAGCTCGAGGGTCAGCGCGTCGATCCCCAGAGGCTGGGCGTGCGTGTCCTCTAGGGTCAGCAGGGCCAGACGGATGATCTCCCCGGCGTGGCGTAGTGACGCTTTAGCGATGCGGGTCGCTTTTAGCTCGAGGCCCTGGCAGCGCGCTATCACCGTCAACCGTGAAGCGGCGCGGTTTTCCAGCTTTACAGAAAGATGTAATTCCAGTCTGGCGATGGCCTGCTGCAACTCGCCCGGCTCAGACACCGGATCATCAAACACGAGATGCGCGCTGAGGCGGGGTGCGGGGGTATAGCGCCCCAGCTGCGTACGATGCGGCCCGAACAAATAAGGGAGCAGCCCTTTCCCCTCCGGCCCGAGGTACGCCGTGACCTGGGACTTTTTCCAGTCTCTGAGTTGCCCGACCTGCTCGACGCCGAGCCAGGTCAGCCGCTCGAGCGTCCCGGCGGCGAGTCCGAGACCCTTCAAGATATAGAGCGGTAGCGCGCCCAGAAGCAGCTCTTGCCTATCAGCTGCTACCGACCTGACCCGACCGGGGGAGGAAATTAGGGCGGCGATCACGGCAATCTCTACGCTCTCCGCCAACCCCACCCGCACGTTGTACGACTCGGCCAGCTGCGCCGCGTCGGGCGGCTCGAGCGCCATCAGTACCCTGCCCTGTGAAGGTGACTCGAGCACGCAGGTCAGACCTGACAGCTCCTCGACGATCCGTTCCCAACTTGCCGCCAGATAGGGACTTGCCGCCTCGACCACTTCCAGATCGGGCGCTTTGGTAAGTGCAGTAGCGAGGCTCGAGCCCGTGGTAACGCCCAGCTGTTTAGCTGTTTTGGAGGCGTGGACGACTCGGCTTTTGCAAACCGACGCCAGCGGAACCACCCCTAAAGAAGGCGTCTCCCAAAGGGCCAGCCAGAGGGGGAAAGGTTCAAATAGGGCTGCCATCAGCACGGCCCTGATGTCGTGTGGGACGGTGTAAGTCGCCTGTTCGTGCTAGAATAGGGGTAGGGCGTAAACACCTCCAAAGTGTCTATAGCTCGCTTCAGGGACACACGGTTTCCTACCAAAGAATGACGTGTGTCCCTCTCTTTTTACAGTGGGTGCTAGTTCATATCACCTGCCCCTTGCAGTAGATCGCCAATCACGTCTCCCCGCAGAAGTCCTGAGAAAACCCCATCGACGACGACCCGTGAAGCTTCGACCTCAGTCGAAGGGTACGCCGGGTTATGCGCCCTTAGCAGCACCGTCTCTGGACTCACGTAGAGGTCGAGATACTTTAACGTGGCGTCGCTCCGGTCGACCCGCACCGCGCAGATGTCGCCACCCTTGTGGGGTCGCTTTTTAAGCAGCACCACATCGCCTGCCTGGATAAGGTCGGCCATCGAATCGCCTTGCACGCGCAACCCGAAGCGACCAGGGTGCGACGGCAGCTGCAAATAGCCTTCGGGATACTCGAGCGCTTCAGACAGTGGTCCGGCAGCGATATGACCAACCACAGGTACCCCGGCGCTCAGCAGCCGGATCGAGGGTGTGCGACCACGACCCCGGCTAAGGAGTTCGATATGACCTTTGCGGGCGAGCGCGTCCAGGTGTTCACGCATCGTCGTATCAGTGACGCCAAAAGTCGCACCTAAAGCGCGGATATTGACGTCTCTCGCTCTCACCTGGTTTCCCAATGCTCCTAGGATTTTGGCTTGTAACTCGGTCAAGCCCTGCACGGTCTACCCCTTGCTACCCTCTTTATTCAAGGGTACACTCAAGATAGACGCAAAAGCTGCACGCTGTCAAGCGACGAAAGTCGCATTTGGGCGTTTAGCAAGGGGATTCGCTAAGGTAGAGTGCGATACCGGGAGAGGGTGGTCAGCTATGGAAGGTGAATACTACGTTGTCGATCAGCTCGAGGGAGACATTGCCGTTTTGGAAATGCCTGATAGAGAGCGGCTCGAGATAGCCAGGGACGACCTCCCTGAAGACGCCGAAGAAGGCTCGATGCTCGTTCGACACGAGGACGAAGAGGGCAACGTCAGCTTCACCGTCGATCACGAGGCAGGCGCTGAACGGCAGGGGGAGATGGAGGCGCTGCGGGCGTCGTTACCGAAGGCCCCGGAGGGCGACCTCTAGGTGCAGCGGTTTGTTACCGCGCTCTTCGCTCTCGCGCTGCTATGCGGGTGTGCAGGGCAGGCGCAGTCGGGAGGCACGCTCGAGCTTCGGTTCCTCGACGTTGGGCAGGGTGACAGCATCTTGATTACGAGTCCGTCAGGGCAGAACGTGCTGATCGACGGCGGTCGTAAAGATGACGAAGTGCTCGACTACCTGCAAGCTATCGGTGTAGAAGGCGTCTATATGGTGATCGCCACACACCCCGACGCCGACCACATCGGGGGGCTCGAGGCGGTGGTGCGCTATTACCGACCGCCGCTGTTTATGGATAACGAAATCCCGAGCACGACCCAGACCTACGAGGGTTTACTCAGAGCCGTTGCCGAGGCCGGAAGCCAGGTGGCCGCGCCGACAGCCCGGAATGTAGATCTGAGCGGCGCGGCGCTGCGGATCATCCCCCCGCCGGGCGTCCCCGAGTGGGGCAACAACGATAACAGTGTCGGGGTCGTCGTCGAATACGGCGCATTTAGAGCCGCGCTTACCGGAGACGCCGAAGATCGGGAGTTCGGGTGGTGGATCGAGAACGGGTTACTCGAGCCCGTGGACGTTTACAAGGCGAGTCATCACGGTAGCGCGAACGGCGACACACAAGCGAGCGTAGACGCCCTCATGCCTGAGAGCGTGGTTATCTCGGCAGGACTGGGCAACAGCTACGGACATCCCGACGAGGAGGCGCTCGAGCTGTATAGGGGCGTCGGGGCTGACATCTACCGAACCGATGAGAGTGGCACCATCACCGTGACCGCTTCAGCCGATGGTAGCTACACCGTCGACGCAGCGCTGAGTACGGCGGGTGGCGGAAGCGCGCGAGAACCGGAAGCGGTACCGAACGCTACACCATTACCCTATGACCCGTTAGGAGAAGACAGGGATTGCGGCGATTTCAGTACCCAGGCCGAGGCGCAAGCGTTCTTTGAGGCTGCCGGGGGGCCGGGAAGCGACCCGCACCGGTTGGATAGCGACGGCGACGGCGTGGTGTGCGAGTCTTTGCCTTGAAGTGAGGCAAGTTTTTTTGAAGACGTTTCAGGATAATCTTTTCGACTCCGCGCGTATGGTCGAGCGAACGCTTCCCGGCGGCACGGTGCTGAGGTTGCTGCTCGAGCCGTTGCCGGGTGAACGTGTCAGGGTGCTCGAGTACCACCGCAGAGCACCCGGCGAGAGGTGGCAGCGCCTGCGCGAAGAGGAGGGGAGAACGCTGCGCTACGAACAGCTAAAACTGAACCGAGCCTTTGTAAAGATCTTTAGCCTATACACCAAAGATTAGAAACGCGCCTGCTGGCGCACCTGAATGCTGAAGGAGGATGCTATGGCATACCGGAAGCGGAAAGGTGCGGGTAGCCGCGCGAAATACAAGACCGACAAAGGGCTGACTCTACACGAGCGCATCACGCAAAGGATTGTTGACCAACTGAAAGCGGGTACACCCCCCTGGGTCAAACCCTGGAATTGCAAAGCGCTCGTCGGGATGCCCCGGAACTACGTTTCGGGCAGGCCCTATTCGGGCATCAACGTGCTCTTGACCTGGATCGCGGCGTTCGAGCACGGCTTCAAAGACACGCGCTACCTCACGGCGAATCAGATCATCGAACTCGGGGGAAGCTTCAAAGGGCAGAAAGCGACGCGGATCGTGTTTGCTAAAGAGGTTACCCGCAAGCCCGGTACCGGCGATGAAGACACCTTTTTCGTGGGCAAGTTGTATAACGTGTTTAACGCTGAGCAGGTGTCGGACGTAGTGCTCGAGCCCGAAGATCCGCCACTCCCTTTTGAGGAACGCGTCCCTGAAGTCGAGGCGTTTATCGCGGCCCAGGGCGTCCCCATCACCCACGGCGGCGACCGGGCCTTTTACAGTCCGTCTCGAGACGCCATCGTCGTCCCTCACCCCGGCAATTTCAGTTCGCCGGAGGGCTACTACGCAGTCGTGCTGCACGAGCTGGCCCACAGCACGGAACATCCCAGCAGGCTGAACTGCCCGGGTGGTCCCAGAGACACTCCGGGCTACCGGTTTAACGAGCTCCGAGCCGAATTGACCGCCGCGATGGTCTGCGCCGAGTTCGGCCTTCCCGAGTGCGCTCACCACGCCGGGTATTTGGGTCACTACATCGAGCTGCTAGAGGGTGACTCCAAAGCCATCTTCAGCGCCGCCCGGCAAGCGAGCCAGGCAGCGGCGTTTCTAGGTGAGCAAGCGCGGCGTGCGCCTGAACTTGCCGCAGCCGCCTGAGTATAAAGTGCGTACTGGTCAATGACCCGGCCCTGCTTGACCTGGCGTTACGGGTGAGCGGCGTGGTCTACAAAATCTTTGCCGACACGAGCGAAGCGGAGCTGCTCGAGTTACTAGGCGACAAAACCTAAAAATCGCGCCCGCAGGCGCAGTACGCAGCAAATCTTTAAGGAGGTTTGCTGTGGACGACGCTGAGCCTTACGACTTCGGTTACGATTCGCTTTCTGAGATCGGAGCGTTCTACCACGCTTCGCCGCACCGCTTCTCCGTCGGCGACGTGCTCGAGCCCCAACCCCCGGCCAAGCGCAACTTCGCGTGTTCAGAAGCACGCGTTTACCTCACCGACGCCCCGGCTCCGCACTACTGCTTGGCGGTCGTCGCTAAAAACGACGGCTGGTTCATCTACCGCGTCGACCCGATTGGGCCGGTGCGAGCAGGGCTGGCCGAAGACCTTATCTGCGACGCGGCCCGGGTGGTGGCGTGCTTGGGACCGGCAAGCTCTTTTCAGGGCAATTCGGGCGTCACCATGTCGAGCCGGTACCGCTCGAGTGGCACTCAGGTCGGGGGAGACCCCGGCCCGCGCCGGATTGCCCTGGCTGAACGGGCGCTGGGAGCAACCGTGACCTTTCAGGGTGCAGGCGACGAGAAGCGTCGCAAGGGGAGGATCGTGTTCGCCGACTACGACACCCTCAACGTCCTCATCGAGACCCGAAACACCACCCGTCTGGTATCGCTCAAAGACTGCACGGTGCTCACGCTTCGGGACACGTCGCTCCCGGTACTTCACGGCGCTCGGCTCGACGTCTGGCAACATGGCGAGGGCTGGTACGGCGTGGGTATCGCCGACGTGCGGGTGGCCGACACCTGGCTCGAGGCCCCGGTAGCTGCCGCAGCTTAGCTGCACAGCCCAGTCTGAAAACATTTATAAATTGACACACGCCTCTGGCGTGTAGCCGACCACAAAGGCGTTCTGACACGTAGAGCGCCCCTTCACCTTTAGGGAGGATCCTTATGACTTGGCCCGAGCTGTATCAAAAGCTGAGCACGCCCTTTGCAATCAAGGACATCTCGTTTCGTCCCGGTCAGACGTCGGGCGATGACAAACGCGCCCAGGCGCTACCCTACGCTGAACCCCGCAGCTACGAAGACCGTCTCAACGGTGTACTCGGCCCTCATTGGGAGTGCCGCTTCATTCCCTGGGGCGACAATCGCCTGCTTTGCGAACTCAGTATCCAGATAAACGGTGACGCGGGTGTAACGCAGACGATCACCCGCACATCTACGGGCGAGTTCGATGGCGGTGACAAAATCGCCCAGGGGACAAGCGCTGAGGCGCAGGCATTCAAACGGGCGTGCAGCAAATTCGGTTTAGGCCGCTACCTCTACAACGTTCCCGCCCTTTGGGTCGGGTATGACAAGGGCAGTCGCCGCTTAACTGAAACTCCTGCGCTGCCCAAGGAGTTTTATCCACAGCCGCCAGCACCTCTCAAACTCAGCCCCCCACGAGCCAGCTTGTTTCACCGAGAACTCGGAAAGCTCGAGACCATCGCCTCGAGTGAACATCACGCCCTGGCCACCGAAGCACTCGGCAACACCGTCGAGTCCTTTACACAACTGACCGACGATGAGGCGCTGGTCGTTCTGAACCACGTCCGGCGGGTAGATCAAAATCGCCGACAAAAGCACCATGTCAACCCCGAACGTAGGACGAACGACGAGAGAATGCGCGCCTGAACGTGCGCGCTGTGGTGGGGGGGGTTCGCCCCCCCTCTATGCTGACAGAAAGGACATCATGCCCGAGTTCATCTTCGACAGCCACCAAGTCACTTTTCAAAAACTCCGTTACACCATCAAAGCCGAGAACGAAGGCGAAGCTTACCGCCTGATCGCTGCCGGTCGAGTCGATGCGGTCGCCGACGGTCCCGCCGTTCTACTCCACGCCGGGGAACTCGAGCCTGCCAGACCCGCTTGCGTGGCTACCTACGACGGCGCGGGTTGCCCGGTATGGCGGGCAGCGTGAGCGTCTTTTTCGCCTACCTGTCCCGCTTACGACTGGTGCAGCGCTGGGGGCTGATGCGCGGCGAACCCGAGAACGTCGCCGAGCACTCCCATCAGGTCGCCGTCGTAGCGCACGCCCTGGCGGTGATCGGTAATCAGTACGGACACACCCAGGTCGACCCGGCGCAGGTCGCCCTGGCCGCACTTTTTCACGACGCCTCGGAAGTATTGACCGGTGATCTGCCGACCCCGGTGAAGTACGCAAATGCCGACATGCGCGCCGCTTATAAGGGGCTCGAGCAGGCCGCTACGGGGCGGCTGCTGAGTATGCTCCCCCTGGAACTGCAACCAGACTACGCGCCACTGCTGAGCCCCGACGACCCCGAGATGGTAAGGCTGGTCAAAGCTGCCGACAAACTCTGCGCCTATCTCAAGGCGGTGCAGGAGGTCGCGGTCGGCAACCGTGAGTTCGCAGCGGCCAAAACCGCGCTGAGAGACCAGCTCAAGGCGCTCGCACCTGAAGGCAGCGTCCCCGAGGTCGAACACTTCTTGCGTGAGTTTGAAGATACCTTTACGCGTTCGCTCGACGAGCTCTCTGGTGAAGAACGGAAATAACGGCGCACCAAGCTTAACGGCATCAAAGACACATATCTTTAGCATCCTCAAACAGAGGAGACTATGCCAAGACTCAATCTGCCCCAACACCTACCTGAGCGCCTCTTTCAGATCACGACGCCTGATGTAGCGCCGGACCCGCCTACCGTTCAACAGCTCGGCGCACAAACCGCCTCTTTTAGCACTTCCAAGAACTTCTGAACCCTTGTAAGGTAGAGCCATGAGCTGTTACTCACAGGACTTAAGAGAACGAATTGTCAGAGCGGTAAACCAAGGCGGTAGGCAAACGGCGGTAGGCAAACGCTTTGAGGTAAGCATTTCGACAGTCAAGCGTTACGTCAAACGGCAGGCACAGGGACAGCTTGCAGCGAGACGAGGTGGTGGACGAAAGCGGCTGCTCGACGCGGGTGGTTGTGAACAGCTGCGGCGACAGGTTCAGGAGCATCTACGACTGGAGCCTAGCGCGGCACGCCGAGGAGCTCACTAAGGTGACCGGTATCAAGCTCAAGAAGTCGTCGGTGGGCAGTTACCTCAAACGTCTGGGCATCACCCACAAAAAAAGAGTTTCATCCCCACCGAGCGAGATGAGCTAAAACGCCGGGTCTACCGCAAAGAGGCTGCCAAAAAAGATGTTGCCAAGCTTATTTTTATAGATGAAACAAGTGCTTATATCGGGCAGAGCCGTGAGTACGGCTGGGCTCCCCGCAAAGAGCGGATCATCGACACCAGGCCCAAAGGCAAGAAAGAGTGGGTCAGTCTGATCGCTGCTGCCAGCCTGGACGGTGCAATGGCTGAGCAAGCTCTGGTCGTCCCGGACACGGTGAACAAAAACGCTTTTCTGTGTTTTCTCGAAACCACGCTGCTACCCACCCTTACCGAAGGCAGCGTTCTGGTGATGGATAACTGGACTGTGCATCACGGCGATGACGTCAGAGACCTCGTTGAAGCCTGCGGCTGTGAGCTCTTATACCTGCCGACGTACTCGCCTGATCTAAACCCTATAGAACATCTGTTCGCCAAGCTTAAAACCTTCATCAAAGCTCTTCGTCCTGACTCAATCGACACACTCGTTCGGGCTTTCTGCGACGCTACAAAAACTCTTACGCCTGAAAACGTTCGCAACTCATTCCAGCACTGCGGCTATGGGATGGTTCAGTGATTCGTGGAAGCGCTATTTGAACAGAGCCACACCCCCCGTCAGCCTCGAGGCCACCACGGACGACGATGGTTGTCCGGTTTGGGTTCGTACCCGGTAAGGAGAAGCATATGCTCGGTGACCTTTTGATCGCACTCACTATTTTGACGCTCTTTTGCCTTTTCGGTTCGGGTGACCGTACCGACCCCTACGACGCACCCTATACCGATCAAAACGACGATTTGTTCGACGAATAACGCAGCTGGCCCAGCTTAACAGCTCGTCCGGCAGTGAAGTCTGACATCGTAAAGGTTAGGAGGACGTCAGTGAATATCTTAGAGGGAGCTACGCTTTACATCGACCACAAGCCGCTCCGAGGAGCACCTGCTAGACACTTTGCAGCTCTCACCACGGCAAATGACAAGGGCAAGCCTCTGGGTTTTAGTCAAGCTCAACCCCCGCAACTCTTGGTCACGCTTCATCCCGAGGTCGTCGGCGAGGAGATGGTGAGCGATAAACTTTTAGAGCTTCTAACCGCCGACATCTTACCCAACCTCATCCAGGACGGGGCAAACGGTTTGATCAGTTACTATCTGCTCGACGAAACCCTCGACGAGGACAAATGGAGCGCTTTCAACGAAGCTCTCGCTACGCTCCATTCGGGTACACCGGCAGCACAGGAGGAAATTTTACCGCTGCCCGGGTTCTCCGGGAACACTCTCCTGCATACCTCGGAAGAACGCCTCACACGATCTCTGCTCGACAAGGTGTTCCCAAACGTCAACGAACCACCTACGTCCATCCCCGTCCCACACCAGGACAAAAAGAACGATCCTCAAGTTTTACACGACGCTATCGAAGCGACCGACCTGCCAGCTCTCGTTGCCCACCACTATCCCGAAAGTGGGGCCAAACCGGGTGTCGAAGCCGCTGTTAAAGCGGTGTGGCGTGGCGACGAGAACCCAAGTTTTAGCCTGTTCAAAAATAAAAAGGGGGACACCTGGCTCTACCGCGACCACGCAACCGGGGCAGCGGGTAACGCTTTCGGCTTTTTGGTAGATATTTTGCAACTACCCAAAGCGGAGGCGGCCGCTGCGCTCTTAGGTACCGCCTTTACAGCTCCACGCACCCCGGCACCGGTGAGAATTGCTCCAATAAAGAAGGAACCGGCAACCAAGAAATCTCCGATCAAATCCAAGATTGTTAAAACCTACGCCTACACCGACGAGAACTACAACCTGCTGTTCGAGGTCGTGCGCTTCTTCCCCAAGCGGTTTGCCCAGCGCCGCAGGGACCCGGAAACTCAGGCATGGATCTGGGGCCTCAAAGCTGGCGGTTATATAAAAGGCAACAACGGCGACTGGAAGCTGCCAAAAAACGGCGAACCCGCCGAGCGCGAATTTGACGCGTGCAGCCCCGTGCTCTACCACCTGCCGCAACTCCTTGCATCTAAAGGTAATGGAGAAACGGTCTACCTTGTCGAAGGCGAAAAAGACGTTGAAACGCTCGAGTCGTTCGACCTCACGGCAACCTGTAACCCGATGGGCTCGCTCAAGTGGGATCCGACGTACACCGAAATGCTCAAGGGAAGGCGAGTTATCAATCTCGCAGACAACGACGAGGCAGGACGCAACCACTCCGCCATGCTTAGCGAGGCGTTACAGGGAGCCGCAACCTTTTCTACCCTTGTCCTCTCCGGCCTACCCGTCGGCGCCGACGTCACCGACTGGTTTGCAATGGGCAACACCCTCGAGACTTTCTTAGAACTCACAGCGCCCGCACAGAGCGTGAGCGAAGTGAGTTACGAAGAGATGCAACACACGCTCTGGAAGGTTGTCAACGGCGGGGTTGTTCACTCCTTTATCCACCCTCGGAGCAAGATTGAACTGTCGTCTAACAGCGCTCACTTTTGTCTAAAAGACGCACTCGAGACCCCTCATGAATCGGAATCGAAACGTGTGATCGACACTGCTTACAACGTTCTACCAAACGCGAGTACACCGGAATCGCAAGCTCGGGAGGGAACCCATGTCTAAGCGCATTTTCGCAGTGCTGGTGGTCTTGTTCGGACTTTCCGGCTGCGAACTCATCCAAGACCAGCTCGACGGAAACCAGGCACCGGTTATCAGCGCACTTGTACCCGATCCCGCCGAAGGCGACGCGCCGCTGCTCGTCGGGTTCAGCTGGGAGGTTGCCGACATCGAAGGCGATACGCTCTCCTGCAAGCTTGTTTACGGTGACGGTGAGGAGCAACAGATCGACAACTGCGGTGAAGTGACCAACACCTTCTACACCTTTTACGACCCGGGTGGCTACACTGTAAAGCTGCACGTCGACGACGGTTTCAACAGCGTCGTCTCGAGCATAGCTGTCAGGGTGCTCGAGGCCGAGGTTGAAGACGCACTACGCTGAGGTCAAGTACATAGGTTCGAGACGCATTCAACCGAAATCGGGATAGGTGACGCCCGGCTTTCTGTGGTGCAAAACACCACCATTGAGAAGACGGAAAATTGGCGAATCGTTCGCTTGCCGCCTAACCTCAGCTATCAGAGTATTCTGGGTCACACTCTTCATGAAAAAGACCGCCTTGAAGCGGTCTCTTGGTGGAGGCGGGCGGAATCGAACCGCCGTCCGAATGTCCTTCAGGTGGGCATCTACAAGCTTAGTCCTTGTTCAAGTTGTCGGCCTTAGCGCGGTTCAAGAACAGACGTTATGCCAAGGCTTAAGCGTCTTTATGTCGTCTGTGGCCAACGCTGGAACCACAAACCGAGCCGTCTAAAGTGATGTTCAATCATCTGCTGACGGCAATCAGATGGTGAACATGCTACGAATGGTTACGCAGCGAGCGCGCCGTAAGAGGCGCTGTTGTTATAGTTGCCAGTTAATGGCTTGGCGGATTGTTAACGAGGCCAACCGCCATCCCCGGCTTGCAGCCTCACCCTTTGCAACACCCGTCGAGACCGGATCGCCCCCACGTACGCCTTTTGGGCGAACTGATAGTATAGCAGGCCGATGCCACTATTTCTATATTCGAGCAACCATCACTCCTAATGAATAAAGATGTTGAGGGCTGGGGGAGCTATCAGCAAGAACTCGAGGAGCGAAGTAAGCCGCGCCGACCCTTTCTAGAGGGACAAGTCTGGCGTTGTGCCATAGGACATAATGTGGGCACCGAAATTGATGGAAAGTCCCAGCGATACTGGCGTCCTGTAATCATTATTCGCAAGTTTTACGACGAGTTTTTTATCGGTGTGCCACTTACAAGCTCCTCTAAAAATCGCCCTCTTTACATCCCTGTGACAATTAAAAATAAACCGAGTTATGCAGTCGTAACCCAACTTCGTGCGCTTGACGCTCGCAGACTACAACAATACATTTGCAGACTCACCGACGCTGAGGTCGAAGCAGTTCACTCAGCTGTTATTAACCTTTTTGAAATACCATAGTGCTAAACTAGAAAATGCGAGTTCGTTCGGACCCTAAATATGTAATACCTCGTCAACCCAACAATGAGATTGTGCGTTCACAGCTACTTGAGCGTCTTTTTGCTGCACACGAAAAGCGCCTGATACTTACCATTGCGCCAGCTGGATACGGTAAGTCGACGCTGCTGGCGCAATTCGCGCGCAAGACAAACCGATCAGTTGCCTGGATCAACCTGTCTGCCGAAGACAGTGAGGCGCTTGTGCTTAGCCGTTCGGTTGCACAAGCTGTCTGTACGGCCCTTCCAAAGGCTGATCTCCCACAATGGCAACGCGCTGCCTCACGTGACGGAGGCACCGAACAACTTGCCACGGCACTTGCTGCCGACCTCAACTTGTTCTCAGAAGATCTTGTTATCGCCCTTGAGACATTGGAACATCTTAGTGAGGAGTCAGGGCGTTGGATCAAAGCTTTTTTAGACCGGCTTGGTGAGGGCCATCAAGTTATCGCCACTTCCTGGGATTGGGGCGAGAGTGTCACTTTAGACGTGAGTCGCTTTATCGCAAATGACCAAGCACTCATTCTGAATCAAGATGCTTTAGCCTTCACTTTTGAAGAGACAAAAGAACTCTTTCACCAAGCTAACTCGTCACAAGATGCCCGAGAAGTGTGGGAAGCCGTCGAGGGTTGGCCTGCCGCCCTAGGAATGATCTTGTACGGCGCGCCGCTTCAAGGCACCCCACAAGATTTAATTCGGGGCATTTTGAAGAACATTCCAAAAGCGATGCGCGACACGCTACCCGAAGCTGCCGTACTCACCACTTGGTCAAAGGGAGAAGCAATAGAGCTCGGGTTAAACCTCCCTCCGTCGTGGTTAAATGACGTTCAACGTATTGGATTGCCTCTACAAGTGCTCGGCAGTAACCGATTCCAGCCCCACCGTGTTCTGATCGACGCGCTTGAAGAAACACTACAAGAACGGCCTGAACGTCACAAAGAATTACATTTGAAAGCCGCTGAGCTCGCAGAATTAAAGGGTGACCTCATCACTGCCGTAAACCACTTTCGAGTGGCTACCCACTTTGAACAGGCTAGGCGGGTACTAGACGGTCTTATACCCCGGTATCAAAGACGTTCGGAGTGGATGCTTGTTCGTAAGATACTTGAACCCTTTCCTCTTGAAGCTCTATCTCCTTACGCAGCCACAATGCTTGGAACTGCCCTCATTGAAACGCACGCTGCCAGTGCCGGTAGCCATATTCTTAATGAACTACGGACACAAAGTAACGCAAGCGGCGCTACTTACTTTGCTTTAGCCCTAGTAGCATTCCGCCAAGGCGCATTTCAAGAGGTCGTCAAACTTGCTGACGAGGGTTTAGCTATCGCAAAACTTCAACGCGACGTCGTGGAATTATTACGCATGAAGGCTGGTGCGCTTGCTTCCAGTAACCGTTTGGATGAAGCACTATTTGTTTCTGAGGAATGCTTGCGGCGTGCCGAGCGATTAGGGGAACCGGGACTACTCCCCCACGCTTTAGCGGTTCACCAGTTTGCACTCACGCAACTTAACCGTTATGAAGAATCGCTCGCTGTAGGCCGACGCGCCATTGATCTCGCACTGCATAAAGATGTCCCGAAAAAAGCTATGTCTGCCCTGGATGCTTACGCAGAAGCATTATGGCTGACTGGGCGTGCCGAAGAGGCACGGTTAGATATCGAAGAAATGTTAACGAAAAGCGAATACGATTATCCATTGGCGATACCGTTTATGATGCATCGCCGGGGCCAGATGTATGATCAGCTCGAGCAATATGACCAATGCCTTCAAGACTATCGAGCAGCGATCAATCTTTTTTTAAGCTTTGATAATAAGTCAAGCGCGTCCGCAACGCTTGTCAACGCTGCGGATGTACTCCTTTTCCTTGATCAAAAGGATCAAGCACAGGAACTTCTTTCTCAAGCGAACGAATATGTCCATGCCGAGGATATCGAATCACAACTCAAAGTTAAACGTGTCGAAGGCACACTATACTTTTGTCGTCACGATTTTGATCGTGCTCGAGAGACCTTTGAGTGGGTTCGCCGCCAAGCGAAACAGCAAAACAGTCTTTTTGAGGTTGTCGTTGCGCATGGTTATCTGACCACCATCACGCAAAGAGAAGGTGCATTAGAACGTCCAACTGTCGAAAAGTTTATGAACGACCTCAATGCTTTTGGTTACGACTGGGTTCTACGCCGATACGCTAAAGTATGGCGGAACTTCTACAGGGAATGTGTCGAAAACGGCTGGTATGCCGAGCGCCTACGTCCTTACTTAAGCTTACAAAAGCTTGATGTGCCACTTCCAACTAAACCCAAACTCGAGCTGAAACTTTTTGGAACACCTTGCGCAAAGCTCTCTGGTAAGACGGTGAAACTTACCTCTCGCCCTCACGAAGTCCTCTCCTATCTTGTACTAAATGGTGCTACCCGTGTCGATGTGTTAGCAGATGCGATATGGCCACAAGCGAGTCCTCGTTCAGCCAAGCGAAACCTTGCACAGCAAATTCGCTCCTTACGCGAAAGCTTGGCGCAGGTTGTAGGGTCCGGTCGCAATATTTTAACTACAGTAGACGGCCTTTACAGTCTGAGTGAAAGCATCGAGATAACGTCGGATATTGGGCGGCTCGAGAAAGCACAAAACAGCGGAGACGTTGATGAAATGTTGCGAGCGGTTGAGCACTACGACGGTGAACTCCTGCCGCACTTGTACACTGAATGGGTCTTACAACAGCGCCAGCATTACGAGCATTTAGCCGTGGCACTAACACTTACGCTTGCACGACTACATCGAGAAACTTCACCCCATTTGGCTATCGAACTTTATGAAAAAGTGATTGGTATCGACCTATTTAATGAAGTGGCTTATCACGAGTTGATGGAAGCACACGAAGCAATGAATAACCATGCAGGGGCTCTGTATGTTGAGCGCAGGTTAATCGACCTCGACAATAATATAGAAAAGTCCTAGATTTCGTCGTAGACGTGCTTTTCATCACTTTTTCAACAGCTTTTCAACAGCTTGTCTTATAACTAATAGAGACTTTCCTGCGGGAGGTAATTTCGTAGACTTCTCAGTATTAAGGAGATACTAGTTCCGTGAGATCATTCTTAATCTCGATGTCGTTAGGTATTTTCTCGGGAGGCTTAACCCAGCCTTGATCTGCACTCAAAGTGAAAGGAGAGGATTCAGATGTACGCCGATACCAAACCTTTACCAGTAGCCGGGCAGGGACCCACAGCGACACCAGCTAGCGTTGAAGGAAGGTACACAGTGGCTTCCGAATACAACCAAACTCCTTCACTTACTCGAATGACCCTCGAGGTCACCAGATCAGCAGGTGGTGGTCTCAACGTTTCTGTCGATCAAGCCCGAGCACGTACCCTAAGCGTCCGGGACATCATGGCTATCCAACAAGCCGTGGAGGACAAATTCTTTGAGCTCCTCGCCTCATTGCCCGACGATGTGTGTTCGCACGCCAAACGAGTAAAAAGGTGAAATCGACCACCGGCTCACGCCTGACTGCTATCGACATCTGTCGTGGCTTCGCACTATTAGGTGTTTTACTCGCAAACTTGCAATCGTTAACCTATCCTGGCGTCTATCTTCCACCGCTGGGTTTTGCTGAGCATAGTGCTGTTGATCGAGCCACCGAGGCACTGCTTCGCATCTTTGCCGAAGGTTCATTTTACCCCCTTTTCGCTGCCCTTTTCGGTCTCGGCTTCGCCATGCAGATGCAAAGACCGGGTTTCACACCCGCACACTTCCGCAGGCGTCTACTGGTCCTTCTAAGCTTCGGCCTACTTCACGCCATTCTCGTCTGGGAAGGAGACATCCTGGTGTCTTATGCGCTGCTCGGTTTCGCTCTAATTCCACTTCACAGACGCTCGACGTGTACACTGCTGCTCGTTGTCTCCGGCTGCCTAATCTACTCTTTTGCGATGTTCGATTTAGCTTTCAACGCCGGTGAGTCCCCCAACAGCACCCTCGAAGCGATCACGACGATATACGCCCAGGGCAACTACCTTGAAGTGACGCAGGTACGCTTGTCCGACCTCGGTCTGATCATAGCTGAGGTTCTTTTCTATTTCCCTCATCTTCTGGCGTGCTTTCTCGTCGGTTTACTTATCGGCAGACGCGGAGTGGAGGCCACGCTGTCCGACGGTCCTCTCTTACGCAGCACCCTCGTCTCAGCGCTCGCTATAGGTCTCCCCATCGTCTTCACCCAGGGCTATGTAATGCTCACGCAGCCTGCGGTTCCTGCTTGGCTTACCGCGCTCGATACCACCGTCGGTAGTGCCGCGCTAGGTTTCGCTTACGCGGCCGCCCTGCTGCTATTGCTGCAAATCCCCATATGGACGGCGCGGCTAGCGCCCCTCGGCGCGCTCGGTCGGGCCAGCCTGAGCAACTATCTCACCCAGTCTCTTATCTTTACTTCGCTTTATTACGGTTACGGAGGTGGTCTTTATGCCCGTGTTCACCTGAGCCTAAGCGTGCTCCTCGCGCTCGTGCTCTTTACGCTTCAGGTTCTCGCCAGCCGGTGGTGGCTCTCTCGTCACGCTCAGGGACCGGTGGAGGCGCTCTGGCGTCGCCTTACCTACACCGACAACCCTGTGCTCGTACAAAAACCCGGATAAAGGCGATTGACACGGATTCTCATGTTAAAGTGACGGCTTAGGAGGTATTCACTCATAACACTCGTGCTACGCCGGACGTAGCAGTACAGCCTAAACGGTGAAACCCCGGTTGTTTGCAGCAACCAGGATTTCAGAAAAGATTTGGACTTGTGTCCCCGACGAACAGATAACGTCAGGATACAGCGTCCAAGAGGTGTCGTCAACTGTTTTGACACAAAGGATGCAACTATGAAGAATCTGCCTTTTGCTGGCGGAGCATTACGACGTTGTTTTACCGCGTCACCAATACAGTACAAGCGAGTAACGAGATGATGGGGCGACAAACCGGCACGAACATGCGACCGGACTCACAGGTGTACCCGCAAATCTTTCACGGCCTCCCCGAAAAACGCAAACTCGAGCTGACGCGCGTTGTCGCTGGCATGGCCCAGACCCAGGGCAAGCTTGCCGCGCAGTGGTGGCTCGAGCAGCAGCTCGACGCCCATAGATCGGATCAGGCCCAGACGACCCGATTCGGTGAGGCTTTAGACAACCTTCAGGCTGAGGGTGCCGATCACCGTGACCTCACTGCCGCTGAAGCCGAAAGCGTCACGCCCAGCCGGGACCAGCTCGTCGCTCAAGCGCCGACGACGCTAGCCGTACTGACGCCGGAGCAGCTTGCTTACAGAAAGGCCGTCGAAATGGCTGAGCCGCTTACTCAAGCGCAACTGGAGCACGTATCGGCAGCTCTGACCCCCCAGAGTTGCAAGGTCTTCAAGTTCGTCTATCTGTACGCGTGTTCCCACGCCCTGAGCAAAGGGCAGAGCCTCAAGGCTTTTCAGATCAGCTTCTTTCTCCCCGCCGAGACGATCCATCTCGCCACGGGCGTCCCCAAGCGAACCGTTTACGATGCGCTCAGACGAATAAAAGCTTTAGGGCTGCTCGACCACAGGGGTCACGTAATCACCCTCGAAGGTTACGGCAACCGTTGTGACGGTACCGTATTCGCAGTCAAGCTCGACACCTTACGCGGCGGTGCTGCGCGCGTCACTTACGATGATTTGAAGATCGACGACTACCGAAACTTAGGTGAAGACATCGCCGCCGAGCGAACGGTGTACCGCATTGCACAGTCAGAAACGTGGGTTGGTGACGTGAAGAGCAACCTTTGTAGAGTACTGAGTTGGATTGCCAGTAAGTGTACGCGGCCCTGGGACGCAGAGGTTTCCAAACCCCGTTTTATGACTGTGCAAGCCTCGAGCAAGCTCGGCCTCGAGGCTGTCTTGGACGTGGCTACCGGACCAGCGACCACCAGGGGTCGACGTATCGGCGCGGCGGCGACCGCTATCGCCGGAGCCCTCGGAGATCAGCACTCTCTGGCGTTCTGGTGGAAGTTCTGCGACCGACTCGCTTCTCTGGCTGAGAACGGCTCGCAGAACTATTCCGCCACCGTCGTAGCTTGTATGCAGCGCGAGATCGCCGCCAAGACCGAAGGCTTTGCCAAAAACGCTGCTGCACTCTTCATTTCACGGCTGAAAAGCTCAGGTGTTTACGAGGAAGTCATGACGGCGTAACCTTGACTCGACCATTGACTTAGCGCGGCTCTGATATTCCGCGTTCTCAAAGCTGTGGATTCATATGTGTGCGAAGGTCGACTGCGCCCTGTCGGTCGCAATCTAGTTTCTGTCAGTATGCCCAACTTACGCCCCTTTGAGAAAGGGTTGACCATACTGCGAGGTCGCAATTTAGTTTCTGTCAGTATGAGCACCTTATACCCTTGGTTTGATCAGTTGGCTTTGCCGAAAGGTCGCAATTTGGTTTCTGTCAGTATCGGTCATCTTTATGGCTTACAAGGCGTTTATACCTCACTGGAGGTCGCAATTTGGTTTCTGTCAGTATGGCTTGTTTAAGACCTTTACGCACCCGGAAGCGGGCCGCTCCGCCAGACAATCACGCCCAGTCGTTTCAACGTCGCCACCTCACGCAACACAAGGTACGGTTCACCTTCAACTTGTGCTGGAATCACTACGTTCTCTACGTCGAGATCTTGCCGGTAGACGACCAGTTTCTTTCGCTCCGACCACCATCCCACCACGCAACTTCCAGCAGGTACCTTTTCCCTGCTGTCGACCGCAACGATGTCGCATTCGGTCACGTAACCCTGGCGCGCCGCCTCGGCGCTGAGCAGCCCGTCCTTACGCAAGCTAAAAAAGCGAAGCTCACCCGAACTTACACCCAAAAGCTCGAGATGTTGCCGGGGAACCGCTACGGCAACCAGTGCTTCGTCTTGAGTGTCGGGGTTCTCGAGGACGAATTCTTGCCATACCCTATCGACGACAGTCGGATCGAGGTCGTTTGCTGCGCTATACGCCAGCGCAAAAAGGTAGATGGTGGGGAGCTCGAAAGCGTGTGAGAAACCCTCTAGTTGACGCAAGCTCGGCCCACTTTGCATACGATTTCGTTCGATAACCGACACCGTGGACGGCGACAACTTTCCTTGTGACTGTCTTGCAACGTCCGCCACACCCAGCCCTCGACTCTCCCTGACAATCCTTATATAAGTGCCGAAGTCAAAAGGCCAAGCGTCAGGGAAATGGACATCTTTCATCCGCTTAGTCTGTCACATTGCATGAGAGACAGGTCCGGCATCTGCCCGCTAACGCCTGACTGAACTTGACACGTCTATAAATCTGCACTAAACTCCAAATTAAGGCTGTTTGTGCAGGAACGTAGATGCAGGCAGTAAAAAGATGTGGCTCCCCAGTCGCCAAACTTACGGAACCACATCGACCAAATCCCCGCTTTATGGGCGGGAATGCTCGCCTTTCGCGGCGGACATCACCCTCCATTATAGCGCACCGGAGGGCTTATGGGCGATCAACGCGAGCGCGACCTGGAGTTTTTTCACCCCCTGGGTGAGCTCCGCGAGCTAACAGGGTACACACCCCGGCGGCTCAATGAGATCACGAAGCGGTACGTCAATCGCCCACGCCCCGACGGAAAGAAACGGCGCGTCTTTTACCAGAAAGCCAAAAAAATATGCAACGACGAATTCTCTGAATGGCTCCTTATCGGACGCTTTCATGGCGAATTCGTGACAGCGCGGCCGGAGGGTACGGTCACCCTGAAACAGGCTCAGTGTCCTGGGCTTTCCTATCACGCACTACGCCACCGCATCAGGCGGGGCGAGCTCGGAGCTTACATCCACCGGGGCCGTTACTTGGTTGAACGCGTGGTGACGCAGGCTATCGGCGAGCGTTACGACCGAGCACCCGACAATTGGGTTCCGATTGTCACGCTCACAGAACTTTCAGGCCGTGCCAGACAGAGTGTTTACGCGTGGGTCGGGCGGCGTTCCCAAACCCGAACGTTTGTACACCCGAAACGCGCTCAACCCGCTAGACATCTGCCTTTACATGACGCCTTCGATTACCTGTCCCACGTTCTAGGCTGTGCTCGCCACGCCCTAAAACTACTCGCGCAGAGCGCGCCGAAATACTTTCGCTCCCTTGGTAAAACCGTCATCAACGACCTTTTCCCCAGAGGCAATCTTCAGCGGGGCGAGCACTTAACCCTTTACGTCACCTTTATTCCGGGCGTCTCCTTACCCCCGACGCTTAACCCCTCGCAACTAGGACATGGGCTGTTACAACTCAGGACATGAACCTACCTAACTGGTCCAAACGCAGCGCTGTACTCCTCTTCACCCTCTTGAGCGTCACTCAGGCGCAAGACGAATTCACGCTCGAGTATCTTCAGCTCGACGTGCTCGACAGCACCCCGGCGGAGATTCTGATTTCGCCGAACTACCAGACGCTGATCGAGTTCGAGGGGATGCAGATCGGAAAACCCAGCAGCGGCCGCGTCGATTTGCTCACCTTAGAGCGAGAGCCCGACACCGTGCGGGTCCGTGCAAACGAATCGGTCGTCAACACCGATCTCGTCGTTCCGGTCGGTGGCACCGTCGCCATGTTCAGCCTTAGAGTCGATGAGGACGCCACCGCCCCGAAACGTTACGTCATCCGCCGCCCACGTGACCCGAAAGTGCGGCGTGACGAAACCGAGGGCGCAGCGGGACTCCTCCGAGACCTGACGCGCCAGGGGAAACGACCTGAAATACTGCCGCAGGGCGTGGTCTTCGACGCCCAGCTGCTATTTCTAACCGACCAACAACTCATCATCCAGTACGCCCTCACGAACACCGGAGAGTTTCCGATCACGGCCGAGACGCAGCGCCTGAGTTTGACCTACGAAGGCGAGCCCGTGTCCCGCACCATCTCACGCGTTGCGCCGGGTGACGGCTTGGCGCGCATCAAACCAGGCGAAGGCGAATATGGGACCATCGTCGTCAACGACCCGCCCCGTGGCCCGCTGCTGCTCGAGTGGCCGATTACCGAAATCGGACCCGGAGCCACCTACTACATTCGGAGGGATTATCGTGACGGTCTCACACGCGCGGTTCGCTAAGCTTCACCTTGTCTTGTTGCTGGGCGCGGTGCTTATGCCGACGGCGTTTGCCCAGCTCGACCTTCCGAGCATGGACGACTCGGAACACGAAAAGACCGACCTGGACGATATTCCTTTCGACGACCCAATAGGCGTACTGTCGTTTGTAGACCTCCTTCCCGTAGACCTGGAGCGTATCGGCGAATGTATCGGCGCGTCGTCCGATGGACTTGGCCGTGAATGTTTCCCGAACACCGAGGTCATCTCGGTCGAGCAATTCAACGATTGTGAAGGCGAGCTCGCCACCTGCGCCGACCGCTACGCGTATCCGGTTCCCTATACATCGGAAGATTCGGCTGAAACTGTCGAAACCGAAATCGACGAGGCGTGGGACACCTACATCGACGCGACCATCGACACCGGCAACGAACAGCTCAACGAAGGGCCACCCTGCTGGACGCTGAGCGTGTGTCCGCCGACCATTGATTGGGGTTGCGTGATGAAACGCGTTGCCGAAACGATCAAGGTGTCTTTGTCAGAGCACAATCCCACCTATTGGAAGGCCGTTCACCAAAGCCTGGTGACCAACATGCCCGGAGCGCTTTGGTGGAAAGACCCCTTTCCTGAACTCGGGGCTGTGATCGCGCCAGTAACGACGTTAGATCCAGTTCCCGACTTTGAACAGTACCGTGACCTGATCGAAGCGCCCCAGGATGCGCCTTACTACTATCAACCGTTTGGTTTTCCCAACCTGCCGGTCCTACACGGTCCCGGCGAGTTTGAGGGGGCGAATCCCGGGCTTTACGACAGAGAACTTCGCAAGTACGAGCTCGAAATCGGCAATGTGCTCGAGTACCAACAGTTCGGCTTCTCGACGTTCTTTATCACGCACGGCGAGCTCCACAACCAGGTGTTTTACAAGGTGGCGCGGGGGCCGTACCTGTACACCATCTGCCTTACTGAAACCCCCATACCCATTCCTGTTCCCTTGCCTGTTCCGGTTCCTGTCTTTATTCCGTTGGTACCCAAAGCGTTTACCACCTGGGACAGTGTGCCTGAAGGGTATCCGCTACCCCACGTCAAAGGAAAGCCGCTTTGGATCGGTCAGTAGATTTTGCCGTACTGCAAGACCTGCACCTTTGGGGC
>JAABUN010000503.1_pt1 | contig 101315 bp, 93 predicted proteins | sample 5559311 | NCBI WGS metagenome assembly JAABUN01 (sample SAMN10711877, study PRJNA513370) | rock metagenome | isolation source: Antarctica rocks | place: Antarctica: Victoria Land, Siegfried Peak sud | reverse complement strand
GGCGGCGTCGGCGGGGGTCATCTCGACGAGGATGCGTTCGGCCTCGACGGTGCCGAGCTCCTCGATGACATCGGTGGCGTCGTCGGGGTCCATCGCCCCCAGCAGGTCCGCCGCTGCCTCGCCACTGAGGGGACGCAAGATCTCGGCAGCCGCGGCTGGATCGAGTTCCTCCAGCAGGCGGGCCATCTCCTCTTCCGGCAGCGAACGGAGCAGGACCGCGATCTCGTCCGGGTCGAGACGGGGGACGATGTCCGCCCACTCAGACGGCGCTAACCGTTCGGCCACGCTGACGACACCCTGGTCCGTCCGACCCGCAATCAGATCACGGATCTCCACTAGGAACTCCTCGTCGGCCATTCCCTCTTCCCTCGTGTCGCGAAGATATCGCCGTCGTCGCCGTGCGACCGGCGCCGGTGGTCTGGTTCAGTATGGCCGGTGGCGGAACGGATCGGCTTTCGCTACGGGTGGTGATCGCGTAGATTCAAATGCATACCACTCCGGCCAGGATTACACGCTAACCCTACTCGCTGATTCGCCGCAGCGTTTGCGTAAAGAGTGTCCGGTCGCGGCGCCGGTGACACGTCGGCCTGATGCCACGTCAGAGCATGTCCGCCGGACCTGGAAGCGGTCATACACCGCAAACGACCTGGTCTCGCCGACGTAGTGTCCTTGAGCGTAGCGGCGTCTCGCGGAGACTAACGTCGCACTGATCCCGCTAATGTCGACCACAAGCTTTATGTCTAGTTGGCCGGTCTCTCGCTCACACGGGTCCGTTCTGGTCAGTGAGTCCCGGAGCTGCGCTGTGAACGGCGTTCGAGCGCGCGGTTGGTGCTAACTGCTCCACCCGGGTGGAATACGACGCGCTCTCCGGACCAAGAATCTCTGTGAGCCACCGCGCGGCGTCGTCCGTCCAGCACGTGACAGCGTCATACAACGCGTGTTGGGAGTTCGGATACCAGACGAGCGTTCCGAGCTCCCCCGCCGCCGCGGCAAGCCGGGCCGCCTCACCGGGTGGAACGATCACGTCTCGACCGGACCCAAGCACAAGGAGCGGCGCCCGGAGGCGCGTCGCGGCCGTTGGAAGCGCGAAGCTCTCCGCCGTAGACGCCCGGGTCTCCTTGTCCGCCACCGCCCCAATGAGCTGCTCGCTCAGGAGCGGATGTAATCCTCGAATCCACGCCGTAGCATCGAACGGGGCACTGACAGTGACGCAGGCAGCTACCCTGCGGTCGGCAGCAGCGACTCGGACCGCAAGCGCTCCCCCGATCCCGACGCCAAGGAGCGCGATCCGGCCGACATCGAAATTGTGCGCTTCCGCAAGCTGAATTACGCCGTCGGTCAGGTCATCGCTCTCGGGATCTAACAAACTGCCCACGCGGGGCGCCTCGCCGGTCCCGGGCCAGTCAATCGCGAGGTACCCAATGCCAAGGTCCAGGAAACGATTCGACCACCCCAGCAGCTCCTCCTTGGTGGTGGTCGCCCCGTTCAACACAACGACCATTGGCGGTCGACTGGCTCCCGTGGGCCGCACGAGATACCCAGGCAGAGCGCGAGTCCGCCACGGCACCTCGATCCGCACAGCAGCTGGAAGCACCACCGGCAGCGACTGCGCGAAAAGGGTCGCCGAGGCCGATCGAAGCGTGCGCGTTTTTTTTTCGTCGCCGAGGCTCAGAACCGTGGCCGCATGGTAGGAGAGAGCCGCCTGAGACCGCGCCATCGACGCCGCCCGATCCTCATTTGCCGTGGCTCGCTGGCGCGCCTCCCCAAGGTAGCGCTGCGCGGTCCATGTCCACACGTCTGCCCAGCTGTCGAGCGATCGCACACGACGCAGCGTTTGCTGCACCACGTCGCCCGGCAGACCCATCGCAACGAATCGATCCTCAACCCCGGGGATGATCGACGCTGAGCGGACGCGCAACAGCGCGTTGATTTGGCGTCGTGAGAGGTGCCGGCTTCCCTGCCACACGGCAGGCGAGAACCGCCACTGTTGCAGAAGCCCGTCGCCGTCGCCGGGCTGCCGCCTCGGCGTCATGTGGGCGCCGTCCAGCTACAGCGCCGGGCCTCGCGAAACGCAGCCCAGAACGACTCGACGTGATTGGGGAAGTGCGGAACCACGACCACGCGTTCGAGGTGAGTCGTGCCACGCCGGAGATAGCCAACAAGGTCCTCGACCAGGACCATCTGCAACTGCTCATCAGGGACGCGGGTACGGTCCTCAGCACTGGCTGGTAGCGGTGAGAGTGCGACCGAGCGACAGTGGCTCTCATCCGCTTGTTCGAGAGCAGCCACGAGCGCCCGCCGCGCGTCACGGAGGCGGGCCGGTTCGCCGAGCGCCGCTGACGTGACGGCATAAATCACGGCCCGGACGCCGCGGTCGCGGAGGAGCCCCGGGCCGCTGACGACGGCGTCGCCAAGGCGCAGGGGGGCGCGTCTCATCGTTTCTTGTTCAATTTCGTCACCCCCAGCTGTGCGGACCGAGTCGGGGCCACCACCGATCATGCCGCGAGCATTTCCCGCTACCACGACGGCATCGACCGTCTGCTGAAGAAGGTGACCGGTCGCCACGATCACGACCGTCCGTCCAAATCGAACGCTCCTCGTGTCGGTGTCATCTGACATTCATGCCCCTGATGCCTGGTCCCAAAACTCGGCTGCCGATTCTAGCACGGCCTTTTCCGGACTGGTCCACCCAGGTGGACCAGTCCACCAAGTTGACATAACCATCCAGTGATACCGAGTGATAGTGGATGGCGCGGCGATTACCTGAGAGGGGAGGGGAGGGAGCGTCTCAGGACCACCTCAACCCGCCCGGCGCGGTCAGTTCGGTGCGCCCGTGAGCAACCAGCGCCGGCGAACTGCGTGACACCCGGCGCGTACAAGGCCCTCGCCGAAAATCGTCTCGCTATCGACCGGTGCGTTCCACACACGGCCAGGCACCTAGCGGAACGCCGCGACGTCGAGCGCCTGCCACTGACCCGTGGTGGCGTTGCCGTAGCTGATCGTCCCTTCTGCCCAACGCACCCCGACCACTCTGGCATTCGACTCGTTCGCCAAGGTACGGATCCCGGAGCCATCGCTGCCGACGATCGCCAGCAGACCGCCGTCGGTGAACACCAGCCGGTCACCGGCACCGTTCCAATCGAGCCCGGTGAGCGTCCCGACAGCCGCGACGCCGGTGCCATTGCCCGGATCGGAGAGGGGAGCCACCATCAACACCCCACCGGTCAGGTAGGTGATGTATCCGCCGGGACCGACGAGCGCCTCCTCCACCGCGCTTCCAAATGACCCGGGGCCGCCTTCGGCCGATGTCCAGATGACGGTGTCCTGGCCGCCCCCAGCGCCCGCCTGATGCAACTCGACCAGACCGGAGTCGGTGTAGAAGCGCTGGTAAAAGAACGCAATTCCGCTCCAGCCGGCCGGTAGATCGCGAAATGGACCGCCATCGCCCTCAACGTCGACCATGGCGACCGTGTCCGTCGCCTGATCCCAGATCGCAATCGACGGCAATCCCGTCTCCGGGTCGGGCACCGCAATCAGCAGCGACGAACCATCAGGCGACCAGATCGGGTGCGACGCGCCGCCAATCTCGAACGTCTGACCCGAACTCGGATCGACGACATGGACCACCCCACCAAGCGAATAGGCGAGCCTGCCGTCACCAGTCAGGCTCGCGACGCCCGACGCCGCGGCGTCCACGTTGAGGTTGCCAAGGCTTGCCGCGGAGCTCACATCGCTCGCCGCCGCGGCGTCAGGCGTCTCCTCCAGGATCGATGTTTCAACCGGCTCAACTGGTTCCGTGGTCCCCTCATCGACCGGCGTCTGTTCCTCCACTGCGGCTGGCGTCGGATCCGGGCCAGACACATCGATTCCCTGGTCGACCGGCTCGATCGACGTTTCCGGCGTATCGGTCGAGACCGGTTCCTCGCCGCCGACGCCTCCCACCGGCGGATCGGTCACGATGACGACCACATCGGGGGTCGACGACGCCTCGACTGGACCGTCACTCCCGGCGCCCTCCGGGGTCACCTCATCCACCGTGACCGGAACCTCGTCAGGCACCGCCGTCTCATCTGATGATGGCTGATCGGGACCGCCAACCACGATCGCCGGGGCCGGTTCGTCCGTCGCTGGTGGTGCCAGCGGCGTTTCGTCGCCGGTGACGACCTCCACCGGCGTCTCAGGTGCTCCGCCCTGCTCGACCGTCGTTACTGGCTCGGTCTCCGCTGGCGGCTCGTCGGTCACCACCTCCACCGGCTCATTGCCACCGATCGGGGTCGTCCCATCGACCGAGACGATCGGTGGTTGGGTCGGCTCCGCCTGCGGTGGGCTCTCGGTCACCACTGCTACCTCAGTCGGGACCTCAGTCGGAGGCGGCTCCTCCGTCGGCTCCGGCAGCGGCGTCGCCGTTGGAAGCGCGGTCGGCTGAGGGGTGGCGGTCGGCTCCGGGACCGGCGTAGGGGTGTCCACCGGTACCGGAACCGGCGTGTCAGTCGGCGCGAGCGTAGGCGTCTCGGTGGGTACGGGAACCGGTGTGCCAGTCGGAAACGGCGTAGGCGTCTCGGTTGGCACCGGAACAGGCGTCTCGGTTGGCACCGGCGTCTCCGTCGGCGCTGGCACCGGCGTCTCCGTCGGCGCTGGCACCGGCGTCTCCGTCGGTTCCGGTAGGGCCGTCACCGTGGGCACCGGCCGTGGCGTCTCGGTCGGGCTCGGCGTCTCGGTCGGGCTCGGCGTCTCGGTCGGGCTCGGCGTCTCGGTCGGGCTCGGCGTCTCGGTCGGGCTCGGCGTCTCGGTCGGGCTCGGCGTCACCGTCTCAATGGGCGGAGCGAGCGTCGGAGTTGCCGTCGGCCGCGGCTCCAGAGTCGCCGTCGGCGCCACCGTTGGTTCCATGGTCGCGGTCGCCGTGACCGGCGACTCCTCGGTTGGAGCGGGCGCCGCGGCGGGAGTCTCCACGGTCGAGGCGGCCGCGACAGCGGCGGCGCCCGTCGCCGTCCGCGTCATTGCGGCGACATCGGGCGGTCGCGTCGCGGGCGCCTCGGTTGGGACCCGCACATTGATCAGCGTCGGTGCCGGGGTCGGTGCGGACGGGGGTGGTGTCTCGGTCGGCACCACCGGCGGCGTCTCGCTCGGGACCGCCGCGGAAGCTGTTACCAGCGCGCCATCGATCGATCGCGGTGGTTCCGATGTGCCTGTCGGCGGAGTGGTGGCGACTGGAAGGGTCGGTCGCTGATCCCCGGCCACAGCCGTGCTGGTCGCCAGTTGGGCCGCGAGATCGGCGGCCGAGAGCGGCGCCGGTGTGTCTCCCTCGTCACCACCCGGTGGATGCAACGCCAGCACGAGCGTAAACGCCAGCGCCGCCAGCAACACCAACGAGCCAGCCGCCGCCAGCAGCGGTGACGATGTCCACCGGCGACCGGCCGGGCGACGCGAGGCGCGCCATGGAGACCGCTCGGTTCCTACTCGATCGAGGACGGCCCGGCTGACCGCGGGGCTCGCCGGAAGCTGAGGCAGCTCCCGCAGGCTCCGCGACATCATCGCGAGCTGATCGGCAAACTGCCGGCAACTCGCGCAGGTCGCCAGGTGCCCCTGCAGCTCCCGGGCCAGGACCGGATCGAGCGGCTGATCCATCCGCGCCGATAGCAACTCACGCGCGCGCTCGTGACCGATCATCGCTCGGTCCTCACGGGCGTCTCCCGCGGCGGTCCGTCAGGCGGTGGTCCCAAGCCCGATGTCGCCTCGTCGGCTTCATAGATCTCGGCAAATGCTTTGCGAGCGCGAAACAGGCGAAGCTTCGCGGCATTCTCGGAGACGCCTAACGCTTCCGCCGTCTCGATCAGCGACAGACCCTGATAGTGCCGCAGTAGCAGGGCGGCGGCATAGTGTTTCGGCATGCGCGCCAGAACCTGCTCGACATCGTACTGACCACCGACACTGCGCTCGATCGACTCGTCACCGGCGCGCTCGTGGGCGGGCAGAAAGGGGACCCACTGCACGATTTTTCGACGCCGCAGGTGACTGATCGCGGTGTTCGTGGCGATACGATAGAGCCAGGCCTTGAACGCCAGATCGGGACGAGTCGCGGGCAGCGCGTTATACGCCTTGACGAATGCGTCCTGGGTCAGATCCTCGGCAAGCGCCCGCTCACCAACCATCCGATGGAGGTAATTCAGAATTGGGGCGTGATACTGCTCGAAGAGACGGGCAAACGCGACCTGATCGCCCGCCCGGGCACGCCCGACCAGATCCGCATCGTCAACCGCCAAGACCCCACTCCCGACGGCCGAGCCGGCTCCAGTGCCGAATCTCGTCCGCGCCGTGGTCCACGTGATTGGCACATCCATCCCGGCGGTTCCACGCTCCTTTCCGACCCTCTAACGCGCCGGAAGGCGGCAGCGTTTCGCTGGTCGGAGCCAGCGGAGCTGGAAGAACCATGGCACCAGGAATAGCCGTCAGCATACCAGATGGTCGTCACGTCACCCGGTACGCCCTACGCGGAGCGACCCGTCCCCCACACGAGACCGGAGCCATGCGGTCGGTTGTCATAACCTTCCCGTCCCCACGCCGATGCAAACCGCCCACTTGAGGACACCCCGATGACGGGAGTCCCGACTCAGCGTGGTATCCGGTGGCGACCTGCGCTCGGCCGCGCGGTGATGGGACAGGGGAGGGGCAAGACATCTCACCGGCAAGGGTTTCACGTGGAACCCCAACGGGCTTCCACCACTCTCCGTCGGTTATCGGCGGCGGCGTCCGAGTTCGACGAGGGCAGCCGAGATCGCGGCGGCGACCGACACACCGAGGGCGCTGAGGGCTCGACGCGCCCGACGTTCACGCGCGTCCGGCGCCTCGCCGTCTAACCGGACCCGCGCTTGACGCTCCACCGACGGCAAGGACGTCGAGGACCGCAGCGATGAGAGACGCGCACTGGCCGTGCCGATGGCAGTCGTCGCCACCTCCTGCGTCTCCCCTGGGTCTCCCGACAATGTTCGCGCGGGGCCGGCATCCGTCGGATGCTTCCCTGGGTCCGCCATCTGCGCCCGGGTTTCCTCATCGTGGGTTCTGGCGAGCACGGCATTGAGCTCACCGCCGAGCAACAGGATAAAGCTCATGAGGTACATCCAGAAGACAAAGGCGAGCACCCCACCAAGCGCGCCATACGCCTCTGCGTAGCCGCCGAAGTAACGAAAGTAAAAGCTGAGCCCCAGCGTGGCGATGCCCCAGAGGGCAACCGCCACCACCGATCCGGCGGTCAACCATCGGAACGGCGCCGTCACGTTCGGTCCGACGTGATAGAAAAAGGCGACCGCCGCGATGACGACGGCGGCGATCAGCGGCCACCGCAGTAAGCTCCAGACGGTCGTCCAGGTGCTGCCAAGTCCGATCTTGGACGCCAGCTCATCACCGACGAACGATCCAGCCAGGAAAAACGATGACGCGGCAACGACCGCCAGACCGAGGGCGATCGTGAGACCAATCGCGATCACGTTCTTTTTCCACCAGGGACGCGCCTCTTCGACATCGAAGGCGACGTTAAGTGCCTTCATCATCGCCGCAATGGCATTCTTGCCGCCCCAGAGAGCCAGCAGCGCACCGAGTGAGAGAAATCCTCCCGACTGATTCTTGATGACGTTCTCGATCGGCTCCTTCACCGCCGCCGCCGTCGTCGCCGGCAAGTTTTTGAAGAGCCAGTCGGTGATGCTCGACATCGCGTCGTTGACGCCCACCGCGCGGCTAACAAACCCGGAGAGGGCGGTCAGAAAGATCAGCAGCGGAACCACCGCGAAGAGAAAGTTGTAGGCAACCTGAGCGGCCAACCCTTGCAGGTCGTCCTCCCGGAACTCGCGAAAGGTTCGCTTCGCGGTACTGCCCACGTCGACCTGACCGAGCTTCATCCATACCCTCCTCGCCGTGATCCAGATCATGCTGACGCTCGACCACCACGGAGGCATGCAAGGTGCATGCCGGGCGAAGACCGGCTCGTCGGCCCGTCTTCTCCGCCGGATGCTATCGTTCGGCCGCGATCGACGGGGTCGCGGTACGGCCGGCCAGGCAGGACCGCGCCGTCGGGAACGTCGCTCAGGCATTCATCTCGGGGAGGGAACATGGCGGAGGAGACTGGCGGCTCGAGTTCGTTCACGCTCGCGGAGGCCGACGCCCCCGGGCTGATGGCGGTGACCGCCGTCGGGCCAAGCTCGGAAGCGGTCGTGGTCGCCGGTCTTGAAGGTGTCATCGCCGCTGTTCGAGGCGAGCGAGACACGGCCCCGCCGACTGACGATGCGACCGCCGCCGCGTCGATCCGGGGCCAGGGCGACGATCTGCCGCGACTCTTCTCGGAGCTGGCAGCCGATCTGCTGGCGCAGCTCGATGCCAACGGTCCGGGGCTCACGGGCATCCGTCTCGACGGGCTCCTGTCGACCGATGATGGTGGTTACACCGCCTGGGGCTACGCCCTCGGTGCCATGAGCGACAATCCTCCACCCGTCGCCGTGGCCATCGACGGTATTCCGACGCTGGAGGAGCTGGCCGGCACCCTCACCCTGCGTTTCTCGCTTCGACGTGGATAGCACGGGCGGGTTCGTCGCCTGGGGTGGGCGCACAACCGGCTGATGCACGTCGTCACAGTGCGAGAGCCACCGACTGGGCGCCACTGATCGGCGAGACTCACTACGAGCCCTGGTCCGCCGGCTGAGCCGCCCATGTCCGAGGGACGAGCCCATGTCTCACCACTGGTCAAGCAAACGTTCGAGATACCGTCATCCGCCGCTGGCATGACCGCGGTTGACCAAGCGCTCGACCGCGTATGGATGAGCGTTAGCAAGCCACCGTCCGAGACCGATACGTCGTGGGATGTTGAGTCGGCGAGATCGCGTCAATCATCATCCGTCATGCCTACATCGATGCTACCGGCGTGGCCACCCCGACGATCTTTGTTCGGTTGACCTTGTGGCGCACGCAAGTCGAAGCCATTTCGTCGACCGTGGCGCTCGGTATAACCCCCCAATCGCGTCCACGGTCACCGGTATTCCGGCTGATGGCCAGCCCATCGACACTGATGCCCTCGTCGAAGGTGGCCGGGGACTCGCGCTCGCTCGGGCAGTGCTCGACCGCCTTGCCTCTCGGCTTACCCAGGGCGGGGAGAACCACTGGTGGCTCGTCAAACGCCGGCCAGTACATGAGCCGCGGGACGACGGGGACTAACCCCATCGTCTCCTCGCCGCCTCTGCAGCGGTGCATCCGGAGGGGTGAGGGTAGCCGAGCGGCAGACGGTCTTGGTCTCAGGACTTACTGGTCCGACTCGTCGCCGTCCGCCTGGGCGACGATCTGACGTGCCTCGTCGACCTGCGCCGTCAGCACCAGGATGTCGTGCTCCAGCGTCGAGGCTGATCCCCAGGCGCCAATCCCCGCGCCGCCTGGGCGGATCATCGTCTTGATCCCCGCCTCGCCAAGAATGTCCGACCAGTAGTGAGCCATCGGCTCGTTTGGAGCCGTCATCAGCACCGCGAGCTCGTCCCTCGCTGGCCTCGCCGAGCGCTCCACATCAACCATTGACCCACTCTCGACGGTGTTATTGGCGGGTCGTCGACCCTTCAACCCCCAGCGCATCAATGCCTCTCCCGGTCTCTCGTGCTCCCGCCAGTCTAGCAGCCGCCGATGATCGCTCCCCAGAGCGAACGGGGGGCTACAGGTCCGACCACGACGCGGCGCGGAACTTGCCGTATGGCGCGACGGATCCGTTCGCACCGCTCCGGCCGTGCGGTTGAGCATCGCTCGCGATCAGCGCCGCGATTGAACGAGATCGTCGTGGAGCCGCTCAAAGGGGAGTCACAGCCACGTGAGACGAACGGAACCACGGTCGTGACCGGCGCAAGGAAGGGCCAGGGATTCACTACCGTCGGGCAGCCTCCCTCCGATCCCGTCGACGCGGCACGAGCGGCGGGGCTGCACCATGTCACCGATCTCGCCCCGGGCATCAGGCGGAAGCGGGCCGGACGGGGATGGAGCTTCATCGCCGTCGATGGCGCGCCGATCCATGACCGCGAGGAGCTGCGGCGGGTCAAGGCGCTCGCGATTCCGCCAGCCTACACCGATGTCTGGATCTGCGCCGACCCGCGCGGTCATCTCCAGGCGACCGGTCGCGACGCGAAGGGACGCAAGCAGTACCGGTATCACTCGCGCTGGCGAGAGATCCGGGACGAGACGAAGTACGGGCGAATGATCGACTTTGGCGAGGCGCTCCCCGCCATCCGGCAGCGCGTCGATCGGAATCTGGCACAGCGCGGTCTTCCCCGGGAGAAGTTGCTCGCGACGGTGGTCCGGCTCCTGGAGACGACACTGATCCGGGTCGGAAACGAGGAGTACGCCCGTGTCAATGAGTCGTTCGGGTTGACGACGCTGCGTGACAATCATGTCGATGTCGAGGGCGCGACGGTGCGGTTCTCCTTTCGCGGCAAAAGCGGCAAGGATCACGGTATCGATATCCACGACCGGCGTCTCGCCCGCATCGTCAAGCGCAGTCAGGATCTCCCCGGCGAAGAACTCTTCCAGTATGTCGACGAATCGGGCTCGCAACACACTATTGGCTCAGCCGACGTGAACGCTTATCTGCGTGAGATCACCGGGCAGGACTTCACCGCCAAGGACTTCCGGACCTGGGCCGGAACCGTGCTGGCGGCCCACGCGTTACAGGAATTCGAGCGGGTCGATTCCGAGGCGGTTGCGAAGCGCAACATCGTCGCCGCGATCGAGCGGGTCGCCGAGCGCCTCGGCAATACCCCCGCCGTCTGCCGCAAGTGCTACGTGCATCCGGCGGTGGTCGACGCCTATCTCGACGGAACGCTGGCCCATACGCTCCGCCTCCGGGTGGACGCCGAGCTGCGGCACGCGATCACCGATCTCGATCCGGAGGACGCCGCCGTGCTCGCGTTCCTGCGGATGCGTCTGGAGAGGGAGGAAACCGATCGCGCGGCCTGACCGTCAGTCGTGTCACGAACGTGACAGATTCGCGATCTCGTATTGACATCAATCGTCGATGATCCAGGCAACAGGCATGGCCGTTTGTTTAACGACAGACGACCACTCATCGTTCAGGAGAACAGCAACGTCATGAAGCGTTCCGCTTTTGCGTTCTACCCCGGTCAGCGGTTCATCGAGGCCGCCGATCCCACCCGGGACAACTCGTTCATCGAGGTCGCATGGGTCGACCGTGACCAGCACGGGACGCCGCGAGTCGCCTTCCGCTACACGGATGGGCGCGAGGTGATGATCTACGCCGGGCAGGCCCGAGCCGCCATTGCCGCCGGTCTGCTCGTGCCTTCCGGCGCCATCGAGCGATACGCCGCGTAATCCCGTCGGCGCCGCTCTGCACCTAGCGTCCTCCCGCTGGCGGCGCTCCCTCATGAGCCGGCATCATAGCGACACTCATCGTTGCTCGGCGACCGCCAGATCACGATCTGCGGCCCTGCCGTGTTCAGGACGCGACCGCTCCTCGTGACGCCGCGTTAATACTGGCGGTGTCTCCAGCAGGCACAATGCTGCGCGGAGGGTTCGTGGCTGGTGGTTGGAGACGGTCGTGGTCGATGTGACCGTGATGAGGATTGCGCCACCGCTCTCGCCGAGACGCGTGGCGACACCACCACGGGGCTGCCGGGCCGTCGTCGCGCCGGGCGCTGGTGGCAACGCTCGACACGGCGGCTCAATGGCCTGTGGCGACATCCTGACTTCCTCCGGTTCTGGGCCGCCCAGACCATCTCCTCGATCGGCTCGCAGCTCACAACCGTGGCCCTGCCGTTGCTAGCCGCGCTTGTCCTCGATGCCACGCCCGGACAAATGGGCGTGCTCGCGGCGGTGGGCTTGGCTCCGTTCCCGCTCGTCGGGCTCTTCGCGGGGGCGTGGGTCGACCGGTTACGCCGCCGGCCGATCCTGATCGCCGCCGACATCGGCCGAGCGGTCGCCCTGGCGGTAATCCCGATCGCCTATCTCCTCGACACTCTGCCGATTGAGCTGCTCTGGGCGGTGGCATTTCTCACCGGCGCCCAAAGCGTCTTCTTCGATGTCGCCTACGTGGCGTTCCTGCCGGCCCTCGTTCCCCGCGATCGGCTCCTTGATGGGAACGCCAAACTGCAGGTCAGCGCGTCGGCCGGTCAGGTGTTGGGGCCGGGACTGGCCGGCGCGCTCGTCGGCTGGCTCACCGCACCATTCGCTATCCTCGTCGACGCGGGTTCGTACCTGGTCTCGGCGCTGCTAATCCGGCGGATTCAGACATCGGAGCCGGTGGCGGCACCCTCGACCGGCACCCACCTGTGGCGCGAGATCGGCGAAGGGGTCCGGATCGTCCGCGGGCAGGTCACGCTCCGCGCGATTGCCGCCTGCTCGGCGACAACCAGCCTCTTCGGCTTTGCGTTCCTCGCCATCTACGTCCTCTATATGACCCGCGATCTCCATCTTCGTGCGACTGGCGTCGGGCTCGTCTTCGCGCTGGGAGGGGTGGGCGCCCTGATCGGCGCGGCCCTGGCAGGTCCACTAACGCGCCGCGTCGGCCTCGGTCCGGCGATGATCGGCGGTCAGCTCCTCTTTGGTCTCTTCGGTCTGCTGGTGCCGCTGGCGGTGCTTGTCCCGCACCACGCCTTGCCATTGATCGCGGCGGCCGAGTTCTGCCAGTGGCTGGCGCTGCTGGTCTACGACGTCAACGCGATCAGTCTGCGGCAGGCGCTCGCGCCGCGTCGTCTGCAGGGTCGCGTGACCGCCACCATGCGCGTCCTGATCACCGGCGTACAGCCGATCGGCGCACTAGCAGGTGGCTGGCTCGGCGGGCAGATCGGCCTCGCCCAGACCCTCGTCGTCGGCGAGCTCGGCATGTTCATCTCCGTGCTCTGGTTGCTGGCATCCCCACTGCGCCATCTCCGGACGCTCCCGTCCGAACCGTAGCGCCAGCGTTACCCCTGGCGCCGAGACAACCTCCAGAGTACGACCGCATACACGGCCACACCCCAGGCGATGATGACCAGATACGACAGCCAGGGTCGGTCGAACAACCGCTGACCGAGTGCCGCGTTCATCACCAGCCGTGTCGCCTGGCTGGTCGGAAGCGCCAGCAACAGCAGGTCGACGATCCGCGGCGTCGGCAACCCCACCCCGTACACCGGACCGAGGAAGGGGATCAGGATCACGCTCGACCAGGTGTTGAGCTGGTTTGCGCTCCGAAAGAGCTCCCCGATCAGCAACCCGACCCCCATCAGCGCCACACTGAGCGCCAGCAGCGCCAGACCGAAAGGCAGGGGCTGCACGATGTGGCTGCGCGTCAGCGCCAGCATAATCACCGTCGCGACTCCGGTGTAGACCAACCCAACCAGGGCCTTCGCGACCACCACATCAGCGTACGAGGCAACCAGGACCAGGGCATCAAGCGTCTTCTTCTCGACCTCTTCGGTCAGGATGATCGGCACCGCGAAGAGCGCCACCATCACCACGAGAAAGAGCGTCGATGTCAGGACGAAGTAGGGGGCCGGTCCGATCCGGTCAAAGATCAGCTCCTCCCCGCCATCCGCCACTGCCTGCTCCCGCTCGATCGTCGCCGGGGCCGGCTGATTCGCCAGCCGCCGCAGCGCCGCATCGACCGCAGAGTTGACATAAGCGCCATTCACACCAATCGTTGATGGAAGCAAGACTGAAAGGGGCGGCGACCGTCCCGCGAGGACCGCAGCATCGAACCCGGCCGGAATAACCAGCCCGAGATCAGCGCTCTCGTCGTCGATCGAGCTTTGCACCGCCGCGGCCGACGTCTGCTCGGTCAGCGTCAGCTCAAGCGTGACACCGGCGACCTCGCGTATGAGGTCGGGCAGCCGAGAGGGACCGGCAGTGGTGTAAACCACCGTCGCGGTCGGTCGGGGCGTCTCGTCATCAAAGAGGAAGTTATAGAACAGTCCCAGACCCAGCGGCACCAGCAACGCCAGCAGCACCCGGCCGTCGCGAATCGCGTCGCGCAGATCTTTGAGAAAGATGGTCCAGACCATCGCTCGATGCACGCACGCTCCATCCTTCGCTCTCACGGGTCCCTGGTTCACCCCGCGCCGTTTACAACGGCCGACCAGCAAGCGAGACGAAGACGTCTTCCAGCGTCCCTTCCCGCGAGTGAATCGTCAGGATATCGTCGTTGGCCATCCAGGTCGCCAGCCGGGTCGCGTCGTCTGGATCATCCAGCCGCACGGTCCGCTCCTCTCGCGACCGCAGCAGCACAGTCGCCGCGCGCTCGCCATAGCGCAGCTTGAGCTCGCGCGGGGCGTCGAGAGCGACGACCTTTCCGTGGCTCAGGAAGGCGACCCGGTGACAGAGTTGGTCGGCCTCCTCCATGTCGTGGGTCGTCAAAAAGACCGTCGTCCCGCCCTCACCGAGCGCCGTCACCATCCGGCGAACATCGCGAGCCGAGGTCGGATCGAGGCCCCGCGTCGGCTCGTCCAGGAAGAGCACCCGCGGCTCGTTGATCAACGACCGGGCGATCAGCAACCGCTGCTTCATCCCGCTGGAGTACGTTTTCACCTTTCGTCGGGCCGCGTCGCTCAATCCGATCGCCGCCAGCAACTCGTCGGCCCGGGATCGTGGCGCCCCGTAGAGGTCGGCGAAGATCCGCAGGTTGTCGCGGCCGCTAAACCGCTCGTACAGATTCTGATCCTCGAAGACCAGGTTGATCAGTGGCTTGATCCGCTCCCGATCAGAGGTGGCATTCAAGCCCGCGACCGCGACACTCCCGGTTGTCGGTCGAGCGCGGCCCGTCAGCATCCGGATCGTCGTCGTCTTCCCCGCGCCGTTATGGCCAAGCAGACCAAAGACCTCTCCCGCTTGGACCTCAAAGCTGACGCCATCGACCGCGCGCACACCACCGTAGTGCTTGCGCAGATCCCTCGCTTCGACCATCGGCGTTCCAGGCGACATCCGGTCTCCCTCTGCGTCTCGGCGCGTTTCACTGAACGTTGCACCGGAATGATGGCCGACGACCGCACGACGCGTACTCTACCGTAGCCCCGATCACGCCGCCCGGTCGCCTAGACATCTCCACGAACGCCCGCTGGTATGCGGGTTGCACCCTTCGGACCATCTCCCCCGGAGGGGGTTCTTCGACGCAGCAGGAGGAAGACGTGTCTCACGAGCTCGTTCAGCGATTTATCGACGCCCTTCACCGCCTGGAGGACCGTCGCGATCTTGATCCCATCGTCAAGACTTTTGCCGGTGACTGCGAGATCAGCAATGTGGCGGCGCCCCGCACCTATACCGGTGAAGATGGAGCCCGCACCTTCTGGACGCACTACCGTGCCGCCTTCGGCGATGTCCATTCCTCCTTCCGCAACGTCATCGTCGATGGCGATCACGCCGCATTGGAGTGGACGACGACCGGCACCGATACGGCGGGCGATCCGATCGAGTACGACGGTGTCAGCATCCTCGATATGGCCGGCGGCGCGATCACCCGGTTTCGGGCCTTCTTCGATTCGGCCCACCTCGGTCAGCAGATGCAGCCACACGAGGAGAGCGGCATCGGCAGCGCCGAACGGGCAGCGTGACGAGCGCGCGGCCCGACGACCTGTTACCGGCCGACCGCGTCGCCTGGAGGACACCGCGGGGAACGACGACTGGCCGTGTCAGACGCAAACTGACCTGACCGATCGAGGTCAAGGATCACCATGTGGCGGCCACGGAGCCGGTTCGCGACGCCGACCACGATCGAGAACAATGGCACCCTCTGCTCTCGCCTCATGGCGACTAAGGAAACGGAGTTCGATGGCGATCTCTGGTTCTTCACCTCTGGTGGCTCACCAAAAGCCGACGAGGTGCGTCACGACAAGCGGGTCAACGTCAGCTACGCCAGGGGTGACGATCAGCCGTGGGTCTCGGTCTCCGGGACAGGAGAGATCGTCCATGACCGCGCGAAGGTGGAATCGCTCTGGACACCGATTCTCAAGGCATGGTTCCCCAAGGGGCTCGACGAACCCGACCTGGCGCTGCTCAAGGTGAACGCCGAACAAGCGGATATTGGGACAGCCGCTCGACCACGATGGTCCAGATCGTCGGGCTCGTCAAAGCGGTCCTCACCGGCGAAAGCTATTACCCCGGCGACATCGAAACGGCAGAGGCGAGCACCTGACGCGTCAATGCCCCATCGATCCATCGTCAGCCTAAAAAGACGAGACGCGTGCTATGGCACGTAAAACATCATGTTGTCGTCTTTCATGATGACCTTCAGGTCAAGGAGTCCGCTGGCGGCAAGGTCTCCATCCGGCGTCACCAGACAGTGGACCAGGAAGACAAACGCCCCTTCTCGCGTATGGAACTGAAGCGTCATGCTGAGAGTCCGCTCAAGCCCGCGTCTCCAGACACTCTCGCTTGGACTCTTGACGCAACGGCTATAGTTCTGAGCAAGGGCACGCTGGATGAAGTTGACCTGCCGACACCGTTCGCGCTATTCCTCTTGGGTAGTGCTGTATCGGAGAGGAGCCACCATGTCGGCTGCCGACCTCGATCTTCGACTGCACCTCGGCAACGTCTTGAATCGGAGCCTGCCCGTCGAGTCCTTCAGACAATGGTTTGCCAGCGCACTGTGGGAACTTAAATCCGTCCTGGACGACGACACACTTGACTTCGCTTACTTGATCGAAAATCGAATCGCCGAGCGATCGAGTGGGTTGATTACCGATGATGAGCTGATTGAAGCCCTCGCCTCTGACTTCGAGTCGAAATATTTGCTTCCTTCACCGGTCGCTTCTCGGGACATGTCTGATGAAGAGATAGTAACCGCAGGCAACGCCACGACGGGGAGAAGCGGCGGAGTCGTGCGCTCGACCTCGATCCTTGCCGAACGACACATTATTCGTCAACTCCAATATTCGATGCCGCGGAGAGAGATTCTGACGGCGGGTACGGGGCGCTTTCAGGTCGCTCGCTATCCGCTCGCGGTTGGCCAACAACCTCAAGGAACAATCGGGTCACAAACTGCTGATTGAGCATCACGTCAAAGACGTGCATGCCGACCTCCGTGAAGACGACTGAGAGCCGCGCTGAGAGATTGGTACCACCGGAAGGGCCACCATAGGCGAGTCGTTCAGTAAGCCTGAAGAGTTCGCGACCGGATGGGGCGCGACAACGCACAGTCCATTTTCATCGGCGTCCGCCCTACCACCACGAAATCCGACGATGAGGGTCCCCTCGAAGGGAAAGATGTTCGCCGGGAGATCGTCGTTACGCGCAACGACGACGCGGTCGACCACGCGAATGATCGAGATCGTACCACTCGCCTCGACCAGAATCTGATCGCAGATAGCGGCCACGGCGAGATACGGCCCGTCGGTCACCTTGCCATCAGAATGGTCGGGAGGGGCGTTGGCCGAAGCGTCGTTCTCCATATCTGATTCTCTTAACCTTCGTCCATTGGACGACTGCGAACGTCCATCCTGTATTCTCCCCGTCAGGACACGTGCTTCACGACTTCTTGCCGAGGCAAGGTGCGGATAGCTGAAACCGCTACAGATCTACGCAAATGCCGTACGTCGTCCTGCATCAACGAGGTTTTCCTGTCGCACAGCGCCTCGTGCCAGCGTCGCCGAAGCACTCCCCCTTTCTGACTCTTCATATTACGCGTATGTCGTCAAATTGCCCTTTCGGTGAAGCCAGTTCCTCAGAGCAAGGAACGACCGAGGTCCCGGCAATGGCCACTCAACAATCGTCCGTCAGCCCGTCATCGCGCAGGGGCCGAACGCCGAGGACGACGACTGCCTGGCCATCCGGCGGCTATCAGTCATCCAGACCAATGCACTCGGCGGTCATTGGGCCAGGAGCGATGGCAGTCCGTGTCACTTGATTCTGGTCCACGGCATCACTATCCGTGACTTTCGCCTCTGAGGTTCCCGACGGTGTCGGGCGGGCGATACAGGAGACCAGAGTGCCGGCGAACGGCGCGACCGCGGTCTGGGCGGAGACGGTAGGCGACTCGGCGGTCATGGTCAGCCGCGACAGTGGTCCATGCCCGGAAAGCTGACCGGACGCGAGCAACGCAAAGGCCGCCGCCGCGACCAGCCGGTAGAGGGCCGTTCTTCCACCGAGCGGAAGAACGCCAAGTGCCCGTGTTGAGCGTTCGATGCTCCGTGGCGTTTCCTGCCGTCGAAGCAGCTTGCGCCGAAGCTGTGCCGCAAAGAGGGGAGTGGGCGACGGCGCGTCATCGATGGCCGCCAGCCTCGTGACCGCCGCGACAAGGGGCGCCACTGGTCCACCTGGGTGGCTCACCTCGGTTAGCGAGAGAGGCACATCCGCCCCTTGCAGCCCATCCCAGGCAACATTGAGACGGTCCGCCAGCTGCTCCGGCGTCATCGGCGACTCATGCTTGCTCATCGATCGCTCCATGCGTTGCTGCCGACACCCGCGGATCGGCGCGTAGCCGTGTCATTGCCCGCAACTGCAGCATCTTCACCGCCGCGACGCTTCGATCCATCACCGCGGCGATCTCCGCCCCACGCAGCCCCGCCAGTCGAAACTCGACCACACGCCGCTGGTCGTCGGGAAGGGTCGCCAGCAACCCCTCGACGGTCCGCTGCCCATCACGAGCCACCGCGACTTCTTCGGGCGTCGGGTCGGTATCGACCGGCTCGTCAATCGCGGCGATCGGAGCCTTCGGCCGTCGCCGGTGGGCATCCATCACCACGTTGTGGGCGATCGTAAAAAGCCACCCTCGAAACGATCCCTGGTGATACGACGGCAACGCCCCGAGCGCCTTGGTGAAGACGATGCTGGTGGCATCTTCCGCCGCCTCCTGCGTGCCGAGCCGCCGGTAGCAGTAGCGATAGACCGGATCGAGGTACCGCTCATACAGGGGTGCGAACGCCGCTCGATCCCGCTGGGCGAGCACGACAAGCGCCGCCTCGTCTTCCGGCGACGACCGCCCATCCCCCTCGGTTGGCTCCAGCGGATCACCGATCGCCACCGCATTCCCCGACGCCGGTCTGACCCTGCGCACTCTTAAGAACGATCCAGACGTGAGATTGGTCACGAGCGATCGCGCCGTCGCGTTGATGGGCGCCGTCGCCACCACTATGACGCGGAGCGGGCCGGCGGTTGGTCCGCGGCACGCTCGGCGCGCACGAGAGACGCCGATGTCACCGTGCCGGAATCAGCCAGCTCAGCACGCGACCTGTGCCGGTCCCAGCTCCACCGGCGCAACCCCTCATCGAGCGATCCCAGCACCCATCCCCGTTCGCTTCCCAGAGCGACGCTAAAAGACCACGGAGCCGCGGCCCGCCTCGCCCGCTGGAGCGACGCCAGCAGCATTGCATAGTCCTGCCCTGTTGCCATCGCGATACGACGCGCAAGGTCGTCCGAGGTGGTCATCACCGGTGCCGCACTGACCAGATGCCAGATCCCTCGCTCCAGATCGATCATCAGATCGAGCGCGGCATCAATGGCATCCGGCAGATACGCGGGCGTGAGAATCGACTCGTCGTCCGTGATGGCTCCGGCATTCCCCGCCACTGAGACGGCCGCCGCACCCAGTTCTCCGTGATCGCCACCAACGGTCGGCCCCAGGCGCACGACCAACGACTCAGACAGGATGTCCAGCACCGACCGTTCCGCCGCCGCAAACGCATGACCCGCAGGATCGTCCGGTGTGACCGACTCGCGCTCGTAGCGGCGCCGGTCGTCACCGGCGCCAAAGACCCGGTTGGACGACAGCAGCAGGAGCGGCCGCTCGGCCCGCGCGCAGGCTCGGGCGACGACCTCCGCGGTTGCCGCCCTATCACGCGGTCGATGGGACCCATCGACCAGCATGGCTGGCGCCCGCCCGTTTAGAGCGACGACAACCGCCCACACCTGTCGCGTAACGAGAAGTTCAGCGGTGTCGATGGCGTCCAGCCGGCGGATGTCAGACTCCCGAAGCCGGACGACCGGGATGGCGCGATCGATGCAACAGCGGGTCACCGTATCGGCCACGACGCCATCGCCGACGACCGCAAGCGGGGAAGCGCCAGGGCGCTCGGCCGTTGCCCGTGGCGGCTCGCGGTCGTCGCCGTCGTCGTTGACCGCGCGATACACCAGGCGGTCAGGCCGCTGCCACCAACCAGGAGCTTGGAGCAACGGGTGCGACGAGGACCCCGTGGCGGCAAGCTCGGCCGCCAGCGTCGCCAGGGCGGTCGGTCGAGGCGCCGGCGCCCTGATATCGAAGGCCCCCGGCTCGTACAATCCGTCATCTTGCGTCAGCAGCGAGGCCCAATCGAATGCGCCCAGTAGCGACCAGAGGGTCACCGCCCGGATGTCGGCGCCGCCTACTCGCACGCGCTCCGCCGCCGACCACACCGCCGCGAACCAGCGAAGCTGCTCTTCCCGCGTGCAGCCAAGATGCGTCTCGGTCACGGCCATCGGCGACCGATACCGCTCCCAGGATTGCCAGAGGAGCGCCTCCGGTCCGGCCACGCCGTCCGCACGCACCCGCACCGCCTCGATGTCGGCATACGTTTGCCACCCGTTCGTCCCATGGGTATGCACGGGGTATCGTTCCTGCCGGTGATCGAGGAAGCGCTCACTCGTCAGGTAATGATTGATCCCGATCACGTCCGGTGGACACGGCTCGTCGCGGAAGCAATCGAGATCGCACCCGCCGACCCCGGCCCGAATCAGGTACTCCCAGAGCGGATGCTGCCGGTCGACCCGGCCAAAGAGGAGATCGAAGGAGAGCCACCGGCGGTCGTTCTCGAACGCGGCCTGAGACCGCAGCGCGGGGGTCGCGTAGACCTGCCCAAGGTCTTCGGTCTGCACCAGCTGTGCGGCCGGCGTCACCCGTCGGATTGCCGCCATCGCGGCAACCGTCGCCTGACATTGCGTCACCAGTGCCCGGGCGAATGTGCAGTCGTCGCGCCCGTGTGGGAACCAGTGACCATAGAGGCCGCTAAACCGGGAGGTGGTCAGTGGCTCGTTCACAGGGGTGTAGGCATCGACCCATGGATAGCGTGCCGCCACCGCACCCGCGAATGCGGCCAGCCCATCGACGAATGACGGTTCGATCAGACTCGTACCCCGCGGCCCGCTGCCATGGTGGACCAGCCCGACGATCGGGCGGATACCAAGCTCCCGCAGCCGGCCCAGGCGCTCATCCGCCCAGCTCCAATCGGCCTGGTCGATTCCGTCCGGCACGGTCCGTTCCCAGAGAATCGGGTAGCGCACCGTCCGCATCCCCAGCGATGCGAACCGGTCAAGATCGCCGAGCCGTTCGTCGTGACCGGACCGGGCGATCTGATCGAAGAAGCGCTCGCCAACCCGGTTCACCGTACATTCGACGCCCCCCCAGAGCTCCAGTGGGGGACTGTTGAGATCAGGACGCAACGAGAGCAACTCCTTCGAAGGCAGGCATATCAGGGTTAACGCCAGGGTCAGTCAGAGAGATCAGGACGCTGCTCATGGCTGAGAGCTCTGTTCCACACGGTGGCGATATGCACGTTTCTGGCCATCAGCATCCCTTGAGCATCCGCCTCGAGTGCTGACCCCGGCATAGACCGCATCAGCGTCAGCAGGTAGAGTACGCCCTCCACGAGAACGTTGGCGAATCGGTCTGGCGGAGCGGACATCGGTCATGGACATCCTGTTGCACGCCAGGGGAATCGCCAAGCGCTACGGCGGCATCGCCGCCCTGCATGGCGTCGATATTGAGATCCGGCCGGGCGAGATCCACGCGCTGATGGGCGAGAATGGCGCCGGGAAATCGACCATGGCCAAGATCCTGGCCGGGGTCGAGCAGCCGGACGCCGGCGAGATCGTCTGGATCGGCGCTCCTATCTCGTTCCGGGACACGAAGGATGCCGTCCAGGCCGGCATCACCATCGTCCTTCAAGAGCTGAGTCTCGTCCCCGACCTCTCGATCGCGGAGAACATCTTCCTGGTTCATCGTCGCGCCTACCGCGGGGGCTGGTGGCTCGACCGCCGCGCGATTCGCCATCGGACGCTCGCCCTCTTCGACCGCCTCGGTTGGGATCTGCCGGTCGATCCAGACCGAAAGGTGAGCGATCTGACCGTTGCCGAGCAGCAGATGGTCGAGATTCTCAGGGCGCTCTCACTCGATGCCCGGCTCTTCATCCTCGATGAGCCAACGGCGACCCTCAGCCCCCATGAGGTCGGCGTCCTCTTCGGACTGATCCGCCGGCTCAGTGATGCAGGCGCGTCCTTCCTCCTCGTCACCCACCGGCTGGAAGAGGTCTTTGCCCTCGCCGATCGGATCACCGTTTATCGCGATGGCGCACCGTCCGGGGTCTTTGACGTCGAGCAAACCGATGAGGCGACGCTCATCCGCGCCATGGTTGGCCGCGATCTCGGCGATCTCTTCCAGATCCGCCAGCGGAACGAGCCGGGCACACCGGTCCTCTCCGTCCATGGGCTGACGCGTGGCCGGACGGTCCGCGATTGCTCGTTCGAGGTCCGCGCCGGGGAGATCGTCGCGGTCGCCGGTCTCGTCGGGGCCGGTCGCACCGAGCTGATCCGGGCCGTCTTCGGGGCCGACCGCGCGGACCGGGGCGAGGTGATGCTCCGGGGCCGGGCGGGTCTTCTCTCGTCACCGCGAGCGGCGATCGCACGTGGAGCGTCGATGGTTCCCGAGGACCGGAAAGCACACGGTCTGCTCGTCGACCTGCCGATCGTCCAGAACGTCGCCCTGGCGAACCTCGCCGAACGCGGACACTTCTGGCTCCGCCCCCGACGCGAGCGGGCCGAGGCGCGCGAGCTGGTCGCCCGGCTCCAGATCAAGGCGCCCCGGCTCTGGCAGGGCGCGAACAGTCTGAGCGGTGGCAACCAGCAAAAGGTGGTGCTCGCCAAATGGCTCTCCCTTGACCCCGACCTGCTGATCCTTGATGAGCCGACGCGAGGCATCGACATCGGCACGAAGTTCGAGCTGTATCGCCTCATCGATGGTCTCGCCGCGCGGGGCAAGGCGATTCTGCTGGTTTCCTCGGAGCTGCCCGAGGTGCTCGCCCTGGCTGATCGGGTCCTCGTCATGCGAGACGGCGCGCTCGTCGCGGAACTCCCGCATGGTGAGGCCAGCGAGGAATCGATTCTGATCCACGCGGCTCGCGCGCCCGGTGAGTCGACGGCCACCACCGCGGCCACGGGCGAGATAATTGAGACACTCCAGGAGGCAGGCTAACGGCATGGCAGGGACACCGATCGGCCATCGGCAGGCGTCTCCACCGGCGGCCCGGGGAAGGTCGGCAGGGTGGTCAGAGCAGCTGCGGCGATTCCTGGAGGAATATCGCGTCGAGCTGGCAATGGCCGGGGCGTTCGCGCTGCTCTGCGTGGTGCTCAGCATCCTGGCCCCGAACTTCCACACCGAGCGCAACATCCGCAACGTGCTCTGGCAGGTCACCGCGATCGGCATCATCGCCATCGGGCAGACCCTGGTCATCCTGACCGGGGGGATCGATCTCTCCGTCGGGGGCATTGCCGCCTTCTCGGCGATGGTCGGCGGGATCACGATGAATCACACCAACGTGCCAACAGGGATCGCGGCGACGCTGCTCGTCGGTGCCGGTGTCGGTCTGGCGAATGGTCTCCTCGTCGCCTACGGCCGTCTGGCGGCCTTTATCGTGACCCTCGGTATGCTCTCGATCGCCAACTCCCTGACCTACGTCATCTCCGACGCATCGTCAATCGTCGGTCTCCCATCCGGGTATCGGGTACTGGGGCGGGGCATGATCGGTGGCGTCCAGTACTATCTGATCATCTTCGTCGCGCTCTATGCGCTCGGTCATCTGCTGCTGATTCAAACGAAGCCTGGCCGCTTCCTCTACGCGATCGGCAGCAACGAGGAGGCGGCACGGCTCTCCGGGGTCAACGTCCGCGCCTACAAGACGCTGCCCTATCTGGTCAGCGGCATCCTTTGTGCCGTCGCCGCGCTGATCCTCTCCGGTCGTCTCGGAGCGATCGACCCCGACACCGGCACCGGGTTCGAGCTTGATACCATCGCGGCGGTCGTGATCGGCGGCACGAGCCTGTTTGGTGGTAAAGGGAGCCTGATCGGCACGCTGATCGGCGTCTTCCTGATTGGCGTCCTCAACAACGGCCTCAACCTGCTCAAGGTGTCGGCCTTCTGGCAGGGGACGGCGGTCGGCGTCGTGATCATCCTCTCCGTGCTGATCGAGCGCGTCTTCCGACGGCGTGCCTAGGATCATTCACCGAGGGCGGTCGAAAGGAGGTCACGCCAGGGCATCACCATCGATGATTGCGCGACTCGCGATCGACACTGACCCGACGAGACTATCCAACCACAGGAGGTCACCGATGACCGCGTCTCCGACAGACCGCATCGCCGAGAAGCTCGTGACCGGACGATTGACACGCCGTGGCGCGATCCAGCGCGCGGCGGGAATCAGTCTCGCCCTACCGGCGCTGGCGGCCGCCCGACCCCTGGCCGCCCGCGCCGCCAACGAGACCTTCTCGATTGCCTACCTCACTCCCGGGCTCAACGTCCCGTTCTGGAAATACCTGTCAGACGGGATCAAGCAGGCGGCCGAGCGCGATAGCGCGAAGAGCGGCGCCAAGATCGATGTGACCGACTACGACTCCCGCAATGACGCGGGTACGCAGCTGCAGAATGCCCAGGACGCGATTACCGCCGGTGTCAACCTGATCATCATCTCGCCGACTGACAGCTCGTCGGCGCCGACGGTGCTCGATCTGGCTAAAGACAGCGAGGTGCCGGTGATCATCGCCGACATCGGGACGGACGAGGGCGACTACGTCTCCTTCGTCATCTCCTCCAACGAGACCGGAGCCTACGACGCCGGCAAGGTCATGATGCAGCAGATGGAAAAGAACGGCTGGAAGGGCGCCGATGTCCTGATGGTCACCATCTCGCAGGCAAGGAAGAACGGCCAGAACCGGACCAGGGGGATCACACGCGCCGTCGAGGAAGCCGGCAGCAAGATCGTGCAGTTCCTGGAAAGCAAGGATTACACCCGGGCCGAAGCCCAGACCCAGGCATCCGACATGCTGACCGCGAACCCCGAGGCGCGCGGCTTCTTTACCCAGCATGACGAGGCAGCGCTCGGGACCTGGACCGCGATCGAAGAAGCCGGGCGGCAGAACGATCTGGTCTTTGCCTCGTTCGATGGCAGCCCGGAGAGCGTTGAGCTGATCAAGCAGGGCAAGCTTGCCGCCGCGTCGATGCAGCAACCGGTGCTGATGGGACGGCTCTCGATGGAGGTCGGTCTCAAGCACCTTCGCGGCGAGGAGGTCGAGAAGGAGACCGAGGTGCCGACGATCCTGGTCACCCCGGACAACGTCAAGGATCTAGAGTCGAAGCTCGCCGACACCGTCTTCCCCGCCGCTGAAGGGGCGGCCACCCCGACTTCTGGATAGCGGCTGATCCGCTCCACACCACCGGTCACAGGAACGCCCCTGCACCCGCGTGCAGGGGCGTTCATCTGTCGTTCCAAACTGCTATCCGTTGACGACGTTCCCGCCGTTCGGGTGCAGTACTTGTCCGCTGATGTAAGACGAATCATCCGAGGCGAGGAAGACGTAGCTCGGGGCGACCTCCTCAGGCTCGCCGGGCCGCTTCATCGGCACATCGACACCGAAGCTGGCGACTTTGTCCTCGGGGAACGTCGACGGGATCAGCGGCGTCCAGATCGGCCCCGGCGCGACGGCATTGACCCGGATTCCTTGCTCGACCAGCGCCTGGGACAGTGACCGGGTGAAGGCCACGATCGCTCCCTTCGTCGCCGAGTAATCGAGCAACTGCGGACTTCCCTTGTAGGCGGTCACCGAGGTGGTATTGATGATCGCCGAACCGTCCTTCAGATGCTTGAGAGCCACCTTCGTCAGATAGAACATCGCGAAGATATTGGTGCGAAAGGTTCGCTCTAATTGCTCGCTGCTGATCTGCTCGATGCTGTCCTGGGGGTGCTGCTCGGCGGCATTGTTGACCAGGACATCGAGCCGGCCAAGCTCACGGACCGTCCGCTCGACGAGCGCCTGGCAATGACCCTCGTCGCCGATATCGCCCGCCACCGCGAGACACCGACGCCCCTCCGCCTCGACCAGGCGTTTGGTCTCCCGGGCATCCTCTTCTTCGTCCAGGTAGGCAATCGCGACGTCCGCGCCCTCCCTGGCAAAGAAGATCGCCACTGCCCGGCCGATGCCGCTGTCCCCACCGGTAATCAAGGCCACTTTTTGCCGAAGCTTGCCACTGCCCTGATAGCCCGGATCGTCGGACTGTGGCCGCGGGGTCATGTCACCTTCCAGACCAGGCTGGCGATCCTGGTGCTGCGGTGGGTTGATCTGCTGCTCGTCCTCTGACATCGAACCCTCCTCATCCCTCTGATGTGACCGGGGGCGACATCCCCGGCGCCCTCTGCTCTAAGGGACGATTATTCTCCGGCGCCGACCCCCGAGGTGGCTGCAGGATCGATCACCGTGGTGTGCGATCCATTCCGCGCTCCACCGATGGCTGGCAGCCGCACCGGGCCGAGTTTTCCGGTCGACTCCACTCCGGCCACGGCGACATCTCCAGGTGACAGTAACCGGGCGACCCGATCGGGCTGGCCGATGCTGCCAACTAGAATCCGGCGGGCGGTGCTGATGCGCGCATAGACCTTGAGCGCCTGCGCAACGACCTGATCCATGTTGTAGTACTGGTAGTTGGCCAGGCGCCCCACGAAGTGCACACCGGGCGTTTGCTCGGCGAGCGCCTGGTAGCACTTGTATCGCTCGGTGTTCTCGGCACGGGGCACCGGGTAATAGGGGTCGCCCTCATCGCGTGGATATTCCCGGACTATCGTCGTCTTGGGGTGCACCTGACCGGTCAGGTGCTTGAACTCCGTGATGCGCGTGTGCTCGTACTCGTTCGGATAGTTAACGGTGCCGACCGGTTGATACGTCGGTGTATCGAGCGTCTCAAAGGAAAACTCAAGCGAACGATAGGGAAGCTTCCCAAATCGCTCCTCGAAGAAGGCATCGATCGGACCGGTGTAGATCATCTCCCGGTGCGGGATCATCTCGGCGATCTCGCGATAGTCGGTATTCAGCATCACCTTGATGTTCGGGTGATTGAGCATCCGCTCGAACATCTTGGTATAGCCATGGAGCGGCATCGACTGGTACCGGTCGGTGAAATAGCGATCGTCCCGGTTGGTCCGGGTCGGGATTCGCGCCGTCACCTGAGCGTCGAGCTGCGACGGATCGAGTCCCCACTGCTTCCGGGTATACCCCCGAAAAAACTTGGTGTACAGATCGCGTCCGACCCTGCTGACGACGACATCCTCGGCCGTCTCGATCCGCTCCCGCGGCTCGGCGACCGAGGCGAAAAAGGCTTCCAGCTCAAAGCTCGTCAGACTCAGCCCGTAGAGTGCATTGACCGTATCGAGGTTAATTGGAATCGGGACGAGCTGACCATCGACACTCGCCAGGACGCGATGCTGGTATGGACGCCAGGCGGTGAAACGGGACAGATAATCGAAGATTTCAACCGCATTGCAGTGGAAGATGTGCGGACCATAGCGATGCACCAGGATTCCAGCATCATCGAAGTAGTCATATGCATTCCCACCGATGTGGGAACGCTTCTCCACGACCAGGACGCGCGCTCCGTCCTGACTCGCCAGGCGCTCCGCCAGGACGCTCCCGGCAAACCCCGCGCCAACGATCAAATAATCGAACTGCCCCATCGACCCCTTCCTCTCGGCCCGACGCGAATCGGTCCGACTCATCGATCGTGAACGAACGCCATTCATCACCGTCGTCGAAGTTCAACCACCCTGACGGCGGCCAACCGGCGGCATGAAGAAGAAACAGATCATTGCGCTGACCTGACGCGGCAGACAGCTGACCGAGCGGCGCACATGGCCACGGAGCCGTCACGGCATCTTGTGATGCCACCAACCCGATGCGCTTGTCGATCCAGACACCGTTCGACGACCTCGCGACAGCCGGTCAGAAGACTCAGGCCATCGGACCCGGCGATCGGGCCGGGTCAAGGTCTGCTCGCCCACGAATCAAAGGTAGCGCACCACCGCGCGCTTGCCGCACCTGGCCGCGGGGCCAGGTGCATCGGCGCACGCAGAGCCTCACGTCAGTCATGCCGGATCAGACACGATCCGGTACCCTGTTGAATGCAAGATGAATACCACCACCGGGAGAATGGAAGGTTTCCTGCTCAGTATATGGGGTAGTGCTCGACGGCAGCGGAATGTTCCAGTAGCCTACGGACGGGAGCATCAAAGGACCGCCAAAGATTGCGTCGCGATAGGGGAAGCGCACATGTCTCGAGAGATCGCTCGCTGGTTGATCGCATTCGGCGCAGCCATCGGCACCATCGGCATCGTCGTCATTGGTATGGCCATGGCCTATGTCCAGCGCAACGATGGCCAGTTCAATATCGGTCTGATTCTGATGATCGCCGGCGCCGTGGCGACCGTTCTGGGGGCGCTCGCGTTTCGTCGCACCGAGGAGTCGGTATCGGGTCCTCCCGTGAGCTCGTCGCGCCTGCACTAAGGCGCTTCTCTTCCCGGTCTCTTGTGACAGCGATGTCCGTCTCGGCACCACGCGTCGAAGATCGAGTCAACCGTCCCAGACACTAACTCGCGGCCGCGCTCCGCGCGGCGTCGGTGTCGTCAGTCGCGCATGACCGCGGCGCTCTGACGACAGCGGCAATGTCACCACGAATGTCGCCCCGTGACCCGGTCCAGGCGACATCGCCCATAGCTCGCCCTCATGTTCGCGGACGATGCGCCGTGAGACCGCCAGACCCAGGCCGATACCTGCCCGCGCATCATCGCCCCCCCGATAAAAGCGATCGAAGATGCGATCCAGGTCGTCGGCGGCGATGCCCTGCCCACGATCGATGACCTCGATCCGCGCCCAACGCCCAACTGATCCGATGCGCAGCGTGATCGGCGACTGCTCGGTTGAGTACTTCCGTGCGTTTGCTAGGAGGTTCGTCAGCGCGTGCTCGATGCGCCAGGCGTCCCAGTTGCCAACGACCGATGGCGCGTCCGCGATCACGGTCACCCGAGCGCTCCCGACGCTCATCCCGGGATCGGCCGCCACCCGGCGGGCCAGCTCGATCAGGTCGGTTGGTCGACACTTCAAGGGTAACGCCCCGTCGCCAAGATCGGACGCGGTCAGGAGGTCATCGACGAGGCGACCAAACTGATCGATCTGCTCGAGAATGACCTGAAGCGATTCCAGATCGGCCGGGGCCAGATCTGCGCTGGCGCGTCGGTGCAGCAGCTGCGCTCGGCCCTTGAGCGACGTCAGCGGCGTGCGAAGCTCGTGGGACGCGACCGCCAGGAAGTCGTCACGATGCGCGATCGCTCGTTGGGCCTCGTCGAAGAGACGCGCGTTCTCCAGCACGATCGCCGCCTGATCGGCAAGCGCCGCCGCCAGCCGCACATCGTCATCCACGATCTTTCGCGCCGTCCGATAGCCAGCGATCAACGCTCCGAAAACGCGGGGACCAGCCAGCAACGGCATCCCGATACCAGACCGCATCCCCTCCGCGACCTCGATGGGGAATTCCTCGACCGGGAAGGACGGGTTATGGGGAAATCCTTCCAGGACCACCGGCTCCCGTGTGGCGACAACGCGTCCCACCGTCCCTCGCCCCGGGACATAGCGGGTGGTCAGGTGAGCATCGGTGCGGTGACCGACGAATCCCCGCCACGGGAATGCACCATTGCGGTCGAGCGTAGCGACCGCGGCGTAGTCGGCTCGCAGCAAGAGTTTGGCAAACGTCGAGACCAGTCCGAGCACCCGGTCCAGATCGATCGTCCCCGCCAGCTCCCGGCCAATCCGGCGCAGCGCCTCGCTCTCATCGAGGGCGCGCTGGGTGGCGTCATGGAGCCGCGTATTGAGGATCGCGCTGGCCAGCTGAGCACCGAAGTCGCGGGCGAGCGACAGATCGTCGTCCGTCAGCGGAACGGGTACCGCGCCGGACCGAGCACTCGCCAGCACACCGACCTGCGTCCCTCCGGCAATAAGCGGCACGGCAAGCACCGAATGGATCCCGAGCTGATCGACCGTCGCGCGCATCTCCGGCCAGATCTGTTCGGGCTGCAGCTCAGCGATCAGGACGGGGGTTCCCGCCACCGCCGGACCGATCACTCGCCCTCCTAGCTCCCACTCCTGCCGCGCCATCAGCTCCCGCACCAGGGGGCCAACCGTCTGGTCGGGGAGCGCCAGCGCCCGCACCACCGGCTGACCGCTTTCCTCGTCGAGGAGAAACACCGCGTTGAGATCGCCGAGGATATCCGCGGCTCGATCGGTCGCGGTGTGCAACGTCTGCTCCAGATCCAGGCTGGCGGCAAAGAGGGCCGCGGTGTCGGCGAGAAATTGCCCATTGCGGGCCCGGCGCTCCGCATCGCGACGGAGATTCGTCGCCGCGATGGCCAGCCCGAGATGATCGGCGATCGTTTCTAGAATCCAGAGATCATCCTGCCGGTACACCCCGGCCTGACGACTACTCAGCCCGAAGACGCCAACCGGCTCCTGATCGATCATCACCGGGACAACGACATATTGCTGGATGCCCGCCACCCGGCGAGCGACATCGGTCGTGAAGTGGACCGGGTCGCCCGCCTCGTCCCGATCGAGATTCCGAATCAATGACTGCCGTGCAGCGATCGCCCAACCACCGGCGGCGCCATCGAGCGGGCGTGCCGCGTCGTCGATCGGATTGGGCAGGCGATCCCGCACCGCCGCCACCTCCAGCTGCTGCCGGTCGGCGTCAAGCAACATAATGCTGCAGCGGTCATAGGGGAACAGCGCGTCGATCTCGTCCGCGAACGCTTCAAAGACCCGCTGCAGCACATGACCGCCGCCGACGAGCTGGGTAATCCGGGCCAGCGCCCGCGCAACATGCAACGGATCGGGCTGACCAGTCGACCCGGAATTAGCGACTGTGTGATCCAATCAGCCTCCTTGGCAGGTGCGTGAAAAGACGATCCTCGTTTCGCCGGGGATCGGGCATCCCATCCTGCGACACTGGCTGACGACGCATCCTACGTGCCGTTAGCCCGCACGAGCCGCGCCGGGCGGTGCCGCGGCGCCCCCTGGCCAGGGAGTTCGTTGATGCACCACGTCACGGTCGGGGTACCAGGCGCCCCGCAGATTTCCGACAAGATAGAGTGACCCGGTAACCAGGATCGTCCCGTCGTCACCCGCAAGCCGCCGCGCCGCATGGAGCGCCATCGCCGGCTTTGGCGCCACCTCAACCGGCACCGCGCCGGTGATGCGACGCGCGACCGCCGCGATTCGTTGTGGAGCAACGCTTGCCTTGGCGAGTACCCGCGGCGCGGTGACCACCAGCGCGTCGGCTCCCACCATGATGGTGCGAAGCATCTCCTCGGCGCGCTTCCCTTCCAGGGCGCCGAAGAGCACGACGAGCTTCCCGCGCGATGGCGGGAGCGTTCGCGGAAGATCGGATACAAGAGCCACCATCTTCTCGGGATTATGCGCTCCATCCAGCACCACCGCCGGTCCTCGCGGGGTCGGCATCCACTCGAATCGCCCCGGTAGCCGCGCGGCCGCCAACCCGGAGAGCACGGCCTCCTCCGGGACGAACAGGCCCCGCGCGCCGAGCGCCCGTGTCGCGGCGACGGCCAGCGCGGCGTTGGTCGCCTGGAACTCACCCGGCGAAGGCGTCAGGTAGATCGCGCCGCGGTCGATGGAACGCCATCGGGTGCCATCCGGTCCGACCGAGAGCACCTCAAAGGTCGTCCCGGGAATGACTCGCTCCAGCGTGGTCTCCACGAGCCTCGCCTCGGCAACGATCGCCGCCAGTGCGTCAGGCGTGGAGACGGCGGTCACCACCGCCGCGCCAGGTTTGATAATGCCCGCCTTGTGCCAGGCAATCTCCGCGATCGTGCCGCCCAGGGTGGCTGTATGATCGAGTCCGACCGTGGTGATCACGCTGACCGCCGGATCGATCGCGTTGGTCTGGTCGAAGCGCCCCCCGGCGCCCACCTCGATGACGGCGACGTCGACCGCGTTCGCGGCGAACCACCGCGTGGCCAGCGCGGTCCAGACCTCGCCGTAGGTCAATGCGGTCTCTCCGCGTCGCTCGATAAACCGGTCCGCCGCATCGAGCACCGTATCGACCAGCTCCGCAAACGCCGCGGCGCCAATCAGCAGACGGTCCTGCTGCAGCTTCTCCGTCGCGACCTGAAGGTACGGCGAGGTGTGCAACCCGACCCGGTAACCCGCGGCGGTCAGCATCGAGGCGATGGCCACACTCGTCGAGCCTTTGCCCGACGTGCCGCCGACATGAACGATCGGGTACTTCTGGTGAGGATCACCAAGAAACCGCAAGAAGCGTCGGACGCGCTCCAGCCGCTGCTCCGCCCGGGCTCTGATGGCCGCGAGCGAGCCATCCGCCGGCCCCTCGGGCGAGATCAGCCCGTCGAGCCGGTCAACCGCGGTCCGATAGACGGCCCAGTCATCGTCTCGACTGCCACGGTCGGCTCGGGGAGCCGCGGTCAGTTCATGGGGTAGAGAAGGATCGTCCATCATCTCGAACGAACGAGGCGTCCATCGCCGCGGTTGCCTCACCGTGTCTGAACCAGTCGTTCAACGTCAGCGCGAGCGGCGAGATGGTAGCACCAGGGACCACAACCGGCGCGGTCGACCGCGCCGCCTCGATCGTCAGGCCAGGAATCGCGCGCAGACATCGTTCGCCAGCATCAGACCCCGCGGCGTGAGCCGGACGCGATCAGGCAGTCGCTGCAGCAATCCTATCTCGACAAGCTGCCGGATCGTCGGGCCGTAGACCTCGTCGAGCGTCTGGCCATGCCGGGACACGAAACCCGCATCGCTGACACCGTCATCGAGCAGACGGAGACCAAGCATCATCGTCTCACCCATCGCCACCGGGGGGGCGATCTCCTCGACGTTCGAGACCGCCGTCATGCCACCCTCGATCGAGTCGATGTAGGTCAGCGGTAGCAGGTGGTTCATCGTTCGGCACCCCGCGAGATGACCATGTGCCCCCGCTCCGAGACCGATCCAGTCGCCGTTACGCCAATAGATCCGGTTATGGCGAGATTCCAGCCCTGGGCGTCGTGCCCAGTTCGCGACCTCATAGTGCCCGTAGCCAGCCCCTCCCAGGCGCTCGATCGCCATCTCATAGAGATCGGCCGTGGCATCGTCGTCAGGCACACGCATGATGCCCCGGGCGACCGCATCCGCCATCGGCGTGCCCGGCTCCACGATCAGGCTGTAGAGCGAGAGATGCTCGGGAGTACCCCCCGGCAACGCATCAAGCACCCGGTCGAGATCGTTCTGCCACAGCGCCACCGTCTGCCCCGGCCAACCGAAGATCATATCCAGGCTGATGTTCGCAAATCCCGCCGCCCGCGCCGCGGCGATCGCCGCCGAAGCATCGGCGGCCTCGTGCAGCCGCCCGAGCGCCCGCAACCCGCGCCGCTGGAGCGTCTGCACCCCGATGCTCAGCCGGTTGACCCCGGCGTCGAGCAGCCCCGCGAAATAGGCCTCGTCGACACTGTTGGGATTCGCCTCGAATGTCACTTCCGCGTCCGGCACGACCGCACACGCGGCCCGGCACGCCCGGATCAGGCGCGCCACCGCCGCCGCGGGTAGCAGGGAGGGCGTACCGCCACCCACAAAGATCGTCTCAGCAACGCGGTCGCCGTTCGTGGCACCGAGTCGTCCAATCTCTCGCTCCATCGCGTCGACATAACGGTCGACGAGATGACCCTGGCCCGCATAGGTATTGAAGTCGCAATAGGGACAGATATGCGCGCAGAACGGGATATGGAGATAGAGACCAAGCGGACTACCAGGAGGGGAGGGCGCGACTCCAGTGGTCGCTGGTTGGCCTGACTCCCATGCTCGGCGTCGGGAGCATCCAGGCACAAGTTCATGCGGTTCGGTGAACGTCTTAGCCGCCTTTCATCGTCTGAACGCGCTCAATACTTATCGCCTTGAGAGCTTCAAAATCATCATCGTTTGCGACGTGAAACCTCACAGTACCAGACACCTCCTTGACTTGGTCCGGCTTGTTGACTTGATTCAGCAAGGCGGCACTCTCGGCATCGCTTCCACGCTCCAACATGCAGTAAATCCATTCCCTCGCATAATAGTAGTAAGCGATTCGCCTGCCATTCCATTTGAGATAGTGATCCGATCCTGACCCGTGACTGACTTCCCAATTTGGGTCTTCTAAACCCTCGACCCAATGTTCAATCGCCGTTACGGCGTGCTTCATGAATGGAGTGGTCACCCTTTCGAGAATCGCTGCATCTGTCTCGCGACTTGATTGAGTCGCATTGGCGGTGGCCTTGGCCACAGCGTTTGCGACCGACTCTCTCCCGACAACTGTCTCGGTCTGGAGGATGATCTCATCGGCCGCGCGGTGCACGCTGAAGCGCAACCCGGTGATATCCACACCGAGTTTTGTCCGCAGATATCGAAGAGTCTGCTCTACCTCAGGGGTGAAGTCTTCCGCAACGATTACTAGGCGTTGTCGCGCATTGAAGGTAATACGAGCAACCACCATCGAATCGGGCTCCTCGTTATCACCACTGGAGGGCGAGGAGAACGTTTCGCGATAGATATCCACGAGTCCGCTAAGCGGGCGGTTCCGTCGTTCCAGGTATTCTCTTGCTAGCCGATCCAGATCATCGAGACCCAGTCCGTCGACCCAGGCAGCATATTCCAGCGCCTGCGCCACAACATCCCGAGGCGCTTGCCCTCTTTTGAGCTCGATAACCACACATTGGCCGAAGGCGTCGATACCGAGCAAGTCAAGATATTTGCCATCTATCGTCCGCGCCTGCCGACTGAAGATCGCGACACGCTGGTCATCCGTGAACAGAAGATGCGGATTCGCTTCTATCCAATCTTCCAGGTCCCTTTCCAAATCGGTGAAAGGTGTCCTCTGGAAGTTAACGAACGTGTTGGGAGTCGCCATACGGTAAATGGGCATGAGTCAACACCTGGGAGACATCGATCTGTTTGTTGCCTTGCCACCCGTTGATTGGAGACCTCTGAATCAACGCGACGAGTTTGATGAGTATAGTGGCCGTAAGGCCACAGAAGCGGGCGCACACTCAGAGAGGACTAATCCGCGCCAGTGGGATCGTGGCACGTATTGCGAAGGAAGTTCCATCATTTGATAGTACGAACGTCTAGCCCTACCACGCCCCAGACGGCGCGCTCGTCGCGGGCGTCACCTGCTACCACGAATTGAAACGGCTGATGCTCCGCCGGGAGTGGCTGTCCATCCTCTTCCCACGCTAGCAGCACCGTCCCTCCGCCAAGGTCCGGATCGATGTCGCCCCAGGCGATCATCGCCTGGTACCCATCCCGGCCGGTGACAACCACGTACGTCCGAGCACGGGCAACACCGTCGCTGCCGAGCCGCGGATGGGTGCGCTGCAGGACCTACACCAGCGGCACCCCTCGACACGACCGCGTCTCAGTCGTGCGATCTGACCCAATCCAGAAGACCTCGGCGGTCTGCGACGCTCGTCCCTGGAGGTCAGCGACCATCAGCCGCTGCGGCTGGTCGACCAGCCCTGAGATTTCGACCGCATCGCGGGCAGCCGGTGGGGTCGCGGCCGGAGGCGCTGCGATGGGCGTCCCGTCGGTGGGAGGCACGTCTGGTGGCCTCTCGACCATGATCCGCGTCGCCTCCACCGAACCGGTCGTCTGCTGGACCACCAACCCAGCCGGGTCGGCCACCGTCACGCTAAAGGAGCCAGACCAGCGATCGCCACCGGAGTCGAGTTCAAGCGCACCACGGATGGTCCGTGTCCCGAGAAAGGCGCCATCGGTGGTCGACTGCAGGATCACGAAGGTGATGTCAGCCGTCCGCAATCCGGTCGCCCGACAGCTGCCATGTCCGAGACTCTGAGCCATGGCCCCGGCCGGCAAACCCGGCGTCACTGGCTGCACGGCACGGTTCGATGTCAGGGTCGTCCCGTCGGCATTGACGGTGGTTAGCGCCACTGCCGCCTCGCCGCCGCTCGTCGGCGTCACCCGCCACGACCCGACAAAGCCCGAAGCCGGAGCGGGCGTCGCCTCTTGAGCCGCTGTCCCTCGGAGGCTTTCCAGACCGCCCACCAGCACGATCAGCCCGACGATCACCCCGATCGGTATCAGGCACCGCGACCAACCCGCTCGCGTCACCCGCGCCTCGTCAACACTACTCCCTCACTTCTTCAGCGTCCGGGCCGGCGCCTCGTCCCGTCGAATGCTCACCGGCCGTCTGTAGGGGCGCATCGCATGCGCCCGCTCGCAAGACAAACCGGCGTCCATGAAGGAGACGGCGCCGGGCCCCTTCGCCCACCGCCCTCTTACGTCTGCGCCGCTCGCCTTGCCGCCTCTACCGCCGCATCGTAGTCCGGTTCTCGCATCTGGTCGGCGACATACTCGGCATGGACGATCCGGTCCTGACGATCGATCACGAAGACGGCCCGCTGGAGGAGCCGCCACTCTTTGATCAGGACACCGTACTCGCGTCCAAACGCCTCACTCTGATGCGCGGAGAGCGCGATATGCTCCACCCCTTCGGCGGTCAACCAGCGCGCCTGCGCGTAGGGGAGATCCATACTGATGGTGATCACCGTCACACCGGCCGGCAGACCGCCGCGAAGCTCGTCCCAGCGCCGGGACTCGACATGACAGACCGGCGTATCGAGCGAGTTCACCACGTTGAATAGGCGAATGGTCCCCGCGGAGTCGGCGAGATGGACCGTCGTCATCGTCGACGTCGCCGGGTCGAACGACTCAAGTGCGAATTCAGGGGCATGGTCACCCGGCGCCAGCTGCTTGCCGACAACGGTCAACTGGTCGTCGAGCTCGAATGCTTCGCCGGTTCGCTCGATCGCTTCGGATATCGTGCCTCTCATGCGCTGATCTGCCCGCCGTCCAGGACGACCGGCGTCGCCGGAGCGCCGCCCGCCACCGGAAAGATTGTGCACAGAACAAAGACGGTGTTCCCGGTCGCGTCGTTCGGCGCGATGTCGACCAGACCCGGTTGCACGAAGAGCGCCGACCCCGCTGGCAAGGGCACTCCCTGTCCAATCGGCGCCTCGGTCGCCGGCCCGGTCAACGCCGCTGGCGTCACGGCTGAGGGGCCGACCGGTCCATAGGTCGCTTCCCCCGTGTCCACTACCAGCGAGAGCTGACCCGACTCGACGCAGAGGAGCTCGGGTCCGGGATGACCATGCTTCGGACGCGTCGCCCCGGGCGCATAGGTCACCCGGCTCATCGACACATCGACTGGTCCCGCCGGTAGCCCATGCGCCACGCCGGCACTCAGGGGGGCAAGCTCTGCACCGGGCAGTGGGTTCCGAATCTCACCCGGAAGCACTGTGACACCGAGCAGCGAGACCGCCTCGCTGCCATCATTCCGCAGCGAGTGAGTCGTTCCGGCGGGCACCGTCAGGACGTCACCAGGCGCGAGCGTCAGCGGCGAACCTGCGGTTACCGGTGACACGGCGGTCGGCGTTCCGATCGACGCTGCCGGACTGAGCGATGCCGGGCAATCGACCAGCACCGTGACCGAGCCGGTCTCGTCAAGCAACACCATCGGTCCATCGAGCGTCTGTGTCGCGACCTCGGCGCCCGCGGCGAGGCTGAACCTGCCGAGCAACGCGGCGGCCGGTGCGGCCGGCAATTGTTCGACCCTCGCCCGGATCAACGGCACGATCAGGACACCGTCCGCCGGCTGTGCCGGGGTCGCTTCCTGTGCCGCGACGGGCAGAACGCTCGCGAGCAGTCCCATCACCGCGATGATCAACCACCCGCCGCACACCGATCTTCTCGTCACGACGTTGCCCCTCTCCAACACTCACCCAACTCACAACAGCGCCGCCGCGTGATAAGAGAACGAGCTATGGCATGGGCGTCGCCGGGGCCGGGATACTCGCCGGCTCCCCAGCCGTGAACAATCGGGAAATCAGGATCACCACCGGCTCCGCGCCGGCGTTCTGCGCCATATGGGCGTTGCCAGGGGTCTCGGCGACCCAGTCACCCGGCCTGATCGCGACCGTCTGCCCGGCGGTGATCCGCTCGACCGGTCCCGGCGTGCCGCTCGTCGCCGCCCGCGTCAGCGTCACCTCCCCGGTCAGCACCGTATAGGTGAGGGTCCCCGAGACAATCGACGCGAGCTGCAGACCGGGGTGCTCGTGCGGCGCAATGATCGCTCCGGGCGGAACCGTCACCCGCGCCAGCGAGAGCTCCTGATCCGGCGCCGCGGCCGGCGTGCCGTGGGCGAGGATCTCGGCCGATGCCGCCGGGGCCGTGGCCGGCGTCGCATGCCGTGTGAGAAGGGTCAACTGGCTCTCGTGGGCGTCCGCGGCAATCAGCACCCCGAGCAGGGCAACGACGAGGACGAGCATGATTGATAGCGGGCGCGGGCGGTGCAGCATTCCCTCTCCTGTTCGGCACGAAGCAAACGCCGGGGCCACCCCCGGGTCGATCGTCCGCTCGTGGGTCTACCAGCACCGTACAGTGGGACACCCCGTTGCACAATCGCTCATTCGCCCCATTCCTCGCCGTGGCACCGCGGAGATGTCTCCTTCGTCCGGCGCGACAGCCGTTGTCGCCCGCTCGCCCCGAGACTCGCCCTGCCAGTCGCCGGTAGTAGTGGGATTGGCCCCACCGGACGAGGGATGTCGCAACGAACCATTTGGCAGATCTCGCCGCGCTGCTGTTCGGCCCAAAGGTGGCCGATGCGTCAAGAATGACCGCGCGATCAGGGGTGAGGGCACACTCCGTCCCGTGAGCTACCGGGGGGGGGGAAACGGGCCGTCCTAAGCGTTACCGGGCGATTGGGAACCCCGGGCGCAGCAAGCAGCGCCCCTACGGTCGGAGGCCATGACCCGCTCACTGGCTTGCTGTAACGCTCTAACCCGAACCAGGGCGCATGGCATGCGCCCATACCGCACAGCGTGGCGGTGTAGGGTGGGTAATCCGGCCAGTGGGAGGCTACGATCCCATGACCGGACGTCGCCCGGTCGTTCCCTAGCGGTGCACATAACCGCGCCGCGCGATTCCGCCCATCGTCACAGGGGCGCCACTTGCTGCGCCCGCCGGTGCCGAGCGCACGCTTCCCATAACCCACGCAACGGAACGCCAGACACTCCCGTGGTCGGGGCGCATGGCACGCGCCCCGACCACCCGGTGGCGGGTGGGACGGCACGCCTCCCGCTGCCGCGACCGTCTTGTCGCCGTTGACGTGGCGCGCGTCCTAGTGCCCAACCGTCTCCTCGCCCTTGGTGCCCCCACGAGGAGGTCGCGCCGGTGGCAAAGGTCGGGTCGCGGCGGCTGGCACTCACCAGGGAACGAACCGAGGGTGAACGGGGTCGATGGATGCGTCCTCGCTCCAGCTCGGCAACCTATGGGGAAAGGATCGGACTTGAGAACGAAACCAACGCGGATTATTTGCACCTGGGTACCAGGCGGTGAGCGCTGCCGCGGTACCGATGCTCCCCCGTCGGGGCGTCACGATCGCCAGGAGGTCATCTGGCGAGAGGGACGAGTCTCACCTCGGGGGGTCCCTACGGCGACCTACCCCTTGACCGCCCCGAGCGTGAAACCGGCGATGAAGCGATCGAGAAAGATGTTGTAGAGCAACGCCACCGGGATCGCGACGATCGTCGCCGCGCCCATCAGCGCCTGCCAGAAGAAGACATCGCCCCGCACGAGCTCGGTTGGAACCCCGATCGAGATCGTCTTCTGTGACGAGGACGAGACGAACGCCAGCGCGTAGACGAACTCGTGCATCGTCAGGGCGAAGGCGAAGACCACCACCGTCAGCAGCCCAGGGATCGATACCGGCAGCACTGTCCGCCAGATAGCACCGAGCCGACTGTAGCCGTCGATCATCGCCTGCTCTTCGATGTCCCAGGGGATCGACTTAAAGAATCCCATCAGCAGCCAGGTGCAGAAGGGGATCGTAAAGGTCGGATAGACCACCACCATGGCCCACTTCGAATCGCGCAGCCCCAGATCCGCCACGACCCGCGCCAGCGGGATGAAGAGCAGCGTCGGCGGCACCAGGTAGACGAGGAAAATCGCGATTCCGAGCCCCTCGCCCCACCGTCCTGCCAGCCGGGTCAGGCTGTAGGCGGCCGGGACCACCGCGATCAAGGTGATGACGACGACGGCCAGCGCCACGACCAGCGTGTTGACGACAAAGGTGGTGTATTGGGTGTCGTTGAAGAGCGTCCGCAGGTTGTCGAGCGTCGGCGGATCGTTGTAGAGGAACGGGTTGTGCCGGGCGTTGTAGAGGTCGGTGTTCTGCTTAAAGACGGTCAGCACCATCCAGGCGAAGGGAAGGGCGGCAAACAGCGCGAAGAAGGTCGCCCCGGTGTAGAGCACCCCCCGCACTCCCACTCGCTTCAACCGTTCCGCGACCGGCGAGGGTGCGCGCTCGGCGACCGGGTGATAAATCGGCGCGGTCGACGGCAGGGGTGGCGTCGTCATCGTCAGGTCGTCTCCGTTCGCCGCGCCAGGCGCAGCATCAGCGCCGCGACGCCGGCCAGCACCGGGAAGAGGAAGAGGGCGGTCGCCGCTCCCTGGGCCAGGTTTCCCCCCTCGACCCCCTTGAAGAAGGCCCAGCTCGCCAGCACCTGCGTGTTGTCGATCGGCCCACCGCGCGTCAGCACATAGACCACGGTCATGTCGGTAAAGGTAAAGACCACCCCATAGAGCACCGCGACCGCCATGATCGGCAACAGGAGCGGGATGCGGATATACGCGAGCTGTCGCCAGAACCCGGCCCCGTCGACATTCGCGGCGTCCTTGACATCCTGCGGGATCGCGGACAACCCTGCCAGCAAGATCACCGTCGCCAGCGGCAACGTCCGCCAGGTATGAACCAGCAGCACCGACATCCGCGCCAGCGTTGGCGTCGCCAGCCAGAGCATGTTCCGTCCTGGCCCGAAGGGTGTACCCGGGCCAAGGAGCCCGATCGACCGGAGGAAGGCGTCGATCGGGCTGTAGACGGAATCAAGCATCCAGAGCCAGCCGATCGCCGCCAGCGCGATCGGCGTCGTCCAGGGCAGCAGAATCAGGAAGCGTACAACCCGCTTGCCGTGGAAGTCCGCCGACAGGATCAAGGCCAGCAGGTTCGCCAGAATCAGCACGAGCACCTGCGAGGCGATCGTGAAGAGAAAGGTGTTCCCCAGCGCCTTCCGAAAGGTCGGCGTGTTCCAGACGTCGCGAAAGTTCCGAAACCCGACCAAATCGATGCTCTGATCGCCGACCGTCACATCACTGAAGCTGTAGAGGACCGCGATCACCAGCGGCACCCCGACCAGCGCCACGATGTAGATCACCGCTGGCAGCAGCATCAGCGGCCCGAGCACCCCTTCTCGATCGAGGAGGTAGCGTGGTCGGGCGTCCGCCCGGGCTGGCGCGCTCATTGGCGGCGCGCTTTCCGTAGACCGGTGCCCAGGTCGAAGATCCGCAGATCGCCCCGTCGCACGCCGAAGTCGTACGTGCCACCCGGAGCGGCGGTTTTGACCGCGGCCGGGAACCGGGCGATGACCCGGGTGTCGTCGACCTCGCCATAGAGCAGCCGCTCCGCGCCAAGGTATTCCTCGCGGTGGACATGGAAAGGAAAGACGATGTCGTGGTCGTCGCCCGGTGTCACCGGCACAAAGTGCTCTGGCCGGAACCCGACCAGCTCGCCGTCGCGCGGCACCAGGTTCATCGGCGGCGACCCGAGAAAGGTCGCGACGAAAGTATCGGCCGGGTCGTCATAGATCTCCACCGGCGTCCCGAGCTGGCGAATCTGCCCCTGATTGATGACCGCGATCCGATCGCCCATCCCCATCGCCTCAACCTGGTCGTGGGTCACGTAGATCGTGGTCGTGCCCACCCGCCGCTGGAACTGCTGCAGCTCATCGCGCGCCGATGCCCGACGCTGAGCATCGAGGTTCGACAGCGGCTCATCGAGCAAAAAGACGTTCGGCTCCCGCACGAGCGCCCGCGCCAGCGCCACCCGCTGCCGCTGACCCCCCGAGAGCTGGCGTGGTTTGCGGTGGAGTAACTGATCGATCCCAAGGATCGAGGCCGCCCAATCGACCTTCTGCTTTTGAGCCGCTTTGTTGAGACCCTGCGCCTTCAGCGGGAAGGCGATGTTGTTCTGGACCGACATATGGGGGTAAAGCGCATAACTCTGGAAGACCATCGCGATCTGGCGTGCTCGCGGCGGCAGCCCCGTCACCACCCGACCCCCGATCAGCACATCGCCGGAGGTCGGCGGCTCCAACCCACCGATCATCCGCAGCAGCGTCGTCTTACCGCACCCGGACGGCCCGAGCAGCACCAGAAACTCCCCGTCGGTGCTGGCGAGGCTGATCCCATCGACGGCGGCCGCGCCGTCGCCAAAATGTTTCGTCAGTCCTCGCGTCTCAACCGTCGCCATGGGCATGTTTCCATTCGCGCCGCTCGACGCCGGGCCAGGATCTACCGATCACGTGCAGAGCTTGACCGGCGCGCCATCACACGGGCAGGCACATGCCCTCTCCTGTTCCGCGCCCGTACTCGGGCAACAATCACTATCTCAGGCGTGAAGCGAGCATGGTTAGCGACAGGCGCCCATCGGTCCATGGTGAAGCGAACGGTCCATGAGCAGCACCAACCGCGTTTGGTGATCCGGTTGCGGCGCCTCGCCGACTTTCGGGCACGGGGGCGGTTGACCATCACAGCCCACCCCCGCAGAGCGGCCCTACTGGCCGCCGCCGATCAACCCTTCCGTCTTCCACTTCTCGAAGATCGGCTTGGCCAGACTCTCCGCCTCGGCGACCGCCGCCTCCGGCGTCATCTCGCCGCGCGACGCCTTCGCCATCATGTTCGGCAGGATAAAGGTGCTAAAGACCTCGCCGATCGCGGCGTTGGCCGGACCCGGCCAGCCGAGATTCACGGTCCACCCCTCGGCGCCCTTCAGCACCGCGAGCTTGTCGGCAGGCTCCGACTTGTAGGGATCGTTATCGAGCGGACCGCCTTCAGTCAGCAGATCGGGCGACGCATTCTTGAAGGAGGGGAAGTTGTAAAGCTGACTCTGGTTCGTCGCCTCGGCGTAGTTGTCGACCAGATGCAGGAGAAACTCCTTGGCGGTGTCGACGTTTTTCGCGTGCTTCGGAATCATGTAGTTAAAGACGGCGTGGCCGTGCGCCAGCGCCCGCTCCTTGCCCCCCGGACCAACCAGCGGCGACCCGAAGAAGACGTCCTTCGCCACGTCGGGCTGCGCCCCCTGCGCGGTGCGATAGGCGGAGATCGAGTTGAGGATATAGGACGCCTGACCAGCGATCATCAGCTGGTTGTTCGAGGCCGCGGTCCAGCCAAAGACCTCCGGCGTCATCGTGTCCTTGAACAGTTTCGTCATATAGGTCACCGCGGCGACCGTCTCCGGCGAGTTGATGACGACGTTTTCCTTCTCGTCCTGCACCGACGCGCCGTGCGCCCAGAGCATCGCCTGGGCGGCCATGTTGGAGTCGACCTCATTCGACATGCCGATCCCAAGCTGGATGCCCTGCTCATCCTTGATCCGCTTGCCGCCAGCCAGCAGATCGTCGTAGGTGGCCGGGCCATTCGCCATATCGATCTTTTCCCAGAGACTCTTCCGAAAATTGGCCGGGTCGGGCGCATAGCCGTGGCAGAAGGCGTAGAAGATGCCCGTCGTCGGGTTGAACGAGTTCGCCTTGGTCATCGGCAACTGCTCGCCCTTGCGCTTGACCGCTTCCCCGACGACATCGGTCATGTCGTTGAGTGCTTTCTCATACTGCGCCAGGGGAACGATATGCTCGACCAGATCGTGCCCTTCGCCGGCACTGATCTCCGAGGCGAGGGTCGCCGGCACGTCGGCGGTGTTGATGTGATCGACCTGGGTCGTGACGCCGTTCGCCTCGCCCCATTCTTTGACGAAGGCGTCGAACCACTTGTCGTAGGAGGGAACGAAGTGGCTCCATTGCAGCAGGCTCAGGCTGGTGCCGCTGATGTCGCGGGTCGGGGGCGTCTGGCGCATCGCCGCCGCGCCGCCGCTACCGCGAAAGATCGGCATCGCGAGGGCCGCGAGTGAGGCCGCGCCCGCTCCCTTGAGCATCGTCCGCCGCGACGCCTGGTGCCGCATCAATCGCCGCAGATCGTCGTCATGCACCGTCATGGTGATCGCTCCTTTATGGTGCGCGGGCCGCATCGCCCGGTTAGCGGACATTAAACACCCGCTTCCGGGAGTGTCAAGCGGTCCGAGGGATCGGCCAGGGTCCCGGCGAGTCGTCGGGAACCGTTTGCCATCATCGGGTGTACAAGGGAGTGTGAGCAGCACGGCGAGGGGTCGACCACTGGACCTTGCGACCTCACCGCTGGCCGGGGAGCCAGAATCCGATCTCGTCGAGCGCGCGCGACGAGGTGACGCGGGAGCCTACGAAGAGCTGGTGCGGCGCTATCAGACGGTCGCATTTCGCACCGCCTACCTGATTGTCGGCGGGGCGACCCAGGCCGAGGATGCGGCGCAGGAGGCCTTTGTCAAGGCGTGGGCGGCGCTTGGCCGTTTTCGGGCCGGTGCTCCCCTCCGGCCCTGGCTGCTCCGGATCGTTGCCAATGAGGCGCGCAACCGTCGCGCCGCTGCTCGTCGTCGCCCAACGCTCCCGCTCGATTGGTCAGATGGCGCGAATCGAGACCCGATCCAGCAGGCGAGCCAGCCAGCCGACTCCCCCGAGGCTGGAGCCATTGCCGCTGAACGCCGCCACGAGCTACTCACCGCGCTGGACACGCTGCGCGACGATGACCGCCTGGTGATCGTCTACCGCTACTTCCTCGATCTCTCCGAAGCGGAGATGGCCGAGGCGCTTGGCTGTGCACGGGGGACGGTCAAGTCGCGCCTCTCGCGCGCCCTGGACCGTCTGCGTCAGCACCCTTCGCTCGCCCGGACCGTCGCCCCTCCCGACCGCGTGGGACCAATCGAGGCCGACGATGACTGACCCACATCCACCGACCATCGACGAGCTCGATCGGTCGCTGACCGATCTGGCGTCACGCCTGGTCTATCCGCCAGCACCAGACCTTACCCGCCGGGTCCGCCTCCAGATCGCGGGTTCAGCGGTTCCCCACCGTCGGTGGAATGGGTCGTGGTCGCTTACTCGACCGTGGTCCGGCCGGATGGTGGTCGGCGCCACCCTTCTGCTGCTCCTTAGCATCGCGATCGCCATGGCGGCGACCCTTCCCCAGATCCGCTCCGCCGTCGCCGACCGCCTCGGGCTGCCCGGCATCCACATTGTTCTGGTAAGAGACCGGGCCGAGCCGCCGTCGACCCCGGCCGGCCAGGAACTCCTGCTGGGTACTCCAGTCTCGCTGCAGGTCGCCGGCGCAACAGCGCCGTTCCCGTTGCGCGTGCCGACCGGGCCGGATCTTGCCATGCCCGATGCGGTCTATCGCTCGGCGGGCCCGACCGAGATGGTCTCGTTCGTCTACGACGCCCGCGATACGCTGCCAGCCGCTCCGGGCAGCAGCGTTGGGGCACTCCTGACCCAGTTCCAGGGTAAGCCCGACCGGGCCTTGATCGAGAAGGGCCTGATGGTCGGGGGTGCTGATCCACACGTCGCCCTCACGATGCTGACCGTCAACGGCCAGCCCGGCTACTGGATCGAGGGCGCCCACACCTTCTTCATGTATCGCGATGTCGACGGCGAGTATCGCCAGGAGATGTATCGCCTCGCGCGGAATGCCTTGCTCTGGCAACAAGATGGCGTCACCTACCGTCTTGAAGCGGATATCTCACGCGATCGGGCGGTTCGGATCGCGGAGTCCATGCGACCGATCGACGCCCGGTGAAATAGTCGGGAACCAGTTCCTCCGTCCGGTTGTAGCTAGGAGTAACGAGCGGGTTTCATGCCCGAGTCCGCAACAGACGCTCTTGTGAGGAGGTCTCAGATGCGACGGAGCATCGGCATCACCATCGTCGTCGTTCTCACATGTCTGGCCAGCGCGCTTCCCGCCGCCGCCGGAGGGTGGGCCGTCGTCCGGCTCGACCCGTCGTCCACCACCCCGACCGTCGATGCGCCGTGGACGGTTGGCTTCATGGTGATGCGGCACGGCGTCACCCCCTTCAATGCCGACCCGGTCCATCTCGACGCTCGCCATCGTGAGACCGGCCAGTTGATAAGGGCCGACGCCCACCAGGACGGGGCGGTGGGGCACTACGTCGCGGAGGTCATCTTTCCACGCGCCGGGGCCTGGAAATGGTCGATTACTCCGGAGCCTTTCGAGCCCACATCGTTCGAGCCATTGACAGTCCTCGGTCCTTCCACCGCCGACGAACGCACCACTGGGGAGCCGGTTGCACTGCACCCGGCAGTGATGCATCGTGGCACCTGCGCCAGCCCCGGCGATGTCGCGTTCCCACTCTCTACCGTTCGCGCTGGAGCGGCCCCGTCGGGAGCGTCCGCGCTGGCATCACGGGCCATCACGGCCACTGCGGCGCAACCGGTCTCGATGAGTGCCACCACGATCGATACGTCGCTCGCCGAGCTGACGCGACAGCCCCATGCGATTGACATCAAGAAGAGCGATCACAACAGCGACACCGATGTCGCATGCGGCGACATCGCTGGCCAGACCGTCAATGGCGACCTCGTCGTCGGTCTACAACAGCGGCACAACTCCGGAGACGTCGGCGTCGCCTTGCTGCATTCAGTCGAGGCGCGCCAGACCACGGTCACGATCCTGATGATCGTGGTCGATGAGCAATCCCCCCCGTCCGGGTCGACCGCGACCGTGACCATCGACCTCGGGCCCACCAGTGGCGGCTGGGGGTTCGAACCGGCCGACATCGAGGTTCCCGTCGGCTCCACTGTCACCTGGGAGAACCACACAGACGCGGCGCATACGATTACGGGAGATGATCTCGCCTTCGCCGACTCTGGTCCGCTCGATCCCGGACAAACCTATGCCCAGACGTTCACTGAGCCGGGCGTCTATCACTATCGCTGCGGCCCACACCCCTGGATGACCGGCACCGTAACCGTCCACTAAAAGGAACGACCGCGCCGACACCTCCGGTGCGACCCGCGACCGGCGAGAACGAGAACCGGTTCGCCTTACTTAGGCTCAGGACTCATTGATTGAGCCAGAAGATGACGGTCGCGGCGCTGGAGATGGCGGACATGAAGGTGCGCGCGCATCGATCGTGGCGGGTGTGGATGCGGCGCCAAGCCTTGAGACTCCCGAGCATAATCTCGATCTTGTGGCGGCGGCAGAGCGCGGTGTCGTGCGGGATCGGCACCTTGCGATTGGCTTTCGAGGGGATGCAGGCGGCGATGCCGCGTTGGGCGAGAGCGGTGCCAAGCCAGTCCGGATCATACCCCTTGTCACCGAGCAGGGTCTTGGCCCTGGGCAGAGCATCGATCGTCACGGCAGCGCCCTTGTAGTCGCTCATCTGCCCCTCGCTGAGCAGCACGACGAGCGGACGGCCCTGGCCATCGCAGACGGCATGCAGCTTCGAGTTTAGACCGCCTTTAATGTGGCCGATACATCGGGGAACATCCCCTTTTTGAGCAGGCTGGCCGCCGTCCGGTGCGCCTTGAGGTGCGTAGCATCGATCATCAACTGGTCGGGTCTCCCACCTCTGTGCGCCAGCGCCGCGAAGATCCTGTTGAACACGCCGAGCCGTCTCCAGCAGATGAAGCGGTTGTAGATCGTCTTATGCGGACCGTAGGCAGCCGGCGCGTCGCGCCAGCGCAGGCCGTTGCGGATCGCGAAAATGATCCCGCTCACGATCCGCCGGTCATCGACACGCGGAAGTCCGTACGACAACGGAAAGAACGGCTCGATCCGACGCATCTGAGCCTTCGATAGCCAGAGCAGATCACTCATGACATCGCCTCCTCACACCGACCTTGAATCAACCGATCGGCACCACCGCAAGCGTGCACGGCGGCCCATAGTTATGATATTGGTCTTTCCGGCTTCGGCTGTGGGACGACGGGGAGGCGAGAATGGGCGTGACGGGGATCGGCGGATTCTTCTTTCGCGCGAAGGATCCGGAGGCGATGCGCGCCTGGTATGTCGAGCATCTCGGCGTGGGCTCGGCGCCCTACGGCTCGTGGGAGACGCAGGCGGGGCCCAGCGTCTTCGCGCCGTTTGCTGCCGACACGGATTATTTCGCCGCGGATCGCCAATGGATGCTCAACCTGCGCGTGGGCGATCTCGACGGCCTGTGCGCGACGCTCCGCGCGGCGGGGATCGCGGTGACCACCAACCCGGAATGGAATATGCCGGGAGTCGGGCGCTTCGCGCGCATCCATGATCCGGAGGGCAATCCGGTCGAACTGTGGCAGCCTGATCAGCCCGCTTGAAGCATGAAGCGGGCGCCTAATTTCCTGCCATGGCGATCCTTCCCATCCTTGAGGCACCCGATCCGCGCCCGCGCGTGATCTCCACGCCGGTGAAAATGATCGACGACGGGCTGCGCACGCTGATCGCGGACATGTTCGAGCAGATGTACGACGCCCCCGGAATCGAGCTGGCCGTTTAATAGGTCCTGAGCCTAGAGAAAGCGCTTCAGGCGCTCGAGGTCGATGTTTCCGCCGCTGAGGGTCGCCACCGTGCAGGCGCCGTGTGGCAGCGCGGTCTTGCCGGTCAGCAGAGCGGCGACCGCCGCCGCACCGGCTGGTTCGACCAGCAACTTGGTTCGCTCCAGGATGACGCGCAGGGCGGCAATGATCTCGTCGTCACTGACCAGCACGACGTCGTCGACGTGGCGGCTGATGACCTCCTGGGTCAGGGCTGCCGCAAACGGGGCGGCAAGACCATCGGCGATCGTGTCGATTTTCTCCAGCGTTACCGGGCGCCCCGCCGCCAGACTCCGGGTCACCGCCGGCGCGCCCTCCGGCTCGACCCCGATCACCCGCACCTCCGGTCGCAGGGCCTTGATCGTCAGAGCCACCCCGGCGAGGAGTCCCCCGCCGCCGACGCAGACGACAACCGCCTCGACCTCCGGCGCATCGTCGAGGATTTCAAGCCCTACCGTGCCCTGACCCGCCACCACGGCCGGGTCACCGAACGGATGGACGAAATGGAGCCCATGCGCGGCCCGGTAGCTCTCCATCGCCGCGTAGACGGTCTCCATCGTCGGGGCAAACCGCGCCTCGGCCCCATACCCCCGAATCGCAGCCACCTTCGACGGCACCGCGTTCTCAGGCATAAAGATGACGCAGCGAACTCCTGTCTTCGCCGCCGCCCAGGCCAGTCCCTGGCCGTGGTTGCCCGCCGACAGGGTGACGATCCCGCACGCCCGCTGCTCCGGCGTGAGCTGCAACACGGCGTTGAGCGCCCCGCGTGCCTTGAATGACCCGGTCCGCTGCAGGTTCTCCGCTTTTAGCGAGAGGGTCGTATGCGTCATCTGGCCAAGCGTGGTCGACGCGAAGAGGGGTGTGCGATGCACGTGCGACTCGATTCGCGCTCGCGCGTCGACCACATCCTGGAGGGATACGACCCGCACAGCATCCTCGTCCGGCGCCAGCGCGATCCGCGGTTCCGGCTCGGCGGTGGCCACGGCGGGCGTCGGCTCAGTCATGGATGCTCCTCTCACGGGATGACACGCCGTCTATGGTTGCTCGCGCCAGCGCCTCCGCCAGCCAGGTCGACCAGTGAGCTGCTACCGCGTGGCCTCAGCTCAGCACGATCACGATCGCGATTAAGACCAGGATCGCCGCGATCGCGAAGGAACGCACCTGATGCTCAGCGCGCCATCACCCGATCCTCGACGACGTCCCTGCGCCCCGAGTATACCGGGACGGCGTTGTGCCGCGAGATAGGTCCGCGGGACCAGCAATGGCGTGCTGCGCCGGACGATAATGTCGGAACTTCCGCGTTGAACACCGATCGACGATAGCAACCGGATCTCGGCAGGCTGTCTCTCCTGGAGGATGGTGACGACATGGACTCCCTGGCGCCGGGCGGCCGGATCCGGCGCGTTCCGTACCACGCGGAGCAGATCGATCTGATCGGCGAAACGCTTGGCGTCGAGGTCGGCCTCGCGTCGTTCCGTCTCCCCGGTGCGGCGGTCTATCAGGTCCTGGTGCCGGGACGATCCGACCGGCCGGCGGCGATGCTCACCCTCTGGCCCTCGCTGCATCGGGTCGACGCCGTCGGCGGCTCGGCGACCGTGGTCTTTACCCGGGTCACGATGCTGCACCTGGTCGAAGATATCGAGGTCCAGTTCCGGCGAGACAACGGCGAGTACCTGATCGTCGCTCGCGGCGGCAAGATCATCGTCCGCGCCTGACCGCGGCTCCCCGGCTGCTCGATGGAACGACGGCGTCCATCGAGCAGCCGGGGAGCCCACGTGGGGTCATTGCATGCGCGACGAACCACCGACGGCGCCGGCCGCTCAGGCGCTGAGCAACCCGGAGATCGTTGCGAGGAGATGATCGAGCTCAAATGGCTTCGACAGAAACCCGGCCACGTTGTTCGGCACACGATCGGCGGCATAGGCGGCGCTCATCATCACCACCGGGATGGCGGCCAGCTCCGGCCGCTCCCGCATCCGTTGAAAGGCTTCCCGGCCATCCATCTCCGGCATCATGATATCCATCAGCACCAGGTCAGGCCGCTCGTCGGCGATAACTTCCAGCGCGTCGATCGCGCTGCTGGCGCCGACCGCGATATAGCCCTCATCCTCAAGCACCGCGAGGATGAGATCACGGATCGCCGGTTCGTCGTCGACGACGAGGATCTTGAGTGGACGGATGGCGGGCACGCTCATCCGTCCCCCCCGCCTGCGCTGCCCCGGCCGATCGTGGCCGCCGCATCGCGCGCGATCCCTGTCATCACCGACTCCGCACTGGCGAAGTTGTCGGACAGCGCGACGCCACGCGAGGAGATGCTGAACTCCCTGATCGCCGTGTCGTGATCGGCGTCGCGCAGCTTGATCACTGACTGGAAGCGGTGCAGGCGCGATCGCCATTCCACCGACCGAACGAGAATGGCGTTGTCGAGGTCCACGGGGAACGCGCTCGGCGGAATCTCCAGCGCTTCACCAACGAGCCGTCGCAGCTGAACAGCGAAGATCACCGTGACGCCACGTTCGCGGAATGCGGTCGCGAGGGCGGCCAGGAAGAGAGGGACTCGCTCTGGATATCCCGCTCGGACCGCTACGTCACCCAGCTCGTCGCAAAAGACGCGCACCGGACGGTACTCGTCGATCAGATCCAGGAGTTCGAGCGCCCAGGCATCGAGGGCGAGCTCGCCCAGTGGCTGCACGAGCATCCGAACAAGACCGGCTTCGACATGACTCGCCAGATCGAGTCCGAGGGCGGTCGCTTTAGCGATGAGGCGGGCCGGGGTTTCCTGGGAACCGACGATCAGGGCCCGGTCGCCCTGCCGGCTCCCGTCGTTGATAAATTGGAGTCCGAGCACCGTCTTGCCGGCACCAGCTGTGCCGAGAAGCAACGTCGACGACATCGCCGGCAGTCCACCACGCAGCATATCGTCCAACACGGCCTCACCAAATGCCAGACGCGGGCGAGCGACACGCGAGGCGTCCACGTCCGCCGCGCTGACCGTGACGGACTCCGGTGTGCTCGCCTCCAGGCGCGGGGAGACGACCACGCCACGGGCGTCGATGGCGTACGCATGTCGCCCTCGCAGGGGATTAGACGCACGGAGTTTGACGACATGAAGGAGGCAGACATCCCGCATCCCGACCCGAGCGTCCTCAAGCTCGATGATCCCATCGACATGCGGCGCCAACAAATGCGTGTAGTAATCGTCTGGATCAGCCAGGAGCACCGTCGTACAGCCAAGTGCGGAGACTTGCGTGTGCAGCTCGGCGGCAAAGCGACGGAACTCGATCGGCGTCTGGGCGAAGTCGCCAAACAGCCCCGCGCCGTCGACGGCCAGCAGCACCGCGCCATGCTCGCGGACGACCCGACGCAGCAACCCGAGCGCCCCATCGAGGCCGTTGGCGGTCAACTCGTCGAAGAGACTGACGTAGTGAACGTTTCGGGCAATCTGCGAGGGATCGAAGAACCGAAATTCTTCAAGATGGGTGAGCATCCGGGCGTGCGACTCGACGAGGACGGTGGCGTAGACCGCGACATCACCCTCGTTCGCGCGGTTGAAGCAGATCTGATTCGCCGTCGTCGTTTTACCGGTGCCAGGCGCCCCGAGGAGAAGGTAGAGCCCTCCGCGAACCAGACCGCCATCGAGAACATTATCCAGGCCGGAGATCCCGACGGGAAGACGACGCCGCCCCGTTTGCGTGTACCCCGGAAGCTCGGACATTAGAATCGATTCCCCACCGCTGCAAAGAAAAGCGTCTGAACCACCGCACCCACAACGCGAACGTCGTGCCGGAACCGGACTCGCGAAATCCGCCAGGAGCGGCCCGCAAGGTTCATACCCTCATCTCGTTGCAAGGCACTGGGGATCGCGCGCGACGGGAGCGCTCGACCGCACGGTCTGGCGGGGGTGTCCGTTCGCTCCTGCCGCGGACGCGCCCGGCATCGAAGGTGGCACCGGATCTGGCAACCGGGAGAGCGATGCGCCGAGATGAAGATGGGCGCGGCCAGCGACTGGGCTGGTTCGGAGCCGCCCGCCGGGCGTGGTATACTATGTCCGTACACGAATCGAGGGGGGCCTCACGGACGAAGCCACACCGCTACCCGATGTTCGCGGCCAGTAGACGAGGTCGACTTCTGGTAGAATTAGCGAGAGAGATCCAAACGTTCTCTTTGCAACGTACGTGAGATGGCGGGCCAATGATGGTCCGTCCTTTCGTGCGTTTGTGGTGTTGGACTCGTTCTTGCGACGGGTACTGGGAACGATGCGTGGCGTCACCGCCGCGGTGCTGATAGTGCGCCCGTCCCCCGGTTCAGGGGCCATCCGAGGCGGGTCATCCCGTGGTATGGACGTATGACCGGGCTGTGAGCGCCTCGTGGTCAAAGGAGTATAAGGCAGTATGAGTGATCCGATCCAGACGTACGATGTCGAGCGGATCGACGAGCTGGTCGCGAGCAAGCTCGGCAACGAGGAAAAGGTTGAGGTCCCGGAAGAGATCTCGACCCAGATGGCCGATGCCCAGGACGCCGAGCCGGAGCTTGACCTGGAGCGAGACCTTGATGTGTTGCAGCGCCTCGATCCCAATTTTATCAATGACCCGGTGCGGCTCTACCTGCGCGAGATCGCCGAGACCGCGCTGCTGACCCATGCCCAGGAGATCGACCTCGCCCAGCGAGTTGAGAACTCCGAGCTGGCGGCCACGCAGCTGTTCGTGCGCGCCAACCTGCGTCTGGTTGTCTCGATCGCGAAGCGTTACGTGAACCGCGGTCTCACGCTGCTCGACCTGATCCAGGAAGGCAACATCGGGCTAATGCGCGCGGTCCAGAAGTACGATTGGCGCAAGGGGTTCCGCTTCAGCACCTACGCGACCTGGTGGATTCGCCAGGCGATCACGCGTGCCATCGCCGACCAGAGCCGGACCATCCGGCTGCCGGTCCACATGGGCGACTCGATCTCCCGCTACCGCAAGACGCTCAACAACCTCGCCCAGGAGCTCGGTCGCCAGCCGTCGGCTGAAGAAGTCGCCGAAGCGATGATGGTCCAGCCGGAGAAGATCCAACAGATCGTCCAGGCGGCGCAGCGCACGATCTCACTGGAAACGCCCATCGGCAGCGAGGACGAGACGAGCCTCGGCGATCTGATCGCCGACGAGGTCTCCGAGACGCCGTACGAGGCGGCCAGCGAGAGCATGCTCAAGCGCGATGTCAACGCCGCCCTCGACACCCTGACCGCCCGCGAGAAGCTGGTGCTGCAGCTGCGATTCGGGCTCGGCAACGGTCACCAGCACACCCTAGCCGAGGTCGGCGAGCAGCTCCAGATCAGCCGGGAGCGTGTCCGCCAGATCGAGAACGAGGCACTCCAGAAGCTGCGCCGCCTCGACGGCGACCGCCTCTTCGCCTACCACCAGGAGCTGTAGATTTCGGGTCGCGGATCGCCGCCGCAGTACATCGAAGCAACGCAAAAGAGGGGCATCGCGGATTGATCCGCGATGCCCCTCGCTCCGTCCAGGAACCAACACGTGCATGCCGGTCTCGGGTTGGGGCGCTGCCACGTCTTGTGAACCGAACGGCATCGTGGTCACACGGCGACCAAGTATCATGCCCGCACCCGACGATGAACACCGGTTTCCCCGCACGCTCCCTCGCACTCCGAGCGTAGACTTGACAGGGGGCATGTGAGTCGAGGCCAGGCGCCATGCGAGGGGAGCACGGCGTGGGCACTGATGACCGGTCGGCTTTTCGCAATTGGCGAGCCGGGGCCCGATGCGGGGGCGGGTAGGCAGCGCGGTCGCGGCGTTGGCCAGGTGGCTCCTGGCACCTCCGTCCGTTGAGGTCGCAACCGCACCGCTGCTCTCGGCCAGCGAGATGCCCAGGCTGTCGCACGATGACCTCCTCGCTGTGATCCTGGTTCGGTCCGGTTGGATCTCGGTGACGACGATCTGGCCACATCCCAGCGGACGCACGGCACTCATCGTTCAACACCAGCGCCCCGCCGAACGATGCCCGGCGAACGACCCCCTACCGGCGAGATGCTCTCCCATCCCTCTGCGCCGCAAACCTCCGACAGCCAGCCCGTCCAGCGGGGCGCTTGTGGATACCGGACCGATCTGACATGATGATCTCATCGTCGTCGGTCTGACCACTGGACACACCACGCGATGTCGACCCCTGTGCGTGCCCGACCTCACCCCACCCAGGGACCGACCCTGACCTCGCTAGCCCCACCGGGTCGGCAAATGGCGCCCCTGCCCGTGCCGCTCACCTCCCTCATCGGCCGCGAGCGTGAACTGGCGGCTTTGCATGAACTGCTCGTCCGGCCGGACGTGCGCCTCCTGACGCTGACCGGTCCCGGCGGAGTGGGCAAGACCCGGCTCGCGCTGCGGCTGGCCGCGGAAGCCCGCGATGATTTCAACGATGGTGTCGCCTTCGTTGCGCTGGCCCCGATCGCCGGTCGCCCGGCAACTTCATCAGGCAAGCGACGCTCGGCGCAGGTCCTCCGCGCCGTCGAGCAGGCCCTGGGGATTCGTCAGGTGCCGGAGCGTCCCCTCCACGAGCAGTTGCACGTCTTCCTGCACGATCGACGAGTGCTGCTAATCCTCGACAACTTCGAGCATCTGCTTGCCGCGGCGCCGGTCGTGAGTGACCTGCTCGCAGCCGGTCCCGGATTGTGCGTGGTCGTCACCAGTCGCGAGCGGTTGCGCCTCTCCGGCGAGCAGGAGTTCCCGGTCCCACCACTGACGTTACCGGCACCCGAGACGGCCACCACGGGCGCAGCGGACTCCGCAGCGGTCGCACTGTTCGTCGAACGCGCGCGGGCAACCCGTCCCGACTTCGCACTGACCGAGGCGAATGCCAGCTCGGTGGCTGGCATCTGCGCCCATCTCGACGGATTACCCCTCGCGATCGAGCTCGCCGCCGCCCGAGTCGGCCACCTCCCACCGGCATCGCTGATGACGCGGCTGGAACACCGGCTGCCGTTATTGACCGGCGGTCCCCACGATCTGCCCGCCCGCCAACGGACCCTGCGCCATGCGATCGCCTGGAGTTACGACCTGCTGACGGCGGAGGAACAGGCACTCTTCCGCCGTCTCGCCGTCTTCGCTGGTGGCTTCAGCCTGGAGGAGGCGACGGTCCATCGAGCCGTCGACAACTCGCCGACCAGTGAAGGTAGCGCGGATGACGACTCGACAGCGCTCGACCAGGTCGCCTCGCTCGTCGACAAGAATCTGATTCAGCAGATGGGGGAGGCCGACGGCGAGCCCCGCTACGCGATGCTTGAGACGATCCGAGAGTATGGCCTGGAGGTCCTGGCGGCCAGCGGCGAGATGGCCATGGTGCGCGACGATCACGCCGCCGCCTACCTCGCGTTGGCCGAGCGGGCCGAGCCCAACCTGACTGGCACGGGACAGGCAGCCTGGCTTGCTCGCCTCGACCGAGAGCATGAAAACCTTCGGGCGGCCCTGTCCTGGACGGCCGAGCGGGATCTGGAGACCGGGTTGCGTCTGGCGTCGGCAATCTGGCTGTTCTGGCTCAAACGCGGGCACCTGCGTGAGGGGCGACGCTGGCTGGACCAGTTCCTCTCAGCTGGCGGCGACGCGCCCGTCCGGGTGCGAGCAGCCGCCCTGCTCGCGGCGGCGGGCCTGGCCGGGAGCCAGGGCGACTACGACCGCAGCGGCTGCCTGCTTGACGAAAGTTTCGAGCGTTCCCGATCGTGCGGTGACGCATTTGGGATGGCTGCTGCAAAGCATCTGCTTGGGGTGGACGCCCTCGATCAAGGGCACAACGAGCGGGCCGTGACGCTGTTCGAGGAGGCTCTGCGTCTCTATCCGAAGAGCGGCAGCGCGGTCTGGCCGGCCCTCGCCCTCAACCAACTCGGGGTCGCGCTCGCCGCCGTTGGCAACGGCGCCCGAGCGGTGGCGCTTTGCGAAGATGCACTGGCCCGACACTACGCGGCTGGAGATACCTGGTTGGCGGCCTGTTCCCTGAGCTACCTGGCAACGATCCTCTGCGACCAGGGTGAGCATGTCCGGGCAGCGGCTTCCTATGGGGAGAGTCTTGCGCTGAGCCTGGAGTTTGGCGACAAGCGATACGCACGGGTCGCGCTCGACGGCCTGGCGCGGCTTGCCGCCTCCACCGGGCGGCCGGAGCGGGCCGCCCGCCTCTACGGGGCCGCCGAGACGCTCAGCGAAGCGGTCGAGGTCCCGCACCTGCCTGCCAGTCGCGCTGCCCACGAGCAGGTCGTCGACGCTCTCCGCCGAACGCTCGGAGTGGACGCTTTTGCCGCGGCGTGGGCCGCTGGTCGAGCCCTTCCCTTCGAGCACGCGGTGAAGGAGGCGATCGCGCCTGGCGAGCTGGTGCCGGGCGCATCGCAGCCCCACTTGACAATGCGGGAGCGCGACGTGCTCCACTTGCTCGTCGAGGGTCACAGCGACCGCGAGATCGCCGCCGCGCTCTTCATCAGCCGGCGCACGGTCCAGGGCCATGTCGCCAAACTCTTCACCAAGCAGGGGGTCAAGACCCGCACCGCCGCCGCCATCGCGGCCATCAACGCGGGGCTGGTGCCCGCTCCTCCCGAGCGATGCTCCCAGGATCGCCCGTCGCCACCAGAGCCGACCGAGCCCTCCTACAAACAGGTACTCCACCCCCGCGAATCAGGTAATTCGACCGGTATCCCTCGTCCTCGCGGAGGCGTATGGTCGCGGGAGACGTGCCGTGCCAGGCATGCCTGACGCGAGCATCCCCAAGACGGGAGGGAACGATGGATCACCAACGCTTCGACGAGCTAACCCGCTCCCTGGCGACCAGCACCTCCCGCCGCACGGCCCTCAAGCTGCTAGCCGGGAGCGCCCTCGGCGGTGTCCTCGGGCTGCTCGGGCTGGAGGAAGCGGCCGCCGCCTGTCGCCTGGCCGGGCAGCGCTGCGATGTCGCTCACCGCTGCTGCGCGGGGGCCAAGTGCGCGTCCAATGGTCGCTGCAAATGCAAGGTGAGCCAGAACGTCTTTGCTTGCGATGTGGCCGGCACTCGTTGCGTCAACGTCGCCACCAGTGAGACCCACTGCGGTGGCTGCGGCAACCCCTCCTGTGGATCGGATGAGATCGGCCTCAACGGCGGCTGCGTCAACACCTGCGAGGACGGTCTCCACAATGCCCAGGAGACCGATATCGACTGTGGGGGACCGATCTGCGCGAGGTGCGACGATGGCCTCACGTGCAACAGCGGGGACGACTGCAAGAGCGGCGTCTGCTCCGGCGGCGTCTGCCAGGCGCCAACCTGTACCGACGGGGTCCAGAACGGTGGGATCTTGGGTGAGAGCGACATCGACTGCGGTGGGCCGACCTGCCCGAAATGCGCCAACGGCAAGACGTGTCGGTCCGATTCCGACTGTCAGACCGACTTCTGCGATGTGGACAACGTCTGCCGCGATCCTCACGATTGCTTTGACGGGATCACCAACGGGCGGGAGACGGATGTCGACTGCGGCGGCCAGGTCTGCCCGGCCTGTGCCGATGGCAAACGGTGCTTCGTCAATGGCGACTGCCAGAGCAGCTTCTGCGACCGATCCGCTGATCCGAACGAGGCCGGCTTCTGCGTCCCGCCTCCCTGCGACCCACCATGTGACCATGGCAACTGCGAGCGGTGCTTCCCGGACAACCGCGGCGTGCCGACCTGCTTCCAGATCTGTAGCACTGGAAGCGGCGTCTGCGTCTACGGCGCGGACGGGCTCCCAGCCAACTGCTGCCCACCCGGCACGACCAAGGTCTGCTTTGATGACAATGGCGTTGTCTGCTGCAACGGCCCGAGCGGCGATTTTCCATGCTGCGCGTAACGACGCTGGTCCAGGCGTCCGCCGTGGCTTGTACGAGTCCTCATTTTGTGGTGCACCGAGCTTGCAGCGAGGCATACCCGCGGGTCGATGATCGCTCACGGGGCCGCCGGTGCGAGTCGCGGCGGACGGTTCCATGTCGTTGGAGGGCGGCATGATCACATCGCCAGCCAGTCCCATCGGGAGGCGATGCCGCGTCATCGGTGCCCAACCGCGAGGCTGTGTCGATCACATGCGGTGAGACCCCGCAATCACCCTAGCCGGTGAAAAACCGCGCGTACTCGGCGCCCGACCGGATCGCGCGCAAGGCCTGGCCGTCGACCACCACGTCGAAGCGCAGCCGCTCCGGGCTCGCCGGGTCGTCGCCGATGCGGAAGCATCCGGGAGCGATTGGGATGAGCGCTTCCTCATCCGCCACGCCTTCGATACCGCCGGAGTCGATGATCCAGAGCTGGCCCCCTCGTAGCAGCACCCGGAAGTTCGTCCCCCATGGGTTGTGCGACCGGTAGTGCCCCGGGTAGGCCTCCCAGCCGTCCGGCACCTCAAACACGGTCGGGCCGGTGTAGCCCTCGCCCGCATACCAGTCGGCTCCGTGCCAGACCTCGACAACCCGCTCCTCCTGCCGGCCAAATTGAAGCGGGAAGCGCGCGAACGCCGGATGATTGACGAGAAACGTGTCTTTCCCCGCGCGCCGCAATGGCGCCACGGCTCCGTCCGGGGCGATGATGCTCAAGGAATCATCGCCCGGCACCACGGTCAGCCTCCGCGCTCCGGCACGATAGACCCCAGCATACCCGGCCGCGTCGGGGACGGCGCTCCGGTTCTCCTCAGCGGGCAGGTCGGGGAGCGGTTGATCCTCGGCGACCGCCCGCAGCAGCGCCACCGCGTAGCGGGTGATCGCTCCCGGCCGCCCAGGACCGTTGACGAAGGCGACCGCCCCGAACCCCGCATCGAGATCACCATACAGATCGGAGAGGTAGCCAACCATCCCGCCGCCATGCCCCAGACAGCTATGGCCATCGACCTCCTGCGTGGCAATCCCAAGACCGTACCCGATGCCGGCCGATGCCTCGATCAGCGGCTCCGTCAAGCGGGAGAAGCTCTCCGAAGCGAGGACGGAGCCCGACGGCCCCGCGCCCCGGTTGAGGAGCATTCGCAGGTACATCGCCAGATCGCCTGGAGTCGTAGCGATGCAGCCGTCGGCGGTATCCGTCTCCAGCCACGTCGTCGGGGCCAGCGCCTGACCCGGCGTATGCGGTTGGTCATCGACCAGCGGCTGGTACCCGACCGCCAGCCGAGGTCGGATGCGGTGGGTGATCGCCGGCTCGCTCTCGTTCATCCCCAGGGGATCGAGAATACGCTCCCGCACGATCTCCGGATACGGTCGATCCAGCACCCGCTCCAGCACGAGACCGACCGCCTTGTACCCGACGTTGGAGTAGTGGAATCGCTCGCCCGGCGGACCACCCGTCTCCGTCTCCCGGAGCTGCCAGACCTCCAGCCGGGCGTCCGGCACCGCATCGGTACCCCGGATGATTCCGGCCGTATGGCTGAGCAGGTGCCGCAGCAGGATCGGCCCGTGCGCTGATCGCACCTCAAACCACGGCAGGTAGCGCGTCACCGGCGCGTCGAGGTCGAGCAGACCCGCCGCCCGGAGTTGGAGACAGACGATCGCCGTGAACGATTTGCCGATCGAGCCGATCTCGAACAGGGTCGATGGCGTCACCGGCGAGCCGCTCGCCTGATCGGCATCCCCGTAGGTCACCACCCGGAGCGTACGGTCCCGGTCCGTCAGCGCGACCGCGACCCCTGGCGTGCCATCAACCGACCGCCGCTGCGCCACAAAGGCGTCGAGCCGTGCGAACGCGCCGGCGTGAGCCGTCACCAGCACACCGCGTCACGAAACGAGGGGCGAAGCACCATCCACATCCTGGGGCTTACGCGGGTGCGCGGTCGGCCGCGTAGACGATCGTCCACGGCTTGATCTGCACATCCGCGATCACGCCCGGCGTCGTCGAGTAGGGGTCCGCCGCCAGGATCTCCCGTGCCTCTGCCTCATCGGCGACGTCGTAGATGATCAGGGCGCCGGAGTCGTCGCCCCATGGTCCCGAGGCATGCAGCTTGCCGTCCGCCAGTAACCCCTGGAGGTATTCGCGATGCCGCGGCCGCGCCTCCAGGCGCGGCGCCTCGTCGCCAAAGGTCATGATCACCGCAACCATCGCCATCGAGTCTGTTCCTCCGCGTACAGCGTTTCACCCCAACCGCTTGCCCACCCCGCACCTGTACCGTAGGCTTAGTCTACCCCGCCGTTCTTGTTGCCGCCCCGGCGCATCGTCCGCGAGCGACACCGGCCACCATGGAGTATCGACGTGCGCCAGGCGTCCGAACCGATCTCCACGCATCAGGACGAGATGACCACGTCCAGCGCGACCGCGATTCCCGCCGATGTCGTGCCCCTCCGTCGGCAGTACCTGCAGATCAAGCGCCGCTTCCCGGATACGATCCTCTTCTTCCGTCTCGGTGACTTCTACGAGACCTTCGACGACGACGCCCGGCTCGCCTCCGAGCTGCTCGACATCGTCCTGACCGGCCGCGAGATGGGCAAGGGCGCTCGCGTCCCGATGGCGGGCATTCCCTATCACGCCGCCGAAGGCTATATCGCCCGGCTCGTCGGCGCCGGTCATAAGGTCGCCGTCTGCGAGCAGGTCGGCGATGTCCAGAAAGGGCGCGGGCTGGTCGAGCGGGACGTCACCCGCGTCGTCACTCCTGGCACCGTCACCGACCCCGCGATGCTCGATGCCCGAGCCAACAACTATCTCGCCGCGGTCATCGTCGACGGCAAGCGCGTCGGCATCGCCCACGCCGATGTCACGACCGGTGAGTTCGCGGTCGCCGAGATCGCACCGGGGAGTGAGGAAGAAGCCCTGCTCGCCGCCGGCCGCGAGCTGTTGCGTCTTGCCCCCGCCGAGCTGGTCCTCCCTGCCGGCGCCGAGAACGACGTGGTCTTGCCGGCGACATCGTGGCTGCCCGAGGGCATCAGCCGGAGTCCCACCGAGCGCTGGCGCTGGCAAACCGACCGTGCCGAGGAGGCGCTCTTGCGGCACTTCGCGGTCGAATCGCTCGACGGCTTCGGCTGCGCCGGCAAGCCCCTCGCCATCCGCGCCGCCGGCGGCCTGTTGCAGTACCTCTCCGAGACGCAGCTCTCTGGGCTGACCCAGATCACCGCGCTCACGACGTACACGCTCGACGGCTTCATGACGCTTGACGCCCAGACGCGCCGCAACCTCGAGCTCGCGGAGAGTGCCCGTGGCGACCGGCGCCACAGCCTGGTCGCGGTGCTCGATCAGACGCGGACCCCAATGGGCGCAAGATTGCTTCGCCGCTGGATCGGCCAGCCGCTGCTCGACCTTGCCGAGCTTCACCACCGGCAGGAGCGCGTCGCGTACTTCCATGGCGAAGCGCACAGGCGGGCGACGCTGCGGCAAACCCTTGGCCGCGCCGGCGACATCGAGCGGCTGGTCAACCGCGCCATCACCGGGATCGCCACCCCGCGCGACCTTGGCCAGCTTCGTGACTCCCTCGCCGCCCTGCCCGACATCCACCGGGCAGCTGGCGACGTGGCCGGCGCCGAGCTCGCCGGAGCGCTTCTCTCGGCCGAGGAGGTGCGCGAGCTCATCACCACGGCCCTCGTCGATGATCCGCCGGCCCTGCTGAGCAAAGGAAGCGCCATCCGCCCTGGCTTCGCCCCCGAGCTCGACGGGCACCAGGCGCGCGCCCGCGAAGCGCGTGATTGGATCGCCGGCCTCGAACGCACCGAACGCGAACGAACCGGCATCCGCAGCCTCAAAGTCGGCTACAACAAGGTCTTCGGGTACTACCTGGAGATCACGACCGCCGCGCTCGCCGCCGCCGAGCGCGACCGGGTCATCGCCCGCCCCACGGGCGACAACGGGCACGGAGACACGGTCCTGCCCGCCGATTACCTCCCCAAGCAAACGCTCGCCAATGCCACGCGCTACTTCACCCCCCGGCTCAAGGAATACGAGACGATCGTCCTGACGGCACAGGAGACGTTGTCCGATCTCGAAGCCGATGTCTTCCGGCGCGTCATCAAGGACGTGGCGACGCGCGCGGGAAAGCTGCTCGACGCTTCGCGGGCCATCGCCGAGCTCGATGTCGTCGCCTGTCTCGCCGAGGTGGCGGTGGTTCGCAACTATGTCCGGCCTGAGGTGGATACCGGCGCCACGATCGACATCGTCGCCGGTCGTCACCCGACCCTTGAGGTGCTGATCGGCGGCGCCTACGTCCCGAACGATGCCCATCTCGACGCCGATGACACCCAGATTCTTATCCTCACCGGCCCCAATATGGCCGGCAAGAGCAGCTGGCTGCGCCAGGTCGCCTTGATCGCCCTGATGGCCCAGATCGGGTCCTTCGTCCCGGCCGAACGAGCGCGGATCGGCCTCATCGACCGCATCTTCACCCGGATCGGAGCCCAGGATGACATCGCGACCGGACAGAGCACGTTTATGGTCGAGATGCTGGAGACGGCGAACATCCTCCACCACGCCACCCCGCGAAGCCTGGTCGTGCTCGATGAGATCGGCCGTGGGACATCAACGTATGACGGCCTCGCGATCGCCCGTGCCATCGTCGAGCACCTCCACAACGCCCCCCGGCTGGGATGCAAAACGCTCTTCGCGACCCACTACCACGAACTGACGGAGCTCGAAGCCGTGCTGCCGCGCGTCCGCTGCGCCAAGATGGATGTCCTCGAAGAAGGCGAGCGGGTCGTCTTTCTGCGGCGGGTGGTCCCCGGCGGCGCCGATCGCTCCTACGGTCTCCATGTCGCCCAGCTCGCCGGTGTCCCGCTCGCGATCGTCCGCCGGGCGCGTGAGATTCTCACCGAGCTGGAGACAGGATCGCGTGGCAACGCCACCCGCCGCGACGCGATGCGGTCGGCCCCCTCCGGCAGCTCCGGTCCGGCATCCCTGCAGCTCACCCTCTTCGGTCAGCCTGACCCGGCAACCGACGCGCTCAAGGCGCTCGACATCGAAGCCCTCTCACCGCTCGAAGCGATCACCAAGCTTTTCGAGCTGCAGCGCCTCGCCCTCGGCGACGTGCACTCCGGCCACGACTAACCACTCGTCAATCGTGGCTGACCGCGCCCATTGCTGCCGACCGCACCCAGTGCGACTGACTGCTGACTCCTCACTCTCTCCGCCTCCCGCACATTGCATTGTCATTCCGAGCTTGTCGAGGAATGATCGGGAAACCGGGGGTGGGACCAGACGGCGACCGGACGTGGCTCATGGCGGAGCGACCGGTAAGTGTGGGAGGCGGAGCAGGCGAGGGCCTCCAGTGGCGCCTCCTGCCGACAATCTGCCACCAGCGAACCAGCTCGGCACCACCCCCCGATGTTCATCACCGGCGCTAGAAGCGAATCACGCTCCGAAGGGTCTCACCCCGCTCCATGGCATGAAACGCCTCGTCGGCCTCTTCCAGGGAGATGACCTTCGTGACGACCCGGTCGAGGTCGAGCCGGCCCTCGCGGTACCACTCCGCGAGCAAGGGGAAATCGCGTGTGGGGAGGCAGTCGCCGTACCACGACGGGCGAAGCGAGCCGCCCAGATCGAACAGTTTGCCAAGCGGCAGATCGGGAATGGTCGAGGAGGGGCCAGCCACCCCGATAATGACGCACGTGCCCGCCAGATCCCGGCAGAAGATCGCCTGCATCGTCGTATCGGGACGGCCCACGGCCTCGAACGAGTAATTGACGCCGTAGCCACCGGTCAACGCCTTGATCTGCTCCACCGCATCACCGGCCCGCGCATCGACCGTGTGCGTCGCCCCGAATTCCTTCGCCCACTCCAGCTTTCGCGGATCGAGATCGACCCCGATGATCGTCGTCGCGCCTGCCAGCTTCGCTCCCATAATCACGGAGTCGCCAACCCCACCGCAGCCGAAGACCGCCACCGACGAGCCGGGCCGCACGTCGGCGGTGTAGAGCGCGGCGCCGACACCGGTCATCACCCCGCAGCCGATCAAGCTCATCTGCTCCGGCGGCAACGCGGCATCGTACGGCACACACTGCCGCGCATGGACCACGGTATGGGTGCAGAACGTCCCGATCCCCAGCACCGGCGTCAGCAGGATGCCGTCGTGGGTTCGCATCCGCTTCTCGGCGTTAAGGCTTGCCGCGCAGTAGTGCAGCTGGCCGATCAGGCAGAAGCGGCACTGCCCGCAGGGCGCCCGCCAGGCGAGGATGACGTGATCCCCCGGGGCGACATGAGTCACCCCCTCGCCAACGCGCTCGACAACCCCGCTCCCCTCGTGACCGAGCAGAAAGGGGAAGTAGTCGGTCCCGAAGACCCCGTTCTTTGCCGAGAGATCGGTGTGGCAGACACCGCTGGCCAGGAGCCGGACCAGCACCTCGTTCGGTCCGGGCGGGTCGATCGTGAACTCCTCGATCTCGGCGGGTTTCCCCGGCTCCCGGGCGATCGCTCCCCGGGCGGTGATCACTCCCGAATCAGCCATCAGTGTTCCCCTCTCGCTCGTCACGGATCGGCGCCCTGGCGGGCACCATCGTCCGGGAGCAGTCGCCGGGTGTCAAGGTCCGTGGCAGCTGTGCCGCTCAGCCCCGGCAGATATGGCCCGGACGCTACCACCCATCGCCAGCCCGACGCCCGTTCTCCCGGAGATCATCTGGATCGCGGCGCTGGCGCACCCTCGTCGGCCATGCGATCCTCCGCCGGTCACAGGAACCGGCCGCTGACAGCGCGATTGGGGAACGAGGGACACATGGCGAAGACCGAGGCAATACTTCCACGGCGAGAGGATGTTCCGATCGAGGAACGCTGGGACCTCGAAAGCGTCTATGCCACCCCGTCCGCCTGGGAAGCCGATTACCACGCCGCCGAGACCCGTCTCCCCGAGATGGAGCGTTTCGCCGGGGAGGTAGGCGCATCAGCGTCGATGCTGCTCGGGGCATTACAGCGACGCGACGAGATCGCGGAGCTGGTCGATCGGGTCGAGACGTACGCCACGCTTCGACGTTCGGAGGATGTCACCAGCACCACCGCCGCGGCAATCGCTGAGCGGGGACAGGGGCTCGCGGCGCGGTTCGGCGCGGCCGTCGCCTTCATCGAGCCGGAGATCGCCGCGATTCCCCCAGATCAGGTCGCGGCCTTCTTCGCATCCGAACTCGATCTGAACGCCTACCGCCATATTGTCGAGCGGATTCAGCGCCGGAGCGCCCATATCCGATCGGCCGAGGTCGAGCAGGTTCTGGCAAGCGCCGCTGAGGTGGCGGCGACAGCGGAGACCGTCCATGACGTCTTAGAGAACGGCGATCTGCCGTTCGCCTCGATCGACGACGAATCCGGCCAACCGGTCGCCCTCGCCCAGGGCAACCTGCAGCGCTACCTTCGTTCGACCGACCGGCGCGTGCGGCGCGATGCCTGGGAAACGTCGGCAGATGCCTATCTCGCCATGCGTCACACCTTCGCCGCCGCGCTGGCTGGCGGGGTCAAAAAGGATGTCTTCTACGCCCGGGCCCGGGGCTACGCCTCCTCGCTTGAGGCCGCGTTCGACCCCGACAACATCCCCGGCGAGGTGTTCCACGGGTTGCTCGACACCGTCTGGACAAACTTCCCCACCTGGCATCGCTACTTCCGCGTGCGGCGGCGCGTACTTGGCCTGGCCGAGGGTGATCTGCGCGGCTGGGATTTAACCGCGCCGCTCGCCGCCCAGGAGCCGGTGATTCCGATTGAGCGGGGCGTCGATCTGATCTGCGAGACGCTAGCGCCGCTTGGTCCCGACTACGTGGCCACGGTCCGGCAGGGCATCGCCGATCGCTGGGTCGATCGGGCGCCGAATGTCGGAAAAGGTGGCGGCGCCTTCTCCTGGGGCTCCTACGGCACCCATCCGTTCATCAGCATGACCTACAAAGATGACCTGCCAAGCGTCAGCACCCTGACCCACGAGCTCGGTCATTCGATGCATTCCTACCTCACCTGGAAGCATCAGCCAGTCACCTATGCCAGCTACGGCATGTTCGCGGCCGAGACCGCCAGCAACATGCACCAGGCGCTGCTCGGCGCCCATCTCTTCAGCACCGATCTCGACGACGATTGGACGCTGGCGGTCCTCGACGAGCGGATGGCCAACCACCTGCGCTACCTCTTCACGATGCCGATCCTTGCCCGCTTCGAGCTGGATTGTCATGAGCGGGTCGAACGGGGCGAGGCGCTCACCGCCGACGATATGAGCGACACCCTGGTGGGGTTTTACCGGGAAGGCTACGGTGGGGAGGTGGTGCTCGACGAGTCCCGAATGGGAATCACCTGGGCCCGCTTCGGCCATCTCTTCGCCAACTTCTACGTCTTTCAATATGCGACCGGCATCGCGGCGGCGGCGGCCCTCGGCGCGCGCGTCCGCGCCGGTGGTGAACCGGCGGCCAATGCCTATCTCGACTTCCTGAAAACGGGCGACGCCCGCGACCCGATCGATGCGCTGGCCGACGCCGGGGTCGACATGCGCTCGCCCGAGCCGATCCAGCACGCCTTCGATATCCTCGCCAGCTATGTCGACCGCCTCGAAGCGATCGCCCCTCGGATGGGCCGGTAGGCGGCGGGTTCGACACGCTCGCTCACCGCGTCTCACGCTCCGCCTGCTCCGGCCGCTCCAAGAAGGCGCGTGGGGGGTCAGAATGGTCAGGTACTGAAAGCCTCCCAGGCTCAACAGCCCCCAGTCCTCCGTCACCAGGACAGCGGCCCCGCCAGCGAGACCTGTCGCCAGCACCAGATATCCTCTTCATCGTCGGCCACGCCCTGGACCGCGGCCAACGGTAGCACCATGGTGGCTCGGGCGCGCAACAGGGCGAGAGCCCGTTCCGCTTCGCCCCCGCGGTAGCGGGATCGGCAAGAGGGATTCTCCTTAGCGTGGGCGACCCCACGAACCGTCATCACGGACAGCACGATGGTGACCCTCGGATCCCGCGGTCCAGGTCGGTCGGCCCAGAACGGGCTCTGAGCGCCGTCCCCTACCGGGACCCGCAACGGCATAGGCTCCGCCACGTCATGCCCGCCCCCTCAGCGCGACCGGAACGGCGGACGCGGCCACTCCCTATTCCGCGGGGCGGATGTTCTGGTTGATGCGGAAGACGTTCAGTGGGTCGTAGGTCACTTTGACGCGCCGGAGCCACTCGTAGGTCTCGATCGGATAGGCCGCGGGGATCCGTGCCCCACCCTCGTCGGCCATGCAGTTGACGTAGGCGCCGCCCGTCGAATGCGGCTGGAGCAGGTCATCCGCGGCTCGAACCCAGGTGACGTGCCGGTCACCGTCGGAATCGTTGCCATCCCAGGCGCTGACCAGGACGTAGCTGTAGGCCGCGTCGCGGTGAGCGAACGCGGTCGCCATCCTCGGCACGCGTCCTACCGCGCCGCCCATCCGAGCAAGCATGATGCCGCTGAAGGGCGAGGTAGGCGCCACCACCGCCTCGATCACCGTCTCGATCGCGTCATCCGTCAGCTCGCCCATGAACCCCGATTTTTCGTAATAGGAGCGGCCATGCGGGACCGACGCGTCGATCATCGACTGCAACGCGAGGTACGGCATCGGCCCGACCAGGTCGAGCGCCGGGTCGCCGATCGCGCGCAGTGGAGCGACGACCCGCTCACCCTCGGTCAGGTCTCCGGCATAACAGACCACGGTGGCGATCGCCGTCCGACCGTGCAGCGCCACCGGAAAAGGCACCTGCGGCGGCTCCGTCATGAATGTGTGGGAGAGGGCAAGCTCATCCGGGGCGTCGGCCATGATCGCGCGAGCCGCCTGCAACACCGTCCGCGCCTGAGCGATCGGGTGCACGACCATCCCGCCGAGAATCATCGGACCGACGGGATGGAGCCGGTACTCGAACGCCGTGACGACGCCGAAGTTGCCACCGCCGCCACGCACCGCCCAGAACAGATCGGGGTGCTCGTCGGCACTCGCTCGCAGCAGTTCGCCATCCGCGCTGACTAGCTCGACCGCCAGCACGTTGTCGACGGTCAGTCCATGCTTCCGCATCAGCCAGCCCATCCCGCCGCCAAGAGTCAGACCGGCGATGCCGGTGTGGGAGACCTGCCCGGCGGTCACCGCCAGTCCGTGCGCCTGGGTCGCCCGGTCGAGTTCGCCGAGCAGGAGACCCGGCTCGGCCCGCGCCACCCGGGCGACGGGGTCGACCGTGACACCTTTCATTAGCGAGAGATCGATCACGAGACCGCCATCGGTGGTCGCGAACCCCGCGACATTATGCCCGCCACCCCGAATGGCGATCGGCAAGCTGTTGGTGCGCGCGAAGGCAATCGCATGAACGATATCGGTCGCATCGACACAGCGGACGATCAGCGCCGGACGCCGGTCGATCATGCCGTTCCAGACTTGACGGGCGCTCTCGTACTCGTCGTCCTCGGGGCGAATGAGCTCGCCACGGAGACTCGCCGCCAGGGCGTCGACAGCATTGACGCGCAGGGGGAACCGGACCGTAGCGATACGCTCGGCAACCATGACTCTTCTTCTCCTGTACGGGCTGATGTCTCAACGATCGATGCGGTGACAGAACCGCACCGGGCGGGGCGCTATCGGTTCCCCGTCCGGTGCGGTCCCTCCCCGGTTGGGAAGGGACCGCAACCTATCGGACCGCGTTAGCTGGCGGCCTCGACGGTCACCTTGCCGACCATGGCCTGCGTCGGCGGGTCGTCCGGGCTGCCGGCGTGAAGAATGCAGTAGTACTTGTACTCACCCTCCGTATCGAAGGTCAGCTCAAACGTCGTTGGCAGCTGCGGCAACACACCCATATAGCCTGAGTTGACAATCCCCTGGCCCGAGTAGGTGCCCTGCGGATCGGACGGGTAGAACGAGTTCGGGTTGAGGCTCGCCTTCGGCGCGCCATCGGCGCCCTGCCCGAAGATGATGTCCTCGATCGGGGCCTCGCCTCCGAGGAAGGTCACCGTGTGCGGGGTCATGCTCCCCTTCCAGGTCCAGCGAACGGTGTCGCCGGCCTTGACGGTGAGATCCTGCAGGATGTAGCGCAGTAGCTCGCCGTTTGCTTCGCCGGGTCCGATAGCCACGTCATGGGTGGTCGCGCCGTCAGCGGCGGGGCTGGCAGCGCCCGTCCCGGCAAGCGCGCCAGCCTTGCTGTCGAACTCGCTCAGCTTCTGCTGCGTCTCCGCGTCATAGGCTGCCTGGTCCTTCGGCAGCGCCGATCCAGCTTCCTGAACGACGACCTGACCCTTCATGAACATCGGATGGATCAAACAGATGTAATCGAAGGTGCCGGCGGTCGGGAAGGTGAAGACGATCGGCGGAGCGGTCGGGTCGATCGCGATCCCGGAGTTGACATAGCCGCTGCCTTCGACCGAGCCGTTGCCCGCCGGGAAGAGAATCTGCGGGTTGAAGATCAACTGCGGCTGACCCGCTCCCGCCGCCGGTGGCGTCGCGACCGGCGCACCCCCGGCTGGATCGGGAATGAATAGCGGAACCGGATCGGCGCCGGCGCCGAAGGCGACATTATGGAAGCCGCCGACCTCGTAATAAATCTTGTCACCGGCGTTGATGGTGATCGTCTCCGGTAGGAAGACGCTGTACTCCGCGCCAAGCTCCTCGTTGAAGCCGCCGGCCATCACCTTCCAGGTCGTGGAGCCGTCCGCCTGCGGACCAAGCGCCGGCGTGGGGGCCGGAGGTGGTCCCGCGGCGGGCGTCCCTTCCTGCATACCTGCCATCAGGCTGTGCCCACCAGGGGCAGGCGCCTCGTTGGCGGTCGCCTCGCGGCGAAGCCAGGGGGCGGCGGCAGCCGTGAGACCGAGCGCCCCCAGCAGGCCGATCACCTTGCGCCGGCTCATCTGACCGGCCAGGTAGCGCTCACGCGCGTCCTGCAGCATCGTCGATCGAACGTCTATCTGCATCCTCTCGATCCTCCGTACATCACTATCTGACGACTGCCCGAATCATGTCTTGGGTGTGATGGCTTTCGACGTCTGGCGTGGCCCGTGGCCGTCACGGCTTCGCCGGGTGTCATGGGTCCACCAACCCCTCCTTTCTGCTATTCGCTCAACTGAAATGCGGTAACGGGCATCTTGCGAGTTAGCTGACGGTAATCACGCCCGTCATCCCACGCAGACCGTGCTGCCGACAAAGGAATTTGTAGGTGCCGGGGGTATCGAGTTCGACCGAGAAATGCTCGCCCGGCGCCAGGTTGGCCGAACCAAAGCTGCCGTCATAGGAGCCGACGCTGTGGATATGGCTGCCATGGTTGACGAACGTCACGACCGTGCCGGCCGCCACCTCAACCACCTTCGGTCCAAAGTTGTCGTCGAGCATCGCCACCTCGACGCCGGCCGTCGTCGACGTCTTGGCCGGTGTCTCCTTCGTCGTCGCGGCTGGCGCGGTGGCGGCGATTGTCGGAGCAGTCGCGCTGGGCGGAGCGGCTGGATCGTGCCCGGGATGCCCCACGTGGCCGGCCTGCCCCGCGCCGAGCCCGCCGCCCGGCCGGTAGAAGTCCGCCGCCGGACCGGTTGGCGTCGCGCCGTCATACTCGATCAGCGTCATCATCCCGTTCGAGGCGTGGTTCTCCATGTGGCAATGGAACATCCAGACGCCCGGATTATCGGCGTTCAGTTCCAGGTCGTAGCGCTCGCCGGGGCCGATCAGCACCGTGTCCTTCGTCAGCTGGGCCGCTTCCGGGACATTATTTCCATCGGTGGCGACGATCTTGAAGGAGTGCCCATGCGTATGGATCGCATGGGGAAGATTCCCCGCGTTCATGAGCCGGACAAGGACACGCTCGCCCTTCTTCACGGTGACCGGGGAGATGCTCTCGTGGGCGTGACCGTTCATCAGGAAGAGGTCGGTGCCGAGCTCGCCGCCACGCAGCTGCTGGTCGCGCGGACCACGCGGTGCCTTGCCGGTCGCGACATCCGGCGTCAGCTCCATGTCCCACTCGTTGAGCATATAGGTGAACTCGCGGTCGTAGGTTCGCTTCGGATGGCGCGGCTCGACGATGAAGGGTCCGTAGAGCCCGAGCGAGACCCGGACCGACGGATCGGCGTGCGAGTGATACCAGCGGCTCCCTGGGTTGGTGGCGGTGAACTCGTAGACGAAATCCTGGCCCGGTTCGACCTCTGCCTGGTTCAACCCGGCCGGACCGTCCTGCTCAGGGGCCACGTCCATACCATGCCAGTGGACCGTGGTGCCGACCGGCAGCCGGTTGACGAGTGTCACCCGGACCCGGTCACCTTCTCGGACCCGGATCTCGGGTCCGGGCATCTGTCCGTTATAGGCCCAGGCCTTCACGGTCGTGCCCGGCATGATCTCCCAATCGATCTCCGACGCGGTCAAGGTGAACTGCCGGAGCTGCGGTGCCGGACCGGCCGGCGCCGCGAGCCCCAACGACCCGCGCAAACCGACACTCGCCAGCACGACGATGATCGCGAGCATCAGGCCGCCCGCGACACCACGCCGCACGGCACTCGAAGGGCGCGAGGCCGACATGGCACCGGTGATCTGGAACCACCGGCCGATCGACCGGCGCATTGGCCCCATCGACGCGACCGAAGGTGTCAGGTCTCGGGTGATACGCGCATGATGGGACACAGCGTCAGGGCCTCCTGATCGGCATCATCGGAATGCGTTCTTGCATGGTCCTATGATGACGACAGAAGGCCGGAAACACATTCGTACTATTACGTATTTTTCGCCCCCCATCCTCACTACGTCGTTTGACGTAGCGGGATCGAGGTGGCCGCTGAATCAGCGGCCAGCTACGCGACGGACGCGCTCGCCACGGAGGAATGACCCCGTTGAGACGCCGAAGCCTCCGATCGTCGACCACCATCAGCAGGTGTCGTCCGGAGCGGGGCGGGGAAGCGAGCCCACCCACGAGGGAGCGGCGCCGGTGTCGTCGGGTCGCGGGAACGCGGTATCCTGCCTCCGGCCGCTCCCGTGCAACCTGGGAGCCGGTCGGCGCCGCTCGTTGATCGAAGGAGATGACCGTGTCGACGGATGTTCAGTCGCCCCGGCGCGACGCCAGGCAGGTGCAGCGCTACCCCTACACGCGCTACGCCGCGACCCGCCGCTACCAGCCGGCGTTCAGCTTCTCGCCCGACGGCGCCGATATCGCCTATGTCACCAACACCTCGGGACAGTTCAACCTCTGGCGCCAGCCAGCCAATGGCGGCGAGCCGCGCCAGATCACCGCCTTCGAGGATCAGGCAGTCCGGCAGGTCGCCTGGTCACCGGATGGCGCCACGATCCTCTTCACCGCCGACCCGGATGGCAATGAGCAACACCAGCTCTACCGGGTCCCCGCCACCGGCGGCTGGCCAGAGGCGCTGACCGATGCCGCCGCCCAGCATTTCCTGGCCGATACGCCGTGGTCGCCCGACAGTCGGACCATCGCCTACGCCGGCAACGACCGGACGCCGGCCGATCAGGAAGTCATCCTGCGCGACCTCGACGGCGGCGAGGTCGGCCGGCCGATGACCGGTCCCGGCCTCTTCCAGCCGATGGCCTGGTCACCGGATGGCACGCATTTGACCGTTGTCGATGCCCGGTCGAACACTGACTTCGATGTCTACCTGGTCTCTCTCGCCGATGGGAGCACCCGCAACCTCACCCCGCACGAGGGGGAGATCAAGTTCGAGCCGGGGCCGTGGGCGGCCGACGGTTCCGGCTTCTACCTGCTGACCGACGAGGGGCGGGAGTTCCAGGGACTCGCTTTCCAAGATGTCCGCTCCGGAGAGCGGCGCTGGATCGAAACACCCGAGTGGGATGTCGAGTTGGTCGCCGCTGGCCGGGAGGGAAGCACCCTCGCCTGGACGGTCAACGAGGACGGCTACTCGCGGCTCCATGCCCGCGATATCGCGACCGGCGCGGCCATCAACCTCCCCCCGATACCGGACGGCGTGATCGGGACGCTCGCCAGCTCGAATGACGGGTCCAGGCTGGCGATGTTGCTGGCCGCTCCCGATCAGCCGATCGAGCTCTTTGTCCTCGATCTGACGGCGGGATCGCTCACCCAATTGACGCATGGCTTTCTGGGCGCCATTCCGGCCGAGGCGATGGTGCCACCGGAGCTGATCCATTACCCCACCTTCGACGACCGCCAGATTCCAGGCTATCTCTACCGGCCACACGGCGACGGCCCGTTCCCGATCGTCCTCTCGATCCACGGCGGTCCGGAGTATCAGGAGCGCCCCGGCTACAGCGCGCTCTACCAGTACCTCCTCGCCCGGGGTATCGGCGTGCTGGCGCCGAACATCCGCGGCTCGACCGGCTACGGCAAGGGCTATCAGTCGCTCATCCATCACGACTGGGGTGGAGGCGACCTACGCGACTGGGAGGCCGCGGTGACCTACATGCGCTCACTTCCCTGGGTACGATTCGACCGCATCGCGGTCTATGGCGGCTCCTACGGTGGCTTCGCGACGCTCACCTGCGTGACACGCCTCCCCGATGTCTGGGCGGCCGCGGTCGATATCGTTGGACCGTCGAATCTGGTCACCTTCGCCAAAGCGGTTCCCGCAACCTGGCGCCGCTTTATGGCGAAATGGGTCGGTGACCCGGAGACGGAGGTCGACTTTCTGATGGAGCGCTCCCCGATCACCTATGTCGACCAGGTGCAGGCGCCGCTCTTCGTCATCCAGGGCGCCAACGACCCCCGTGTCGTCAAGCCGGAGAGCGACCAGATCGTCGAGCGGCTGCGGGCGCGCGGCATCGACGTTCGCTACGATGTCTACGAGGACGAGGGTCACGGCTTCACCAAACGCGTCAACGAGCTCCGCGCCATGGGCGACACCGCCGCCTTCCTGGAGCAGCATCTTCTGGGCGCCTGAGGATCGAGACACGCGCCGCGTTGCAGACGACGAGTACCGCTCCGTGGCCGCAATCGCGCAGCGTCTCCACACCCGTCTCGGGCAGGCCGGCCATCCTCCTGCGATCGGGATACCCCCAGTCGCGACGACAGAGGTCCTCACCGTCTCGTGGCCGACACCGAATTTGTCGGCCGACTCGGGCAGCGATCCGCGGGACGTGATCCGAGGGATGTCGGCTTCCTGCTCTGACGTCTGCTTGCGGGTACGGGGCAGCGTCCGCAGCACGTGCTCGGGATACAGGACGGGCGCCAGCGGCGCCAGCGCCACGACTTTCTCAAGGACGCTCCCGGACGGTACCACATGCACCATCGGCATCGCCGGGTGCCAGGTCGACCCTCACTCCGTCGCCCGACCGCGAGCAAACGGTGCGCTCATGGAGGGGCCCCCGATAGTGCAGGACGAATTGGGGAATCGAGTTCAGTCCGCTACCGACGCCATCGGCTTCGTCGACTCGGCCGCAGTCGGCCCCTCGACGCGCAGATCGGGCAGCCAGTGGAGCCACCGTGGCAGGTACCAGTTGCGGTCGCCGAGCAGTGCCATCGCCGAGGGAACGAGAATCGAGCGGACGATCGTGGCGTCGATGAGAACCGCGACGCCGAGGCCGAATCCCATCTGCTGCAGGAAGACGAGGCTGCCCGAGGCGAACCCGCCGAAGACGGCAACCATGATCAACGCGGCTCCGGTGATGATCTTCGCCGTCCGCTGCAGCCCGACCGCGACTGATTCGGCGTTGCGGTGCGAGCGATCGTAGTGCTCGCGGATGCGGGAGAGCAGGAAGACGTGGTAGTCCATCGAAAGCCCGAACAGCACCGAGAACAGGAAAAGCGGCAGCCAGGCCTCAATCACCTCGACCTGCTGGAACCCGAAGAGGCCGACCAGATGGCCCTCCTGGAAGACCCAGACGATCAGCCCATAGGCGGCGCCGACCGAGAGCAGATTCATCGCGATCGCCTTGACCGCAACGACAAGCGAGCGGAAGACGGTCATCAGGAGGAGGAAACTGAGACCAAGAACGAACACAAACACGATCGGAGTGTAGGTGTCGCGCATCTCGAAGAAGTCGACGTTGTTCGCCGTGATTCCGGTCACGAGGATGCGGCCTTCGGGCATTGTGGCCCTGGCAGGCGGCACGATCTCGTCGCGTAACCGGACGATGGCGTCGGCCGCGGCGTCCGCGTTGGGATCGAGCTTCATTGGGACGGAGATAAGGGCGACTTGACGATCCGGGCTCGGGGTCGTCGTTGCCTGGCCGTAGAGGGGTTCGCCGTCGGCGGTCTTGGCCGCGCCCAATTGCTGCGTGATGGAGGAGATGGCTTGCTGGACGGCCGGGTCGTCGAGCGAGCCCTCGACAACGATCTCGACCGGCGAAATCAGTCCGGCGGAGAATTTGGCATCGAGGATGTTGAACGCCGCCTTCGACTCAAGTTCATCAGGCAGCGACGACGCGAAGTTGAACCCCGCGTTCAGGTTGAAATAGGGCAACGCGCAGAGCAGGAGAAAGGCGACCGCGGCGACCAAGCTGATGATGGGTCTGCCCATCACGACTTTGGAGATCGTCCCCCAGAACCCACCATGAATCGTCTCGCGGTCCCAGGCGGCCTGCTTGGCGGCTATCTCCGCGTCGTATTTCCGATGACGCGGCCAGTCGAGCTTGTCGCCAAGCAGGGCGATGATGGCCGGGATGAGGGTCAGCGCGGCAGTCACAGCGACCGCAACGACCAGGATCGCGCCGATGCTCAGGGAGCGATAGATGTTATTAGGGACGATAAACATTCCAGCCAGGGCAAGGACGACGGTCAGGCCCGAGAAGAGGACAGCGCGGCTCGCGGTGTTGCCGGCAATCGTGATTGCGTCCTGCTTCGCCGCGCCCCGACGCCGCTCCTCGCGATAGCGTTCGACGACGAAAAGGGCATAGTCGATGCCGACCGCGAGACCGATCATCGTGATCATGCTCGTCACGAAGAACGATAACTCGCTGACCTGGCTGACGATCGCGGCCAGGCCGAAGGCGATGCCGATCGAGATGATGCCCAGGATGAGCGGGACAAAGGCGGCGACGAAGGCACCGAAGACGACGAGGAGGATGAGGAAGGCGACGCCGGCACCGATGCTCTCGCCGCGGGCGATGTCCTTCTCGGTGATCGAGTTGACTTCTTCGTTGAGACTGCCGTCGCCGACCGTCAGGAGGGTGAAGTCCGGGGCGGCGTTCTGCTGGTCGTGGAGCAGCGCGAGAACGTCCCCACCATGCTCGGTCGCGTCCTCAAGCGATCCAGTAAGGGTGACAGGCAAGATGGTCGTCTTGCGGTCGGCGGAGAGGAGACCGGCGGCCGCTTCCGGGCTCTTGGCGTTGAGTTCGTAGTAGTTGATGGCGCTGGCCACCACCTCGTTATCCGCACGGAACGCGTCCGTGACACGTTGTACGGTCTGCTGGAATGCGGGATCGTCGATCGTCGCCTGTGCTGACTGGACGATGATCGTTTCGGTGCCGCGGCGTTCTTCACGAATACCGTGCCCCTCGATCAGATCCCAGCCCTGCTGCGATTCCGGATGGTTGAGGAGGCTGACATCGGTCGTCGTGTTGACTGGCACGATGCCCTGGATCACCACGGCGAGAATGAGACCAACGACCCAGGCGATCACGGTACGCCAGGGATACGACGCGCAGAGACGAGCGAGTCGGGCGGTTGAGGAAAGAGATGCCATACCTGCTCCTTGGTACAGTCACCGGCAGCGCCGCGGTATCGAGAGACGATGGGAGGTACTCACGCCTCGTGCTGAAAACGTCGTTGTGCTGGTGACCATGTGCCTCACCGCCACCCTCCATGGAGGGCTCGAGCAAGTTCCGAGCAACCGATCATTCAGGGAGTTCCGACGCTCCTGCGAGTCAGCCCATTGTACGTACGCGGAGCAGCGGTGTCATCCCATCGATCGCACATATACAGTCCTTCCGGCCCGTGCAACGCGACCACAGCGCCGGTCCCGCCACATGCCTCCGGGCCATCGTTGCTACCGACTACCGCTATTCTACGGTGCTCGCATTGACACGTGACCATGGGGAGTGGTCGTGAAGCCGCTGTGAACAGTGCATGGAGGTGCCAGGCGATCTACGGCGCGCCCTGCGTTCGCACAAGGAACACGCCTGACGCGATCATCGCCTCACGACCGAACCTGAAGCTCAGCCCGATCGGATCGGTGCCAGCCGTATCATCCAACATCCGACCGCCAGATAGGGGACCGAAGTCTTCACCGCGACGAAGGGGATGTCACTTCATTGGCATCCCCCGAGAATGCTCGCGTGCGACGCCAGCACGACTGGGACGCCACTTTTACGCCGATCTCGCTGACGAGCCGGTGACGAGTGCCGCATCCTCCCGCCCCCGATCCGCACCGACCGTCGTCCATGGCCCCGATTGCGCCCTGACGGCGGCGACAGGTTGCTGGCGGACCGCTGGTCCGGGATGACGATCCGGCATCCTTGCCGAGCCGGCATATGCGCCACGGTCCTCGGGTCGCTTGCGCGAGCTCAGACTTGACAGTCGAACGAGGTCAGGACAATGTCAAGTGAGCGCCGCGGCGCTGGCACCTCCGCCGTGGTGTGGCACTGGTTGATTACCGAGCCTGTGGCTCAGAGCCGGGAGCGCGAAGAGTCGCCTGGGAGGATGTATGACCAATGTCGTCACGACCCAAAGCACGTTGACGCATCTTGCCTGCACGATGTGCGGTGCGGAGCAGCCAGCCGATCGGTTGATCACTGTCTGTCCCGCCTGCGGCAAGGTCCTCTTCGCCCATTACGATCTGGCGACAGCCGCGACGACCATGACCGTCGAGGCATTAGCGACACGACCCTGGTCGCTCTGGCGCTACGCCGAGATCCTGCCCGTGCAGCAGCCCGCGGAAGCGCCACGGCTAGGCGAGGGTGGCACGCCGCTCCACGACGTCCCCAGACTCGCCGCCGATCTCAGGTTTGATCGCCTCCTGGTCAAAGACGAGAGTCTCAATCCCACCGGCAGCTTCAAGGCGCGAGGGCTCTGCATGGCGGTCGCGCGCGCCAGGGAACTGGGTGCGACGACGGTAGCGCTTCCGTCCGCCGGCAACGCGGCGGCCGCCACCGCCGCCTACGCCGCCCGGGCCGGACTCAAGGCCGTGGTCGCGATGCCGGTCGACGCCCCGGAGGTGATGAAAGCCGAGTGCCACGCCTATGGCGCCACGGTGATCCTGGTCAACGGTCTGATCAACGACTGCGCCCGGGTGATCCGGACCGGAGCCGCCCAGCATGGCTGGTTCGATGTCTCGACGCTCAAGGAGCCGTATCGGGCCGAAGGGAAGAAGACCCTCGGGCTGGAGGTCGCCGAACAGCTCGGCTGGCGCCTGCCCGACGCAATCATCTATCCGACCGGCGGTGGCACCGGCATCGTCGGCATGTGGAAAGCGTTCGCCGAGCTGGAAACGATGGGGCTGATCAGTCCCAAACGGCCAAAGATGATCGTCGTCCAGGCCGAAGGGTGCGCGCCACTCGTGCGCGCCTACACGGCGGGTGAACGGCACGCCGAGCTCTTCGCCGGCGCGCAAACGGTGGCGCCGGGGATGCGCGTGCCGGTGGCAATCGGCGACTACCTGATCCTCGACGCCGTCCGCGAAAGCGGGGGCATTGCGATCGGTGTCTCCGACGATGAGCTACTCGCCGGGATGGAGATGCTGGCGCGCCGCGAAGGGCTCTTCGCCGCGCCGGAATCAGGCGCCGCGGTCATCGCCGCCCAGAAGCTCCTCGCGAGTGGCTTTCTCCGAGCGGAGGACGAAACGGTCATCTTCTCGACCGGCAGCGGTCTGATGCACACCGACCTCGTGCATGGCACGTTCCCGACGGTCGATCCCGATATCACGTCGCTGCCTTGGTGAGGACGCACGGAGGAACGTCGCCGGTGTTGTTGCCGGCAACACTGCGCCATCCAACCTCGAGCACACACCGACGAGATCGTCCATAACGTCGTACCGGCCCATCCGGGGTTCGCCAGACGTGTCGATCGACGCTCCACGCTGCCGTCATCGGTCCAAGGGTGCACGTTGACCTGGCTCCACCGATCGCCCCGGGCTGGCGAGGCGATCGACGACACGCCGCTGAGGCAGGAACCGGATGCTGGGTTAACATAGTCGCGTCGCCTCGACATCGGGCGAATCAGGCGCGATCACAGCACCGGGGCCGCGGAGCGCCGCGGCCACGCGACGGGTTTTGATACAGATGAGCCGCTGGCGCACCAGACGGCGGCGAGAGGAGCTGGAGCAACCGATGAGCGCACCCACGACCAGCCAGGGGATCGACCTCGCGGCAGCCGGAATCGTGGGCGATCCCATCATCTACTGGCAGCTTCCCGCCGCCCCGCTCTACGAGCATGCCATTCGACGCGGCGAGGCGCGACTGGCCGCCACTGGACCGTTGGTCGTCGAGACAGGTGAGCACACCGGGCGCTCGCCCAGGGACAAGTTCGTGGTCGAGGAACCAACGACCTCGGACATCTGGTGGGGCGAGGTCAATCACCCGCTCGCTCCAGAGCGGTTCCGCGACCTGCATCACGACCTCGCCAGTCACCTTGGGGGTCGCGAGCTCTTCGTCCAGGACCTCTACGCCTGCGCCGACCCAACCCATCGACTCCGGGTCCGGGTCGTCTCGGAGACCGCCTGGGCCGCGCTCTTTGCCCGCAACCTCTTCATCGTGCCCACACCCGCGGAGCTGGCGATCGACCAGGGGCGCGAGCCAGATTTCACCGTCCTCCACGCCCCGAGTTTCGACGCCGACCCGGCGCGTCACGGCACCCGATCCGAGACCGCGATCGCCGTCGGTTTCTCCATGGGATTGATCCTGATCGCCGGTACGGGCTACGCGGGCGAGATCAAGAAATCGATCTTCGGAGTCCTCCAGTACCTCCTGCCGAAGCGCGACATCACGACGATGCATTGCTCGGCGAACGTCGGGCGCGGCGGCGACGCGGCGCTCTTCTTCGGGCTCTCGGGCACCGGCAAGACGACCCTCTCGACCGACCCCACCCGCACCCTGATCGGCGACGACGAGCATGGCTGGAGCGATCGCGGCATCTTCAACTTCGAGGGCGGCTCCTACGCCAAGGCGATCCACCTCTCCCCGGAAGCGGAGCCCGACATCTACCGGGCGGTGCTCCGCTTCGGGACGGTGCTCGAGAACGTAGTCCTCGACCCAGACACACGGGAGCCGCGGCTCGACGACGCCTCGCTGACGGAGAACACACGCGCGGCATTTCCCCTATCGGCGATCACACATGCGACGACGACCGGCATCGCCGGCCACCCCCGCCATGCGGTGCTGCTGACGGCTGACGCCTTTGGCGTGCTGCCGCCGGTCGCCCGCCTGAGCCCCGAGCAGACCCTCTACTGGTTCCTCTCCGGCTACACCGCCAAGCTGGCCGGGACGGAGCGCGGCGTGAAGGAGCCGGAGGCAACCTTCTCCGCCTGCTTCGGCGCGCCGTTCCTGCCCCTCCACCCAACGCGATACGCCGCGCTCCTTGGCGAGCGCCTACGCCGCCATCAGCCGTCGTGCTGGCTGGTCAATACCGGCTGGAGCGGCGGCCCTCACGGCGTCGGCAGCCGCATCAGCATCGCCCATACCCGGGCCATCGTCCGCGCGATCGTGGGCGGCGCGCTGGCCGATGTCCCGACCACGACCGATCCCATCTTTGGCATCCGCGTCCCGGCGAGCTGCCCGGATGTCCCACCCGAGGTGCTCCGACCGCGAGAGACCTGGCCCGACGTGGCCGACTACGACGTGGCCGCCCACCGCCTCGCGCGAGCGTTCGCCGACAACTTCCAGCGATTCACCGCCGGCGTTCCACCGGAGGTAGCCGCCGCCGGACCACGGGTTTAACCTCCAGCAGGTGTCAGCGACCGCTGCCAGCGCGCCCGCTCATGGCGCGTCGAACCGGCCCTCGATCTCCCCCGCGCGGCTCTAAGCTCGAATGCCGGTCACCGATGTGCGGCCCGGCCATGATCGACCGCCACCAGGTGACTCGCCCCGCCCCCGACTTTCGCTTCCTGGAAGCGGGTTGCCCGACTCGTCTCAACGACACGAGTCGGGCTGACCGGAGGAAACAGACGGATTGGCCGGCGATCAGTCGGTTTCGAGTGTCGCATCAAGACCGATCGTGACGTTGTTCCCCAGCGCGTTCGAGATCGGGCAACCCTGCTCGCCCTCCCGCGCCGCCGCATCGAACGCGGCCTGGTCCATGCCGGGCACCCGTCCTCGGACCGTCAGGTTCGAGAAAATCACCTCGACTCCGCCCCCCGCCTTCGGATCGAGGCCGACGTTCGCACTCACCTCAAGTCGTTCCGGCGGGTTGCCGCCCTGCGTCAGTGCATTAGAAAAAGCCATCGCGTAGCAGGACGCATGCGCTGCCGCAAGGAGTTCCTCCGGGCTCGTCTGCCCACCCGGCTTCTCGGTCCGTGATGGCCAGCTCACCGGCAGCTCGTCGAATGCCCCGCTCGTCACCGTGGTGATCTGTCCATGGCCCTTCAGGAGGTTTCCCTCCCAGACCACGTCCGCCCGTCGTTCCGCCTGCGCCATGACGTTCATCTCCTCTGTATATCCACATCTCGCCCCATCAGGCGAAACGTTCTCCGGTTCGTGTTCCCTTTGTCGTGAGCCCCCGGATCAGTGTCGATCTTCCTATACCGCCGGTGGCGGGTCGATGTAGACCGTCTTGATCTGTGTGAAGAACTCGCGGGCCGCTTTCCCCTGCTCGCGCGAGTAGGAGCTCGACCCCTTCATCCCACCGAACGGCACCTGTGGTTCGGCCCCAGCCGTCTCGCTATTGACGTGGACGATGCCCGCCTGGATGCCCTGGACGAAGGCGAGCGCCTTGCCCAGATCCCGTGTGAAGATCGACGCCGACAGCCCGAAGCGAACCTGGTTCGCCACCGCAATCGCCTCATCCATGCCATCGACCGGGATCACTCCGAGCACCGGGCCGAACAGCTCCTCCTGTCCCAGCCGCGAGGCGGGGTCGACGCCCGCAAAGAGCGCCGGCGCGATAAACGCCCCTCGCCCCATGTCGCCACCGGTCAGCCGCTCGCCGCCGACCATCAGCGTGCTCCCGGCACTCCGCGCATCGCTGACCTCCCGCGCCACGCGGTCGGCCGCGTCCGCGTCAATGAGGGGTCCGATCTGGGTTGTGGCCTGGAGTGGATCGCCGACCGTGAGTTCGCCGATCCGTTCCGCCAGCCGCTCGGTGAAATGATCGGCGACCGATCGCTCGACGATCGCCCGGGAGGTCGCCGTGCACTTCTGTCCCGTGCTCATCATCGCGCCGTTGACCACCTGTGTGAGCGCCTGCTCGACATCGGCGTCGGCGAGCACGATCGCCGGGTTTTTGCCTCCCAGCTCAAGCTGCAGCTTCGCGCCGCGCTCGGCGGCGATCTTCCGCAGCTCACTCCCGACCGCGTTCGAGCCAGTGAAGGTGATCCCGGCCACCCGCTCATCACGCACCAGCGGGTCGCCGATCACCGACGAGCTGCCCGTCACCAGGTTGAGCACCCCTGGCGGCAACCCCGCCTCGGCCAGCACCTCGACCAGGCGGACGGCGCAGAGCGGGGTCAGGCTCGCCGGTTTGAAGATCACGGTATTGCCATAGGCGAGCGCCGGGGCGATCTTCCAGGTGGGGATGGCGATCGGGAAGTTCCACGGGGTGATCGCCGCCACCACACCAAGCGGCTCCCGGGCCGTGTAGAGCAATGTCAGCGGGTTGGCGGATGGATAGTGCTCGCCCGTCGGCTGCTGCGCTTCCCCGGCGTAATAGCGGAGGATCTGCACGGCGCGTGTCGTCTCGCCGATTCCCTCCTTGAGCGTCTTCCCTTCCTCGCGGGTCAGCTCCCGGCCAACGTCGTTGATCCGCGCTTCCAGCAGGGTCGCCGCCTTGTGGAGAATGGTCGCCCGCGCAATCGCGGTCGTCCGCCGCCACCCCTCGGCCGCGTCCGCCGTCGCCGTCACCGCGGCATCGACATCCTCGACGCCGGACGCCGCGAACCGGCCGATCAGGTCGTCGTGGTCCGCCGGGTTCCGGTTCTCGAACGTCTCGCCCGACGCGGCCGGTCGCCACTCCCCGCCGACATAGTTGCCGAATGTCTGTACCTGCGCGCGCGCTGGCGCCGCCGTTGCTGTCACGTCTCCACTCCCTGTGATTGACCACCGCGCCACCGAGAGGGCGCCGTGTAGTGTGGCGTCTTGCCTGCGCCGGTCATTCTACCCGGCTCCTGAGTCCCGGCGATCCCATGATGCCATCGTGCTACCATCGACCCACGGTGAATCATTCCAGCTGCTCGGCAAGGAACGGTCGCATGGCAACCACCCACCTGATGACGATCGGCCAACTCGAAGGGCTCCCAGACGATGGCCGCTTCGAGCTCATTGACGGAGAGCTCATTGAAATGGCGCCTTCTGGGGGACGATCCAGTCAGGTCGCGATCCAATTCGCGGTGCCGCTGTCGAACTTTGTCCGTCCCCGAAATCTGGGCAAGATTTATGGTGCCGACGGTGGGTTTGTCCTCTTCCCCGATCGGGAGACGGTCCGCGTCCCCGATGTCGCCTTTGTCCGCGCCGACCGGTTGCCCCCCGAGGCGGACCAGGAAGGGTTCCTGCGTCTCGCTCCCGATCTTGCCGTCGAGGTGATCTCGCCGACCGATCGGATGGCCGATGTCATGGCCAAGGTGATGATGTATCTCGACGCCGGGGTGCGCCTCGTCTGGGTGGCCGACCCACGCTCCCGCACCGCCACCGTCTATGCCGCTGACCGCACCGGTCGCTTGCTCAGCGCGAACGACCAGCTCGACGGCGGCGATGTGCTGCCCGGCTTCCGCGTCCGGGTGAGCGACCTGTTCGGCTAAAGTGAGAGCGCCCGGCCACCGCCATCCCGGCCGAGGTTCCCCCGCACGAGCAACGCCGCCGGGCATGCCCGGCGGCGTTGCTCCTTGTAGCTCGCGTTCCGCGTCGTTCTTCTGTCGGTGGGACGAACCACCCATCCCTCGCATCGCCACGCCGCCGCCCGGCAAGTGAACGATTCCGTTCCTTCGCCGAGCCGCGCGCTTCGGTCGACGTTTCCTCCTGATAATCGCTCGCTCGACCTTCTGCTGAACGGTCGCTCAGAGATCACGGTCAGCCGCCCGACCCGGCTGGAATGTCCGGCCGGATGGCGGACAGTGATGAGACGGGCGTGGCACGGTCAGCGTGTCGACCTCCCTACTTGACCTCGATGATTTGCGCCATCCCTTCGAAAGCGTGCGGCACGCCCCCCTTGTTCGGATCGCTGATGAAACAGAGTGCCACGTAATAGCCCGGGTCGAGGTTGGTGGCGAAATAGGCCATCGCGCCAGCCGACATGGTGTCCATATAGACCGCGGTCTTGAACGATTCTGGGTCGGGGTAGCCTTCCGGCAGCGGCGTCCCGCTCGACGGATCGAACTGCAGCAACGTCTGGACCTGCTCCTCGGTGATCTCTCCCGGCGACTTCAACAGAAGGAAGAAGTGCGGCTGATCGCTGTGGTTGTAGACCTTGATCGTCTGCCCACCGGCGGCGAAATCGCCGTCAAAGCTAAACATGAAGCCGTCGTTGGTCCCGACCTCGTTGACCGTCACGTCGACGTCAGGCTCGGCCAGGTCGGCCGGCATTTCCCCAGTCACGGTCAGCGTGACCGGCTTCTGGGGTGCCTCCGGATCGCCGGGCCCCACGGCATAGTTGCCTGGCTTCAGGTCGACGATCGCCTGCGCCGTCGTTCCGGCGGCCGTTCCAGGGCCACCGGCAATGTAGGTCGAGTAGTACCAGGGTGGCGGGCCGCTGTCACCACCGCCATCGCCGCTGGCATCGCCCGCCGGGGTACCCTCGGCGCCCGTTGGCGGACCGGACAGATCATCGATCGTGACACCGTCCGGCAGCTGCAAAAACTCTGCGTCCGCGTCTGCGTCGCTGCTGTTGGTGAGTGTCACCAAGTAGCGACCGGCGGCGGTCTCCGACGGCACCCCCTGCAGCTCCGTGCTGGTGGCGGTGATCGTCAGCTCCGGTAGCCCCATCGTATCGGCGAAGCGCCCGCCACCTCCCGCCGCCGGGGTGGCATCCTGGGCCAGGGCCGCCGTGCTGCCGGTCAGCAGCAACAGCAACGCGGCGATCAATCCGTAGACTTTCCCCATGAAGACCTCCACTCTACTTGCTCCCGCCCGACCTCCTCGGACAGCTACCGGTTGGATCGTCCGGCATCTCTCACGATCGGTCGACCCTGCATCTCATCGTAGGCTTCGACGCCGTTGCGGGCATCCGTCAAATGACGTATTCCGTTCCAGCACGCATCGTTCAGGGACGCACGCATCTCCGAACCACCCAACGGGGCTCACAACGATCTTCCCAGTTGGGATGTGATATGCGATACTATGCGAACAGGCGTTCGCATATTCGTGCCGGCTCGTAGACTCAGCACATCACTGATCTGAGGGGTCGACGGCAGTGGCGGTGCTCGATCCTCCCGCCGATGGGCCGCCACGTCGTCCTAGCGCGCGGAGTGTGACCTCGTCCAGGGACGGATCGACCAGGGTCGACGAGTGGAAATGCACCGGTAGTCGACTGGGCATGTCATCCCTGAGCCATTCTTGAGGAGTCGCCACCTGCTCCGCCCGCAACCGAGTCGTGGCCCGACACGTACGGACGGCGACCGTCATCCCGTCGCCCCCACAAACCGTCGTCGTCTTCGGAGGTCCGCTTGATGAGTGATATCACGGCCGACGTCATACCCAGGCTGATGGACGAGGTCTACCGCGTCGAGTCGCGTCGCGTCTTCGCCACGCTGATTCGCCTGCTCGGTGATTTCGATCTCGCCGAGGACGCGCTGCACGACGCCTTCGCCGCCGCGCTGACCCAGTGGACCAGGGACGGCGTACCCGCTAATCCCCGGACGTGGCTCGTCTCGGCCGGCCGTTTCAAGGCCATCGACCATCTCCGGCGGCGCGCTCGCTTCGACGCCTCGCTGCCGCTGCTAGCGGAAGATCTGGATGCCGAGACCAACGGCGGCGCGGAAGGGGGAGATGGGGGGCTGGAGGATGACTGCCTCCGCCTGATCTTTACCTGCTGCCATCCCGCTCTCGCACCCGAGGCGCGCGTCGCCTTGACACTGCGAGAGGTCTGCGGCCTGACGACCGAGGAGATTGCCCGCGCCTTTCTGACCGGGCCACCAACGCTCGCCCAGCGGATCGTCCGCGCCAAGGCGAAGATCCGCGACGCGGGCATCCCCTATCAGGTGCCGTCGCCGGCCGAGCTGCCGGACCGCCTCGACACCGTGCTTCAGGTCATCTATCTCGTCTTCACCGAAGGCTACGCCGCCTCGTCGGGCGAGTCGCTGACGCGACCCGATCTCTCAGGCGAGGCGATTCGGCTGGCGCGGCTCCTGATCGAGCTGCTGCCCGAGCCGGAAGCGATGGGCTTGCTGGCGCTGATGCTACTCCATGAGTCGCGTCGCGCGGCGCGCACCTCGCCGGAAGGCGACCTGATTCTGCTCGACGACCAGGACCGCGCGCTCTGGAACCGGGAGCAGATCAAGGAAGGACAGGCGCTGGTCGAGCGGGCGCTGTTGTCGCGGCGGTTCGGCCCCTACACCCTTCAGGCCGCGATCGCCGCGGTCCACGCGGACGCGTCCGTTCCCGCCAATACCGACTGGAGGCAAATCGTCGGTCTCTATGACGCCCTGACGCGGATCGATCCCTCCCCGGTGGTCGAGTTGAACCGCGCCGTCGCGGTGGCGATGCGGGATGGTCCCGAGGCCGGGCTGAATCTGACCGACGCCATCCTGGCCCGTGGTGACCTTTCCGGCTACCACCTGGCCCACTCCGCCCGCGCCGAACTCTGCCGGCGATTAGGACGGACAGCGGACGCCCGCGCCTCCTATGAACGAGCCCTGGCACTCACCCGCCAGGAGCCGGAGCGGCGGTTTCTCGAACGCCGGCTCCGAGACCTGGACGCCTAACCCCGCGACTCACGGTTTCCCCAGGGGCTGTCTGCACGGTCAGATGTCGATATCGAGCTCCGCCGCACGACTACCTGGTAGCACGTCTCGTCGGTGGAAGACGGAGAGCAATGGGACGTGTTCGGAGTCCAGTTGCCCGGCGCGGCTCTCTTGACCATGGTGGATCAGTAGACCATTTCAATGATATCGGGGAGGAGTGCCATGGCGAACGTCGTCTACTCGATGATGGTGTCGCTCGACGGCTTTATCGAGACGCCGAACCACGAGATCGATTGGATCTTGATCGATGACGAGTTGCACGCGTTCGCCAACGACCAAGCGCGTTGCATGGACGCCTTCCTGTACGGACGGCGGCTCTACGAGATCATGGTGGACTACTGGCCGACCGCGGATACGCAACCTTCAGTCACGGCGGTCGAGGTCGAGTTCGCGCAGATCTGGAAGGAAAAGCCCAAGATCGTCTTTTCGAAGACTCTCAAGAAGGTGGAACGGAAGAGCAGCCTGGTCAGGGACAACATCGCCGAGGAGGTCGCGACGCTCAAAGAGCAAACCGGAGGTGATCTTGGCCTCGGTGGCGCCAATCTCGCCGCAACCTTCATGCGCCTCGACCTGATCGATGAATACCGGCTCCTGGTGCATCCGCTCGTCCTCGGCGGCGGCACCCCATTCTTCCCGCACCTGGACCGTCCGATCGATCTCCAGCTGGTTGACACACGGACGTTTGGCTCCGGCGTCGTGTACCTCCGCTACCAGCGCAGCCGTGAGGGTCGCCAGGCACTCAGCCCCAATAGAGACTCATGAGCGAGCGATGAACCCTCACCCGGTCTCAAGTGATCCCAGCCAGCGCCATGCCGAGACCGACCCGGCAGACGGCGAGCGCCGGGCGGCCGTCACGCCATTCACCCCTGAGGCGAGGGCAAGGGGGTCGTGCCACCATTGTCGGGGCGGGGGGGAATCGAAGGGTCATCATCGATCCGAACGATCCCTCGCAGATGTCATCGATCAACCTGAAGCAGCCGCACCCGGCGCTCCCCGCGACCGCCGGCGAGTGAACGGCCCCCTGGTTCTTCCCCGGGGGACAGTCTGAGGCGGGCTGCGAGGTCGAACGATTCCACTGGCTAACCGCTGGCTCGGGCTCAGCTTCAGGGCGGTCAGAATCCGGCTCGTCTCAAGGAGCTCCTCGCCGGCAATGCCGAGCGCGACGACCAGCAGCCACGGCTGCCGCCAGACCCAAGCGGCGGCGATCCCGACCAATGCCAGACCGACTACCGCGATCTGGAAACCATTGATCCAGGCGGCGGCATCGCGCCCCTGCCGTAGCAACCCTGGCCCCGAGGCCGACCCGACCCACAGACCGCGCCCCATCATCACGATGCCAAAGAGTGCGAGCGCGACGGCCGGGTAGGTTCGCCACGGCGCGTCGACGATGCTGAACCAGAGGCGTGCCATATCTCATGCTCCTTCCAGGGTGTGGTGATGACCATAGCCACGCCGGACCCGATCACCCGCTGACCAGGACGGGCCACTTGTACGTTGCGCCTTCAACCGCCGCTCCGATACCGCGGGTCAACTCGCCCCGGACCACGCCGGTGGTCAAGCTCGTGCCCACCATCACGGCGCCGTCACCGGTCAGACGAGGACGTTCCCGCCTGATCGGCGGCGACGCTGCCCAGAGTCGCCGCGGTGCCGGCATCGGCCGGGAAAAACGCCTCGATCGCGAGCTCGGACAGGGTGACATCGACGGGCGTGCCGAACACCATCGTCGTGCTCAGGAAGGAGAGTTCCCCCTGATCGGTGCGGAGCCGAAGCGGGACGGCGACCCCGGCATCGCCATGAGCGTAGATCGTAGTAGCGGGACGTCCGGTCGGATAGCCACGCAACTCGTCCAGTAACCGTGCCAGCGTCGCATCGGCGGTCAGCTCGACCTGGCGGCGGAGACGCTCCAGCAGATGCGCCCGCCACCGCGCCAGGTTCACGATCCGCGGCGCCAATCCGTCCGGATGCAGGCTCAGACGAAGAACGTTGATCGGCGGCCGCGCCAGCTCCGGATCAACCCCAGCCATGAGCAAACCAACCGCGCGGTTTGCCGCTACCAGACTCCAGTGTCGATCCACCGCCAGCGCCGGATAGGGCTCATGCCCGGCCAGCACCCGCTCAACGACCTCCTTTGCAACCGTCATCGTCGGGTCGTCCAGTGCCCGCTCCGGGTAGTCCGGGGCGTAGCCGCCCGCCAGCAAGAGACCATTCCGCTCCCGCAACGGGATGTCCAGGCGCTCGGCCAGTCGCAGCAGCATCTCCCGGCTTGGCCTGGCCCGTCCGGTCTCAAGGAAGCTGACGTGACGGGTGGAGACATCGGCCTCCAGAGCGAGTGCGAGCTGGCTCAGATGCCGTCGCTCTCGCCACTCCCGCAACACCGCTCCAACTGGGCGCGTCGTTGTGGTCGTCATGCCCCGACGATAGCCGAGCACGTGCTGCCCCAGCAATGACCTGCCAGGTAATCGACCTCGACCGAACCGTCGACCACCATGGGGACCGCAGTCGCCGACGGCCGGCGGAGCACGAAACATCACAACGGGAGCCACGATGACAGACACGATCTCAGTGATCGACCGCTACATCGCGATCTGGAATGAGACTGACCCCGGTCAGCGGCGCGACCTGATCGCCAGGACCTGGACCCAGGACGCCAGCTACCTCGACCCACTGATTACGGCAGAGGGCCACGACGGCATCGACGCCATGGTCGCGGGTGTTCAGGTTCAGTTTCCCGGTCATCGGTTTCGCCGCACGAGCGAGGTCGACGCCCATCACGACCGGATCCGCTTCGGGTGGGAGCTGGGACCTGAAGGCGGTCCGTTCCTGGCCGGAGGGCTCGATGTCGGCGTACTGGTCGATGGCCGCCTGGCCTCCATCACCGGCTTCCTCGACGCCGCGCCAGCCGCTCCGGAGCAGTAGCGGTCGGTGGAGCGGGCATTGGACAGCGGTCAGCGGCGCCGAACCTCTCGGGCGCCGGACTCCACCGTTGGAGAAGATCGCCCCCAAGATCATCGAGACTCAGGCATTGAGACGCCGCGGTCAGGGGCATGGGCAATGACCACCGCGACCGGATCGAGGAGGGATCGATCCAGAGCGTCCTGACCGTCGCCCGGCGCGGCCGGTGGGGCGCCAGGACCGTGGCTCATGTCTCGCCGGGGAAACCACCCTGCCTGGTGCGGTGGTGACGACCAGCTGGCGCTCACCGTATGCCCCGGCTGCGTCGATGTCGATTTTCGGCGTCGCCAAACGACTATCCAGTGTCACGGCGATGAGACGTGGCACTCGATAGTCGGGTGAGCCTGATTGAGACCGCTCGGGGGTCAGGCTCCAAACCAGCGGGAGGCAGACATGATCTCGTACATGCACTCGGCGACGGTTGTCGTGGCCAATCAGGATGCGGCGCTCGACTTCTACGTCAACACCCTCGGCTGGGAGAAGGCGTTGGACGTCCCGATGGACGGTGCGGTGCGTTTCCTGACGGTCGTTCCGCCCGGTGCCAGGACACAGCTCGTCCTCGGCGATACGAGCTGGTACGGCGAAGACACCCGCCCGACGAAGTCCACCGGCATCACCCTCGTCGCGCCCGACATCGACGCTACCTACGAGACCCTGGCCGCGCGGGGCGTCAGGTTCAAGGAACCGGTCGCGCTCATGCCCTGGGGACAGAAAGCGACCTGGTTCTATGACCTCGATGACAACGAGTTCTTTCTGGTCGAAGACGAGTAGGCGATGTCGCAACACGGTTCGTGAGCCTGAGAGGGGCACCATGGTGGGAATCCGCGTCATCGTCACAACCGTCCTCACGACACTCTACCTGGTGCTCTCCCTGGCGGCGCTGTCGCTCATGTGTCGGATGTGGTCGCCATTCCTCTAGGACCGACCAGCGGTCGGCTCCTGGTCCGCCATGAGGTGGGAACGCCCGGCGTCCCGCTGCCGCTCCGCTCCAGATCGGAGTCGCCAAGCCAGGCCGCCAACGGCAAAGGCCCAGGCAGCCGAGATGACGCACCCCGCGACGACGTTTCCTCGATCCGGCTCAGCACCGTCAACTGCCGTCTCAGGTTGGACATGATGAAACAACCGAGCCTAGCCTTGACACTCTCTCCACATGTTGCCACCGATCGACGCGCCCGTCCCGTCCTCACATCGATCATGACTCGCCCCCGAGCACCTCCACCCCCCTGTCATTCCGAGCGTGTCGAGGAATCTCTCTCCGCGTTCCGCACCGACGATTCCGTACGCGGACCCCGTCGTGAGCATCCACGCCGCTCCTCCGCTCGCGATTCGTCCCATCCTGTTCCGCCGATCGGGAGACCGCCTGCTATGACACCGGAAAGACTCGCCACCTCACCTCTATACCCGTGCAAACCACTGTGATATAGTACATATGGTCTCAATGTACGTACATCTCCCGGGTCCCGATGGAACTCCCCCGCACGGACCGATGCCACGATCGCCAGCGCCCGGCTCGTCTGGACCGATCATGGATCGAGCAAGTCAAACGAACGCTGTCGCCGGTTTTGCGGCAAGCTCAGGAGGGAGCGATCGATGAGCGGAGTACGCGTGTTGGTTGGGACTCGTAAAGGTGCGTTCGTGCTGACCGCGGACGGCAAACGCGAACAATGGGAGGTCAGCGGCCCCCATTTCGCGGGGTGGGAGATGTACCACCTCAAGGGCTCGCCCGTGGACCCCAACCGGCTCTACGCGTCGCAGTCGAGCGGCTGGTTCGGGCAGACGATCCAACGCTCCGACGACGGTGGCGCGACCTGGGAGCCAGTCGGCAACCAGTTCACCTACGACGGGGTCACCGGCACCCATCAGTGGTACGACGGCACCCAGCATCCCTGGGAGTTCGCCCGCGTCTGGCATCTCGAGCCGTCATTAATCGATCCCGATACCGTCTACGCCGGGGTCGAAGACGCGGCGCTCTTCCGCTCGACCGATGCCGGCCAAACCTGGCACGAGCTCTCCGCGCTGCGCGCCACCAAGGGTCACCTCTGGCAGCCAGGCGCTGGTGGAATGTGCCTCCACACGATCGTGCTCGGCCCAAATGACCCCAACCGGATCGTCGTCGCTATCTCGGCCGCGGGTGTCTTCCGGACCGATGACGGCGGCACGACCTGGCGACCGGTGAATCGCGGCCTGAAGTCGGGGTTCGAGCTGCCCGATCCCGACGCCGATGTCGGGCACTGCGTCCATAGCATCGCGATGCACCCGTCGCGCCCGGATGTGCTCTTCATGCAGAAGCACTGGGACATCATGCGCAGTGACAACGCCGGCGAGTCGTGGCACGAGGTCAGTGGGAATCTGCCGAGCGATTTCGGCTTCCCGATCGAGGTTCACGCCCACGAGCCGGAGACCATCTACGTCGTCCCGATCAAAAGCGACTCCGAGCATTACCCGCCCGATGGCAAGCTGCGCGTCTATCGCAGCCGGACCGGCGGCAATGAGTGGGAAGCACTCACCAAGGGGCTGCCCCAACACGATTGCTACGTCAACGTCCTGCGCGATGCGATGGCGGTCGACTCGCTCGATGCCTGCGGCGTCTATGTCGGCACCACTGGCGGACAGGTGTACGCTTCTGCCGACGCCGGGGATAGCTGGAACCCGATCGTCCGCGACCTCCCGGCAGTCCTGTCGGTCGAAGTGCAGACGCTGCCATGATTCGCGTTGTCCTCCCGTCCCACCTCCGAAACCTGGCGCGGGTCACCAGCGAGGTGGAGCTCCAGGTCGACGGCGCGGCGACCCAACGCTCCATCCTCGACGCCCTGGAGGCGACCTACCCGGTGCTGCGCGGCACCATCCGCGACCACGAGACACGACAGCGCCGTCCACTCGTGCGATTTTTCGCCTGCGAGCAGGACCTGTCTCATGATCCGCTGGATGCACCGCTCCCCGAAGTGGTCACGACCGGAGCGGAGCCATTTCTCGTCGTCGGCGCCATGGCCGGCGGCTAGGCCGCTTCCGAAAGAGCGCCGGCAAATGAGGCAGGACCCGCTCAGACCGTGGTCGCGACCGCCCGCGGCATCTCCCTGCGGGACGGAGATGCCACCCAGGCCCACAACGATACGTCCTCATGGAGGCCATCTCGTGAAATACATGTTGCTGATCTACGGCGATGAGCAGGCGATGGACGAGACCGAACGCGAAGCGTGTTACCGGAAATCGACGAAGCTCGCCCACGACCTCAAGGCGAAGGATCAGTTCCTGGCCACCGCCCCGCTGCATGCGACCGCGGCGGCCACCAGCGTCCGCGTCCGTGCCGGTAAGCGGCTGGTGACCGACGGCCCCTTCGCGGAGACCCGAGAACAGCTCGGCGGCTTCTTCCTGGTCGATGCGCCCGATCTCGACGAGGCGATCGAGATCGCCAGCCGCATCCCCAGCGTCACCATCGGTACCGTCGAGGTCCGCCCGGTCGTCGAGCTCCCCGATCTGCCGGAAGGGTAGTCCCGGCCGCCTCAGAGCCGTAGAGCGCGCATTGAACATGTTGACGGTGGGATCATGCCCGCGGCGCGCTCCGCGCCGCGGGCATGATCCGTGTGCCTCACGTCACCGCTCCGTCGGGCACGCGGGGCCGACCTCCCTTCGGTTTCGGTGGTTCCGGCGGCAACAGCGGCTCGATGGTGGTCCAGATCGCTTCAGGGAGGAGGGGCTTGGCCATCACGGCGCACCCTTCGTGCAACTTCGCCGCTGCATACGCCATGTTCCGGTTTTGAAAGACGATCTACGTCGTCCGCGGCTCCTCCCCGGCGGCGTGCTCCCAGCCGATGGCGGCGCAGGCCTCCAGAGTCAAGCAGCCGCACGCGAGGCTCTCTTCGAGCACCCGGCGCACGGCGTGGAGCCGGTCGATTAAGGCATCCACTTCGGGGAGCTTGCGGTCTGCCAATTCCCGCCAGCGATCGCCGGCCGGGGTACCTTCGGGGAAGCCGTTGACCAGGGTGCGGACATCCTCGATGGTAAATCCTGCTTCCTGGGCCATGCGCACGACGGCCAGGTGCGAGAGCACGTCCGCGCTATAGCGGCGCTGTCCGCTGACCCGCCGGGGTTCGGGAATCAGGCCGAGACTTTCGTAGTAGCGGATTGCCGATGTCCGCAAACCCGTGCGGCGGGCCACTTCTCCAATGGTGAGTGCGTCCACTTTACCCTCTTGACTTCAAGTGCGCTTGAACTCGTAAGGTACGAGCATAGGACACCAGGTCCTCGGATGCACGGTCCCAGAGAAGAGGGTTAGTCATGGCCACGGAGAACGGAACGGAAGAAGAAGTGATCGCCTGCCTGCTCGGCGAACGGGAACAGGCGCAGCGGGCGGAAGAGGCACATCAAAACCTCTTTCCCGGCATGCTGGCGGTTGAGGAATTGGCGGACGGCTACGGATACAAGTTCCCTGCCGATGAGGAATGGACGGCAAAGGTGATGGCGGTCGTGGCTGCCGAGCGGCAATGCTGCCCGTTCTTCACCTTCGAGGTGGTGTTCGAGCCGCACGGGCGGGCGATCTGGCTGCGCTTCCGTGGCTCTGCAGCCATCAAGGCGTTCGTCCGGGACAATTTCCCGCTGGCGATTCCCGCCTGAGCGGTGGGTTCCTCCTTGCCCTGGTCGTAGCGTTTGGTACGGTTCGGGCTATGGATACTGGCATCCTGCGCTCGGTGCTGCTCTTTGCCCTGGCCGGTCTCTGCGAGATCGCCGGGGGGTATCTCGTCTGGCTCTGGCTGCGGGAAGAAAAGGCCGTGTGGCTTGGCGTGATCGGCGGCCTGGTGCTCTTCGTCTACGGGGTGTTGCCGACCCTGCAACCGGAAAGCGCCCATTTTGGCCGTGTCTATGCGGCGTATGGCGGCGTCTTCGTAGCGCTCTCGCTCCTGTGGGGCTGGTGGGTCGATGGCGTGCGGCCGGACCGCTTCGATGTCCTGGGTGGCGTTATCGCCCTGGTCGGCGTCGGCATCATCATGTACGCCCCTCGGTCGTAGCGCCGATTGGAGAAGCGCGCGTGTTGGAACAGAACAAAGCCGTTGTGTGGCGACTGGTGGACGAGGTGATGAACGCCGGGCGGATGGAAGTGATAGACGAGCTCTACTCCCCCAAGGCTCGCCACTCCTACCAGGCGCTGGATCGCGCCTTTCCGTGAGTCCTTCCCGGACATCCACATGGATGTGGTCGAGCTGATCGCCGAGGACGACAAAGTCGTCGGGCGGTTCAAATGCTCAGGGACGCACTCGGGGGACTGGCTCGGGCATCCCACAGGCCGGCGCTTTGAGGCGATAGACGAGGTTTATATTTACCGATTCAGTGAGGGCAGGATCGTCCACGCCTGGGGGATCGAGGACACCCTCGGGCGCTTGGAGCAGCTCGGGCTGCGCTGAGCAACCAGCGTTACCCGTTTTTCAATCCCGCGCTGAGGGCAAACGGCCCGCCGATTCGCCGGCACGCCTCGTCATCAAGTGGTTGACGCCCGTGGGTGCCATCGGTGGCCGATGTGCCCCACGGTCTACCGACGATTGACCCCGAAATGCCCAGTGAGAGGGATCGGACGTGTCAGCCCGCGCCACAGACTGAGCGCAATACGCCACCACCGGTCCCAAAGGTCGTCCACCATCATTACTCGCCCATGTAAAGGGCTCTCTGACGACCTGTGTTCGCCGGTCATGGGCTGCGACAGATAGCTCTGAAGACCTACGACAGCATGCGTTGAAGATGACAGGACCCGCACCCACGGCTGCACGTCGCGCGCCCAAACCGCAAGGCGTGATAGGGGAGGATGGCCGGCGACACGACCGGGTCCGGATCTTGCTCCGACGACCCGGCGGGGTCGGACTCGGGGTTGACCGTTGGGGCGTACCGCTCCCCCGTGGCCTGGTAGGGGCGCATGCCACGCGCCCGGGTGCCCGACCGCCTCGTTGCGCTAGGGACGCCGCGCCCTGACCGCGACCGAAGTAGAACGGCGTCAGGAGCCCGCAGTGGAACTCCTCCGTGATTCAGGCGGCTGGAGGTCTTCGCCGGCCACATGGCCGTTATACCTACCGGGGGTATTAGCGGGTGATGAGCGCCACGTCACCGGTTGACTGTGGCGTCGGTGTTGTCCAAATGGACGATTTAGACGCCGGCGCTGGCCAGGTCGCCCCGCGACATGCGCTCCCGCACCTTAGCTTGACTAATATACCCCCATGGGGTATTATGAAGGCAGAGACGCCGGTCTGAACCAGATGCCTCGCCGCGTCAACCAGGCCCGCTCTGATCGAAAACTGGTAGCCGCGGACACCGGACACACGGCACGGTGGTGGCGACGGATCCGACGGACGATGGAGTAAACATGATCACCGATACCGAGCAGGTCACCCTGACAGCGCCCGACATCTCCTGCGGCCACTGCGTGGCAACCGTCCAGGCAGCACTTGGCTCCATCGACGGTGTCCAGCGGGTCGAGGCGAGCGCCGAGACCAAGCTGGTCACGGTCGCCTTCGATCCAGCACGAGTCTCGCCCGCGGCAATCGCCAGCACGCTCGGCGAGGCTGGCTACCCGGTCGAGCCGTAACGGACGACCGCGGTCGTCCGTCATTCACCACGAGGAACCGAGATGATGACGCACCCCTCCGAGCCCCGCCACGCGATAGATGGCCCGCACGACGGCCACGACTGGCACGTCGCCCCGGCGTATGCCGATGCAACCGCACCGGAGGTCGACCACGCCGCGATGGGACACAGTCTCGATCCTCAGCCGCGGGACGTTGGTCCATCGCACGGAGTCGACGACCACGCCGCGATGGACCAGCACGGCGGCATGGCTCACGACATGAGCGACCCGGCGATGGCCGCCGCCATGGAGCGAGACATTCGTACGCGCTTCTGGGTCGCTCTGGCCCTCACCATTCCCACCGTCCTCTATTCCTCACTCGGAGAGAACCTCCTCGGCGTCGACCTGCCGTCGCCGCTGCCCGACGCCTGGATGATGCTCCTCCTCTCGACCCCGGTCATCTTCTGGTCGGGCTGGATCTTTCTTTCCGGCGCCTACCAGGCGCTGCGTCACCGCGCCCTCGACATGAGCGTGCTGATCGCGACCGGTGTGCTGGCCGCCTATCTCGCCTCCCTCGTCCTGATGGCCGTGGAGGGCGACGAGGTCTTCTTCGAGGCCGCGGCGATGCTGGTCACCTTCGTCCTCTTCGGCCACTGGATGGAGATGAAGAGCCGCAAGGGCACCACCGACGCCCTCCGCGCGCTCTTTGACCTGGTCCCGCCGACCGCAACGGTCCTCCGCGACGGACGTCAGATTGAACTGCCCACCGCCGAGATCGTCGTCGGGGACACTGTTCTCCTGCGTCCCGGCGACAAGGTCCCGGTCGACGGCGCGGTCGCGACCGGCCAAACCAGCATCGATGAGGCACTCGTCACCGGCGAAAGCCTCCCGGTCGACAAGGGGCCGGGTGACGCCGTCGTCGGCGGCTCGATCAACCGATCGGGCGCGATCACCTTCCGCGCCACCAAGGTCGGCGCCGACACGGCGCTGGCTCAGATCGTCGCGCTCGTCCAGCGTGCCCAAAGCTCCAAAGCCCCGGGTCAGCGCCTCGCCGACAAGGCTGCCCAATACCTCGTGGTGCTCGCCGTGGGCTCGGGGATCGTGACCTTTCTGGGCTGGTCGCTCATCGGCGACGTGGGCTTCGTCATGGCTCTCACGTTCGCGATCTCCGCCGTGGTCATCGCCTGCCCCGACGCGCTCGGCCTCGCCACCCCGACCGCGGTGGCGGTCGGGACCGGGATCGCCGCCCGGCGCAACATTCTGATCAAGGACGCGGCGACGCTCGAAGGGCTTTCCGGCATTCAGGCCATCGTGCTCGACAAGACCGGGACCCTGACCGAGGGCAAGCCGAGCCTGACAGACGTCCTCACCACCGACGGGATCGAGGAGAACGAACTGCTGGCACTGGCCGCGGCCGCAGAAGGCAAGAGCGAGCACCCCCTCTCGCGCGCCGTGGTCGTGGGGGCGTTGAGCCGGGGGGTGGCGGTGCCGGAGGCGACGACCTTCCAGTCCGTCGCCGGTCACGGCATCGAAGCCCAGGTGAACGGCCACGCGATGCTGCTGGGCAACGCCAGGTTGATGCAGGATCGCGGCATTGCGGTCGACGCACTGACCGAGCGGGCGAATGACCTGGCAGCGATGGGTCGCACGCCCATCTACGCGGCGCTCGACGGCAAAGCCGCCGGCATCCTGGCCGTCGCCGACACGATCAAGCCGTCCGGGCGCGACGCGGTACGCCAGTTGCGGGCGGCCGGGATCGAGCCCGTGATGATGACCGGGGACAACCGCCGGACGGCCGAAGCTGTCGCCAGGGAACTCGGGATCGAGCGCGTCTTCGCCGAGGTGCTCCCCGAGCAGAAGGCATCCTACGTCGCCCAACTCCAGGCCGAGGGGAAGCGGGTGGCGATGGTCGGCGACGGCGTGAACGACGCACCGGCGCTGGCCCAGGCCGACGTCGGGATTGCGATCGGGGCCGGTACTGACGTGGCGATCGAGACAGCCAGGGTCGTGCTGATGCGCTCCGACCCGAGCGACGTACTGCGCGCGATCAAACTCTCGCGGGCCACCGTCCGCAAAATGAAGCAGAACCTGGCCTGGGCGAGCGTCTACAACGTGCTGGCGATTCCGATTGCCGCCGGTGTGCTCTATCCCGCCTATGGCCTCGAACTGCGGCCAGAGTGGTCGGCCCTGCTGATGAGCCTCTCCTCGATAATCGTCGCCGCCAACGCGGTGTTGCTCAAACGTGCCGACCGGGAACTGGCGTAATTGAGCCTGGAGAAACGGCCAGGCTGACCTGAACCTTCACCGCGCCCGCCATCGACCAGGTCTCTTCCCACGAGCCGGGCCACATCGAATCAGGACAGGAGATCCTGGCTGTCGACGGAGTGAAAATAAGGTGGCACGAGGGATCACGAGCAGTATCCTTCGCGCGAAGGAGTCGTATGAGGCATCTACTCGCGACAAGATCGCCTGTCAGAGAGCATCGCTGGCGCCTCGTCGGTCTCGCCATCCTCCTCGCGTTGCTGGGGCACGACGCCCTGATGGCAACCGGCGCTCACGCCGAGGGGCGTGCACTCCACGCCGGTCACGACGCGCGGATGTCCGATCTGCAGGCGCCATCGGTCCACACACTGGCGACGGCGTCGACGGGTTGCGGCATGGTCCCCTCCGCGGCGCTCCAGGAGACGGCGTTACTTCGGTGTGCCTTGCTCGGCGGCGGCACCGCCTGGGGTGGCTCGATCACGAGACTGGCCGATCTCATCGGGGCTTGCACGTTCGCTGACCGCTCTCCTGACCCGACCCAGCCTCCGGGGTTGCGGCGCGCCCTGCTCCAGGTCTTTCTGATCTAGGCCGACCGGTGCTCCCTGCTTCGGGCCGTGCCCGGTGTGGCGTGGTGGTTTTGCGGCACCCATGCGGGTTCCGCGCAGGCGATGGAGGTCAACACGCGATGAATATGGTTCGACAGCTGGCGTGGCGGGTAGGGATGTTGCTCCTCGTCCTCGCCGTGCTCCGGTCCGGCATGCCGTCCGCGGCGGGTGCCCGCCAGGCGACTCCGGTGGCAGCTGCCTCATGCGGCGAGGGGACCCCGATGGCCTCACCTGAGGCATCGATGGCCGGAAGGGCGATGGGCACGCCGACGGCAGGTATGGAGATGGAGTTCGACCAGCTATACCTCGACATGATGATTCCCCACCACGCGGCCATCATGGCAACAGCCCAGGCCGCGATGGAGCGGCTGCAGGACCCGCGGCTGAAGGAGATCGCCGGGTCGATCGTCGCGGCGCAGGGCCCGGAGATGGAGGAGCTCCGGGGATATCGGCAGCAGTGGTACGGCAGCCCGGACCCGATGCCGATGGACGCGCAGATGATAAGCATGCTGAATGAGCTGATACCCGCCACGGCGAGGATGTCGGACGAGATGATGACGCAGATGGACCCGGAGGCGCAGGTCGCCGCATTCTGCGCGGGTGAGGATGCCAACCTCACCTTCATCGATCTCACGATCCCCCACCACGAGAGCGCGATCGCGATCTCGACCGTGGCGCTGCAGCGGGCGGTCCACCCGGAGCTCAAGGAGATCGCCCAGCGGGTGATCGACGCGCAGCAGCGCGAGGTCGGAGAACTGCGGCTGATCCGGAGCGATCTAACCGGCACCGCGAGTCCGCCCGCGGGATAGACCGCATCGAAACAGAGGTCGAGGGCACGTCTCCAGCCTGGGGGCGTGCCCTTCTCGTCTGGCAGCTACAGCGCGCACGGAACGTTCCGACCATCATGTCGGATAGCGATCGCCGCGATACAAGTCACGAGCACCGGCGAGGGTCATCGCTGTCAGCACCCACCCGACCCGTCGATGACCTGCTCGACAGCCAACCGCAGTTCCCTTGTTAATCCACCACCTCAAGGATTCGCTCAAGCGAGTTCATCCGGGTCTGGATCTCTACGAGGCGTCCATCGAGTTCGGTCAGATGGCGCTTGGTGTTTTCCTGAGTTCGGACCGCCTTCTCGGCGAGCGCGCGGTACTCCCGCTCCCGAGCGAGGGTCGCCTTGGTCGCCAGCTGTGGCTAGCTGCCAGATAGTGACCGTAAACACGGCCGTGAGAAGGATGAAGAAGCCGATGGCCCCAACGACTTCCTGCCAGTCCGTGGCGCTCATGTTGGTGATCCCTTCTCGTCGCCCCAATGAACAGGGCCACGTGTACTGAGCGTGGGTTCCGCTTTGGCAATGGTGTCCGGCGTAAGGTGGAAGACGAATGGAGTGACTTCGTAAAACTTCATCGCCTTTGCGTCTGGCGAGACTTCCAGGTGTGCTGTCACCAAGCCGGCCGATTCCAGCTTCCTTAAGTGGACCTGCAGGAGTGCCCGGCTAGAGCCGCGTGCGCAAGTTCTGCCGCTATGGCAAGATCCGGCGATGGGCACCCGCCATTCCGTCGATCTCCGCGAGCGGGCTGTGGCCGCCGTCGATGCCGGCGTCCCGCGGTCTGAGATCGT